>FSYY01000028.1_pt1 | contig 24195 bp, 26 predicted proteins | sample 1638681 | NCBI WGS metagenome assembly FSYY01 (sample SAMEA3914813, study PRJEB12502) | metagenome | biome: forest; material: soil | place: Canada | collected 2011-07-07 | depth 0.3 m | reverse complement strand
GTGGACACCGACTGGTCGGAGCCGTAGTTGGTCTCGATTTCGTTGATCGCAGCGAGGATCTGCCACGGCACGCCGTACTGGACCGCGGCGGCCTTGTAGATCGGCAGCAGGAACAGCGGGATGCGGTAGAAGCCGAGCGCCTGGATCGATGCCTCCGAGGAGGCGAGCAGGTTGGCCTGGGCAGCGATCAGCTGGGGTGAGAGCGCGACGTTGTTTGCGCCGGCGGCTTCTTTCGCCGCCTTGGCCGAGCCGGGGGCCGTGCTGGTCGTGCTCGGCAACGGCTTTGCCCCGGGGGTCACGCTCTGGCGCCGCTGGAGGACGACGGTGGGCACTTCGGCGGCCTTGGGCTTGGGCGCGGGCGCCGCCGGCGTGGTCGTGGTGCTTTCCGCCGCGGGCGTCGATGCCGGCGTCGTGGTGGTGCTCGTCACGGGCGGAGCCGTCGGCTGGGTCGCCGCGGTTTCGGTCGGAGCCGGCGAGGTGGTGGTTGCTTCCGTCGAAGTGGGGGTGGTAGCCGCCCCAGCGCCAGACGCCGCGCCCGGGAGCGGGCCGAGCAGGCTGGCAGCGGTCATCCCCCCGCCCGCCAGGGCAGATAGGACAGCGCGCAGCGCCCGTCTTCGAGCGGCGCTCATCGGCTGCATAGGCGGAAACGGATCATCTGTGGGTCATCCCATGTTTGTGGTCGGCGCAGCAAGCCCACAATCGCGGGATACGCCCACCGCGATTCATATCGGCAGCCAACCAGGATTCCGTAAAGGATTCGTAATCGCGCGCACGATTTAGGTTGAGCGACCATGCCATTGGAATCGGGAGCGACCGGACGGTAACTCCACTGAAGGCGGAAGTGTCGCACTTGGCCGAATTGCTTGATTTGCAGGGCACTCGCCCCCGCATGTGCCCGCGAGGCGCTCGCGCCGACGGCACCGGGCGCAGCCGCTGCGGCGAGACGACTGTGTCTTCGCCCCGGTGCATGCCACTCCTGCCCTCGGCCGGACAGCGGCCGACTCGCTACTCTTGCCCCCATGGAAACGATCCTCTCGGTGCTCGAGGTCGTGATCGCCGTGGTCGTGATCTTCCTGGTGCTGATGCACTCGGGCAAGGACTCCGGGCTGTCGGGCGCCTTCGGCGTCGGCAGCGGCACGGGCCCGCTGGGCGGTGGCTCGATGGTGGAGCGCAATCTCAACCGCTGGACGATCTTCTTCTCGGTGCTGTTCTTCGTGAACGCGATCGTGCTGCTCAAGCGTCCCTGGGCCTGAGTCCCCCGCTGTCCGGCGCCCGCTCGCCGCGGTGCTCGAGGCGGTCGAGGATCTCCAGCGCCTCGGCACGCAGCGCTGTATCGATCGCCGCGTAGTCCTCGCGCGAGAGCTTGCCCGTGCGGAAGTCGAGCTCCGCATCGCGAATCTCGCGGTACTTGGCCTCGCGCGCCGTCTCGAGCTCCGCGCGCGCGTCGTCTGCGCCGCTCGCCGCGGGCAGCTGTCCACTCGCGGAGCGCGCATGGGCCGGGTCTGGGGGCCGCGAGCGGGCGCTCGCGGCGCGCAGCGGCGCGCTCACGAGCGCGACCACGAGCGCGAGCAGGAGCACGAGGATGATCGCGATCGCGATGTTCACGCGGGCGGGGTCACGGACCCCTCGACCTCACGCGCGCGCCAGGCACCGGTCCGAGCGGGCGGGCGAGCGAGCGAGCGGGCCCACACCCGCCGACGGACCCTGCTCGGAGCGGGCCAGATCGCGATCAGGCCTCCCGCGAAGATGATCAGGCCGCCGAGCCAGATCCACATGACCAACGGCGAGGCGATGAAGTGGAACTGCGCGGGCGGCGGATGCTTCAGGTATTCGCTTGCAAGCACCCCGATCGCCACGAGCGCCTCTTGGGGCTTCAGCGTGGCGTTCCCCACGCTCACTATGCGCGACAGTCGCGGCGTTTCGATGTTCGGACGGATCGCGCTCCAGAGGTCTCGCGTGATCGTCCCGTCGAGGCTCACGTGGCTCACCGGCTGACCGCCGATCAGGCTCCCCACCGAGCCCTGCGATGCGTCTTGGGAGGCGTAGAAGCCCTCGCTCGGAGTCAGTCTCGCCACCTGGTGCCCGCCCTTGCTGACGTCGATCACCGCACCGAGGCTGAGCGTCGAGCCCGTGTGCGCGGCGTCATAGCGGGGGGTGATGGTCGCGGTGGGCCGCACGTAGCGGAGCGTGTAGGCCCCCACGCGCGTCGACTGGCCCGGGGACAGGGAGGGCTCTGAGGCGTGCTGGAAGGACGAGGAGGCGGCCACGCCGATGAACAGCGCGGCGATCCCGACGTGCACCACGTAGCCCCCATAGCGGCGCCGGTTGCGCTGCACGAGCGAGAGCAGCGCGCGGGGGAGCGACTCGCCCGTCATCGCCCGGCGCGCGCGGGTTCCCCTCAGGAACTCCTGGCCGATGCTCCCGAACACGAATGCGCAGCAGCAGAACATCGTGATCGCGAACGGCCGCTGCTGCACGCCGGCCAGCTCCAGGACGAGCAGCGCCAGCAGCGCCAGCGCGGTCGGCGCAAGCAGGTTTCGGCGCGCGTTGGCGAGCGTCGCGCGCCGCCAGGCGATCACCGGGCCGATGCCGCTCAGCAGCACGAGCACGAGCGCCAACGGGACCGTGTAGCGATCGAACCACGGCGCGCCCACCGATGATTCCTGACCGGTGAACGCCGCGGAGATGAGCGGGAAGTAGGTGCCCCAGAAGATCACGAAGCAGAGCGCCACGAGCACGATGTTGTTGCCGATGAAGATCGACTCGCGCGAGAGCAGCGAGTCGAGCCTGTGCTCGGAGCGGAGCATGTCCCGGCGCGAGACCACGAGGTAGATAGAACCCGCGATCAGCACCCCGATCAGGCACACGAACGGCACGCCCAGCGTGGCCCCGCCAAAGGCGTGAATCGAGTTGAGCACGCCGCTGCGCACGAGGAAGGTGCCCATGATCGCGAGCGTGCCTGTGGCGAGCACCAGCGAGACGTTCCACACCTTGAGCATCCCGCGTTTCTCCTGGATCATCAGCGAGTGCAGGAAGGCGGTGCCGGTCAGCCATGGCATCAGGGAGGCGTTCTCCACGGCGTCCCAGCCCCAGTAGCCGCCCCAGCCGAGCTCCGAGTAGGACCAACGGGCGCCGAGCAGGATGCCCACGCCGAGCAGCATCCAGGCGGCGAACGCGAAGCGCCGGATCGCTTTGATCCAGTCGGCGTCGACCCGACGCGCGATCAGCGCGCCCATCCCGAATGCGAGCGGGATCGTGCACAGCGTGTAGCCCGAGTACAGCATCGGGGGGTGGATCATCATCGTCGGAAAGCGCAGCAGCGGGTCCAGGCCCCCCCCTTCGACGGGAGCCGGGTGCATGGTCGCGAACGGGTTCGCGTAGAAGATCATCAGCCCGATGAAGAAGGCCCCAAAGCCGAGCAGGATGGCGGTCGCATAGGCCGCGATGTCGCGCATGCGCCTGCGCGTGAGGAACAGCGCGAGGCTCGACCACAGCGACAGCAGCCATGCCCACAGCAGCAGCGAGCCTTCCTGCGAGGACCACACGGCCGCCGCGCGATAGAAGGTGGGCGTGCTGCGGCTCGAGGTGTCAGCGACCGTTTTGAAGGCGAAGTCGCTGCGCAGAAACGCCAGCTCGAGCACGGCGAAGGCGACCGTGAGCACGCACGCAAGCGCATATACCGCCCGGCGACCTGAGTCTGAGAACTCCACCCGCCCGCGGCGAGCACCGTAGATGGAGGCGCCGATGCCGTACAGGCACACGGCCAGCGCCAGCAGCAGGCAGGCGAAGCCGAGACCCGCCATCAGGGCCTACGCTGGGAGCCGCTCGTGTGCGCCTTGCGTTGGGTCACTCAGTAGTTCTGCCGCTCGCTCGCGGGGGCGGCCTTGTACTTGGAGGGGCACTTGGTGATGAGCGAGTTGCGTTCGCCCACGTAGCCGACGCCCTGCTTCTGCACGGTCACGATCACCTCGCGCCCTTCGCGGAACGGATCGGGCACCGTGCCGGTGTAGGAGAGCGGGATCGTCGTCCCTCCCGCGCGGTCCTGCACCGAGAAGTAGAGGACTTCGCCGCCGTGGCGGACCGAGCCCTGGACGACCTTGCCGGTGAGCTGGTAGCTGCGCCCGGGCTGGGCCTGGCGGATGAGCTGAGTCGGGCTGAGCGCCGGGCTGGCGGCGCTGAAGCTCGTGTACACGAGCGCGCTGGCGAGCACCACGGCGCAGCTGAGCGCCACCGCCAGGCGCACCGTTCGCTTGCGTGCCGGGTTCATCGCGCCCCAGTATCTCAAACTCCCGATCGCTCCCCGCCGGTGCGGCCGCCCCGGCGGGGCCCTCGGCCGGTCCGGCGGCGGCCCCGCCCGTGGATCCCCGGCTCGCCGCACTACGACATACGAGGAAAAAATGGTTCCGGCGCGAAACCTTCTGGCGTGGATGACGTTTATGCAGTAGCGAATGCGACCAATGAGACCAAGACTCCTTCACCCCCTGGGTGAGCAGCGGCAGCGGCGCGGGCGTCGCGGCCGCCACGCCGCGCAGAGCCACCCCGCGGCGAGCCCGCGCCCCTCGAGCGACATGGCCGCCCAGGCCACGGCCGTGGCGAGGCGGCCCGACCCCGCGGTGCAGCGCGTGCGCGAGGCGGGCGGGCCGATAGACCGCGCCGCCTACACCTGTGAATGCGGCTATTGCTTCAAGGCGCCCGTGTCCACCACGGTGCACTGCCCGCACTGCGGCGCCGGACAAGCCTGGTAGAGCGCCCGCCCCGGCCCCGCGGGGGCTGAACCTCGGGGCCTTTCGGTCCCCAGGCCTCGGGCACTACTTGATGTGCATCCCGCTGATCGCGCGCGCGATCACGAGCTGCTGGATCTCGGCGGTGCCCTCGAAGATGTCGTAGATCTTGGCATCGCGGTGCCAGCGCTCGACCGGGTACTCGCGCGTGTAGCCGTTGCCGCCCAGGATCTGGATCGCACGCTCGGTGACCCACACCGCCACCTCGCCCGCCTTGAGCTTGCTCATCGAGCCCTCCGCGTTCTTGAACGGCACGCCCGTGCGCCCCATCCAGGAGGCCCGCCACACGAGCAGGCGGGCGGCGTCGATCTCCATCTTCATCCGCGCGAGCGTGAACGCGACAGCCTGGTTCTCGATGATCTTGCGTCCGAACTGTTCGCGCTCCTTCGCGTACGCGAGCGAGTACTCATACGCCGCGCGAGCCACACCGAGGGCCTGGGCGCCCACGGTCGGGCGCGAGGACTCGAACGTCTGCATCGCCGCCTGGGACTTGCTCTTCTTGCCCTCGCGCACCCGCGCCAGACGCTCGTCGAGCTTGTCCTTGCCGCCGAGCACGTAGCCGGCCGGGACACGACAGTCCTCGAGGAAGACGTCCGCGGTGTGGGAGGCGCGCAGGCCGTGCTTTGAGACCTTCGCCCCCTGGGAGATCCCCTTGGCCTCGCTCATCGGCACCACGAAGGCGGCATGCCCGCGCGCGCCGAGCTCGGGGTCGACGGTCGCGATCACGACGTGCACGTCGGAGATCCCGCCGTTCGTCGCCCACGCCTTCTGGCCGTTGATCACCCACTCGCCCGTCGCCTCGTCGAACTTCGCGCGCGTGCGCACGTTGGAGACATCCGAGCCCGCGTTCGGCTCGGAGGCGCAGAATGCCGCCACCTTGATCTCGTCGGGCGTGCCGAAGCAACGCGGGATCCACTCGCCGATCTGCTCGCCCGAGCCCTGGCCGAAGATGGCCGCCACCGCGAGCGCGGTGCCCATGATCGACATGCCGATGCCGGCGTCGCCCCAGAACAGCTCTTCGTTGACGATCGGCAGCATCAGCCCGGTGGGGTCCGCGAAGAACTGCGCGAGTCCCTCGAACCCGTACAACCCGATCTTGGCCGCCTCTGCGATGATCGGCCACGGCGTCTGCTCCTTCTCGTCCCACTCGTGGGCGGCCGGACGCACGACGTCGGCGGCGAATCCGTGCACCCAGTCACGAATGTCCTTCTGATCCTGCGTCAGCTCGAGCGAGAACGTGACGTCCTGGCTGGCGGCGCCGGTGATCGCCTCGACGGCCGCCTCCGCGGCACCCGTTGCCTCGCCGGCCGGTGCGCTCGAGGCTGCTTCCAGAGACGGTGAGGCTGGCATCGAGGGAATCTCCTTTTCGGTCGGGCGCCGAGGGGCTGGCTGCTGTCGAGGCTCCATGCTGCCACGGCCCCTTGACAGAAACCGTCGCGCAACCCTTGACAGGTTAGCCGACGCGACCCACGCGTGTGTGACATCGCTCCACCGCGATTATCGCGCGGCCGCGGAGGCGACCCGTCGCGGGCGAGCCCGTTCAGAGCGTGGGCGAGCGGGCGGCTGCGGGGCTGGCGCTTGGCGCCTCAGCCGTTGGCGTCGCCACCGCGACCCCAGAGCGCTCCCGCGAAGCCCGTTTCAGGGCCCACGCGCCGGCGCCGATCAGCAGGGTCGCCGCGAGCGTGTAGCCGAGCTCGGTCGTCCCAACGCCCACGTACTTGAGCCCCGACGCGAAGATCACGAAGGCGATCACCGGCCGGATGTAGCGGTCCGGGGCGCTCGAGGAGAGCAGCGAGCCGATCAGCACGGCGGGAACCGAGCCAAGGATCAGCGAGGTGGTCAGGCCGAACTGCACGTGGCCGAAGATCAGCGCTCCGGTCGCCGCGGCAAGCGTCAGCGGGACGGCCTGCGCGAGGTCCGTGCCCACCAGCCGCTTCGCGCTGATCGCCGGGTACAGGAACAGCAGCAGGATGATCATCAGGGAGCCCGCGCCGACCGAGGTGAGACCGACGATCACGCCGCCGATCATGCCGATCGCCACGGTCGGTAGGGGCCTGGCGATCAGCTCGTGCACGTGCGCCGCCCGCGCTTGGCCCTCACGGCTGTCGAGGAAGTAGCGCAGCACCATGGCCGCGGCGCCCAACAGCAGGGCCGCGCCCAGGATGATCTCGATGTTGGTCTGCGCCGACTTGGCGTTGCCCATGAGATGCAGCAGGTAGGCGCCAAGGAACGCCATCGGCACGGAGCCAAGCACCATCCAGCCGACGAGTGGACGGTGGACAGTTCCTTTTCGGAAATGCACGGCCGCCCCCACCGGGCGCATCAGCACCGCCGCCACGAGGTCGCTGGAGATGGCGGTCGACGGTTTCACGCTGAACAGAAGGATCAGCATCGGGGTCATCAGCGCGCCGCCGCCGGCGCCCGTCATCCCCACGAGCAGGCCGACAACCGCGCTGCCCAACACGATGTATAGGTCGATGTGCATCGGTCGTCTCCAGATCCTTGCCAGCGCCGCCCCTGCGGCGACCCTTGCCGAGCAGCAATGTAGCAGTTCCTCACTAGTCCAGTCAACATAGTAAGTTCGGCTGACAAAGCGGCTCGAGGCGCCGACCGGACCCCTCCGAGCGCCGATGGCACCCGCTCCATGAACCCGCGGCGCCGCCCGTGCCTCGCCGCGGACGATCGCGCCCCGCCGAGCGCTAACGCGCCTCCCACGCCTCCTCGGCGCGGGTGAGCGCGAGCACCTCCTCGGGCAGCGTGCCATTGGCCACGTCGGCGACGCTCACGTGCTCGAGCACGTTGCGCAGATTCGCCCGCAGGGCGATCCAAACCTGCTTGAGACTCTCGGCCGAGCCGGAGTACTCGAGCTCCTCGGGTCGTTGGCCCCGGACCCCCACGAGCGGACCCTCGACCGCGCGGATCACCTGCGCGAGGTTGAGCTCCTCCGGCGCATGCGCCAGCCAGTAGCCGCCTTCCGGTCCGCGCTGGCTGCGCACCACGCCGGCCGAGCGCAGCTGGGTGAGGATGTTCTCCAGGAACGACACGGGGATGTGCTGAGCCCGCGCGACCTCCTCCACCTTCAGGGGCGAGGCCTGACTGCTCCCGGCGAGCTCGATCACCGCACGCACGGCGTAGTCGGCCTTGGCGGTGACGTGCATGCGCCTGATTCTCCCCGATCACGGCCCGGCGCGACTGCTCGCCTGCACTGTTAGGCAACCCTAACCCGCTGTGCTACGTTGCTCTTCCATCCCGACCGCGCAGATCGGATTTCACCCGTTGCCCCACTGCAAGCCTGCATTGCTCGGCTCGCTCGCGTTGTCCCTCGCACTGGCCCTGAGCGCATGTGGCTCCTCCTCGGCCTCGAACGGGATCACGGTCTACAGCGGCCAGCACGAACAGACGACGGCGCTGCTGGTGGCGGCGTTCGAACGCCAGAGCGGGATCAAGGTGAGCCTCCGCTCGGGGGACGAGGCGGCCCTCGGCAACCAGGTGATCCAAGAGGGCGCCAGCTCGCCCGCGGATGTGTTCTACAGCGCTAACTCGCCGGTCCTCGAAAGCCTGCGCGAGCACGGTCTGCTCACGACTGTCGCCCCGGGGACGATGCCGGCGATCCCGGCGCGCTACAGCTCGCCCATCGGCGCCTGGGTCGGCATCTCGGCGCGGGTCTCGGCGCTGGGCTACGACGCCACGAAGCTCAGCGCGAGCGCCCTCCCCAGCTCGATCCTCGAACTTGCGCAGCCGCGTTGGCAGGGGATGCTGGGGTTCGCGCCGTCGGAGACCGACTTCCAGCCCCTCGTGGCGGCGATCCTCAAGCGCGACGGCGCAGGCGCCGCCGAAGCATGGTTGAAGGGGCTGCAGCGCAACGGGCACGAGTACTCCAACAACGAGACGGTGCTGATCCAGATCAACGACGGCCAGATCGCGATCGGCCCGATCGAGCACTACTACTGGTATCGCCTGCGCGCCGAGCTCGGGGCCGGGGCGATGCATGCCGCGCTGCACTACTTCGCGCCGGGCGACGTCGGCGAGCTGCTCGTGGTCTCGGGTGCGGCGGTGCTTCGCTCGAGCGCCCACAAGGCGGCCGCGCAGCGCTTCCTCGCGTTCCTGACGAGCGCGGCCGCTCAGCGCGTGATCGCCACGAGCCACAGCTACGAGTACCCACTCCGCCCGGGCGTGAGCGCGGGCGCGGGGCTCGTCCCGTTGTCGCGCCTGCGACCGGCGTCCCTGACCCCTGCCGACCTCGGCGACGGCCGCGCGGCCCTCGAACTAGAGCAGAAGCTCGGACTGCTGTAGGGGCAGGTGAGCACACTAGTCCAGGCCGGGCCGCCCAGCAGCCGCATCGCGCGGGCGTGGTCGAGCCGCCGCTCGTGGCCGGTCGTGGGCGCGCTCGGCGCGGCGATGGCCGCGGGCCTCGTGCTGCTGCCGCTCGCCTTCCTCGTGGTCCAGGCCCAGGCGTCCGGATGGGGAGAAATCGAACGGCTGCTGTTCCGCCATTCGGTGGCGGTCCTGCTGTGGAACACGGTGCGTCTCGCCGCGGTTTGCACGGCGCTGTGCGCGGTCTTGGGCGTCGGCGCGGCGTGGCTGATCGAGCGAACCACGATCCCCGCGCGCCGGCTGTGGGCGGTCGCGCTCGTGCTCCCGCTCGGGATCCCCGACTTCGTGGTCGGCTTCGGATGGGTGTCGATCGACCCGGCTCTGCACGGCTACTGGGCGGCGGTGTTGGTGATGACGCTGTCGCTCTACCCGCTGGTGTACCTGCCGGTTGCGACCGCGCTCACTAGCCTCGACGGGAGCCTCGAGGAGGCGGCCCGCAGCCTCGGGCTCGGGCCATGGCGGACCTTCGCCCGCGTCACGCTGCGCCAGGTGCGCGGCGCGGTGCTCGGCGGATGTCTGCTGGTGACACTCGCGCTGCTGGCCGAGTACGGGGCGTTCGAGATCACCCAGTACCGCACCTTCACCGTGGAGATCTTCACGCAGTTCAAGCTCGGCTTCGACACCGTCGCGGCGTGCGTGCTCTCGCTCGTGCTGGTGTTGCTGAGCGTCGCGGTGCTGACGGGCGAGTTCGCGCTGGGCGGCGCGCGCGGCAGCGCGCGCAGCGGGCCCGGAGCCCGCCGGATTGCGCCGCGGGTCGCGCTGGGGCGCCTCGCAGGGCCGGCACTAGCGGCGCTCACGGCGCTGTGCGGGCTGGCCCTCGGCGTGCCGCTGGGCGCGCTCGTGTACTGGATGGTCCGTGGCAGCTCAACGACGCTGCCTTCGGCGTCGATCCTGACTGCGCTCGGGCACACGGCCGAGTTCAGCGCCGCCGCGGCGGCGCTCGCGACAGCGCTGGCGGTTCCGGTGACCTCGCTGGCGATGCGCCACCGCAACCGCCTGACCGTGGTGATCGAGCGCCTGGCGTCCCTGCCGATGGCACTGCCGGGTCTGGTGGTCGCGCTCGGGCTCGTGTCGTTCTCGGTGCGCTACGCGTTCGCGCTCTACCAGAGCTCGCTGGAGCTGATCGTCGCATACGCGATCCTGTTCCTGCCGCTCGCACTCGTGCTGGTGAGGTCGGCGATGGCGCAGGCGCCGCCGCGCCTGGAGGAGGTTGGCCGCTCGCTCGGCGCCGGCCCAGCGGCGACCTGGGCGAGGGTCACCCTGCCGCTGATCGCCCCGGGCCTGCGGGCGGCGTTCGCGCTCGTGTTCATCTCCTCGGCCACCGAGCTGACGGCGACGCTGCTGCTGGCGCCCACGGGCGTGAACACGCTCGCTACGCAGTTCTGGTCCTACAGCACGAACTTCGCCTACGGGGCGGCGGCGCCGTACGCGGCGAGCATGGTGGCGATCTCGGCCGTGCCCGCCTACCTGCTCAGCCGTCGCGTGACGGGACTGTCGCGGAGCGAGCAGCGATGAGCCGCCTGAGCGTGAGCGGGCTGCACAAGGGCTACGGCGGGCGACCCGTGCTCGAGGGCGTCGACCTCGACGTGCAGCCGGGATCGCTGAGCGCCGTGCTCGGCCTGTCGGGCTGCGGCAAGACGACCCTGCTGCGGGTGATCGCCGGCTTCGAGCGGGCCGAACGGGGACGGATCGCGCTGGGAGAGCGAACGCTCGACGACGGGCAGAGGAATCTCGCCCCCGAGCGCCGCGGCATCGGGTACGTGCCCCAGGAGGGTGCGCTGTTCCCACACCTGACCGTGAGGGACAACGTCGGCTTCGGGCTGCCTCGCCGCGAGCGCAGGGGCGCGGCTGTCGAGCAGCTGCTCGAGATGGTGGGCCTCACCGAGCTCGGCGCGCGGCTGCCGCACGAGCTCTCCGGCGGCGAGCAGCAGCGCGTCGCGCTCGCTCGCGCGCTCGCCCGCCGCCCGCAGGCACTGCTCCTGGACGAGCCCTTCTCCTCGCTCGATGCCTCGCTGCGCAGCCATGTGCGCGAGGAGGTGCACGGACTGCTGCGCGAGCAGGGCGTCACGACCGTGCTGGTCACGCACGACCAGGAGGAGGCGCTCTCGCTGGCCGACGCGGTGGCGGTGCTGCGCGATGGCCGGATCGTCCAGCAGGGCACGCCCGCGCAGCTGTACGAGCGGCCCGCCGACGTGCGGCTCGCGCGCTTCCTCGGCGCGGCCAACCTGATCGCCGCGGACTTCCGCGCCGGGACAGCGCACACCTCGCTCGGCGCCCTTGCGCTGCGCGGAGAGCACGCGGGCGGCTCGGGCATGGTGATCGTGCGCCCCGAGCAGCTCGAGGTGCGCCCACGCGAGCGGACTGAGCAGGACGGGGTCGTGACGGGACTCCACGGACACGTCGAGCAGTGCCGCTACTACGGCCACGACGCGGTGCTCGAGATCCGGCCCGAGACCCCTGCGGGCGAGGAGCTCCTGCTCGCGCGCGTGATCGGCGAGCGCGCGCTGGCGGTGGGCACGCAGGTCACGGTGGCCGCCCGGGGACCGGTCACCGCGCTCGACTGACCCCGCCCGGGGCCACGTCTAGCATCAGCCCATGGCGCCGCGCTGGAACTGGGATTTCGAGGAGGAGCAGGCCGCCCGCCGGGCGCGGCCGCCAGAGCCGGCGCCAGGGGCCGCGAGCCGCGAGCCGCGCCCAGCGCCCGTGCGAGGGCCTGCAACCGCGCGGGTGCGCCAGCTGCGCCGGCGTCGCCTCGGGGCGGGGCTGGTGGCGGCGCTCGTGATCGCCGCGATCGCGCTGGCGCTGTCGGGCTCGCATCACCGCAGCGCGGCCGCCTCCGCGCGGGCGGATGTCGCGGGTGCGGGGCGCGCGCGGGCCCACGCCCCGAGCAAGCCCGAACACGACCAGAACGCGGCGGTCGCCGCGGTGCTCGCCTACACCCCGTTCGTCAAGGAAGGCTCGGCGCGGTTGCCCGATGTGGCGCTCACATTCGACGACGGTCCGGGGCCCTACACCCCGGGCGTGGTGAGCGTGCTCGAGCGCTTCCACGTGCCCGCGACGTTCTTCGCGATCGGCAGGATGGAGCGCTACTTCGCGTCCTCGACGATCCGCCAGCTCGAAGACGGGTACGTCGTTGGCGACCACACCGAGAACCACCCGATGCTCGCCCACCTCTCCGCGCACGACCAGCGCGAAGAGCTGTTCGAACAGATCGCCCGCATCGAACTGCTCGGCGGCCAGCGCCCGACTCTGTTCCGGCCCCCCTACGGCTCGTTCAACGCCACCACGATCCGCGAGCTGCGCGCGCTGCACCTGCTGATGGTGCTGTGGTCGGTGGACACCAACGACTACAGCCGGCCGGGCGTCGAAACGATCGTCCAGCGCGCCCTCGCGGGCGCCCACCCCGGCGCGATCATCCTGCTCCACGACGGCGGCGGAGACCGCAGCCAGACGATCGCCGCGCTGCCGTTGATCATCCGCGGCCTGCAGGCGCGCGGCCTGCACATCGTCACGGTTCCGCAGCTGCTGATCGACGACCCGCCGGCCGCCGGGCAGACGCTGCCGCCGAACCTCAGCGGCGGCTGAGCCTCAGCCGCGCGCGCACGCTTCGCACGAGCCGCGCAACACGATCTCGTGCTCTGAGACGCGCAGCGGCAGCCGGTCGCTGGCGCGCCGGATCGCCCGCTCGAGGCCCGGGTCGCTGAACGGCTCGAGCCGCCCGCAGCGCTCGCACACCAGGTGGTGGTGGTGGCCCGGCCCGTCACGCACGGGCTCGAAGCGCACGCTCCCCTGTCCGACTTCCACGCGCTGGAGCAGCCCGATCTGCTCGAGCTCCTCGATCACGCGATAGACGCTCGCGCGCGACACGGCCCGCGAGCCGCCTCCGAGCGCCTCCTCGATCTCGGCGGCCGAGAGGGCGCACGGCTGCCGGCCGAGCAGCTCGACGATCGCGTGCCGCGCGCCGCCGCGGCGGTAGCCGGCGCCTGCGAGCGCCTGGCTGGCCAGCTCGCTCCAGGTCGGTCCGGCCTCGCGGTACTCGGTGGCGTCCACCGCACCGATTCTAGGGGGCGGGCCACCGGCCACGGCGACGGCGGTTGGGCGGCGGCGCGCGGTCACCGACCGACGGCGAGTCGCAGCCCACGCAGTAGGCCTTCGAGCTCTGCGACCTGCCACTGCTCGAAGCTCGCCGAGGCGGGCGCGAGGGTCTCCGTCACGCGCGCGAGGGGGATCGCCTGCTGCTGCACGAGCGCATTGACGCGCTGCACGTCGGGCGTGACGTTCTGGGAGTTGAACACCCACAGCTTGATCCGCCGACCGCGCACCTGGGCGTCGACGGTTAGCTTGTCCTGGGCGCTCACGTCGGTCCCCTCGGCGACCGCGCGCGCGAAGCCGGGCGGGGTGAGCAGCCGCAGCTTGAGGTCTTCGCCGAGGCCCTGGAAGATGCTCTCGCTGTAGCCCACCGGGACGCCCGCGTAGCGCGCGCGGATCGTGGCCCGCAGGCGGTCATACGGGGTCAGCGCGACCGATTCGAACGAATGTCGCCGGCTTGCGAAATAGGAGGCGTCGGCCGGATCGAGTCGTTCGTATGAGGCGGTGATCTGTGCGATCACCGTGTGCACGTCGACGGGGTAGTACCAGCGGTGGGGGTTGGCCCCGGCGCCGAGACCAAGCGCGTGCCCGACGTCGAGCACCAGGCGGCCTTCGCTGGGGCTCCCTTCCATCAGCTGCGAGGCCCACTTGTCGTAGCCGAGCCCGTTGACGATCACCATCTGCGCCCCCGAGATCGCGCGCGCGTCGCCCGCGCTCGGCTGGTAGCTGTGCGGGTCCGTGGAGGGGTTGACGATGATGCTCCTCACCGACACACGCGCGCCACCGAGTTGGACCGCGATGCTGCCCCAGAAGTTCTCCGCGGCGACCACCGCGATGCGCGGGTGGCCGGCCGAGCTCGCGACCGCCGGACCCGAGCGGCCACATCCCGCAGCCAGCACGATCAGCGCCGCCGTCACGAGCGCGAGCGATAGCGCCTCGAGAACAGATCGGAGGGTACGGGCCCTGAGGGATGTGGTTCTGGTTGGCATGGGGATCGCCTCGGGGGGCGTGGTGGTAGCTCGCCGCCCGCCGGAGATGCAGCGGCGCACTCCTGGGATCGGGGGCGGCGCCGAATCTATCACGGAAACGAGATTGAGTCTTATCAAAGAGGCCGCGGCCGCCCGGTGAGCGGTTATCCTGGCGACGATGCCGACCCGATCCCAAGCCGCGAACGGCCGCAAGCAAGATGGACGCCGAGGCGCTGCGTACGCGGCGTGAGGAGCGCCGACAGCAGGTTCGGCGCCGCCGCTGGGCGGTGAGCCTGATCCTGACGGCGGCGGCGGCGGTCGCGGCGCTGGCGCTCGCTGCCAGCGGCTCCTCAAAGCATCCATCACACCCGACCGCGAGCCCGGCCGCCGGCGCGCGAGCGGCCGTCGGCGGCGGCGGCCAGGCGGCGCAGCGGGACGGGTCCGCGCTGCCGGCCGCGGTGCCGATCCTGATGTACCACGTGATCGCGGCACCGCCCACGGGCGCACCCTTTCCGGGCCTGTACGTCCCACCGGAAGAGTTCGCCGCGCAGATGCAGGCGCTCAGCCGCGCCGGCTGGCACGCCGTGACGCTCGACCAGGTGGCCGCCAACTGGAACCGTGGCGCTCCGCTAGGCCCGGGCAAGCCGATCGTGCTGAGCTTCGACAACGGCTACAACTCCCAGTACACCCAGGCGCTCCCGGTCCTGCGCGGACTCGGCTGGCACGGGGTCGAGAACATCCAGCTGAGCGGGCTTCCGCCCTCCCAGGGCGGCCTCGGCCAGGAGCAGGTGCGCGGTCTGCTGGCCGCCGGTTGGGAGCTCGACACGCAGGGGTTCAGCCACGCCAACCTCGTCGCCCTCGGTCCCGAAGCGCTGCACTACGAGGTGGCGGTCGCGCGCAGCGTGCTGCAACACCGCTACGGCGTGCCGGTCAACTGGTTCTGCTACCCCTCAGGCCACTACGACGCGAAAGTGATCGCCGCCGTCCAGGCCGCGGGGTACCAGGGCTCGACGACCGTGATCCCGGGCTGGACACATCCCGGCGAAGATCGCTACCGCCTGCACCGCCTGCGCGTGCTCGGCGGGACGGCACCCGACCAGCTGCTGGCGCTGGTGAACGGCGTCCGTGCCGACCCGCCGGCGCCCGCCTCCTACACGGGCGGCTGAGCTGAGCAGTCCCGCTGGGCGCACAGCGCGCAAGGTCGAAGCGCTGCTCGCCGAGGACGACGCCCCCACGCGCCCTGTAGCCATGGCGCTGGCATGATTCCCTGCACGCCGCCGGCCCGGGGTCTTCAGGCTCGGTACCCGCGCGGCCGTCCGCGCCCGGCGTGCCAGCCGGCGCAGGCGTGAAGCGAGCGCCCGTAGCGTCCGCCACGCACGCGTCGCCGATGGCCGCCGAGGAACCACCATCCGGCGATCAGCCACAGCAGCCATCCTGCGAAGACACCGGTGATCACGAACAGCACCGCGATCGTGACCGCCACCGCGATCGGGACCGCGACGGCCACGAGCAGCGCGGGGCGAACCCAGGAGAGCTCCCGCGGCCTCGCGGGCACGGGCAACCGCCGACCGGGAAGGTCCGCCAGCACCGCGTCCAGCTCGGCGTAGGTGCGCGCCGAGAACGACTTCTCGAGGCGATGCTCGAACTCGTGCGTCAGCAGCCTGCCTTCGGTGAGCGCCTCGCGGAGGCGCACGGCCACGCGCTCGCGGTCCGCATCAGATGCTCGCAACGCCGCGCGGCCTGCCATCTCGCTCCTGCGCCTCCCTTGCCTGTGGGACTTCGCCAGAGCCTAGCGAACCCGACCGAAGCGCGCAGGCTCTGATAGATTGCCGCGCTTCGCGCTGTCGGAGACGCTGCACGCAGGCTTGATGCGGGCGAATCTGGCCAGTTGGACTCAACCGACCCTGGCATCGGTTCTGTTGGCCTCGCGCTGACGGACGGACAAGGAGGTTCTTTCGTGCGATCGCGCAGATTCGTCGTCCTCACAGTGGTGCTCTCATCGCTCGCCCTGACACCGGCCGTCTCCGACGCGAGCTCGAGGCCAGTGCTGACGCTCCGCGGAACGAGGCTCGTGTGGACGGCGGCCGGCCGGCACGGCCGTTACCTGCTCTCGATCAGCGCCCGAGGTCGCCGCACGATCGTGACGGTCAGAACTCGGACCATGCGGCCACCCGCGATCCCGGGGACGACGGTCACCTACCGCGTGAGGGCGGCCTACGCACGCCTGTGGTCGAACGCGGTCGCGATCACCTATCCCGCCGCGGGCGCCGGCTCGCGGTCTCCCCTGCCCTCCTCGCCCCAGGCGCCCTCGCAGGCAGGACCTCTGTTCCCCGCACCGCTGTCGCCCGGTTCCGAATCCCCTGCCGGGCCCGAAGGAATGACCGTGGCGCTCGACGCCGGGGGCTGGGGACCGGGCGCCTTCGCCGACGTGGCGGGAGCCGCCAAGGCGGTTCGTCTGAACTCGCGCTTTGCCACCGACTCCGAAGTGGGCGGCGCGGCAGCCGCGGGCGTGACCGTGGCGGCGTGGCTGTTCGGGACGGCCGGCACGATCGCCGCTATCAACCCGTCGGCCTATGCGGCTGAAATCGTGGCGGTGTTCAGGCGCTACGGCAAGGGCGGTACGTTCTGGCGCGGCAGGCCGGACCTGGGCGGAGGGGCAGTCGAGATCCTCAACGAGCCCAACAACGGCATGTTCTGGACGGACCCGAACAACATCGCGGCATACGTCAATCTGCTTAAGGCCGTGCACGACGCGCTCGCGGCGAACTTCCCCGCCGCGATCCGACCCAGGGTCCTCGCCAGCTGGGACGGCGGCGAGGGTGCATCCAGCCTCTTCGGCCAAGGGTGGGCCGCGCTCGGCGGTCTCTCATACTGCGACGGGGTGACGGTGCATGCCTATGAAGGGTCGACCGGCGAGCACGGACCGCTGGGCGGCCGCTTCGACGCCGAAGGAGCACACGCCGCCTCCGGGAAGCCTGTGTACATCACCGAGGTCGGCTGGCCCACCGCGGTCGGCCAGCCACCGACCGGGGACTCGCGACAATCGACCGAGGCCCAGCAGGCGGAAAACGTCACCAACTTCTTTGGCTGGGCACGAAGCACTGGCTACGTCAAGCTGGCGGTGTACTTCAACTACGTCGACTACGGCAGCAACGCCTGGTACGGGATCGAGCGGCGCAATCGATCGCACAAGCCGTCGTTCGGGGCGCTGGGAAAAGCCTGAGGCCGCGCCGCGCCGACACACCTCGGCTGGCAGGTCAGTAAGACCACTCGCGAAGCTGGCCATCCGCACGGACCAGCCGTAAGTCTGGTCGCAAAGCGGACATAGGGGCGGCAGGCCCGCGTCAACAAGCCCGAATGCCACTTGCGCGAGGCAGGTGGGCCCCAGAGGGCCTATGAGCGACAGGTTGTGCCGATTGCTGAGCACCACTTGGCCACGCCAACGATCCACGACGTCGGTACAGGGCCCCAAAACCGGCTGTCGTCAGATTCCCCACGGTTGTCGCCCAACAGGAACCAGTGATCGGGGAAGATCCTGATCGGCACCGGGAAGTTGCATTCCGGTGCTTGCGCGCGGCAGGGCCTGGTGTAGGAGTCCGCCTGACGCGTCCCGTTTTGTATGACGTGCCCTTCAACGATCGAAATCACATCACCGGGGCCCGCGACGATGCGCTTGATGAATTTTACGTCCGAGCTCTGAGCCTCCGGGTGGGCGCAAGCTTCTCCGCCCTCATGAACTTGATGCGGAGTGGGCCCACAGATCTGCTGCCCCGCATCCACGGGCGGATGAAAGACCACAATCTCGCCGACCCTGAGTGTGGAGGAGCCGACCGGTTCGGTGTAGACAGTCGCGCCGATCTGTAGCGACGGCTCCATTGAGGCAGACGGCACGCGATAGAAGGACAACAGCAAAGCGGTCGCGCTCGGCGGTGGCGGTGTGACCCGGATGATGGTGTTCTTGGTGTCGCCGCACCCTTGAACACTCAGCGCCGTGATAATCGCGGTAGCCGCGGCGAGGGCGGTTCGGGCTCTGGGTGATCGGAAGATACGGATTGGTCCGGTGCGCATCTAGTTGCTATCCCCCGACGTTGCGCGCGTTTAACGTGCATGGACGGACCAGCCCCCGGCCGCGAGCCTACGACATGAAGGTGCCACTATCCAGCGCCGATTGGCCCTCGGACGTCAGTCGCCAATAGTCGCCAGAGCGCGGGTCCTGCTCCACGAAACCGGCCTCGACCGCTTGCAGCAGTGGACCCGTCAGTTTTCTGTCCTCGCTGATGTCATCCGCCTCGACGACGAGCGTCTTAGCGATCTCGTGTCTGGTCGCAGCGTCGATCTTGCGCCGACCCGCTAGGTGGTCGATCGCTTTCAAGATGTCGCCCACCGTCACGTCCCCCGCACCCATAGCCATTGAGCGATCCTAGGTGATCGAACTGGGCGCTCCGCGAGGGTCGTGCACGGCGAGGAGCACGCCGGGACGGGTGCCGTTGGGCACGCAAACGGCTGAAACGGCTTGGCTATAGGCATTCTGAGAGCGGCGGATGGGTCTCGAACCCACGACCTCAAGCTTGGGAAGCTTGCGCTCTACCAACTGAGCTACCGCCGCGCAGCGGCAGATATTACGCTGCCGACCTCTAGTCTTGGAGCCGTGAGACGTCGCGCCCTGCCGATCCTCGCCGCGCTCGTGGGGGCCTGCCTGATAGGGCTGCTGATCTACGGCATCTCGGCACGATCGCCCAACCGCACCCTTGACGAGCGTGTGGCGCTGAAACAGGATCCGACCGCGCCGCAGGCCGCGCGCGCGCTGCCCGCGCTCGCGGGCGGGGCGAGCAGCTCGCTCGCGTCGCTGCGGGGAAAGGTGGTGGTGCTCAACTTCTGGGCCTCCTGGTGTGAACCGTGCCAGGTCGAGGCGCCCCTGCTCGAGCGCGCACAGAGCGGCCTCGCGACGCATGGGGGCACGGTCCTCGGAGTCACCTACCTCGACGCCTCGGGGGACTCGCAGAGCTTCGTGCGCCGCTTCGGAGTGACCTACCCCAATCTGCGCGACACCACGGGGGTGTTCGCGCATGCATACGGCACCGACCAGCTCCCCGAGAGCTTCATCATCGACCGCCGCGGAAGCATCGTCGCGATCTCGCGCGGCGAGATCAACAGGGCCTTCCTCGACCGCGCGCTCGCGCTCGCACGCAGCACATGAGCCGCGCCGTGAGACCCGTGAGCCGCACGGCGCTGCTGGTGGCGGTGGTGCTGACGCTCGGCTCGCCGGCGCTCGCGAGCGCGGCCGCCCCGCGCGCGTCGCTGCCGAGCATCGAGCGCCAGGTGATGTGCGTGACGTGCAAGATCCCGCTCGACGTCGCCCAGTCTCCCCAGGCCGACCGCGAGCGGGCGTTGATCCAGGGGCTGATCGACCGCGGCGAGGGCGAAGCGGAAATCAAGAAGGCGCTCGTAGCGGAATACGGGCCGACGGTGCTCGGGCTGCCCAGAGCGAGCGGCTTCGACCTGGCCGCCTACCTTGTCCCGCTCGCGGTCGTGATCGCGCTGGTGGGCACGATGGCGTTCCTGCTGCCGCGCTGGCGCCGGCAGGCCCGCGCCCAGGCGGCGCGAGCGCCGGCCGAGACCGCGTTGAGCGCGGCCGACTCGGCACGCCTGGAGTCCGACCTCGCGAGCTTTGATCGCTCCTGACTCACCGGCGGAATGGCCCGCTGCGGGCCCGCCAGCCGGTCCGGCCCCTGCGGTTGCGATACTAGGTCCGGTGAACGACCAAGACCCAGGCGCCGAGCGCCACATAAACATCCACCTCTCCCCCGAGATCATGGGGGGGGTATACGCGAACTTCGCCAACGTGAGCCACTCCGACTACGAGTTCACCGTGACCTTCGCCCGCGTCGACCACGAGGTCGAGTCGGACGAGGTCCCGGGCGTGGTCGTCTCGCGCGTGAACCTCTCGCCCCGCTTCATGCGCGAGCTGATCGACGCGATGGAGGACAACTACTCCAAGTGGCGCACCCGCGAGGGGATCAAGAACCTCCCCGAGTACGGCGGCGGCGAGGAGGCCGGCGAGTAGTACGAGCCGGCGCGGGCGGCAGCAGCGGCGGTCGCTCCTGCGACCGCGCGCTTGCAGCGGGCCGGGTCATGGAACACGGGCTGGTGTGCGGTGTTCATACGCTTCGAGCATGAAGGTCGCGGTCATCTCCGACATCCACGGCAACCGACAGGCATTCGAGGCGACCCTCGAGGCGGTCGCGGCGAGCGAGGCCGCCGAGCTGTGGTGCCTCGGCGACCTCGTCGGCTACGGCGCCGACCCCGATGCGTGCGTGGAGCTCGCGCGTGAGCACGCGGCCGTTTGCCTCGCCGGCAATCACGATCTGGCGGTTACCGGCGAGATCCCGCTCGATGAGTTCTCACGCGGGGCGAGCATCGCCGCGCAGTGGACGCGCGAGGTGATCGCGCCAGAGAACCTCGCGTTCCTCGAGAGCCTCAGCCCCAAGGGCGAAGAGGGACGCGTCGGCCTCTATCACGCGAGCCCGCGCGACCCGGTTTGGGAGTACGTGCTCTCGGCGCTTCTCGCAGAGCTGTGCCTGGATGTCCAGGACCACCGGATCTGCCTGATCGGCCATTCGCACGTGGCACTCTCCTTCGTGCGCCGCGAGGGCGAACTCGCCACCGGCGAGCCGCGCCGCGCAGGGACACGGCTCGATCTCGCTGCCGGCGAGTGGCTGCTCAACCCGGGCAGCGTGGGCCAGCCGCGCGACGGCGATCCGCGCGCCTCGTGGCTGCTGCTCGACCTCGAGCAGATGGACGCGTCCTTCCACCGCGCCGACTACGACGTGGCGGGCGCAGCAGCGGCGATCCGAGCCGCACGGCTACCGGACTCGCTCGCCGAGCGTCTGGAGTACGGTCAGTGAGCATGCACGGCACCCGCCGATCGCCACGCCGGGGTGCCCGCTCCGTTGGGCGACCGCCGCTGCTGCGACTGAGCGCCGCCGGGCTGCTCGGGGTCGCGGCTGCGCTGCTCGTCTCCTGCGGGAGCTCTGGCAAGGGCCTGATCCCCTCCGCCAACGCCGGGCCGCTGCAGAAGGACTTCGAAGAAGTCAACAGCGCGGCGCAGAATGCCAATGGAAACTGCACTGCCACCGACACCGCGATCGCCAAGACCGAACAGGACTTCAACGCGCTGCCCCCGAGCGTGGACCCACGCCTCACCGGCAGGCTGAGCGAAGGCATCACGCACCTCGGCAAACGGGCGCGGGACCTGTGCGCGCAGCCGCTTTCGCCCACCGTCTCGACCGGCACCACCACGACCAGCACGACGACGACGACAACCACCCCGACCAGCACCGAAACGACGCCCACCAACACGACAACCACCCCGACCAGCACCGAAACAACGCCCACCTCGACGGCGACCACCCCGACTGCGCCCGGCGGCGGAACCGTCGCCCCAGGCAGCGAACCGCCCGCCGGTGGCGGCGTCGGCGAAGCCGGGGGCACGCCCGGCAACGGCAGCGGAGGCGGGAAATGAGCTCCGAACCGATTGCCGGTCGCTATCGCCTCGAAAGCCGGCTCGGCTACGGCGGGATGTCGACGGTGCATCTCGCGCTCGACATGCGCCTCGAGCGTCGCGTCGCGGTCAAGCTGCTGGCCGAGCACCTGGCCGACGACGAGGCGTTCGTGTCGCGATTCCAGCGCGAGGCGCAGGCCGCCGCGCGCCTGGTCCACCCCAACGTGGTGCAGGTGTTCGACTCGGGCCGCGACGACCGAACCGAGCAGTATTTCATCGTGATGGAGTACATCGAAGGATCCTCAGGCGCGGAGATCCTGCGCGACCAGGGATGGGTCGAGGTGGACGAGGCGCTAGCGATCATCGAGCAGGCGTGCGAGGGCCTCTACTACGCTCACCGCCATGGCGTCGTGCACCGCGACGTCAAGCCCGGCAACCTTCTGCGCTCGCGCGAAGGCGAGGTCAAGCTCGCGGACTTCGGCATCGCCAAGGCGACCGAGCAGTCGAGCATCACCCAGGTCGGCTCGGTGCTGGGCACCGCTGCCTACCTCGCGCCCGAGCAGGCGCGCGGCGAGGAGGCGGGGCCGAGCGCCGACCTCTACGCGCTGGGCGTGGTCACCTACCAGCTGATCTCCGGTCGTCTCCCATACGAGGCGAGCTCGCTCACCGAGCTCGCCCTCAAGCAGCAGCAGGAGGAGCCGCCAACCCTCGACACGCTCGTCGCGGCGGTCACCCCCGAGCTCGCCGACGCGGTCGCGATCGCGCTCGCGCTCGACCCCCGAGAGCGCTACCAGACCGCCAGGGAGATGGGCCGCGCGCTAACCGATGGCGCCCACGGCATCCCGCCCGCCGAGAGGCTCACCGGCGCCCACGCCGCCCCGCCCACGCAGGCCACGAGCGTGCTCGCGCGGGGCGGCCCCCCCACCGCGCCCCGCAGCGAGTCCGCGCGCGCGGTTGCTCCACGCCGGCCCCGGCCGGGACCGGGCGCCCGACCTGCGGCCGCGGTCCCGGCACCGGTCGCCGCGCAGCGCCGCCCGCGGAGGGGCCGGCGCCTGCTCGCAGCGCTCCTTGCGCTGCTTGTGCTCGCGCTAGCGATCGCGGTGGTCGTCCTGATCACCGCCCCGGCGCAAACCAAAGTCGCGCTGCACAACGTCGTCTACGAAGACGTCGGCAAGGCGTCTGCCGAACTGCAGCGGCTCGTCTCCGAAAACACCAAATAGACCCGGTCCGCACACGCCCGTGCCCGATCCGGCGCCGGACCGTGGCCTGAGCACGCGCGGGGCACCCGCGACCGTGCGCCATGCTTGAAGCGCACTCCTCCATGCTCGCGGCAATCATCAACGTCAACCACCTCGTCGACACCGCGGGGTATCCGCTGCTGTTCCTGATCGTCATGTGCGAGTCGGGCGGAGTGCCCGTCCCCGGCGAGACAGCCCTGATCGCCGCGAGCGCGCTCGCCAGCCGCGGACGTCTGAACATCGAGCTGGTCATCGCCATCGCGGCAGGCGCGGCGATCCTCGGCGACAACATCGGGTACCTGATCGGGCGCAAGGGCGGCCGCTGGCTGCTCGAGCGCCCGGGAGCGATGTACCGGCAGCGAACCGAGGTGCTGAGGGTGGGCGAGCCGTTCTTTGCGCGCCACGGGGCCAAGGCCGTGTTCCTCGGCCGCTTCCTGCTCGGCCTGCGTGTGTGGGCCTCGTGGCTGGCTGGAGCCACGCGGATGCACTGGCGCTCGTTCGTGCTCTGGAACGCGCTCGGCGGCATCACGTGGGCGACCGTGATCGGACTGATCGCCTACTTCCTCGGCCGCTCCGCCGGCAACCTCGTCCAGACCTTCGGTCTGGTGGGACTGGCGGCCGCGCTGCTGGCGCTCGGCAGTGCCCTCTACGCGCACAGGCGCCACCGCCGCGGCGCGGCTACCGCCACGGACACCGCCGCACCCGCCCCCGCCGCGAGCACAGCCCGTGCGCGCCAGAAGGCCGCTCCCGGCCGAGAGGAGCCGGAGCCGCCGGCGGGCTGACGGCGTGCGGCGAGCTCAGGCGGTGCAGGGAGCGATGCGCTCCCACATGTCCGCGAGGATCGTGAGCTCGGCCTCGGAGAAATGCAGGAGGAACTGCTCCCTGACGACGGCGAGGTGGGTCCCGCGGGCCGCTTCCAGCCGCTCGCGCCCGGCGTGCGTGAGGCACGCGTACGAGCCGCGCGCGTCGTGTTCGCAGGAGCAGCGCTCGAGCAGGCCGTCTCGCTCGAGGCGATCGACCAGGCGCGTGAGGCCGCTGCGCGAGAGCTGGGCCTGTTCTGCGAGTTCGCACATGCGCATGCGTCCCCCGCTCGACTCCTGCAGACGGTGCAGGACCTCGTAGGAGGTGAGCGGCAGCCGGTGCGCCTGCTCGAGCTCGGCATCGAGCCGCTTGGCCAGGCACGCGTGCGCGCGCAGCAGGCCTCGCCAGGCGCGCTGCTCCCCGAGGCTCAGGCTCTCCTGCTC
>FSYY01000113.1_pt1 | contig 24422 bp, 26 predicted proteins | sample 1638681 | NCBI WGS metagenome assembly FSYY01 (sample SAMEA3914813, study PRJEB12502) | metagenome | biome: forest; material: soil | place: Canada | collected 2011-07-07 | depth 0.3 m | reverse complement strand
GTGCATCGCCAGTCCGGGTGTGAGGCTCGAGGACATCAGCGTGATCAGCGCGTCGGACTGGCTGATCGGCACCCCCCACGCCGCGAGGTCCCAGTCGGGGTGGGCGAGCAGCCGCCGGCGGAGGAAGACGTGCATGATCCGGACCCGCATCGCGGTTGCGCGGCCCGCACCTCCAGGCTCGAGCCCACCGGGCTCGGAGACGTCGATCCAGAAGCGAGCGGTCTCCATGAAGCGATTCAGTGCGGTGTCGCCCGCGTACGCTCCCGTGAACGCGAGCGGCTTGACGATCGAGCTCTCTGTGTAGCCGAGCAGCGTCTCGACGCCGGCGAAGCTGAAGACCGCCGGCCCGTACCGACGGAACAGCGCCGCGCCCCGCTCGACGAGATCTGGCTCGAGCCATTCGGGCGGCCGCTCGAACTCGTCGAACAGTCTGCGCATCGAATGCGGCGCGTCGGTCACCGAGTCGACGCCCTGGGCTATCGCCTGGTCGAGCATCCGGCGCCCCTCGTTCGCCCCTCGCGACAGGTACACCTCATCGACGAACGCCTCGGCGACCGGATCCGCGTCGTAATAGCCGTGAGCGAACGCGCGCACCCGCGCGTCGGCGGGGATGGGGTCGAACCGCAGCAGCCTCCGGCACGCGTCACGGGCGCGGCGTACTCGATGTCCGTCGACCCGCTCCCAGAAGCCGAGGAACTCGCCGGGGATGCGGTCCTCGTTGGCCGCAATCGTCGCTGGCGGGCGGCCGGGCGCGATCATGGTCGCCGTTGTTGGGACGGTCATGCGATCGCCTCGCGGAGCGTGATCGCAACATCGAGCTGGACCACGCGGGGCACCATCCCTCTCGCGCCTCGGATGCCGAGCGAGACACGGTCCACCTCCGTGTGACACGTGATCTCGACCACCCCGTCGGCCGGCGCGTGCAACGTCACGTCCAGAGGCAGCGGGGTGCGGGTGCCTGCAACGACCAGCTCTCCGTCGATTCGCGCCAATCCGCGCTCCTGGCTGGTGATCGAGTTCACCACATAGCGGAGCTGCGGGTGGCGCTTGACGTCGAAGAAGTCGCGCGAGCGGAGGTGCCGGTCGCGCATCCCGTTCCCGGTGTCGATCGACGAGCAGTCGACCAGCAGGGCGCCTGCGGCGTGATCGTGGTCGACCGCGAGGCTTCCAGAGAAGGACCGAAACCGCCCCGGAGTCTTTACGAGGCCGGCAAGCGTGCCGGCGACGAACCGCGCGTGGGATGTCTGCGGATCGACCTGCCAGCGCCCCACGAGGGCGCGCCGCGTGTCCGGGGTTCTTATCTCGCAATCGGCTGCGGTCGGCATCACTTGCTCCTTCGTTGGTGTCGGGACCAGCTCCGCATGGGACCCTAGCGAGAATGTTGCTAATTGTCAACTTATTAGTTGTCAGCTGTCTCTGCTTCTCGCTATGATGGCGCCATGGCCCAGACCAGCTCAGCCAAGCGGACGGGACGACCCAGGACGCAGGATGCCCCGGTCACGCTCGAGCAGATCCTCGATGCGGCATTCCGCGCATTTGCGACGTACGGCTACGACGGCGTGACCGTGCGCACGCTCAACCGCGAGCTAGGCGTCAGCCACAACCTGCTCCACCAACGCTTCGGCTCCAAGCACCGCCTCTGGTACGCGGCGGTCGATCGCGCGTTCAGCCAGCAGATCACAGAGCTCGCGACGGCGTTCGACCCGACGCTCGCGGACCCACTCGACCAGCTCAACCACACGATCAGCCGCTTCGTGCGCTACTCCGCCGAGCGCCCCGAGCTGCTCGGACTCATGAACATCGAGGCACGCATCGACAGCGAGCGGCTCGAGTACATCTACGACAACTACGTCGCACCGGCGCTTGCCCCGCTCGGGCGGCTGCTCGATCACCTCCGCGAGGAGGGACGCATCCGCCCGATCAGCCTGCGAGCCCTCTTCTTTCTGATCGCCCACGGCGCGGCCGCACCGTTCACGCTAGTCCCGCTAGCGCGCCGTTTGGGCAGTACGGACCCACTCGACCCAGACCAGGTCGCCGAGCAAGCCACCCTGACCGCCGACGTGATCACCAGCGGCTTGCGCCTCGACCGCGTCCGGGGAGCCTGACCGTAGACACGAGCGCGGCGCGATCGTGTCCGGCGCCAGCGGCTGCCAGGCTGCCACCCCTCACTGACGGGCTGCACGGCTGAGGTCTGCCGCGAGCGCAGAGCTCCCGTTCATGAGAAAGCCCTATCCAAAGACATAGCTCGCGCTTAGCTTCGCTTTCAAGGATGAGGGATGTTCGCGAAGGACCGGGACTGGGACAGCCGCGTGGCAGATGCCGAGCTGATCGCGCGCAGCCCGGGATTCCGCCACCTCCGCGATCGCATAACCGAGATCGCGGCGCCTGGAGGCCGGGACACGGTGGTCGACCTGGGCGCCGGCACGGGACTGCTGACGCTCGCCTTCGCGCAGCATGCCGGCCGCGTGTGGGCGGTCGACAGCTCGCCCGCGATGGTCGACTACCTGCGCGTCAAGGCACGCAGCGCAGGACTCGTGAACGTGGAGCCCGTGCTGGCGTCTGCGGTCAGCCTTCCGCTCGTCGACGAGATCGCTGACCTCGTCGTGTCCAACTACTGCCTTCACGAGCTTCGCCACGCCGACAAGCAGCGAGCGCTCGCCGAGGTGATGCGAGTGCTGAAGCCTGGCGGCCGGCTCGTGATCGGGGACATGATGTTCTCGCTGAACCCGAAGCAGAGCCGCGACCGCCGGGTGGTCGCCGGCAAGCTGCTCCAGCTCGCGCGCCGCGGCCTGCCCGGCCTGTGGCGGCTGGCGAAGAACGCCGCGCGACTCCTCGCAGGTCGCTGGGAGTATCCGGCCAACTCCGCCTGGTGGCACGACGCGCTCCAGCAGGCGGGCTTCGAGCGCATCGGCATCGAGATGCTCGCCCACGAGGGCGGCATCGCGGTCGCCCACACACCCGCGCTCGATGCCCGCATCAGCCCGCCCGCCCTTCGGCCGATCGCGGGCGCTAGCGAGCGGGCAGACGATGACCGCCACAGCCACGGCGCGCTATCCGGACGGGCGGTGGCACCGTGAGCGTGGCGATCCGCTTTCGCAGCCGCAAGTCGGGCCGCCGGCGTTGGCCAGTTGCTACCCCGGGGAACTCGTAGCGGCTGGCGCGTCGCCGCTCGCTGGGAGGAAGTCGTCCGGCAGATCGCCGGCTGGCCAGTCCTGCCAGACAAAGCCCTTGCGGGCGTGGCGCACCCTGTAGCTGAGCGCACCGTGGGCGTTCATGGCGTGCCAGGCGGCATTGGTGGTCAACGTCATGTCCGGGATCCAGAAGCGGTCCTGGATCTCGTCCAGCGGCGCCGGAGGCTGGAGGCCGACGTCGGCGGCCGCGTGACCTTGGCCGTCCTCGAGCGTCAGACGCGCGAGGACCGTGCCGTCGCGATCGCAGATCTGCGACTCTCCGAGCATCTGGGTTCGCCATGCGATCCCAGGACCGAGGGGAGTTTCTCCCCGCACCGGCCCGACGTGCGAGGCATGGGCGACGGGTGCGCCGGTGAGACGGGCTACCTGGCCAGGCAACTCGCGCGCTTGGCGTCGCCAGATCGCGTGCTCGCGCTGCGTCCACCAGCGCAGCGGCCCGGGCCAGTTGAGCGGCATCGACGGCCAGCACATGCCGCCCAGCACGAGCTGGACGCGCGCAGCGCGCACCCGCGCGGCGGTGCGGAAGCGGGCCCACTCCCAGCCTGACATCAGCCCGACGGCGCAGCCGAGCGTGGCGCACTGCGCGATCCCTGCGTCGTCACCGCCGACGTAGTAATGCTGCTCCCAGGCTGTAGGTATGTCCTTGTCGTGCAGATGCACCGCACCGTTCGGCTCGGCGAGCACGAACGTTCCGTAGGTGTGTTCGGAACGTACCGCGACAAACCCGCCGGCGAGCACGCAGTCGAGCTCGCGTGCGAGGCGCGTCAGCATCTGCAGCGGTTGGCCGTCGACAGGACGTGCGGTGCCGCGCAGCACCTTGGCGTAGACGTTGGGCGTGGTGAACCCCTCTGGAACGACGATCACCTCGGCGCCGTGCTCGCGATGGGCGTCGCGGATCAGGTCCTCGACACGCGTGAGGTTCTGCTCGACGTCTCCGAGCTCGAGAGCGGGCTGAACGACCGCGATGCGGGTCATGCCGATACCTCGTTGCGAACGGCGGCAGACGCGGGCGCAGGCTCGGGAGGCGCTGCGATCTCAGGTGCCCGCGCGGCGGCGGGAGTGTCAGGCCTCGCCGGCGGTGCGGGCCACGGAGCTCCGCGATGCTCCGAGCCGACAACGAGATGGCTCGAGCGGAAGCGATCGGCTTGACGCTCAATGCGGATCTCGAACTCCGTACGCATGTCGGAAACCGCTGCGGCCACGGTTTCCGCGCGAGGTCGCTCACCCCGCCAGAGGGCCATGAGGAAGGCCCGCGCGAGGCGGGTCGGCGGTGCGATCTGCTGCGGCGTGCGGGCGCGGCCGAACAGGTCACTGAGGTCCGCCGTCGTCGTCCTCCCGGCGTCGCGGACGAGCTCGCAGAGCGTCGGGGAGGGGCGTTGGGTACGCGTGTCCGCGTTGGCGAAGTGGTAGGCGGGCAGACACTCGCGGTCGCGGTCGGCCTCCCAGCGGCGGGTGGCGCGGTCGACGGCGACAGGGTCGTCGAGCACCGACAGGATTTGCTCGGCGAGTGTGCGCCCGGCGAACATCGCGTCCCGCATGCCCTGGCCGGTGACGGGGTCCTTGAAATGTCCTGCGTCACCCGCCAGCGCCCAGCCGGGGCCCGAGGAGGCACGGAAGAACGCAGGCGTATCGCCGGTGGAACGCAGCTTGGAGCCGGGGGGCGCGCCGGATACGCGTGCGGCGAGGCCCGGATGCTCGCGCAGCTTGCGCAGCCAGTAGCCCTCGGGATCGCTGCGGGCCTCGCGCGCCTCGTCACGGTGGCCCATCAAGAGCACCAGCAGCTTCCCAGCAGGCGTCGTGGGAAACGCGAACGCAAACGAGTTTCCCTCCCGCCACTGGTAGTAGGTCTCGGCGTCCACGGTGCCCGCGAGCGGGTCCTCGAGGTAGCGGAAGACGAGGCCACGGCCATTTCGCGAGAGCCGGTAGGGCCTCCACGCGCCGACGAGCGACGCGACCGTCGAGCGGCGGCCGTCGGCGCCGACGACAAGCGTCGCCTGCACCTCGCGGGCGGCTCCGTCGGCGCGAAGGTAGCGCAAGCCAACGACCCGCCCGGCGCGCCAGCGCAACTCCTCCACGCGACAGCTCTCGCGGATCTCCACGCCCTGCTCACGCGCTGACTCGACCAGCTGTACATCCTGCAAGTCGCGCGGCACGCACACTCCATAATCGATCCCGTCGGCGGCCGGACGCACCCGCTCCCGGCACGTGATCCCTTCCGTCTCGACGTGGATGTAGCGGACTCGGGAGGGGTTCAGGGAGAGAATCCTCGGTAGCGCGCCGAGCTTGGCCAGCTCGCTCGTCCCGGCCGGCATCAGCACGTGCGTGGAGAGCTGGTCAGACGGGAACCGCATCTTGTCCAGCACAAGGACCCGGCGCCCGGCCCGAGCCAGCGGCGCCGCCACCGCGCACCCAGCGAGTCGAGCGCCCACAACCACGGCATCGACCCGCTCCATGTTCAGGCCCCGGTCATTTCGGTCTCCGCGAACGCAGCCGCAGTCCGGTGGTGGATGTGGAGCGGCTGCCCCCGACCATCTGCTGGCGAGGACCACTCGAGCAGCGAGTTCGCCGCTCCCGGCCGAGCATGGAGGTATCGGAGTCGATCACCGCCCGGCAGCGTGACGAGCACGCCATCGTGGTCATCAACAGAGCCGGTTCCACTCGTTCAACCTACCGGCGAGGGGCTGCGGGTGCCAGCGTTCGCCACGGGTGACGGCCCGGCGCTGGCGCAGGAAGTCCGCAAGCTCCTGGCGACGCGTGGGTGGTGGTGCCAGTCCCATGTTCAACGCGCTCCTTGTGAGGGGCACCACGCTAGGGCAGACTCACGGCTATGAACCAGACAACATTCCTCGGCGACAAGCCGATCAGACGCATCGGCTTCGGCGCGATGCAGCTCGCCGGCCCCAACGTGTTCGGGCCGCCCCGCGACGCGGAGGCTGCGCGGGCGGTCCTGCGACGTGCACTTGAGCTGGGCGTCGACCACATCGACACCGCCCAGTTCTACGGACCCGACGTCGTCAACGACCTCATCCGCGAGACGCTCCACCCATATCCCGACGAGCTGAAGCTGGCGACGAAGGTCGGCGGCCGGCGCGACCACGCCGGCAGCTGGCTGCCGGCGCAGTCGCCTCAGGAGCTCCGGGACGGAGTCGAGGCCAACCTGCGCTCGCTACGGGTCGAGCGGCTCGACCTCGTGAACCTGCGCAGGATGGAGGAGGGCGCGGAGAGCGTCCCTGTGGCCGAGCAGCTTGGCGTGCTCGAGGACATGCGCCGCGAGGGCAAGATCGACCTGATCGGCATCTCGAGTGTGGGCGTCGAGACCGTGCGCGAGGCGATCGAGCTGATCGAGCTCGCGGGCGTCCAGAACTCCTACAGCATCCTGCACCGCAACGACGACCCGATCGTCGAGCTCTGCCGCGAACACCAGATCGCGTTCGTGCCGTACTTTCCGCTCGGATCCGCCTTCACGGGAGGGCCGGCCGCCCTTGCGGGCGAGCCCGCCATCGCGCGCGTGGCCGAGCGGCACGGCGCGACCGCCTCACAGGTGGCGCTCGCGTGGCTGCTCGCGCGCTACGACCGCATGCTGCTGATTCCGGGCACCGCCTCGGTCGCGCACCTCGAGCAGAACCTCGCCGCGATCCGGCTCACGCTCGACACGGACGACCTGGCCGCGCTCGAGGCGGTCGAGGCGCGTGGCGAGCCGCTGGCCTCGCGGGAGGCCTAGACGCGGAACGTCGTGCTGGGGAACCAGCTGTGCACCGATCGCCTCGGGGTGCTGAGAATGTGCGGGTGTCGCGCACCGGCCAAGCAGGCACCGCAGCTGAATGGGCGATCGCGCAGGCGATCGCGGTTCGCGACGATCCGGCGGCGCGTCTGGCGCTCCTCACACGCACGTATCACGGACCCACCGGACGCGCACCGCAGCACCTGCCATTCAGGCGGGCGGCAATGTCGTTCATGCGCTGGCAAGCCGACCGCGGCGTTCTCGATCCGCTGCACGCCTCACCTCCGGGGAGCCCTTGGTGGCGAGCCGTGAACGAGCGACTGCTGCGCGACGGATGCGAGGCCGTAGCCCGTTCAGCCGGCCTGCCCGGCGAGCCGTCCTCACCGGAGATCTGGCTCTGGATGGCCTTCATCGCCAGGCCCACCGCAGGCAACTGGTACCGCGCTCACAATGCGAGCATCGTGGCGGCGTACCTGGAGCATCGCGCCCTTGCCCAGCAGGAGAGCATGCCCGAGCGCTTCTTTCTCAACGTCGTCTTGGTCCGCGTTCTCTACGCACACGCGCTAGTCGCGGCGCCACGCTTGGCGCTCGGACGATTCGCCGCGTTGGGCAGCATCCTCGGCGACCCACGACTCGGGATGGCGGGAGCGTTCCTGTCGCTGCGCCGCGTGCTCCCCGATCGCTACCCCCTCGCCCACGACCTCGATGCCTACCTCGCCGACGAGAACAACCTGGGACGCATGCTCGACTACGGCGTCATCGTGCCGCGTGCGCAGCGGCTGTACGCGTGGTCGGCCCAAGCGCTCCGGAACCCCGCGTTACGCGACCTGTTCCACGACGGCAGCCCTGCGTACGCCTGGGTCCACCCCGAGCGACACGCCTGGAACCCTGCGCATGTGCCCCTGCGGGTCCGCGCGCTGAGGCTTGCGCTCTCCGCTCAGTGAACCGAGCATCGACGCCGACCTGCGCGACGCTCATCCACCGCCTGCAGCGGACCTGGCCTTTCAGGCCGACTCGACCACGAGCGCTCGCCGCATCGCGTGCTCGCGCGTCATCGGCCGCTTGCCCCAGTTGCTTGCGTGCGCGTAGCCGATCATTGGCCGCAGGCAGGCCCGAGGGCTGGGCTCCACCACGTCTTGCGGAGCGAGCAGCGATCGCGCGCGAGCGTTGCCGAACTCGCAGCGCACGTCGAAGTACGGGACGTAGGCTGCTGCACCCTCAGGCAGGCTGCTCGCCGCGTCGGGGGCGACAAAGCGAACCGAGGGGCGTTGAATTAGCGAGGCGTGCATCTCGACGAGCTCGCCCGCCGTCAACGCGCGCGCTCCCGCGACGAGGTGATAGGTGCCGCGCGCCTCGTGCGCATCGATCAGGGCGATAAGGCCCTGAGCGACATAGTCGACCGGCACGAAGTCGACGATCGACTCCGGGTCTGCCGGGATCTCTCTGAGGATGCCCCGCTCGGCCGCCCGCATCGGCCAGTAGATCACGTTGAACGCCGGGGTCCAGCCGCTCGCACGGTGCCCGACCACGATGCTCGGCCGCGCGATCACGCTCGGAACGTCCTCAGCGGCGCGCACGACGTGCTCAGCCTCGTGCTTGGAGCGCTCATAGGTGTTGCGGAACGCCTGGGCGACGTCGAGATCGGTCTCGCCGAAGGAGCCGGCGTGACGACCGCTCACGTACGCGGTCGAGACGTGTACGAACCTGCGCAGCGACCCCAGGGCCGCACACCCTCGCGCTAGCTCGATCATGCGGGCCACACCGTTGACGTTGATCGCGCGAGCGCTCTGGAGCGGCAGATCGAACGAGATCGATGCGGCGCAGTGGATGATCCGATCGACGGTCTCGGCCAGGCGGCGCCGGTCATCGGGCGCGAGCCCGAGCCCGGGCTGGAGTAGGTCCCCAGGCATCGCCTCGACGCGGCCGGCGACGCTCTCCGGCGCGTCGTACAGGCCGGCGAGGACGCCGGCCACACGTCGTCGTGCCTGATCGTGGTCGTCGGCCCGAACCAACGCGATGATCTGGCGCTCGCCGCGGTCGATCAGGCGCGCGAGCGTCTCCATGCCAAGGAAGCCCGTCGCGCCGGTCAAGAGGATCGCGCCGCTCACGTCGCCGGCTCGAGGGCGAGCACATGGGGCGGCGAGGCGCACCCCATTGCGTGATACCCCCCGTCAACGTGGAGGATCTCGGCGGTGATCCTGCGCGCGAGCGGCGAGAGCAGGAAGCACACGGCATCGCCGACCGGCGAGGGGTCCTCGGGGTCCCAAGCGAGCGGCGCCGTCGCAGACCACGTCTCGGCCAGCGTCGAGAAGCCCGGGATCCCACCGGCGGCGAGCGTCTCGACGGGCCCTGCCGATACGAGGTTCACGCGGATCTCCCGCGGCCCGAGCTCGCGCGCGAGATAGCGGGCGATGGCCTCGAGCGCTGCCTTGGCCACCCCCATCCAGTCGTATGAGGGCCACGCCGTGCGCGCATCGAAGTCCAGGCCGACCACGCCCGCGCCGTCGTGAGCTCTCTCGAGCAGCGGCAGCAGCCCCGCGACGAGCGACTTCAGCGAGAACGCGCTCGTCTGGTAGGCGAGCAGCGCGCTCTCCAGTGAGGTGTCCATGAATCGGCCGCCGAGCGCGTCCGGCGGAGCGTAGGCGACCGCGTGCAGGAGCCCGTCGAGGGCGCCCCATCGGGCCATTAGCTCGAGCCGCAGCTGCTCGATGTCCTCGCCACTGTTGACGTCGAGCTCGAGCACGTCGACCGGCGTAGCCAGCTGGGCGGCGGCGCGTTCGGTCATCCGCTTGGTCCGGCCGAAGCCCGTGAGAATCACCTCGGCGCCGTGTTCCTGCGCTGCTCGCGCGGCGGAATAGGCGATCGAGTGGCGGTCGAGCACGCCGGTGACCAACACGCGACGTCCCTCGAGCATCACAGCGGGACCGGAACGAACTCGCCGGGAGCGGCCCCGGCGGTTATCGGGTCGTGCCAAAAGCTCGCGCGGCGCCGCTCGAGGGGTTGGGGAGCGCGGCGCCAGAGCACCCCGACCGATGCGCGACACACCAGCGCGTCGTCCTGGTTGCGCACCGCCCAGCCGAATTCGACCAGCCCGGCGCGGTCGTCGAGTGGCTTGAGCGTGATGATCTCGCCATCGACGCCGATGCTCTCGCCGAGGCGCACCGGGCGCTTGAACACCACATCGCCGACCCGCCGCAGCGCGAGCACACGCTCGGGGTCCAGCGGCACGAGGCCGACCGCGAGCGAGAGGGTGAGCATCCCGTGGGCGATCTGCTCCCCGAACGGGCCGCGCGCCGCCCAGCCCGCGTCGGTGTGCTGCGGGTGCCAGTCTCCGGTGAGGGCGCTGAAGACGATCACGTCGGTCTCGCACACGGAGCGCCGGCCGGTGCGGAACGTGTGCCCGACCCTGAGCTGCTCGAAGGGATCGCTCCAGCTCAGGGTGTTCGCTACCACAGTCACAGCGGGATGTTGCGTGCGTGGGAGTCGGGGCGGTGCAGGCCGGCGAGCGCCTCCAGGCAGGACGCAACCCGCGCGCGCGTCGATGACGGCGCGATCTGCTCGTCGATGAACCCGTCCGCGGTCGCGCGGTCCACGTGCAGATGCTCGGCCGAGTACTCGCCGGCCAGCCTGACCGTGTGCAGCGACGGATCCTCCGCGGCGGCGATCTCTCGGCGGCTCAGGATCCCGACGGCCTGCTCGGCGCCCATCACCCCCATCTCGACATTGGGCCACGCAAACACGTGGTCGGCTCCGAGCGCCTTCGAGTTCATCGCGATGAACGCTCCCCCGAACGCCTTGCGCAGGATCACCGTGACGCTCGGCACGGTTGCCTCTGCGAACGCGTGGACCAGCTTCGCCCCGTGGCGGATCACACCGTCACGCTCTTGACGGGATCCGGGCAGGAAGCCGGGGGTGTCGACCAGCACGAGCAGCGGCAGGCCGAACGAGTTGCACATGCGAACGAAGCGCGCCGCCTTCTGCGAGGCGCCGGTGTCGAGCACTCCTCCGAGATACGCGGGCTGGTTGGCGACGATCCCGATCGGCCTGCCCTCCAGCCGCGCCATCGCACACACGATGTTGCGCGACCAGCGCGGGCTCACCTCCATCGTGCGTCCGCCGTCCACGAGCGAGCTCACAACGCGGCGCACGTCGTAGACCTTGCGCGGCTGTGAGGGGACCACCAGGTCCGGCGCCTGCGCCGGTGCATCCACTGCCGGCCGCAGCGGCGGCGGCTCGGCGCCGTGCTGGGGGAGGTATCCGAGCAGATCCCGCGCCATCAGCGCCGCGTCGACCTCGGTCGGGGCGGCGAGATGGCAAACGCCGTTGCGCTCGTGCACGCGCCGGCCGCCCAGGCTCGCCATGTCGATTTTCTCACCGGTGACCTGTGTCACCACCGCCGGTCCGGTCAGGAACATCGACGCACGGCTCGTCATGATCACGAAGTCGTTGAGCGCCGGACCGTAGGCCGAGCCGCCGGCGGCCGCCCCGCAGACGACCGATATCTGCGGCACCACACCGGAGAGCGCGACGTGCTCGCGGAAGATCGAGCCGTAGCCCGAGAGCGCGGCGAGGCCCTCTTGCATGCGCGCCCCGGCTGACTCGACGAAGCCGACCACCGGCACCCGCCCGCGCCCAGCGAGGCGAAGCACCTCGACGATCGTCTGTGCGTGCGCCTCCCCGAGTGAGCCGCCCGCGAACGATGCGTCCTGGGCGTAGCAGTACACGCTGCGCCCGTCCACGCGGCCGTGGCCGGCGAGCACGCCGTCACCAGCGCACGCGCGCTCGCCCATCCGGCGTGAGCGCACCTGCGTCCGCAGCAGCGCCAGAGAGCCCGGGTCCGTGAGCGCCTCGAGTCGCTCGAGCGGGCTCAGGCGTTCGTCCGCGCGCTCGAGCAGGGCCAGGCTCATACGCCCTCCAGGCACAGAACCGCGTTGTGGCCGCCGAAGCCGAAGGAGTTTGAGAGCGCCAGCGGCGCACGCTCCCTTACCCGGCGCAGCGGCCTCGCCGCGCCCGGGACGTAGTCGAGGTCGAGACCCTCCTCGGGCTCCACCAGTCCGAGCGTCGGCGGGACGATGCGGTCGCGCAGGGCGAGCAGCGTGGCGACCGCCTCGACGGCGCCGGCGGCGCCGAGCAGATGCCCGATGGCGGACTTGGTCGAGGACACGGGCACCGAGCCTGCCCGCTCTCCGAGCGCGTGCTTGATGGCGAGCGTCTCGGCCCGGTCGTTGAGCGGCGTCGAGGTCCCATGCGCGTTGACGTAGTCGATGTCTGCCCCGGCGACCTCGGCGTCGGCGAGGGCGGCGAGCATCGCGCCGGCCTGACCTTCGCCGTCCGCGCGGGGGGCGGTGAGGTGGTGGGCGTCGGAGCTCGCACCGTAGCCGCGGAGCGTGCCGAGGATTCGAGCATCGCGCTCGAGCGCCGACGCACGGGACTCCAGCACGAGCACGGCCGCGCCCTCGGCCATCACGAAGCCGTCGCGGTCCACATCGAAGGGACGCGAGACGCCGCTGCCCGAGAGAGCATCCAGCGCCCCGAACGCGGCGCGAGCGAGCGGCGTGAGACTCGCCTCCGAGCCGCCCGCGAGGACCGCGTCCGCTTCGCCGTGCTGGATCATGCGCAGCGCGCAGCCGAGTGCATGCGCGCCCGAGGCGCAGGCGCTGCTGACCGCGTAGCTCGCACCGTGCAGGCCGTGGCGCATCGAGAGCGCGGCGGCGCCCGCGTTGCTCATCATCAGCGGAACCGCCAGGGGCGAGACGGCCTCGCTGCCGCGCTCGCGCAACGCATCCTGTCCGTCGGTCAGCGTCGAGATCCCGCCGATGCCCGTGCCCAGCACGCACCCGACGCGAGAGGCGTCGTATGGCAGCTCCTGTTCCCATCCAGCATCGGCCAGCGCCTCGGCGCACGCCGCGATCGCAAGCTGGGTGAAACGGTCGGTGCGGCGTGCCGCCTTGGCCGTGAGGAAGTCGGTCGGATCGAAGTCCGCGCAGGTTCCCTCTCCGTCGCGGATCCCGCACACGCCGGCGCTCCATCGCTCGTGCAGCGCGCGAGCCCCCACCCCCAACGGGGTGACCGCACCCACTCCTGTGACGACAACCGGCTCCATCGGGCTACAGGCGCGAAGCGATCAGCTGCACCGCATCCTCGACGGTCTTGATCTCGGCGACGTCGGATCCCTTGAGCTCCACGCCGAACCGCTCGTGCACGATCTGTGAGAGCTCGGCAAGGTCGAGCGAGTCGACGTCGAGCGCCTCGAAGGTGGCCTCGGCTGTGATGTGCTCGGGCTCGGCGCCGAATGTCTGCAGAGCCTCGAACACGACCTTCTCGATCTCGTCTGTGGTTGCGGCTGTGCTCATCTCACTCCTTTGCTGGTTCTTTGGCTGGCTTTAAGAGCGGTTGCTCCGAGGTGACGCGCTTGATCGCGAGCGGTCTCACGCTGCGAGGCCGCCGTCGACGTAGAGGGTTGAGCCCGTGACGTAGCCGGCCTGCTCGGAGGCCAGGAAGCGCGCGCAGGCGGCCACGTCCTCCGGAGATCCAGCTCTCCTGGCCGGAACCAAGGAGAGCAGCTCCGCGCCCAGCCCCGAGGTCATGTCGGTGTCGATCAGTCCCGGGGCGATCGCGTTGACGGTGACCCCGCGGCGGGCGACCTCGACGGCGACAGTCCTGGTCATGCCGATCAGCCCCGCCTTCGCCGCCGCGTAGTTGGACTGCCCGGCGTTGGCCCGCGGGCCTACCACCGAGGCGATGTTGATGACGCGACCGAAGCGCTCGCGAATCATCCCGCCCAGCGCTCGACGCGTGGCGCGAAACGCCGCGGTCAGGTTGGTCTCGATGACACCGTCCCAGTCGGCGTCCGACAGCGAGATCGCGAGGTGGTCCGAGCGGACACCCGCGTTGTTGACGAGCACGAGCACGCGGCCGTACTCGCGCTCGAGCACCTCAAACAGCTGCTCTGACTCAGCGGGTCGCGTTACGTCGCCGTGGACGGCCAGGGCGCGACCCCCCGCCTGCTCTATCGACTCGACGGTCCGGCGCGCGCCCTCGCCGTCGCGGCGGAAGTTGACGCCCACCGCCCAGCCCTCGCCCGCGAGCGCTCGAGCGATCGCCGATCCGATGCCGCCCGAGGCGCCGGTGACCAGCGCACACCCGCCGCGTGCCCTCTCGGCGGCGATCACGACTCGCCCCAAGTCACCACGGTGGCGCCCCACACGAGCCCGGCGCCGACTGCGCCGAGCAGCACCTTCGACCCCGATCGCAGGGCGCCGGCGCGCACGGCCTCCGAAAGCGCCAAGGGAATGCTCGCGGCGCTCGTGTTGCCGAGCTGAGCGATGCAGTCGAAGACTCGCTCGGGCGCCAGTTGCAGCCGATCGGCAACGGCGGCGAGGATCCTCGAGTTCGCCTGGTGATAGACGAACAGATCGATGTCCTCCGCGCTGAGCTCGGCACGCTCGAGCGCCGCCTGCGTGCTCCTGCTGAGATGCTCGACCGCGCGCAGAAACGTCTCGTGCCCGTCCATTTCCAGCACGCCCCGCGTCCGCGTCGCTCGGATCGCCTCGGCGCTGGCGCCATCGCTGCCGAAGGCGAACGGACCGATGCTGCCGTCGGCGTCGGCCGAGACGATCATCGCCCCCGCCCCGTCTCCGAACAGGGGCGCTGTACGGCGGTCCTCGGCATCGACGAAGCGCGTCAGGATCTCGGCGCCGACGACCAGGACGTGCCGCGCACGGCCGGACTCGACCGATGAGGCGGCGAGCGCGAGGGCCGAGATCGCGCCGGCGCACGCGGCGCCGACGTCGATCGCCGCCGCGTTGATCGCGCCGAGCTCGCTTGCGACGATCGGCGCGGTCCCCGGGGTTATCTCGTCGGCGGCCAGGGTGGCGATGAGCACCATGTCGAGCTCTGCGCCCCGTAAGCCGGCGTCGGCCAGCGCCATCCGGCCGGCGCTCGACGCGAGCTCGCTCACGCGTTGCCCGGGCGCCGCGTAGCGCCGCTCGCGGATACCGGTACGTCGCTCGATCCACTCCGGGCTCACGCCCACGCGCGCGGCGATCTCGGCGTTTGCCACGACGCGCTGCGGTAGCGCGGCACCGAGCCCTGCAATGCCCGCCGTTCGCACGAGCGCCGAGGTGTGTTCCTGTGGCAACTCGGCCGTATCCAGCGCGTGCTCATGCCACACCGCTCGACTCCTTTCGTGCGGGCGAGGTCAGGATCGGGTCGAGAACCCTCGCGGTGGGCAGGTTGCGCTGCACGAGCCTGGCGAGGATCTCGCCGGGACCGACGTCCACGAACGTGTCGGCCCCGAGCGCAGCAAGTGCGAGCATCGTGGCCCGCCAGCGAACGGGCTCCACGATCGCCGCCGCCAGCTCGGCTGGGATGTCCTCGAACGGCCGTGCGGTCGAGCTGGAGATCACCGGGATGACCGGGTCGCGCAGCTCGATCCGTCCGAGCGCCGCGCGAAACGGCTCGACCGCACCAGCCATCGCCGGCGAGTGGAACGCGCCGGCGACATCGAGCCAGATCGCCCGCGCGCCCGCCGCACGCGCTGCCGTGGCCGCATCGCGCAAGCCGTGCACCGTGCCGGCGAGCACGACCTGGCCGGGTGCGTTGTCGTTGGCGAGCGCGAGCCCGTGCTCCTCGGCGAGCAGGCGCGGGAGCTCATCCGAGGCGCGCAGGACGGCGAGCATGCCTTCCTGCTCGCGTCCGCCCTCGGACGTGCCCATCAGTTCTCCGCGGAGCACCGCAAGCTCGAGCCCACAGCTCGGTTCGATCGCGCCGGCTGCCGCCAGCGCGCTCAGCTCGCCGAGTGAGTGCCCGGCGAGCGCGATCGGGCGCGCCGAGCTGTGAAGGCCGCTGCGCTGAAAGCGCGCCCACCCCGCCATGCTCGCGCAATAGATCGCCGGCTGCGCAAAGCGCGTGCTCTCGCCGACCCGCTCGAACGGGTCATCGCCGACCAGCTCGGTGGCCAGCTCCATGAGCGCGGGAGCGTCGCGCTCGACGCGCTCGCGGAGATCGCTCGTGTGGCTGCCTTGGCCTGGAAACAGGCCGGCTATGGCTCCAGCGGACACCCGTACAGATTCGTCCCGGGCGGCGATCCGCGGGCGCTGCGCGCCGCGAAACCCCACGTCCGGGGGGATACTCCGACCGTTGGGGGGGAAACGAGGTATGGCGAGCGGGGGACCGTCCCACCGCCGGGACCGCCGCCGCTCTCAGCGGTGCAGGCCCAAACGCTGCGCGCGCTGGACCGCGTCGGCGCGGTTGCGAGCGCCCAGCTTCCTGTACAGCGCGCTCGTGCGTTCCTTGATCGTGTGGGGCGAGAGGAACAGGGTTTCGGCTATCTCCCTGTTGGTGGCGCCTTCGGCGATCAGCCCGAGGATTTCACGCTCCCGCTCGGTGAGCGCGGGCGCATTCCCGTCGGAGGTCTCCTTGAAGACCTCCATCCCATCGCCGACCATGCGGACCAGCGTCGCGATCTCGGTGGCCGAGGTGTCCTTTGAGACGAACCCGGCGGCGCCAGCCGTGCGCGCTGCGCGGGCGGAGATCCCGCCGGCGCCCGACATCAGAACCACTCGCGGAGCGGGGGCCTCGGCGCGCAACCGCTCGCAGATCTCCGGTCCCGACTCGCCGCCGAGGAACAGATCGACGAGCGCCACATGCGGCTCATAGCGGCGACACAGAGTGATCGCCTCGGCGCCAGTCCGGGCGCTCAGACAGCGATCGACCCAAGCCAGCTGTCCGAACATCAGCCGGAATCCCCAATGCACGACGTCGTGGTCGTCGACCACGAGCACGCGCAGCCGCCTCGCGCCCGCCGGCGGAGCCGGCGATTTGGTCGCGAGTGAGAGCGAGGTGCTCACTGGCCCACCGGAACGACCAGCCGGACTTGCCACGCGCCGGGCTCGGACTCGCCGTACTCGAGCACCCCGTCGTGCTGGAGCGCCTCGAGCGTCGCCAGGCGCAGCCCAAGACCCCCGCGTCCACCGCTGTGAACGTGTGCGCCGTCGTTGTGCACCTCGAGCACGAACGCGCCGTCGTCGTTGCGGAGCAGCACTCGCACGACCGTCGCGCGGGAGTGCTTGCGCGCATTTCGCACCGCCTCCACCAGCACCGACTGGGCGAGCGCCTCGAGAGCCGCGGGCACTGCGCCGGCGGTGGCGCCTTCGAGCACGATCTCGAGGCCGGCATACAGCGCCCGCACGCGCTGGAGCTCTTCGGCGAAGCTCACCGTCGTCGGCCGTGCCGAGTGCCCGAGGGGACGCGTGAGCGCAGCACGCAGATCGGCCAGAGCGGCCTGCACCTCCGCGGCGCAGCGACGCTGGCTGGCCGCGTCGAGCGGCGCCTCCCGCGAGAGCGCGAGCGACACGCCGAACAATCGCTGCACCACGCCCTCGTGGATCTCGCGCGTCAGGTCGATCCGCTGCTGCAGCTGGCGGCTCTGCTCGTCATACGCGGTGGCCTCGCGAGCGACCGAGGCCATCGCGATCGCCTTGCCGAGCGTCCACAGCAGATGGCGTTCGTCCTCATCCATCTCCGGGGCGCCGACCTCGCGCTCGGAGAGAACCACGCCGACATAGCGGCCCGCGGCGGCCATCGGCGTGCAGATCATGCGCACCCCCTCCAGGAGCTCGCGAACCGACTCCGGGACGTCAAAGTCCGCCGCCCCGAGCACCTCCTGGATCCGATCCTCCACGAGCGCTTGGCGCGCAACCGGGACCGAGTCGACCGTCACGAACAGATCGGCGAACGGCTCGAGCTCGATCCCATGAGCTCCGACCGCGCGCACGCGCCGCCTCGAGCTGTCGTAACGGAACAGCACCGCGCGCCGCATCGAGGTCAGGCGGCAGATCGCCTCGCAAAGGCGGCTGAAGAAGGCATCGGGGGCCGCGCCCTCCCCCACCCCAGACAGGAGGTCCGACATCACCTCGAGTACCTCGATGTGGCCTGCCGCGGCGCCTTCCCAGCCAGCGACGCGACCATCGGGTCGAGCGCTCGGCGGCGCGCCGGTTCGGGCCGTGAGGCTGCCGGACATGACCTCAAGAATCACACACCGCGCCTAGCGGAGGCGGGCCACAACCGCTGCAACCCCCCAATCAGGGGGTTCTGGGTCGCACGAGGGCGGGCTGCCGGCCCGCGTGCGTGGCCTAGGGCCCCATGAGGCCTGCGACCAGCCGGGCGATGATCGTGCGGATCTCCTGGCTCGCCGTCGCCGGATCCTCGGAGCGGGCGATATACAGGCCCGCCTCGTCGAGGGCGCCCACCAGCACGTGGGCAATAGGCGACACGGGCTGGGGCGGCAGTCGCCCCACCTCGATCGCGTGGGTCAGGAGACCCTCGACCAGACCCAGCCCGTATCGCATGCCGATCTCTCGCCAGCGCTGCCAGCCCAGCACGGCCGGTCCGTCGAGCAACACGATCTGCTGGACCTCCTGCTCGGCGCACGCGTCCAGCCAGGCATCCGCGCCGAGCATCATCACATCGATCGGGTCGCTCGCTCCCGCGGCGGCGATTCGCTCGCCGAGACGCCGGGAGATATCCTCCTCGATCGCTTCGTACACAGCCTCGAACAGCTCCGTCTTGTCGGCGAACTGGTGGTAGAGAGCGCCCCGCGTGACGCCGGCGGCGCGGACGATCGTCTCGGTGCCCACGCCGGCAAACCCGTGCTCCGCAAACAACCCGCGGGCGGCCGCGATCAGAGCTGTGCGGGTAGCCGCAGAGCGGTCGACTTGGGATCGGCGGTTGACTTTCATACAGAGTGTACGTATGTTACGTGCAGACAGTATGCAATCTAGACCAGGGAGCAGACATGCCGACCATCGATCTTCCTCACGGCACGGTGCGCTACCGCGTCGCCGGTCCCGCCAACGCCGCGGCGCCGCCCGTCGTATTCGTGCACGGCTTCCTCGTGAACGCCACCCTCTGGACCGGGACCGCGGACGCGCTCGCCGCGGTCGGCGTTCGCTCATACGCTGCCGACTGGCCGCTGGGCTCGCACACGATCGCCCTCGGCGCCCACGCCGACCAGTCCCCCCGCGGTGTCGCCCAGCAGATCACCGCCTTCATAGAGGCGCTCGACCTCGATGACGTGACCCTCGTGGGCAACGACACCGGCGGTGCCATCTGCCAGTTCCTGCTGGACAGCGATGCCTCGCGCATCGGCCGCGTGGTGCTCACCAACTGCGACGCGTTCACCAACTTCCCACCCGCGCCCTTCGACCAGCTGTTCAAGGCGTTCCGCAGCCCCACCGCGATCCGCGCCCTGATGGCACCCATGCGCGCGACTGCTGTGCGCCACTCTCCCGCCGGTTTCGGAATGCTCGTCCGCAAGCCTCTGAGCGCCGACCAGACGAGGGAATGGGTAGAGCCATGCCTGAGCGACCCGGCGATCCGCGAGGACGTCGCCCGCTTCGCCCAGAACGTCGACCCCGAGGACCTCAATGCCGCATCGAGCCGCCTGGGCGACTTCGATGGCCCGGCGCTGCTGGTGTGGGGAACCGCGGATCGTTTCTTCAAGCTCGACTACGCCCACCGGCTGCGCGACACGCTCGCCGACGCCCGCCTCGTGGAGATCGAGCATGGCCGAACCTTCATCCCCCACGACGAGCCGGCACGACTGGCCGAGGAGATCGCCGCCTTCCAGCTCTCGTGACTTGCGCGGGCCGGGGTCACCCGGGCGTCGGGTGTCCAGGCGAGGAGGACGCCTGTTCCCCACCCGTGCTAAAGATACATACATGCATGTATGGAACCCCGAGGTCGGTGGCCGGCCGGCGGCGGCCGGCTCGGCGAGCAGCCGGCGCTCGACCCAGGCCGACCGAAGTGCACGCTCGCGCAACGCCTTGCTCGAGTCAGCCGCGAGGGGGCTCTCCCGCTACGGCTACGCCAACCTCAACCTGGAGCGGGTGGCGAGCGAGGCCGGCTACACCCGCGGGGCGCTCTATCACCAGTTCAAGGACAAGGAGGATCTTGCCCTGGCGGTGATCGATTGGGTCGATGAGACTTGGAGAGAGGAGGTCGGCGGAGCAATCGATCAACAGCCCGACCCGGTCCTCGCCCTGATCGCCCTGGCGCGCGGTCACGCCGTCTTCTGCCGGCGAGACGTGGCCCGCGTGGCGGTGGCGCTGAGGCTCGAGTTCGGCGGTCAGGATCACCCCGTCGCACGGCACCTCGAGCGGGTCTCCGAAGGTCTCCTCAAGCGCTGTACGCGCCTCATCAGAGCGGGGCGCAGGATGGGGACGATCCCCGCCGGCCCGCCCGCCAGGGCGGTCGCGCTCGCGTACATCGGTGCCATGGAAGGCACGGTCATCCAGCTCGCGGGGCAGGCGCCGCACGACGAGCTGCTTGCGGTGCGCGCGGCCGCGGGCGTGCTTGGTCTCGGCCGTGTTCCGATGCCCGGATGCGACTGACAGCGCGACCCACACCCACCATCGATGCTGGAGGTTCAAAGATGAGGCTCCCGAACGCAGCGCACGCCACCCAGCCCTGGCGGATCCACGAGTTCACCGCCGATTTCCGCCTGGAGGATGTGTGGGCGCTGCCGACGCCGGGCGGCCCGAACGACTTCCCTCGACTGGTTCAGCTGATGGCCTCGGGCGATCTCTCGCGAGGCTCCTCCCGAGCCGTGCGAACGCTTTGGGCGATTCGCTTGACGGTCGGGGAGCTGCTGGGTTGGGACGCCCCTGACGCCGCCGAGGGCTCAGCGCGGCCGACGCTCCGCGACCGGCTGCCGGCGGAGCTGCGCGACACCTCCCCCGCGCCGGGTCTCGACACGCTGCGCTTCACCTCGCTCTACGTGACGAACTACGAGTGGGCCGCGGAGATCGTCAACCGGACCGTCCACGGAGTGATGCACATCGGCTGGGTCCCGGATCAGAACGGCGGCTACAGCGGCCAGATGGCCGTCCTGGTGAAGCCAAACGGACTGCTCGGGACGTGCTACATGGCCGCGATCGCGCCGTTCCGGCACCTGATCGTGTACCCGTCGCTGCTCCAAGGGATCGGGCGGGCCTGGCGGGCGCGCGCGGACGATAGGACACCGGCGCACGCGTAGGTCCGACGGCCGGCTGACGCCCCGGGTGTATCCCACGGCAGGACGATCCTGGCGGAAGCCTGCTCTCGTCTAAGGAACGCTGGGCGCGCGCTGAGCCAGGAGGCTTCGAGCGCAGTCGACGATCGTCTCCTGCACCGGACGAGGGGTCCAGGCGACGCGGCGCTTGGCGTTCTCGAGCGAGAAGGTGGTCTTGTGTCCCAACTCGCCAACGACCGAGCGAACCTCCGGGTCGACGAGCGCCAGCAGGCGCACCACCACGTCAGGCACGCGGTGACGCGGCACCTTGCGCGCGTCCGGGCCGAGCTGCTCACGCAGGATCGCCGCCACATCCGAGAACCACAGGAACGAACCCGCGGCGATCAGTCGCTGGCCGCCCGCGTCCGGAGCGGTCATGGCGCCGACCTGCAGCGCAGCCACGTCGCGCACGTCGATGAAGCTGAAGCCGAGACGCGGGAGTCCCGGCATGCGCCCGGTGAGCATCCTCTCCACCGCCTGGAGCGAGTACGAGCGGTCCTCCCCCAGCACGGGACCGATGATCGCGCCCGGCTGCACGGTCACGAGCCGCTCTTGCGCTCCCTCTGCCCGCATGTACTCCCATGCGGCGAGCTCGGCGATCGTCTTCGACCTCGTGTACGGCGTGAGCTTCCGGTCGTCCGGGTCGCTCCAGTCCGCCTCGGTCAGCTCGCGGCCGTTCGAGTTCGCGTGCGGCCCCGCGTTACGCACGGCCGCGACCGACGACGTGACGACCACCCGCTTGACGCCGGCGGCGAGGCTCGCGCGCAGCACCCGCAAGGTTCCCTCGCGGGCCGGGACGATCAGCTCATCCGGATCCTTGGGCTGCGAGGGCGGGAATGGCGAGGCGACGTGCAGTACGTAGTCGCAGCCATCGACCGCCTCCGTCCAGCCTTGGTCGCGCGTCAGGTCAGCCGCCAGCACAGCCAGGTGCTCGCCGGCATCGACCTGCGATCCCACGTTGGCCCGTACCTCCCCCTCGCGGGCGAGGTCGCGCACCGTCGTGCGCACGGCGTACCCACGAGTAAGCAGCTCCACCACGCACCAGCCGCCAAGGAACCCCGACCCTCCCGTCACCAGCACCGTCTGCTCACGATCCATCGGCTGCTCCCTTCGCTCTAGCGTCCGCCCGGTCGCACGGCGGTTCGCCGTGCCCGGGAGGCATACCACGAGGGACGACCCGCCGCAGTGCGCGCCTGCGCCGCTCCCGATCTCGGATCAGCTGATGCCGAGCAGGCGCGCCGTGAGGGGTCCCCTGTCGGAGGTGATCGCTGCTAGGTGGTCTTGACCAATCCGCCGTCGATGACCCAGTTCGCGCCTGTGACGTTGGCCATGCGTGGCGAGGCGAGCAGGGCGACGATCATCGCGACTTCCCGTGGGGTGGTGAAGTTGCCGGTGGGCATGTTCGCGGCCATCTGGTCTCGCACGGCCGCGGCGCCCTCACCGCTAGCGCCACCGACCGTCTCGGCAACGCCGTGCTCACCCAGCCAGAGATCTGTCGCGACGGGCCCCGGGGAGACGCTCGTGATGCGAATCCCGCTCGGGCCGAGCTCTTGGGAGAGCGACTTGGCGAGGTTGACCAGCGCGGCCTTCGACACGCCATAGTCGATCACGCCGCCGTCGGGCTCGAAGAACGAGCTGACCGAGGCCACGTTGACGATCGCTCCGGATTGTCGCCTCGCCATGTCCTCGACCGCCGCGCGGGTCGCACGCAGAGCAGCAAAGAAGTTGAGCTGGAGCGAGGACTCGAAGTCGGCGTCGGTGAGGGCGAGAAAGCCATCGAGGCGCACGTGCGCCGCGCCGACGTTGTTGACGAGCACGTCCACGCGGCCAAGCTGCGCGACCGCATCGCCGATCAGGCGGGCGGGACCGCCGGGATCAGCGAGATCGACCGCCACCGGAGTCACGCCGTCGAGTCCCTCGAGCGCTTCCACGTGACGCGCTCCCGCCACGACCTTGGCGCCCTCGCTGGCCAACTCCCGAACCACGGCAAGGCCAATCCCCTTGCTCGCCCCGGTCACGACGGCGACCTTGTCCGACAGCTCCAGATCCACGAACGCAGACTACAGACCGATCCGCGCCGGGAAGGCTCGCCGATCCCCGCAATGAGCGTAGGGTCACGGCAGCAGCGCACGTGTCGGGTCGCTCTGCAGGCGACGTGGGGCGCGATCCTTCGCGATCAGAATCTCGAGACGAGGAGGAACGCATGAGCGTCGAGCCGTCGAGGACCGCCGACACCGTTGTGCTGATCCACGGGCTGTGGATGACACCGCGGAGCTGGGAGCATTGGATCGAGCGCTTCGAGGGTCGCGGCTATCGGGTGCTCGCGCCGCCATGGCCCGGTATGGACGTGGAGGTCGAGCAGCTTCGCAAGGACACGAGCGCGATCGACGAGCTTGGCATCGAAGAGATCATCGACGCCTACGGCGCGACCATCCGCGACCTCGACGCGCCGCCGATCATCATGGGGCACTCGTTCGGGGGCGCGTTCACCGAGATCCTGCTCGACCGCGGACTCGGCGCGGCGGGCGTGGCGATCGACGCGGCCAGCGTGCGTGGCATCACGAAGCTTCCCTTCTCCACCTTGCGATCTGGTTTTCCCGTGCTCAAGAACCCGGCCAACAAACACCGCGCCGTGGCTCTCACGTTCGAGGAGTTCCACTACTCGTTCACGAACACGATGGACGAGCAGGATGCCCGCGCGGCCTTCGAGCGGTACGCGGTCCCGGGCCCCGGGCGCGTGCTGTTCGAAGGCGCCTTCGCGAACTTCAACCCCCGCACCGCACTACAGCTCGACTTCAAGAACGAGGACCGCGCGCCGCTGCTCGTGATCGCGGGGGGCTCAGACCACGTCGTGCCGGCATCCGTCGACAAGGCCATGTCCGAGCGCTTCAAGCGCAAGTCCGCCGCGCTCACCGACTACAAGGAGTTCCCCGACCGCTCGCACTTCACGGTCGGCGAGCAGGGCTGGGAGGAGGTCGCCGACTACGCGCTCGACTGGGCTGCCGAGCACGCGAGGGCGTCCACGCCGGTCTGAGCCGTCTAGCGCTCGGTTCGGGCGAGAGGGAGCGCGATCCGCAGCGGGCGGTGTGGGAGCATGCCGTGCGCATGGGCGAACAGCAGGCCGATATCCAGCCCGAGCTCTGGGTCGGCGATGGACCGGCCGCGGTGGCGTTCTACGAACAGGCCTTCGCTGCAGTCGTCGAGCATCGCGTGGCCGGGCCTGGAGAGAGCGACGTGATCGCTCAGTTGTCGGTTGCTGGGGCGCGCTTCTGGGTGTCGACCGCCTCGGAGGATCTGCGCCGGTTCACTCCTGAGGCGATCGGAGGGGCGACCGGGCGGGTGCTGCTGGTCGTCGAGGACCCGGAGTCGCTGCTCGACGCTGCGGTCGCGGCCGGCGCGACGCAAACGAGCCAGGTCCGAGACGAACACGGATGGCGTCTCGGGCGGCTCACGGATC
>FSYY01000020.1_pt1 | contig 24423 bp, 20 predicted proteins | sample 1638681 | NCBI WGS metagenome assembly FSYY01 (sample SAMEA3914813, study PRJEB12502) | metagenome | biome: forest; material: soil | place: Canada | collected 2011-07-07 | depth 0.3 m | reverse complement strand
GACGTGGAACACCGTGACCACCGGAACCAAACAGACCAAGTACACGATCTGTGGGCTCACCTACGACACGGGTCTCAGCAAGTACGGGGCCTACCCTGGTACGAGCGCAGGCGAGGCTCAGGCGGCACTGGACTACCTGCAGTACGTGGTAGACGGCGCAGCCGGCGGCGGCCAGCCCGAAATCGTCGGGCACGACTACGAAAAGCTGCCGTCCTCGCTCGACAAAATCGCACAGAGCGGCGCGAACCTGCTGAAATTCTAAGCAGAGGATTTGCGGCGTGCGCACGGACGTGCGCGTAGTACGCCGTGAAGCGACAGGGATGTTGAGATCGGGCGGGCCGCTCCAGGGATGGGGCGGCCCGTTCCTTGTTGGTCTCGAGCGCACGAAGACGCAGGGCGCACCAAGGCAGTCTCGGATGGGGACCGCTGCGCCGTGCGCGCCGCGGGCGGACCGTACGTGGTTCGCTCAGCCCGCGAGCGAGCTGTGGGCCGCCCGAGGCGCTGCGGTGCGCAGACGGTCATCGGCTCGCAGTTCGCCTTCGACGCGCAGGTCGCGCAGCGCCAGCTCGGGAGCGTCGCGCCAGATCTCGATCGAGGCGAGGTAGATGCTCTCGGCGGTGCCGCTCGCAGCGCTCTGCGTCCGTGCGGCGTCGCTGCGGCCCGCCATGCGGCACAGCGTCACGAAAAAGGCCGCGAGGACGACCCAGGAGGTTGCAATGAGCGGTATCAGCGTCATCTCGAGTGCCGGGGCCGTCGGGCGCGGTGCGCGCGCGTCCCTGCACTCCCGTAGTCGGCCGCACAAGCGCTCGGCTTGAGCCCGGCGCGCGCGCGCGGACGCTCAGAGAGGTGTTTGGGCGAGGGCGCGTGCGGCCCGGTGCGGTCCCGCGGAGCCGCGTCCGCGGTGCGGAAACGGCCCTGTAACCCGCAGGCCGCGCGGGGGTGGTTAGCTCATCGAGAGCTGCGTTGATCTTTATGTTTCGCCCCTTGTACTGGGTCTGGCTGGTGATTATGATGCGGCGAGCTTGACCGGGGGCGAGCTTTACTGGGGGTCACAGGATCTCGACAACTGTTCGGGTCGGTGAGCGGAGTATGGGGATGTGGTGGCGAGCAAGGAGGCGGCAGGCGGGATGAGTGTCGAGACTGGCGGCGGAGCGGAGACAACCGGGGTCGGCTGGGGTCGTCCCGTCGCCGCTTCGCGCACCTTGCTGGGGCGCCGGCGCGTGCTTGCGCCGGGGATTGCGGAGGTCCGCGGACCGGCCGCAAGCATGCGCCGGGACGCCGTCTTCCGCAGGCTGCTCGTGCTCGCCGATGTGTTCGCGGTCGTTACCGCGTTCGTCCTGACGATCGAGCTCGCGAAGCGCTCGCTGGCGCTCACATGGGCCGGCGTCGCGGCGCTGCCGATCCTGATCGCGTGCGCGAAGCTGACCGGTCTGTACGACCGCGACGAGACGCTGCTGCGCAAGACCACGCTCGACGAGGCGCCCAAGCTGTTCCAGCTCGCGACGCTGTGCGCGCTCGTGGCGTGGCTCACGGGGGGCCTGCTCACCAAGGGGGTCCTCGACCGGCACGAGGCCGCGTTCCTGTGGCTTGTGCTCGCCGCGCTGCTGATCATCTCCCGCGCGGCCGCGCGCGTCGTTGCGCTGCGCGTCTCCCCGGTCGAGCGCTGTTTGTTCATCGGCGATGAGGTCTCCGCCGAGACGATCCGCTCCAAGCTCACCGGACACGGGGGGGTGAACGCCAAGGTGGTCGCCCACCTCGATCTCGACAAAGTCGAGCCGTGGTCGACCGACTGCTTCTCGGAACCGAGGCTCGCCGAGATCCGCGATCTCGCGCAGACGCTCGACGTACACCGCGCGATCATTGCGCCCCGCAGCGTCGACGCGGGCGAGATGCTCAACCTCGTGCGCACGCTCAAGGCGGTGGGCGTACGCGTCAGCGTGCTGCCGCGGCTGCTCGAGGTGGTCGGCTCCTCGGTCGAGTTCGATGATCTGCACGGCGTGACCGTGATGGGTGTCCGGCGCTTCGACCTGACGCGCTCATCGGCGGCGTTCAAACGCGCCTTCGACCTGATCGGCGCCACCGTCGGGCTGCTCGCGATCTCGCCGATCCTGATGGCGATCGCGATCGCCATCAAGCTCGACAGCCGGGGGCCGGTGTTCTTTCGCCAGCTGCGGGTCGGCCGCCACGGGCACCGCTTCCACATGATCAAGTTCCGCACGATGGTGCCCGACGCGGAGGCCATGAAGGACTCGCTGCGACACCGCAACGAGGCCAAGGAGGGGCTCTTCAAGATCGCCGAGGACCCGCGGGTCACCCGAATGGGGCGCCTCCTGCGCAAGACCGCACTCGACGAGCTGCCCCAGCTGCTGAACGTCTTCAAAGGCGAGATGAGCCTCGTGGGCCCGCGGCCGCTCGTGATCGAGGAGGACCAGCGCGTGGAGGGCTGGCACCGCCGCCGCCTCGAGCTGATGCCCGGCATGACCGGCCCGTGGCAGATCCTCGGGCCCTCGCGCGTGCCGCTCAAGGAGATGGTCGCGATCGACTATCTGTACGTGGCCAACTGGTCACTCTGGACTGACGTCAAGATCCTGCTGCGCACGGTCCCGCACGTCCTCGGGCGTCGCGGGCTCTGAGTCCCCGGAACCCGGCCGCGCCCAGGCTATGATGCAGCGCGATCGCCCGCGGGCGCAGGCCGAGCGCTGCCGCGCACGCCCTGCGAGCACGTCTCCCGGGATCGGGGCGAGCGCCTAATGCTCTACGTCGCCTCGGTGCACTACAAGTCTCCGCAGTGGATCGAGATCCAGACGCAGCACCTGCGCGAGCACATCTCGGTGCCGTTCCAGACGTGGACCTCGCTCGAGGGCATCGACCCGGCCTACGCGCGTTACTTCGATCGCGTGCTCCAGCAGAAAGGCATGCACGCCGGCAAGCTCAATCACCTCGCCGCGGAGATCTCCTACGAGGCGGCCGACGAGGACCTGCTGATGTTCCTCGACGGCGACGCCTTCCCGATCGCCGACCCGATGCCGCTGATCGAGCGGGCGCTCGCCGAGGCTCCGCTGCTGGCCGTGCGTCGCGCCGAGAACGTCGATGAGCCCCAGCCGCATCCCTGCTTCTGCGTGACCACCGTGGGCACCTGGCGCTCGCTCCCGGGAGACTGGACCGCGGGGCCGGTGTGGCCGGGAGCGCGCGGAATACCGACGAGCGACGTGGGCGCGAACCTGCTGCGCAGGCTCGAACTCTCGAACACGCCCTGGGTCCCGGTACTGCGCTCCAACCGGCGCGACGTCGATCCCCTCTATTACGCGATCTACGGCGATGTGATCTACCACCACGGCGCCGGCTTTCGCGCCGGCGACCTCAGCCCGGCTGACCGCGACCACGCACCGCGAGCGCTGCCGCTCACGCGTGCGCCCGGGATCGGTGCGGCCGTGCGCGTTCTCAACCGGGAGCGTTGGCGTCGCTGGGAACGGCAGCTCGAAGCCCGCCACGTGCGCCGCTCGCAGGAGATCTACGAGCGGATCCGCGCCGGGGGAACGGACTGGCTGTCCGAGCTCAGGTAGTCGGCGAGGGCTGCGGCGCGGGCCCGGCGTCGGCCTCGCGCGACTCTCCCGAGGCCGGATCTCCATGCACGAGGCGCTCGAGCGCGAGCGAGATCTGCTCGCATATCAGCGCGGGCGCGAACAGCCGCTCGGCCTCTGCCCGCGCCCGCTCGCGCAGCGCCGCCGGGTCTGAGCGCAGGCGCTCGAGCATCGCCACGATCGCTGCCGCCATCGCCTCAACGTCGCCGGGCGGGGTGCTCGCGGCCACGCTGCGGTCGACGTTCTCGATCGCGCCCACCTCGCTCGTGGCGATGATCGGAACTCCCGCCGCGAGCGCCTCCGCGACGGTCAGCGCGAACGGCTCGTACTTGCTCGCTTGCAGCAGCATGTCGCTCGCGGCGAGCTCTGCCGGGATCTCCGCGGCGGGCAGCGGGCCCACGTATTCGGCGTTCTCGGCGGGCAGGTCCTCGAGCAGCGCCGTGTAGTCCGACCACAGGCTCGGCCCTCCCACCACCCTGATCCGCACATCTACCGAGCGCTCGAGCAGCAGGCGCGCCAGCGCGACCACGTCCTCGACGCCCTTGCGCACGGCGATCCGCCCCAGCACGAGCACGGTCGGCGGCGACCCCAGCGGTCGCGGCATCGGCTGGAAGCGCTCGAGACGGACAGGGTTGGCAATCACCGTGGTGTCCTGCGCTGGGAAGCCGTAGTCGCTGACGAGATGGTCCCGGAACACGCTGCTGATGCAGATCAGCAGGCTCGCCCGTTTGATCCGCATGCGCTGCACGAGCGTGCGCACGAGCATGATCGCGCCGACCACCGCCAGCATGTACGCCGGCTGGCCGCGCAGGCCCAGGCGCCGCTCGGCTAGCAGGTACCTGAGCTCGCCGGCCGTGTGCGTCTCGGGGTGGATCACGAGGGGGACGGCCCGCGCCACGCTCGCGGGAACCGCGAGGTTCTCGATCGTCGAGAACTGGTAGAGCAGGTCATACGGCTCCTCGCGGTGGCGCCGAACCACCTCGCGGCGGATGCGCAGCGAGGCCACCGCGCGTGCGATCAGCCCGGTCGCGAAGGCCCCCACCTTCGAGCGGCTGTACCAGCGATCCCACTTCCACGAGCTCGTGCCCCAGATGAACGTGAGCCGCTCATCGCCGGTGATGCGCGCGGGGAGCTCGCGCTGTTTGCCCGGCAGGAAGCAGTCGATCCGGTGTCCGCGCCTTGAAAGGCCCTCGAGCAGGTCGGTCAGGACCCCCGCCACACCGCCGCCTTCGCTGGGACCTGGTCCGAGCCAGGCTATCCGCAAAGGTCTGTCGCGCATCCGCGGGCACCTTAGCGAATCGCGTCCGCCGGGCGTCCTCGACACAGGACGGACGGCCACAGCTTCTCGGTTACCATCGCGCTCATGAGCCCGTGCCCTCCCGTGACCGCAGAGCCCGGAGAATCAGGCCCCTCGAGCGCCAGTGAGCGGCCGTGCGCGTACTCATAACCCTCCCATGGGGAGAGCGCCTCGGGGGCGCCGAGGCGCTGCTGCAGACGGTGCTCGACGGCGCGATGGACAGCGGGCACGAGCTCGAGCTCGTGTTCTTCGAGGACGGTCCGTGGCCCGCCGAGCTGCGCGCCGCCGGGTTCCGGGTGGACGTGATCGCCGCAGGCCGGCTGCGCGAGCTGCATCGCTGGGCCCTCGCCACCGTCTCGCTCGCCCGCCTGTTCCGCCGGCGCAGACCCGATCTGATCCTCAACTGGTCGGCCAAAACGCACCTGTACGGCTCGCCCGCGGCCGTTCTCGCGGGCATGCGCGACCGCGTCGCCTGGTGGCAGCACGCGATCCCCGACCCCGACTTCTGGCTCGACAGGCTCGCGACGCGGCTCCCGGCGGCGGCGATCGGGTGCTGCTCGAGGGCCGCCGCGGAGGCCCAGGAGCGCCTCTCGCCGCGGCGCCGGACGTTCATCGTGGCAGCGGGGACGCGCGCACCAAACGGCGAGGGCAGACAGCCGCACAAGCCCGGTTCAGGGGACGCTGAAGTGCCGGTGGTGGGACTGGTGGGACGCCTGCAGCCGTGGAAGGGGCAGGACCGGATGCTCCACGCGCTCGCGCTGCTGCGCGAGCGGGGCCATTCGCCGCGGCTGCTGATCGTCGGCGGCGACGCCTACGGCCTCTCGACCGAGTACGCCGCCTCGCTGCCCGTGCTCGTGAACCGTCTGGGGCTCGGCGGGCAGGTGACGATGACCGACCAGGTGCCCGATGCCGGCCCCTACATAGAACAGATGGACATCCTCGTCAACGCCTCCGATCCGGAGCCGTTCGGGATCGTGCTGCTCGAGGGGATGGCTCGGGGCGTGGCGGTCGTGGCCGTCGACTCGGGCGGGCCGGCCGAGTTCATCCTCGACGGCAAGACGGGGATGCTCGCATCCTCGGGCGAGCCGGGCGATCTCGCCGACGCGCTCGAGCGGCTGCTGCTCTCACGGGAGCTGCGCGAGCAGATCGCCCAGGCAGGCCGCGAGCGCTTCCGCGCCGAATTCACCGACCGGGCGATGCGCGAGCGGTTCTTCGAGCAGCTGCTCGTCGTGACCGGCGCGGGCGCCCGGTCAAACGGAGCCGGCTGATGGCCGCCGAGCGCTCGGCGCGGGCGCGCGAGGCCATGGCGCCGTCGTCGAGGACCGCCCCTGCGGCGGTGCCCGGCGCGGCGAGCGCGCACGCCGCTGCGCCATGCGCGGTCACCATCGTGGCCCACGACATCGGGTCGGTGGGGGGGATGGAGCGTGTGTTGGAGGAGCTGATCGTCGGGCTGCGGCGGTTGGGGCACCCGGTCACCGTGATCGCCCGCTCGTGTGAGCTGCCGCCGGGGACCGACGTCGAGCTGCACCGCGTGTGGGCGCCGCGGCGGCCGTTCCTGCTCGGCTACCTGTGGTTCATGCTCGCGGGGTCGCTCGCGCTCAGGCGCCACCGGCGCGGAGTCGTGCAGAGCACGGGCGCGATCGTGTTCGGCCGCATGGACACGATCGCGGTGCACTGCTGCCATCAGGTCTACAGCGCCGTGCCGAACTCGGGGCCGGCGCTCGCCCGCTCCTACGCGGCGCTCGTGGCGCGCGTCAAGCGCGTGGTCGAGCGCCGCTGCTACGACGCCAACCGCACGGCCACGTTCGTGTGTGTCTCCAACGGCGTCGCGGCCGAGATCCGCGAGCACTACCCGCAGGCACGCGAGCGGGTCGTGACGATCCACAATGGCGTCGACATCGATGCGTTCGCGCCCGGCCGGCGCGCGGAGCAGGCGCGCGCGCGTCGCGGCGAGCTCGGGATCGGCCCCGAGCGGATGGTGGCCGCCTTCGTGGGCGGCAACTGGGAGGACAAGGGCCTGCGCGCGCCGATCGAGGCACTCGCCCAGGCGCCGGGCTGGGAGCTGCTCGTGGCGGGCCACGGCGACCCAGAGCCCTACCGGGAGCTGGCCCGCTCGCTTGGCGTCGATCGCGCGGTGCACTGGCTCGGCGTCGTCTCGGACATCCAGCTCGTGTACGAGATGAGCGACGCGTTCGTGCTGCCCTCGCGCTATGAGACCTTCTCGCTGGTCACCTTCGAGGCGGCCGCGAGCGGCCTGCCGATTCTCGCGACGCCGGTGAGCGGGGTGCTCGAGCTGATCGACGACGGCCGCAACGGCTACCTGATCGAGCCGCGGCCGGAGGCGATCGCCGTACGCCTGCGCGAGCTCGCGGCCGATCCGGCGCTGAGGGCGAGCCTCGGGGCCGCGGCGCGCGCCTCGGCGCTCGGGTTCGCCTGGGAGCGGATGGTGGACGGACACCACGAGCTGTACCGGCGGCTCGCGCACGGCGCGCGCGCTTGACCCCTGCCGGAGCCGTATGCGATGCTTGCGCGGGCAGCCCGTCGCGCCGGAGATGGGTCGCCGGGCCTCGCGTTATGGACGACCTTCAGAGCAATGACACCTAGCGGCGACACCTCCTCGCCCGCGCGTCCGCACGTGGGGAGGACGGGGCGCGCGACGCCCGGGCACGGCCTGCCCGAGCCGAGCCCGCACGCGGACGGGACGGCGACGGCGCGCCGCGGACGGCTGCCCTCGCTGTTCATCGCCGGGCAGCCCAAGAGCGGCACCACGGCTCTGTACGAGATGCTCAGGGAGCATCCTCAGATCTTCATGCCCGACCGCAAGGAGCCGCGCTTCTTCTGCGGCGAGCTGCTCCATCGCGACCCCCCACGGCCAGGCGGGACGCCGAAAACGCTCGAGGAGTACATGACCTGGTTCGAGGACGCGCGTCCTGATCAGATCGTGGGCGAGGCCTCGCCGTGGTACCTGTGGTCCCCGACCGCCGCCGCACGCATCGCCGCGGTGGTTCCGGATGCACGGATCGTGGTGAGCCTGCGCGAGCCCGCGAGCCTCGTGCGCTCGCTGCACATGGAGTGGGTGCAGCTGTACGTCGAGACCGAGACCGACCTGCGGCGGGCGGTGTCGCTCGAAGCGGACAGGCGCGCGGGCCGCAACGTACCCAAGCGCACCTACTGGCCGCAGCTGCTCCAGTACGCCGAACACGCCAAGTACGTCGAGCAGCTGGGCCACCTGGAAGCCGAGTTCCCGCACGAGCAGCTGCTCGTGCTGATCTATGACGACTTCCGCCGCGACAACGAGGGCACGCTCGATCGCGTGCTCCGTTTCATCGGCGTCGATCCGGGGGTGCCGCTGCCCGTCAAGGACGCCAACCCCTCGGTGCGCGTGCGCTCGGCGCGCATGCACGAGCTGATCCACGCCCTGTCCGTCGGGCACGGTCCCGTCTCGCACGGCGCGAAGGCCGCGCTCAAGGCTGTGACGCCGAGGGCGCTCAGGCGGCGCGCCCTGTTTGCCACCCAGAAACGTCTCGTCTGGGCGCCGCCGCTTCCGCCCGACGAGCCGTTCATGGCCGAGCTGCGCTCCCGCTTCAAGCCCGACGTGGTGGCGCTCAGCGAGCACCTCGGCCGCGACCTGGTGGCCCTGTGGGGCTACGACCGCGTCGACTGATCCGATTCGAGCGCCCGGTCCACCACGGCAGCCAGCCGCCGGCGGAATGCCTCCACCGAGAAGCGCTCGGCGTTGGCGACGGCCCGCGCGGGGTCGAACTCGAGCCGGTCGATCCCCTCGATCGCCGTCACGAACGAGTCGACGTCGTCAAGGGTGGCTAGACGACCGGTCTGTCCGTCGATCACCGTCTCGAGCGCTCCCCCGGCGGCGGCTGCGATCACCGGCCTGCCCGCCGCCTGCGCCTCGACCGCGGTGATGCCGAACTCCTCGAAGCTGGGGACGATCACCGCGCGCGCATGCGCGTACAGCCCGACGAGCTCATCGTCGCCCGCGCGGCCGAGGAAGCGCGCCTCGGGGTACGCCTCGCTCAGCTCGGCGTGGTCGGGGCCCGACCCCACCACGTCGATTGGCGCGCGCGCGCGGCGTGCCGCCTCGAGCGCCACGTGCAGGCGCTTGTGGCGCACGAGCTCGGAGACGATCAGCAGCCGCTCGCCCGGCTCGCCCGGCCTGAAGCGATGCGTCTCGACCGGCGGGTGCACGAGCGTGGACTCGCGTTCGTAGTAGCGCCTGATCCGCTCGCGCGTGAGCTCGGAGTTGGCGATGTAGACGTCCACGCGGCGGCTCGCCGCCAGATCCCAGCGGCGCATCCGGGCGAGCTGCAGCTTCAGCGCTCCGCGCAGCGCGCGCGGGGCCTCGCTCAGCGCGCGCTCCTGCTCATACCAGGCGTATCGAAAGGGTGCGTGGCAGTAGCAGACGTGCACCGCTCCGGGGGGCACGTGAACGCCGTGGGCGAACGCGCTGCTGCTGCTCAGCACCACCTCCGAGGGCGGCAGCTCCAGCCGCCCGACCGCCCACGGGTACAGCGGCAGCAGCCGCCTGAAGTTCGCCTGCCCGGCGCCCAGGCGCTGCAGCGGCGAGGTCGTGATCGAGCGCCCGGCGAAGCGCCCGCCGGTGCCCTGCTCGTCGTACAGCAGCGTGAAGATCGGCGCCCGCTCATACAGCTCGGCGATGGCCGCCACCGTCCGCTCGGCGCCGCGCAGCACCAGCAGGTAATCGTGAACCAGCGTGACGCGCTCGCGGGGCGCGTGGTCGGCCTTGTCGGACAGCGGTCGGTCCCTCGTCGTCTCTGGGGTCGCGGGCGGCACGGCGGCACGGCGGGAGGGGCGGTGTGAGCGCGGCCAAGCGTACCCTGTGGGAGCCGCAAGCGACCGGTCAGCCGCCTTGCAGCGCGGGGCGGGGCGCCCGCTACCCTTGCTCCTCGCCCCGGGCTCCACCCGGGCGAGGGCCCCTATCATTGCCACAGCGCGGACGGACGGATCCTGAGCCGATGAAAGAGATGACACACGCCATCGTAAGCCTCGCCGCCTCGCGCCCGGACGTCCACCGCGCGGCTGCAGCGGACCGATGAGCACCCCGCACCTGCGCCAGCCGGGCGCTGCCGCCGGGCATCCCTCCGTCCAGCAGGCGCGCGTCCGCAATGCCCTGATCACCGGGCTCGCCGCGGCGGCGGCGCTCACGATCTCGCTCGCGATCGCCGTGTCCGTCCCGAAACCGAACATCGGGCTCACGCTCGCGCTCGCCGTCGGCGGGCTGGGCGTGGTGGCGCTGGTCACCAACCAGCGCCTCGAGGTGACCGTCACGCTCGTGGTGCTCTACCTCGGCCTGCTCGACGGGCCGGTCAAGCTCCTGAGCGGCGGCCACGAACTCGCGTCGGTGGTGCGCGACATCCTGATCTTTGCGGTCAGCGCCGGGGCGCTGTTGAGGCTGCTCGCCAAGCGGCAGCGCATCGAGCTGCCGCCGCTGACGGGGTGGGTCCTGCTGTGGGTTGCGCTCGTGTTCGTCGAGGCGTTCAACCCCAACACCGGCGGGCTCGTGAAGGCGCTCGGCGGGTTCCGCCAGCAGCTCGAGTTCATCCCGTTCTTCTTCTTCGGGTATGCGCTGATACGCACGAAGGAGCGTTTCCGCCGCGTGTTCTTGATCCTCGGCGTGATCGCGCTGGCCAACGGGGTGGTCAGCACCTACCAGACCAAGCTGAGTCCTGGCGGCCTGGCGAGCTGGGGCCCTGGCTACAAAGAACTGGTGGTCGGGACCCAGACCCAGGGCTCGGTGACGGGGATCTCGGGGCGGGGCTACGTGAGCGGCGGCGTCTCCCACATCCGCCCCCCCGGGCTCGGCAAGGACGCGGGCTTCGCCGGCAGCATGGGACTGCTCGCGCTGCCGTGCGTGCTCGCGCTGCTCGCCACCTGGCGTCGACGAAAACGCTGGATACCCGTGCTGCTGTGCCTGGGGGCGCTGCTGGGCGTGGCCACCGGCCTGGGCCGCCTGCAGCTCGTGGGAGCGCTGCTCGTCATGGTCGCCTTCGCCGTGCTGTCGGCCAGCGCTGGTCGGCGCGCCGCGCGCCCACTCGTGGCCCTCCTGGGCGTGCTCCTGCTCGCGGTTCCCTTCGGGGGCCTGCTGATCGCGTTCGAGGCGCCCGGGACGTTCTCCAGATACACCGAACTCGGGGGGAGCGCGAGCTCCGGAAAGGACACGAAGTCCGGAGAACTGGCTCACCTCCCGCATCAGCTCTCGATCGCGCCATTCGGTGTGGGGCTCGCGAGCGCGGGGGCGGCCACGGGCTTCGGCGGGAGGGTCACCAACCGGCTCGAAGGTCACAGCGTGGGCGGCGAGACCCAGTTCAACTTCCTCGGCGACGAACTCGGCATCCCCGGTATAGCGCTGTGGTACGGACTGCTGTTGACCCTGCTCGTGCTCGCCGCAGCGCGATTGCGGAGAATCGATGACATCGAGATCAGGATCGCGCTCGCGGGTGTCTTCTCGGTGCTCGTGACGTTCCTGGTCACCGGGGTGTCCGGTCCAGTCACGAGCTCGGCCGGCGGCTCCTACTTCTGGTTCGCGGCCGGCGTTGGGGCGTACTGGCTCGCCGGCCCCGGCTACCGCGCCTCGCTGCGCCGCGCGGGCGAGGCTGTCACGCCCCTGCGGGCCTGAGCGCCGTCGCGAGCAGGCGCTCGAGCGCGTCGCTCGCCGCGGGAACGGAGAACAGCCGCTCCACTGCCGCGCGGCCGGACTCGGCCAGGCTCGAGCGCAGCGCGGGATCCTCGCGCAGGCGCACCAGCTGCGCGGCGAGCGCTGCGACGTCGCCCTCAGGGAACGTCAGCCCGCCGCCGGTGAGCTCGATCACCCACGGGATCTCGCCGGAGTCAGAGCCCACCACCGGCACCCCGCACCACAGCGCCTCGACGAGCACCCTGCCGAACTGCTCCTTCCACGTCGCGGTCGTGTGCGAGGGGAGCACCAGCACGTCGAGCTGCGCGTAGCCGAGCGCCATCTCGTCGTGGCTGAGACCCGACAGCACACGCACGCTCGACCCCGGTATCGGCTGCCCCTCGAGCGCAGGGCGCAGCTCGCCTTCGCCGATCAGCACCAGCTCTACCGGGGCGCTCAGCGCGCGCACGGCGGCGAGCAGGTCGGGCAGCCCCTTGCTCTCGACCAGGCGCCCGGCGTAGCCGACGGTGAAGGGCCGTGTCTCGGCCGGCGCCGGCGCGGCATTCCAGCTCGGCACGGCGGGTGGCGCGAGCCCCACCTCCCCGCGCGCCCCCCAGCGCTTTGCCAGCTCGCCGGCCGTCTGCGAGCGGGCGGCGACGAACGCCGCGTCTGCGAGCACGCGGGTGCGCATCCGCCGCACCGGCGCCGGCAGCGGACGGTCGATGTTCTCGTAGCACTGCACCCCGAAGGGGACACCCGCGCGGCGCAGCGCCCGCCCCCACTGGCTCGCGACGATCGAGAACGGCTCCGCCTCGAGGAATGCCACGTCGGGGTGTGCCCGCCGGGTGACCGCACGCGCGCTGGTGAGGTGGAAGTGGCGTTGGGGCCGGCCTGCGAGGAGGACCCGGGTGGGTCGCAGCGATCCCTCGAGCCCCTCGAGCGCTGTGGGCAGGATCGGCGCCTGTGAGTAGGAGTGACGCCAGCGACTCGGCACCACGATCTCGAGATCCCAGCCGCGACGGGCGAGCTCGCGATAGACCACCTGGTTGACGCCGAGCACGGCCGGGTGACTGACTACGAGCAGCCTGCCGACCTCACGCGCGCCCTCGCCAAACTGCTGGCTCGCGTGTTCACTTGCGGCAGCACGGCTGGTATGATCCCGGCCCTCTCGAGGACTGGTGGCGAGACGCAGGACGGCGATGGACACGAGGGGCATCGTTGCATCTGCCCTTGCGTGGTGTCGCCTCAGGGGCGGTACTCTTACCTCGAGCTCTCCAGTACTCCCAAACATGGTTGGGCATCGCCCACGGATGGATTTTCAAGTCGATGAACGACGCAACGACCGACGCAGCCAAGCTCTTCGCACCGCTCTGGAGACGCAAGTGGATGATTCTCGCCGTGGCGATCATCGTGGCCGGGGCGACATATGAGTACTACAAGCGCAAGCCGGCCGTTTACGCCGCCAAAACGTCACTGTACCTGGGCGGGGCCAGCGAACAGCAGGCCGGCGGCGCCGTCGGCAAAGCCACGATCAGCGGCCGCGCGGTCGCCGACCAGGTCGAACTGATCAACTCGATCATTCGCGAAGCGGTTCACAGGCGCCTGCGCGAAGAACACCGCATCGTGGCGGCCCAGGGGAAAGCCAAGGCGGTCGCGAGCGGCACGAGCGACTTCATCACGATCACCTCCGAAGCGAAAAATCCGCGCTCGGCCGTTCTGCTCGCGAACGACACCGCGGCGGCCTACGTCAAGCGCCAGCGCCAGGACTATCTGCGCTCGCTCAAAGCGCAGATCGAAAACACGCGTCAGCAGATCCGCCGGATCGAACCGCCGGTGTCCGCCAAAGGCTCGAAAGGCAACATCGCGCCGAGCAGCACCACGACGATCCAGTCGGCGAACCTGCACAGCAAGCTCAGCCAGCTCGAATCCTCGCTGTCGTCCTTCTCGGGGGTGCAGCAGGTCGCCCCCGCCCGCGCCGAACCCCTGCCGATATCCCCGTCGCCGAAAAAAAACGCCGTCTTCGGCTTCTTCCTCGGCCTGCTGCTGGCGTCGATCGCCGCCTATGGGCTGGGTCGCTTCGACCGCCGACTGCGCTCGCTCGCCGCGGTCGAGGAGATCTACAAAACGCAGATCCTCTCAGCGCTTCCCGTCGTGGGAGCGCCCGCGATCCGGCCGGACGGGTCGCGCGCCCCCGCGCGGTCGCTGATCGAGCCGCTGCGGCGGCTGCACAACGCGGTGCGGATGGGCGACGCGGGTTCGCGGGAGGACCACGGCGCCGCGCGCGTGCTCCTGTTCCTGAGCGCCGACGGGGGCGACGGCCGCTCCTCGCTGGTGGCCAACCTCGCCCACGTCCAGTGCGACTCGGGTGAGCAGGTGGCGATCGTCGAGGCGGACTTCCGCCGGCCCGTCCAGGGGAAGCTGATGGACGTGAGCGGCGCCCGCGGGCTCGCGGACGTGCTCGCCGGCGGGGTGCAGCCGAGCCTCGCGATGCAGAGCGCGCATACGCAGGGTCCCGAGACCACGGGTGAGCCGCTCGACTCCGGGTCGGGGCTGGCCACGGTTGTGAACGCCGGCACGGGTGGCTCGCTGTCGGTGCTGCTGAGCGGGGCCCCCGTGAGCAACCCGCCCGCGCTGCTCGGCAGCGACGCGATGGCGGAGCTGCTGCGCACGCTCGCCGAGGAATACGACCACGTGCTGATCGACGCTCCTTCGCCGCTGGAGGTGAGCGACGTGCTGCCGCTGCTCCCGCTGGTCGACGGGATCATCATCGTCGCCCGCATCGGGCACACGCGCGACCCCTCCGCCCGACGGCTGGCACAGCTGCTCGAACGCACGGCGAGCGCGCCGATTCTGGGGGCGGTCGCCAACTGCGTCCCGCGCAAGGACATCGCACGCTACGGGTTCTCGGTGATCTCTCCGGAGCCCGGCAGGCGTAAGCTCATCAGGCGATGAGGCTGCCGAGGGGCGGCACTCGGGCCCGCCCTCTTGCGGGTGTGGCCGACGCAGCGGCGCCGAGCGCTTCCACGCCGGAGGCCCTCGGGGAGCTGCCGAGCGCCTCCAACCGCGAGCGGCTGCAGGCGCTGATCGGCGAGCGCCGACGGACGGTGGTCGCGCTCGCGCTGTGCTCGATCGCGTCGGGGCTCACCGAAGCAGGCGTGCTCGTTCTGATCGCCCAGATCGCGACCAGCGCTGCAAAAGGCAACGGGCTCGTGGTCAACAACCTCGGCCCGTTGCACATCCATTCCCACATCAAAACGCTGTTCATCGAGGCGTTTGTGCTGGTGCTGATCCGAGTGGTGCTGCAGGTGCCCCTGTCGATCCTTCCGGCCCGGATCGCCTCCGCTGTGCAGGCGCGACTGCGCCGCGAACTGTTCGGGGCCTTCACACGCGCCTCGTGGGAGGTGCAGTCGGCCGACAAGGAAGGGCACCTGCAGGAGACGATGACGAGCCAGGTGATGCAGGCGACCGGCGGCGCGCTGCAGGCGACGCAGCTCGTGATCTCGTTCTTCACGTTCCTGGTGCTGATGGCCTCGGCGCTCGCGCTGAGCCCGATCGCCGCGCTGGTGGTGCTGGGATCGGCGATCATCCTGTTCGCGCTGCTGCGCCCGCTGAACGTGCTCGGCGCCCGCTACGCCACGCTGCTCTCGCGCGCGCAGCTCGACTACGCCGCTGGCATCAGCGAGGCCAGTCGCCTCGCCGAAGAGACGCAGGTGTTCGGCGTGGGCGGCGAGCAGCGCACCCGTCTGGGGCGGCTGATCGGCGCGGCCGAAGCCCTCTTCTTCCGCACCCAGCTCGTCGGCCGCCTGTCTCCGAGCCTCTACCAGAGCGCGATCTACATGATCCTGATCGCCGGGCTCGCGGCGCTCTACGCGCAGGGAGCCGCGCACTTCGCGGCGCTCGGCGCGGTCGTGCTGATCATCCTTCGCGCCGGCAACTACGGCCAGCAGGTGCAGTTCTTCTATCAGTCGCTGCGACAGTCGCTGCCCTTCATCGAACGCCTGCAGAATGCGACGCGCCGCTACGCCGACAGCGCGCCCCAGGACGCCGGCGTGCCGCTCGCAAGCGTGCGCACGCTCGCCTTCGCCGATCTCTCCTTCGCCTACAAGCGCGATCGTCCGGTGCTGAAGTCGGTGAGCTTCGAGATCCCCGCCGGCGAATCGATCGGGATCGTTGGGCCCTCGGGGGCCGGGAAGTCGACCGTCATCCAGATCCTGTTGCAGCTGCGGCGCGCCGACCAGGGCGAGTACCTGATCAACGGCGTGCCGGTGCAGCAGTTTGCGCGCGCCGACTGGCATCGGCAGATGGCCTACGTGCCGCAGCAGCCCCGGCTGGTGCACGACACCGTGGCCGAGAACATCCGCTACCTGCGCGAGATGGACGATGAGGCCGTCGAACGCGCCGGGCGGCTCGCGCGCATCCACGACGACATCATGAGCTGGCCAGAGGGCTACGAGACGATCGTGGGCCCGCGCGCCGACGCAGTCTCCGGCGGCCAGCAGCAGCGCATCTGCCTCGCTCGCGCCCTCGCGGCGAAGCCCGCCGTGCTCGTGCTCGACGAGCCCACGAGCGCCCTCGATCCGCATTCGGAGACGCTCATCCAGGAGTCCCTCTCCGGGCTGCGCCACGAACTGACGCTGTTCATCATCGCCCACCGCATGTCGACGCTTGACATCTGCGACCGCGTGATGGTGATCGTGGACGGACGCCTGGTCGCTTTCGACACGACCGACCTGCTCGAGCGCAACAACGCCTACTACCGATCGGCATCGCTGATCGCCGGCGGGGCCATGGGCGGTGAGCTGCGATGAGCATCCCCACCTCCGCGCGGCTGCGGATGCCCGACTTCTTCATCGTGGGTCACGCCAAGAGCGGCACCACAGCGCTGTACGAGATGCTGCGCCGTCACCCGCAGATCTTCATGCCGGAGAACAAGGAGCCGTGGTTCTTCGCCACCGACATGCAGCCGCGCTTCCAACCCCCGATGGCGGGGCCGCCACCGGCCGACCTGCAGGAGTACATGGCATTGTTCGCCCAGGCGGGAGCGGATCAGCGGGCAGGCGAGGCGTCGTCCTCCTACCTGTGGTCGCGCACCGCCGCTGCGCGCATCGCCGAGGTGCAGCCCGAGGCCCGCATCATCGCGATCCTGCGCGAGCCCGCGAGCTTCCTGCGCTCGCTGCACCTGCAGCTCGTGCAGACGCACGTCGAGTCCGTCCGCGACCTGCGCAGGGCGATCTCGCTCGAGCAGGCGCGGGCCGCGGGCCGGCGCGTGCCGCGCCGCTCGCACAGACCGCAGCTGCTGCAGTACTCAGACCACGTCCGTTACGTCGAGCAGCTGCGTCGCTACGCGGCCCTGTTCCCGCCCGAGCAGGTCCTGGTGCTGATCTACGAGGACTTCCGCAGCGACAACGAGGCCACCGTGCGCAGGGTGTTGCGCTTCCTCGAGGTCGACGAGAGCCATCCGGTCGAGGTGCTCGACGCGAACCCCACCGTGGGCCTTCGCTCGCAGCCGCTCGATGACATCGTTCACGCCGTATCGGTCGGGCGCGGACCGGCCTCCAGAGCAGCCAAGGGAGTGGTCAAGGCGCTCACGCCGCGCTCGGCTCGGCGCAACCTGCTCCAGCTCACGTTGCGCAACGTCGTGCACCGCAGCGCTCCGCCCACCGACGAAGCCTTCATGCTGGAGCTCAAGCGGCGCTTCGCGGGGGAGGTGGCCGCGCTCGGCGAGTACCTCGACCGCGACCTCGTCACCCTGTGGGGATATGACCGCATCGGCTGAGCCGGTCCCGCCCGCGCGCGACTCGCCCGGGAGATACCCGGACTTCTTCATCGTCGGTCACGCCAAGTGCGGCACCACAGCGCTGTACGAGATGCTCAGCCGTCACCCGCAGATCTTCATGCCGAGCGTGAAGGAGCCTCAGTTCTTCGCCCGCACCCCCGCCCCGCCGAGCGGCGGAGCGCCGATCAACGCCTTCGAGCAGACCGGTCGGCGCCCTGAAGCGCTCGCGTCGTACCTCGCGCTGTTCGACGCGGCGCGCCCCGAGCAGCGCGTGGGGGAGGCATCCACCTTCTACCTCTGGTCGGACGCGGCCGCCGAGCGGATCGCACGCGCCCAACCCGCGGCGCGCATCATCGCGATCCTGCGCGAGCCTGCGAGCTTCGTGCGCTCGCTGCACCTGCAGATGCTGCAGAACCGCGTGGAGACCGAGCGCGACCTGCGCCGCGCGATCGCCCTCGAGGAGCCGCGCCGCGCGGGCCGCGAGATCCCGCCCAACGCGCACTGGCCGCGGGCGCTGATGTACACCGAGCGAGTGCGCTATGTCGAGCAGCTGCGCCGCTACCACGCCCAGTTCGCGCCCGAGCAGGTGCTGGTGCTGATCTACGACGATTTCCGCCGCGACAACGAGCAGACCGTGCGGCGCGTGCTGCGCTTCCTCGAGGTCGACGAGCGCGCGCCGCTTGAGATGGTGAGCGCCAACCCGACGATCGGCGTGCGCGCGCCGCTGCTCGATGAGCGGCTGCGTGCCGAACCGGGCGCCGAGGGACCGCTACGCAACCTCGCGCGCTCGACCGTCAAGGCCGTGACCACGAGCGCGCTGCGGCGCGCGATCCTCTACCCGATGCGCCGCCGGCTCCTCTACACCGAGCCGCCCGCACCCGATGAGGCGCTGATGCTCGAGCTGCGCGAGCGCTTCAAGGGTGAGGTCGCCGCGATCAGCGAGTATCTCAACCGCGACCTCGTGGCCCTGTGGGGCTACGACCGTGTGGGCTGAGGTGTCGGCGCAGCGGCCGCCGCACCCTGCTCCGCCGCAGGGGCCGCTCGACCCCGGCTGGCGGGCCGCCGCGCTCGGTGCCCAATCCCTCGCGCTCCCCGGCGGGCACGTGAGCGTCTCCTGTCCGGCCCCGCTCGGCGTCGGCGGCCTCGGGCGCCACCTCGAGGAGATCGCCGAGGCGCTGCAGCGCCGTGGCGATGGGGCGGCCGACATCTTCGACCTGGCGCTGGAGCCCTCCGCCGGCTCGCCGCCGCAGGCGCCCGCCCGCCCGCGGGCGATCGACGTGGTGGCCCCGCTCGCGCGCTTCTCCCCGGCGTGGCGCATGTGGCTCGGCAGCAGAAGCTTCGATGCCAGCGCCGCGCGGCTGCTCCCCCGCGGAGGACACCTGATCGCCTTCAACGGGACCGCGCTCACGCAGCTCGCGGGCGCACGGCGAGCCGGGCTCGAGTCGGCCTCGTTGATGTCCGCCAACTCGCACATGCGGATGGTGCTGCGCCAGCACGACCGCGCCCACCGCGCCTACCCGGTGGAACGCCCATGGGCCACCCACCTGCTCGCGCGCAACCTGCGCGAGTACGCGGCCGCGGACCGGATCCACGTCGCCTCTCGCTACGTGTGGGAGTCGTTCATCGAGCAGGGGGTCCCCGAGGAGCGGCTGTCGATGTTCCCGCTCACGCCCCACCCGCGCTTCCGTCCCGCCGAGCGGTCGCCCGCCGCGGAGACCTTCGACGTCGTCTACGTCGGCAGCCTGCAGGTGCACAAGGGCGTGCCGCTGCTGCTCGACGCCTTCAGCCGCCTCGCCCACGCCGACATGCGACTGGTGCTCGTCGGTGGTTGGAAAACGCGGGGCATGCGGCGCCTGCTCGAGGACTCTCGCGCACACGACCCGCGCATCGTGGTCGCGCCGGGCGACGCGCTCCCGCGCCTGCAGGGGGCGGGCGTGTGCGTGCATCCCGCCTACGAGGACGGGTTCGCCTACGCGCCCGCCGAGGCGCTCGCGTGCGGCGTGCCGGTGATCGTCAGCGAGGATACGGGCATGAAGGAGCTGCTCGAGCCCGGGCGCACCGGGGTGATCGTCCCCACGGGCGAGCGCGACGCCCTCGTCGAGGCGCTCGAGGCCGCCTACCGCGGGGAACTGCTGGGTGGCTAGCCCGGGAGCGGGGAGCCCCGAGCGCGCGCGCGTCGCGGTGGTGGGCATCTCTCTGAACCGCACGTGTGGCGTGCGCGACCACGCCGAGCTGCTCTTCGGAGCGCTCGCGGCCGAGGGGGTCGACTGCTCCTGGCACTGGCTGCAGCGCCACGACGGCTCGCTGCGGAGCATCCGCGGCGAGGTTCACGGGTGGGCGCGTGAGCTCGCGCACGAGCTCGGGAGCTCCCGGCCGCACGCGATCCTGCTGCACTACTCGGTGTTCTCATACGCCTACAAAGGGGTGCCCGTGTTCGTCAAGCCGGTGCTGTCGGCGCTCGCGAAGACCGGCACCCCGATCGTCACCGTGCTGCACGAGTACGCCTACCGCTGGACGGCCGATGGCTGGCGCGGCAAGACCTGGGCGCTCACGCAGCGCGCGCAGCTGATCGCGGTGATGCGCGCCTCCGCAGCCGCCGTGGTGACGGCCGAGCCCCGCGCCGCGTGGCTGGCCTCGCGGCCGTGGCTGCCCAAGCGGCGCGTGCTCGTGGCCCCGGTGTTCTCGAATCTGCCCGCCTCTCAGGTGTCGGCGCCCGCGCCGCGCGATGAGCCCGTGCTCGGCCTGTTCGGATACGCCTACCAGGGTGCGGAGATGTTCGCGCTCGTGCTCGACGCGATCGCCGAGCTGCACGGACGCGGCATCCCGCTGCGAGTGCTGCTGCTCGGCGCGCCCGGACCATCCTCGGCCGCCGGAGAGCTGTGGTTGGCGCATGCGCGCCGGCGCGGGCTGGCAGATGCGCTTGCCTTCTCGGGGCGCCTGCCGGCGCAGGAGCTGGCCGACGCGCTCGCGGGGTGCGACGTGCTGCTGTTCGCGGACACGGCGGGACCGACCTCGCGAAAGGGCACACTCGCCGGATCGCTCGCCTCGGGCCGGCCACTCGTCGCGGTCGATGGGCCCCAGCGCTGGCCGGCGCCGGTCGAAGCCGGCGCGCTTGCAATCGCCGCGCCCCAGCCGCGGGCGCTCGCGGACGTCCTCGCCGGGCTGCTCGGCGATCGCGCGGAGCGGGAGGCGCTGGGGGCACGCGGGCGCGCGTTCGCAGAGCGGGTGATGGGCATCGGGCGCACCGCCGAGGCGGTCAACGCGCTGGTCGCGGAGCTCCGGCGCCAACCGCTCGCGCGCTGAGCCGTCACTGCTTGCCGGCCCGCGGTGAAGCCGCTCGCAGCGCGCTCAGGGGGCGTCGGGGCCGGCCGACTGCCAGCGCTCGCGCGCGTTGCGATAGGCCTCGAGCAGCCCCGTCACGTGATGCTCGCGCGTGTAGCGCGCGGACACGACCGCCCTGCCCGCCTGGCCCATCTCGTGCTGGCGCTCTGGGTCGGCGAGCAGCTGCTCCAGCGCGACGGCCAGCGCCGCCACGTCTCCGGGCGGCACCGATAGCCCTGTGACCCCGTCCTGCAGCCAGTCGACGATCCCGCCCGTGGCGCTCGCCACGACCGGACGGCCCGCCGCGAAGGCCTCGATTCCCACGAGCCCGAACGGCTCCGGCCACAGCGAGGGGATCACGACGAGCGAGGAGTCGGCCATCTCCTGTGCCAGCTGGTCGGCCTCCACCCAGCCCTCGAACCTGATCCGCTCGCCGACGCCGAGGCGCTCGGCGAGCCTGCGCATCGCCTCGAGCTCGCGTCCGGCGCCGCACAGGACGAATTCGGCCTGGACGGTGCGCGCGGCCCGGATCAGCACGCCAACCCCCTTCGGGCGAACGAGCCGTCCGGCGAACAGCACCCGCCGCCGGCCCGCGTGCCCGCTCCCGGGCTTCGCCTCCATCGTCGGGAAGTACGGCACGATCGCCCGTCGTGACGCGCCGTTCACGGACAGGTGGCGATCGATTGCGCGCGAGCCGGAGATGACCACGTCAGCCCGTTCGAGCGCCGTGCGACCGCGGCTAGCGCCGAGATACCTCAGCGGCAGCGTTTTCGGGTGGCGCGTATGCGCGCAGCCGCGCAGGAGCAGGTTCGGCACGCATCCCGGCCCGTGTGGTCTAGTGCACTCTTCACCCGGGCGAAAGTAGTGAACCCCCGAGGTGCACGCCGTGTAGCCGTGCGCGGTGATGACCACTGGCGCGACAGTCCGCAGCGCGCTCACCAGCTCGGGGTCGTCGTCGATCTGATGGAGGTGAATCACCTCGGGCCGGGGCGAGAGGGCGCCCCCCAGGCGCTCCTCCGGATCACGGTCCCTGTCGAGCAGGGAGGGAGCCGCGCACAGCGTCACACCGGCGGGCAGCTCGCCCTCGTTGTCGACCCTCGCGGCCGCGACGGTGACCGTGAGACCCCGTTCGGCGAGCGCTGCAGCAGCCACGTTCACATGTGCCGCAACGCCTCCGTCCCGCCCCCACGACGGTGTTACCAACAGCACCCCGCCAGGCGTCATCGACATGGAGTCATACAGTCAACAGCCGCCAGCCGGATCAAACTACCGGGCTGGCAGCGAGGGCAGCGTCATGCGAAATGCTGATGATAGCCTACCGTGCTCGATGGCCGAGCCAGACCCCAGGGTCGCGGGGTCTCCCGCGCCACACGCGCGTCCACGCGTGCTGTACGTGATGGGCGCCGGCCGCAGTGGAAGCACGATCTTCGGGGTCACGCTCGGCAACTGCGAGCAGGTCTTCTATGCCGGCGAGCTCGATGCATGGCTGGCGCGGTCGGGCGAGCCCCAGCTCGGTGGGGAGGAGCGAACACGCTTCTGGAGCGCCGTGCTGGCCGATGTCAGCGACGCCGCTCCCCTCTTCGGCAAAGAGCCGCAACGCTCCATCGAGCGATCCGTGTCGATCCTGCGTGTGCACAAGTGGCTCGCCCGCCGGCGCCTGAGCGAGCCCTACCGGCGCATCGCCGGGAGCCTCTACCGTGCGATCGCCGAGCACACGGGCAGCACCCTCATTGTTGACACTTCACACTACCCGCTGCGCGCGCGCGAGTTGCAGCGACTCGACGGTGTGGAGGTGTATCTCGTGTACCTCGCGAGGGACCCGCAGAGCGTCGTCGCCTCGTTCAACCGCAAGGACGTCGCGCAGTACTCCAAGTCGACGCTGACCACCAACGTCTACCTGTGGTTGACCAACCTGCTCGCGGTGATCGTGTTCCTCCAACATCCGCGAGCGCGACGGCTGTTCGTCCGCTACGAGGACTTCATCGCGAGCCCCGAGGAGGTGCTAGGCGAGGTGCTCGGCGGCGCAGGTGTGGCTGTGGCGCCCCCGGACTTCACCGCACTGCGGACCGGGATCCCGTTTCAGGGTAATCGCCTCATCGCATCCGAGGTGATCGCGCTGGCCGGCGAGCCTGCACGGGCGCCGGCACGCTCGGCGCTGACGAGCGTCATGCAGTTCCCGTGGTCGCTGCTGCTCGCGCGCCTGCGCCCGGCGGCCGCGCTGGAGGCGCGCTAGTGGCTAGCGGCTCCTCGGCGCGCCGCTTTCTGATGCGGGCGGCGGGAGCGGCCTCGCGCCGGCTCGAGCGGCCCGAGCTGCTTGCGCTCCTCAGCGCCCCCGCCCGCGGAGCCCAGCGCGACCAGGTCGCGATGACCGCCGTGCTCGCGAGCGCGCTCGGTGGCGTGGGCACCTATGTGGATGTCGGCACCAACCGCGGACAGGTGCTGGGCGAGGCGGTGCGGATCGCACCGCGGGGCTCCCATCTCGCGTTCGAGCCGATCCCCAGCCTCGCGGCCGAGGTGAGGGCCGCGTTCCCCACCGTCGAGTGCCGTCAGAAGGCTCTCGGCGCGCGGCCGGAGGTCACCGAGTTCTGCCACTTCAGGGCGCTCGACGGATGGAGCGGCCTGCGCCGGAGCCCGGAGATCAGCGACGAGCGGGGAGACCCGGAGTACATCACCGTGGAGGTCTCCACGCTCGACATCGAGCTCGCGGGCATCCTCCCGCGCGTGGTGAAGATCGACGTGGAGGGTGCCGAGCTCGGGGTGCTCGAAGGGGGCCGTGCGGTGCTCGAGACGGCGCGCCCCCTGGTCATCTTCGAGCACGTGCCCGCGGCTGCGGAGCTGTACGGGACCGCACCGGGAGCCGTGTGGGAGTTGCTCAGCGAGCTCGGTTACGAGGTGTTCTCGATCACCGGCGAGGGCCCGATCCCGCGCACGGGTTTCGTGGCGGCGGCCGACACGGTCAACTGGCTGGCCACCCCCGCCGGTACGCCCGCGCTCGAAGCCGCCCGCGAGGGCTAGGGCAGCCCGCTCGCTTCAGGGAGTTCGCTGCGGCGCAGCGCCGCCAGTTCGACGGCTTCTTCGCGGGCGAAGTGTCTGCGCGCGGCCCGTTCGGCGGCGGTTTCGCCCGCCGTCGACTTGCCACGGGTCCCGCTCTTACCCTTGCCACGGCCTTTGCCGACGCCACTCGCGTGCTTGCGTCCGGCCCCTTTGCCGCCGCCGCGGGCTACCTTGCGGCCCGCCTTCGTCGCGTGGCCGTGGCGCTGTTCGGCTTCGGCGGCTTCTTCGCTCTTGAGCAGAGCTTCCGCCCGGGTCTTCGCTTCCCCTTCGGAGGCGGCTTCGCGCTTCTTCGATTCAGCGGCTTCCTTGGCGGCTTCGGCTTCGATCGAGCTTTCGCCTCCGCCTGTCGTGGTGCCCCCCGCCACCGCCGCTCCCGGCGCCCCTTCGCCCCCTTCGCCGCCCGCGCTCGGGCTCGGGCTCGTTCCACCGCAGCCCCAGAGCAGCCCGGCCAGCGCCAGGGCCAGCAGCAATGCGAGCGCGCGCGGCGCACGATGCGTGGGTTTGGCAGAGGGGCGCATCTCTCAAGTCTAGGGGCCGCCGAACGCCGTGACCCCGATCGCGCGGACCTAGCCGGGTGGCTGGGAGGGCGCGGTGGTCGTTAGTTCCGAGCTGTTGGGGTGGGTCGTTTCTTCGCGTTTGGGAGGGGTGGGGTGCTGCTGTCGCTGCGTTTTCGGGCTCGCGGGATGCTGCCGGCGCTGTTCCGCCGCGAGCGTTTCTTCCTGGCTCTTGCGCACGGCCTTTTCGG
>FSYY01000287.1_pt1 | contig 24908 bp, 19 predicted proteins | sample 1638681 | NCBI WGS metagenome assembly FSYY01 (sample SAMEA3914813, study PRJEB12502) | metagenome | biome: forest; material: soil | place: Canada | collected 2011-07-07 | depth 0.3 m | reverse complement strand
TGTACGAGGTGTGGCTGGCCGAGGATGCGACGCTCGCGGAGATCAACCCGCTGATCGTCACCCCCGACCGCGAGGTGCGGGCGCTCGACGCGAAGGTCTCGCTCGACGGCAACGCGCTCTACCGGCACCCCGAGAACCAGGCCCTCTCCGACGTCGAGAACGAAGACCCGATCGAGCGCCGCGCCAAGGAACAGGGCGTGCAGTACGTCAAGCTCGACGGCGACATCGGGATCCTCGGCAACGGCGCGGGGCTCGTGATGTCGACGCTCGACGTGGTCGCGCGCGCGGGCGGCTCGCCCGCCAACTTCCTCGACGCCGGCGGCGGCTCGGACGCGGAGAAGATCAAGCAGGCGGTGGAGCTGATCCTCGCCAACGACGCCGTGAAGGCGGTGCTGTGCAACATCTTCGGCGGGATCACGCGCGGCGACGAGGTGGCGCGAGGGCTGATCGCCGCCTTCGGGGAGATCAAACCGACTGTGCCGTTCGTGGTGCGGCTGGATGGGACCAACGACGTCGAGGGTCGCCGCCTGCTCGCCGAGGCGGAGCTGCCCAACGTGCACACGGCAGCCACCATGAACGAGGCGGCCGAGAAGGTCGTTGCGCTGGCGGCCGGGGGCGTGGGGGCGCCGGTCTGATGGCGGTTCTCGTCGACGAGAACACGCGCCTGGCGGTTGCGGGGATCACCGGCCGCGAGGGCAGCTTCCACACCCTCAACAACCGCTCCTACGGCACCAACGTGGTGGGCGGCGTCACCCCCGGCAAGGGTGGCCAGGACGTCGAGGGCATCCCGGTGTTCGACAGCTGGGCGCAGGCGGTGGCCGAGGTGCAGCCGAACACGGCGATGATCTTCGTCCCGCCGCGCTTCGCCGCCGACGCGATCCTCGAGGCGGCGGCCGCGGGCGTCGAGCTCGTGATCACCATCACCGAGGGGATCCCCGCCCACGACGAGCTGCGCGTGTACAACCTGCTCGCACGAGATCACCCCGGGACGCGCCTCGTGGGCCCCAACTGCCCGGGCATCCTCTCGCCCGGCAAGGCCAACGTGGGGATCATCCCCGCGTCGTTCTTCAAGGCGGGCAACGTGGGGGTCGTGTCCCGCTCGGGGACGCTCACCTACCAGATCGGCAACGAGATCGCCCAGGCCGGCTTCGGCTGCAGCACGATCGTGGGCATCGGCGGCGATCCCGTGCCGGGATCCTCCTTCGTGGACGTGCTCGAGCTGTTCGAGGCGGACCCCGAGACCGAGCTCGTGGTTCTCTCGGGCGAGATCGGCGGCTCGGCCGAGGAGGAGGCGGCGGAGTACATCGCCGAGCACATGACCAAGCCCGTGGTGGCGTACATCGCCGGCTTCACCGCTCCCGCGGGCAAGCAAATGGGCCACGCGGGCGCGATCGTCTCGGGCTCGGCGGGGACGGCCGCGGCCAAGGCGGAGGCGCTCGAAGCGCGCGGCGTGCGGGTGGGTCGCACCCCCACCGAAGCCGCCGAGATCGCCGTCGAGGTCCTCGGCAGCGCATCAGCGCCGGCCTGAGCGCCGGCGGGACGGCCGCGGCAGCGGTCGAAGCGGTGCCCGAGTCGCGGGCGCCGACGCGCCGAACTCCGCCATCCGGGGGAGGTACGCTTGGCGTATGGACGCCGAGGTGGCAAGAACGATCGCCGAGCTCGAGCAGAAGCTGCTCACGCTCGAGCGCACGCTCCACGACCTCGGTCACGACCCCGCCTCGAGCGGGGCAGGGAGCGAGCTCGGCGGGTGGACGCCGGCCGAGCAGGGAGGACAGGCGCGCAGGCCGGCGGTGCGCTCGAGCCTTCCCCCGTACTCGCCCTCGGCCGGCCGGATCGTGGACGAGGCGATCGAGCAGGACCGCCCCGAACCCCCTCCGCCACCGCCGGTGTCCGTCCGCCCAGCCGAGGCGACCCATGCCGCGACCCCGTACACGAGCCCATCCGCGACCCAGCACGCGAGTCCCCCCGCTACCCAGCACGCGATCCCGTCCGTGCAGGCGCCGAGCGCGACCGAGCTGCTGCGCTTTCGCGAACGGCTCGAGCAGGCCGCCCATGAGCTGACCCGCGAGTACGACGAGCTGCTCGGACGCCTAAGCTACGCCGCTGTGAGCTCCGCCCCAGGCCCCACCATCTCCTTCGCGCGGGGGGCACCCTCGCTCGACATCATCGACGTGCCGGGTCTGCGCGACGCCTCGGTGCGGGCGTTCGAGAGCGACCCCGCGGGGACGACCGCGTACGGCACGGCGGTCGGATATCCACGTCTGCGGAGCTGGATCGCCGACCACCACGGTGTCGAGCCCGAGCAGGTTCTCGTCACGAACGGCTCGATGCAGGCGGACGCGTTCCTGTTCGAGCACCTCGTCCAGCCGGGCGATCGGGTGATCGTCGAGCGGCCCACGTACGACCGCACGCTGCTGTCGCTGCGCCAACGAGGAGCGCGCGTGCAGGCAGTGGAGCTCGAGCCGGATGGGATCGACACGGAGGCGCTCGCGCGGATGCTGTCCGCGGACAGGTCGGAGCCGGGACCGACCCTGGCGCACATCATCCCCAACTTCCAGAACCCCGCGGGGTACACGCTCTCGCTCGAGAAGCGCCGGCGGCTGCTCGCGCTCGCGGCCGAGCACCGCTTCGTGATCTTCGAGGATGACCCCTACGTGGCCCTGCGCTTCAGCGGCGAGAGCCTGCCTACGATGCGCTCGATGGACCCGGAGCGGGTCGTGTACGCGTCCTCGTTCTCCAAGACCGTCTGCCCGGGCATCCGCGTGGGCTACCTGGTGGGACCGCCGGAGCTGATCGCGGCGATCACGAAGTTGGCGACCAACACCTACATCTCGCCCAACATGGTGGCGCAGTCGATCGTGTACGAGTTCTGCGCCTCGGGCGCGATCGACCGCTCGATCGAGACGGTCAGGATGGCGCTCTCCGAGCGCGCTCAGGCGCTCGCCGACGCGCTCTACCGCGAGCTTCCGGACGCGGAGTTCGTGCTCCCCCAAGGGGGCTACTTCATGTGGGTGACGCTGCCTCCCGGAACGGATGTGCACGCACTGTTCGACGCCGCCGCCGCCCGCGGGGTGTCGTTCGTGAAGGGGACCGACTTCGTGCTCGAGGGCGGTGAGAACACGCTGCGACTCGCCTACTCGGGCGTGACGCCCGAGCAGATCGACGCAGGAGTCGCCCGCCTCGCCGAGGCCTACCGCTCGCTCTAGCGCCCGTAGCGCTGGCCGAGCACGAGCTGCTCGGGGAGGGCGGTGCGCGGCGGGGGTGACGGGTCCGCGATCACCGAGACGGTCTCGGCGACGCTCGAGGTGAGCGCCACGCGCGCGCCGCCGGCGGCCTCGAGCACGACATGGCTGGTGCCTCGCTCGACGAGCACGCCTTCGAGCCCCGGCTCGATCCCGGAGGCCTTCAGGTAGTGGAGCAGATCCTCGGCCTCGTTCTCGAAGCGGAGCACGCGCACCGACGCGCCCGGCTCCACATCGGCCAGCGGCACGCCCGCCAGGCGCGCGCCGGCCACTATCGGGTGGCCGTGGGGGCAGGTCTTGGCGTCGCCGATGGCCGCGCGCATGCGCTCTTCGAGCACCGGCGACATCGCGTGCTCGAGACGCTCGGCCTCCTCGTGAACCTCATCCCAGGGGATGCCGAGGACATCGGTGAGGAAACGCTCGATAAGGCGATGGCGGCGCACGATGCCTTCCGCGTGCCCGGCCCCGTCGTTCGTGAAGGAGATCGAGCGGTCGCTCGCCCGCGTGATGTAGCCATCCCGCTCGAGTCTGCCGATCATCTCGTGCACGGTCGGAGCCGACAGCTGCATCGCGCGCGCGAGGTTCGCGCCGGTCATCGGCAGCCCCGCCTCCTGCAGCCAGAACAGGATCTGCAGGTACTCCTCCTCGGCGACCGTCGCCGTGTTGGCCCCCTCCTCGCTCACGGCCCTGATGCTAGTCGACGCCGCTGCTCGCCCAGCGCCAGCGGGCTGCCTCAGCCCGACAGCTGTGCGAAGGTGCACTCGCTCGGGGGCTTGTCCTCGCGCCAGCGGCGCAGCTTCGCGCCGTGGCGTATGCGCCCCCCCGAGACGTGATCGAAGTCGATCTCCACCACCAGCTCGGGGCGCAGGGCGATCCACTCGAGCTCCTTGCCCGCACTCCAGCGGCTCGCGTCGGCGGAGCCGCGCTCGCCCGTCTCATAAGGCGCCAGGAAGCCCACCAGACGGCGCTTCTCGCTCGCGGACAGGCCCGAGCAGTGCCCGACCACGCGCAGATCCTGGCCGTCGTAGAGACCGAGGATCAGCGCGCCCACGGTGCCCGGCTCCTTGCCCGGGCGCCAGCCGGCCAGCACCGCGTCGATCGTGCGCACCCGCTTGACCTTGGCCATCCCCTTGCGCTCGCCCGGCAGGTAGGGCGCGCTGCCCTCCTTCGCGATCGCCCCCTCGGCGTGCAGGAGCCACTCACCCGCCTGCTCGGGGCTCGCGACGGTCTTCATCAGCTCGACCGGTGCCCCGGCGAACGGCCCGCCGTCGAGCAGCTCCGCAAGCCCCGAGCGTCGCTCGCGGAAGGGCCGCTCGAGCAGCGACTCCTGCTCGTGTGCGAGCAGGTCGAACGCGACGTACACCGCGGGCGTCTGCACCGACAGCAGCTGCACCCGCGAGTCCGCCGGATGGATCCGCTGGCCGAGCGCGTCGAAGTCCTCGCGGCCGTGGGCGTCGCGGACGACGATCTCTCCATCGAGCACGTAGTGACCCTCCGGGAGCGCGAGCTCGGGGAAGTAGCGGCCGAGCGGGCGGCCGTTGCGCGACTGCAGGAACAGCTCGCGCCCGTCCACGAACGCGAGGCAACGGAAGCCGTCGAGCTTGACCTCGTAGGAGTAGTCGGGGCCCACGGGCAGCTCCTTGCGCGAGAGCGCGAGCTGGGGCTTCAGCGGGGGAGCGAACGGGAGGCTCACGACGTCCGGCGCCTGCTCGCCGAGCGGGCGCTCGCGGGATCCGCCTCGGGGGAGCGGGCACGGCTCGGCGCGACCCGCGGCGGCTCGCTCTCGCGCTTACGGAAATGAGGCGGCCAGGGCGCGTCCCCAAGGCCCTCGCGCTCATCGCGCGCGGCGAGCTCGAGCAGGCCATCGAGGCTCCCGGCCGACTCGTCCATCGCCGCTGCGGGATCGCCCTGCTCGCGCAGTCGCGCGGGCACCGTCTGAATGCGCAGCTCGCTCGGCTCGACGTGCGTGACCTCATCCCACTCCAGCGGACACGACACGCGTGCGTCGGGGACCGCCCTGACGGAGTACGCCGAGGCGACCGTGCGATCGCGGGCGTTCTGGTTGTAGTCGATGAACACCCCCTCGCGCTCCTCCTTCCACCAGCGGCTCGTGGCGCGACCGGGCATCCGCCGCTCGACCTCGCGGGCGAGCGCGACCGCGGCGCGGCGGACGTCTTCGAACTCGTGCTTGGGCTCCACGCGCACGTACACGTGCATCCCGCGCGAACCCGAGGTCTTGGGAAAGCCGCGCAGGCCGTGCTCCTCGAGCACGGAGCGCACGCCGAGCGCGACCTCCCGCACCTGCGCGAAGGGCACCTCGGGGCCGGGGTCGAGGTCGACCCGGAGCTCGTCCGGGTGATCGAGGTCCGAGCGCCTCACCGGCCACGGATTCCAGTCGATCACACCGAGGTTCACCCCCCACACGAGGTGGGCGGCGTCGTTGACGACGAGCTCGCGCGCCTGGCGCCCGCTCGGAAACGTCACGGTCGCCGTCTCCAGCCAGTCGGGGGCGCTGTCGGGGACGCGCTTCTGGAAGAACGGCTCGCCGGTGACCCCGTCCACCCAGCGCTTCATCACGGTGGGCCGCTCGCGCAGGTGGCGCACGACCGCCTGCTCGCACTGCAGGTAGTAGTTGACGAGATCGAGCTTCGTGATGCCCACCTGCGGGAAGTACACCTTGCCGGGGCTGCTCACGCGCACCTCGCGCCCGCATACCTCGATCACGACGTGGTCGCCCTTGCGTGCCGCCATTGCTGGAAGGATGCACGATCGTGACCACGCGCACCCGCACGGCCATCCTCGCCCACCGCGGCCGCGCCGCGAGAGCTCGTTGACCGTCGGCCTGCCCGTGACGGTGCTGATCGCGACCGGCCCGTTCGAGCCCGACCTGAGCGCCGCGCGGGTCGCGAGGGCAATCGATCGTGGCCTGCAGGCGGGCGGGCTGCCCCCGTCGGAGCTGTGTCCGCTGCAGGCAGCCACCGGCACGGACGGCGATCTGCGGGCCGAGCTCGATGCGCTCGACTTCGACGCGCGCATGCGGCGCTCGCGCGCGGTGGTGATCGGTGCGGCGCGCCTGGACCGCCGGACGCTCGCCGACAGCGTCGCGTTCGAGCTCGCCACGCGGGCTCGTCAGGCCGGCGTGCCCGCGTACGCGGTCGCACGCGAGAGCTCGCTCGACTCGTTCGAGGCCCGCATCATGGACCTCGGAGCGATCGTGCTCGCTGGGGACGCCCGCCGGCTCGCAGCGGCCGGCAGGAGGCTCGCGCGGGTCCTGTGAAGTGCCGGCCGAGCGCCGGGCAGGCCGGCGCAGCGCGTCCGTCGGGCTGGGTCGAGGCCGGTGCGCTCAACGCTGGCAGCCGGGACACCAGAACGTGTTGCGATTGTCCTCCCACTGCCCGCGTTGCTGGATTGCGGCGCCGCAGCGTGGGCACGGCAGGCCAGCGCGCCCATGCACCTCACGGGGACGCGAGGCGAACCCCTCGCGCACGCACATGCGCATCCGCTCACGGGCGAAGTCCACCAGCGCGAGCGCCTCCTCGTCGTCCACCTCGGCCAGCGGCCGCCACGGATCGATGCCGACGGCGAAGCACGTCTCGGCCTTCCACAGGTTGCCGATCCCCGCCACCGTGCGCTGGTTGAGCAGCGCGTCGCCGATCGGCCGCGTGGGATCGTCTTCGCGCAGGCGCCGCAGGAACAGGCCGTGCTCGAAGGCCTCGCCGAGCACGTCCTGTCCGAGTGCCGTCAGCTGCGGATGCGAGCGGGCGCGCGAGTCGCTCATCAGCTCGAGCACGGGTCCGTCGAACTGGACCACTTCCCAGCCGTCGCGGCGGAGCACGAGCCACGCCCGGCGATGCGACCGCCGCCACGGCCTGCCCTCGCGCCCGACCGACCACGCGCCGGTCATGCGCAGATGGGAATGGAGCGTCAGGTCACCCGCGAAACGCACGAACAGGTGCTTGCCGTGCGCGTCCACCGAGCGCACCTCCCTGCCGGCCAGCCGCTCGGGCCAGCGGTCGCGCTGGTGGCGGGGATGGGGCGTGAGGATCTCCTCGGGCGCGTGCCCCGCGAGCACCGCGCGAATGCGGGAGGCGGCGTGGTGGATGGTGTCGCCCTCGGGCACTGCCCTTCACGATGGCAGGGCCGAGCTCGGTCCTGGGCCGGCGCGGCGATTGGCCTCCTCGGCGAGCCCTCGCGCGAGCTCGTACACCAGGCGCGTGGCGTCCGCGACCGTGCGGTAGTCGAGGTTCTCGGGTATGTCGCTCGGCAGGTGGTAGTTGGCGGGGCTGCGCCAGTCGGTGAGCGATACGAGCGTGGCGACGGGGTAGCCCGCGCGGCTGGGAATGACGCTGTCGGTGGACGCGCGTGCTCGGAAGCCGCGCTCGAAGGGGATCTCGAGGCGCCGGGCGCACCGCGCGAGCAGATCGCGCGCCCAGGCGCCGGTGTAATGCTCCATCCAGATCGGCCCCTCGGCCTCGAGCATGACGAGGTGCGGCGAGCCGACGGTGTCCAAGTTCACGAACATCGTGCGGCTCTGGGCGAGCTCGCCCCGGTGCCGCGCGAGGAACCCCCGCACGCCGTCCTGGAGCGTCTCCTCGGCGCCGCAGGAGGCAAGCATCACGCGCAACCCCGGCAGCGGGTGCTCGCGCAGCAGCTCGGCCAGCGCCACGAGCGCGGCCACCCCGGAGAGGTTGTCGTTCGCCCCCGCAACCGTGTCGCTGCGCCACACATCCGCCACGAGCGCCGACCCGAGCGCCCCGATGATCAGCCCCCAGCGTGCGAGCGAACGGCGCCGGCCGGCAACCGCCGCGACCGTGCACAGCGGCCCGGCGAGACCCATCCACCACTGCGGCAGCGGCGTCTTGGCGCGGGTGAGCAGTCTCGGCGCGAGCTCGTACACGCGCCGCTGAAGCCGCTGGTCGAACAGCAGCCCGGTCTGGGGCGCATCGTGGTGGGCGAGCACGACCAACGTGTCGCAGCGCTGGCGCGCAGGCGCGCCGGGTGCGCGAGCGGGCTCGCGGGCGAGGTCTGCCGACTCCACCTCGCCCCAACCCGAGCGCGCGACCACGTTCACGGTGTTGCGCCGCCGGCGCACGAGGCGGCGAAGGACTCGTGGCCCGTTCTGGGCCTCGTCGACGATCCCCGCGGCGGCGGCGGCCGCCAGCAGCGCGCCCAGGCTGCCGCGCCGCGCGAGCACCAGCGCCGCGCCCACCACCCCGAGCAGGCCGAGGAGCGTCGCGGTCGGCGGGAAGGTGCCCCACGAGGGCTCGTCCTCGAGCGTCACCCGCACGCCGTCAACCGCGCCGAGCCTGCTCGCCAGCCACTCGGCCGCCTGCCGCTCGCCCCGCGAGCATGGCGTGCGATCGAGCACCGCGAGCGTGTCCACCACCTCGCGCAGCAGGCCCTCCAGCGGAGCAGGCCCCGGGGCAGACGGGCCGCTCACAGGAAGCACCTGCCCTCGCCGCGGTAGGTGGGCACCTCCTCGACGACCTCCCCGCCCTCTAGCAGGTACAGGCTGGTGAAGCGCTCGCACAGCTCGCCCGCCTTGGCGTGGCGGAGGTAGACGCGCCCGCCGATCGCGATCGTGTCCGCGCGCCGGCCGAGCAGCGGGGTCTGGACCTCTCCGGCGCCCTCAAGCCGGTCCAGGCGCAGCCCGGAGGGGAGATGCGGGCGGGGCAGGCGGGCCCCGTCACCGGCGCCGGATGCCAGGTACCCGCCGCCGAGCGCCGTGACCACCCCCGGTTCGGGCCGCCGCACCACCGGGAGCGCGAACATCGCAGCCGGTCGTGGCGTGAACACGCGGTAGCTGTCGAACAGCGTTGGACCGTACAACCCCGAACCGGCGGCCACCTCCGTGACCGCGTCCTCGGCGGCGGTCCGCTCGAGGCTGCCCGTGCCGCCGCCGTTGACGAACTCCAGCGGCGGGACGCCGGCGCGCTGCAGCTCGGCCTCGACCGCGGCCACCGCCGCCGCACGGCGCTCGGCCAGCTCACGCCCAGAACGCGCCTGCATCGACCGGATCGCCCGCGCCCGTAGCCGCGCGGGCGGGCGGTCGCCGACGCCGGCTATCTGAGCCTCATAGGCCATCATCCCCACGAGCCGCAGGCGGCCACGCCGCAGCACCTCGCGGGCGAACGCGGCGGCCTGCGCGGGGGTGTGCAGGGGCGATCGCCTGGCCCCCACGCGCACCCGCCCGCCGAGCGCGCGCCAGCCGGCGTCGAGCTCGATGCAGACGCGCGCGCCGGCGCCCGCGCCGCTCGCGGGGGCGCGTTCGAGGAGCTCGAGCTGCTCGACGCAATCGACCATCACGCTCACCCGCGGGACGGGCCCCTCCTGGCCGGGCTCGCCGTTGCCGGCGCCGAGCCGCGCGAGCTCGCCGAGCGCGGGAAGGTCTGTCGAGGGGTAGGCCACGAGCAGGTCATCGCACCCGTGCCCGGCGAGCCACAGCGCCTCGGGAAGGGTGTAGGCGAGGGTGCCGCGGAAACCGTCCCGCGCGAGGATCCGCTCCTGCAGAGGCCGGCAGCGAAGAGACTTGCTCGCGAGCCGGATCGGCTTCCCAGCGGCGCGCCGTTCCATGTCGCGGGCGTTGTCCCACAGCGCATCGAGGTCGACGAGCGCGAACGGCGCCTGCAGGCCCGCGGTTGCTCGCTCCAGGCGCTCGTACTCATCTTCAGCCATCGACTGCGACCCGGTCGTGGACGGGGCCGAGCACGCGATCGGTCCACTCGTTGGCGAAGCGCCCGCGCGGGTCCAGGCGAGCGCGAACCGCCTGAAACCGGTCCCAGTCGGCGTACAGCGGGCGCAGGCTCGCGGCGCTGTGGAAGTGGCGCTTGCCCCAGTGGGGACGACCGCCCAGCTCGTCCATGATCTCCGCCACCGCGCGGAAGTAGGGCTCCCATGTCATGCCCCGGTACATGTGCACCGCCACATAGCCGCTGTCGCGTCCGGCGGCGGGGCTCAGGAATGCGTCGTCGCGGGCGGCCGTCCTGGCCTCGATCGGGAACGGGACGGCGAAGCCGCGCCGCTCGATCATCGCCAGCACGCTGCGAACCGCCTCCGGGGTGTGCTCGCGCGGGAGCGCGTACTCCATCTCGGTGAAGCGCACCAGGCGCGGGCTCGCAAAGATGGCGGCCGAGCGGTCGACTCGCCGCGAGGCGCCCGCCAGCCGCGTGACGAGACGGTTCAGCTGCGGGATCCTGCCCGGGGCGCGGCGGCCGAGGCGACAGATCAGCCCGAAGGCGTGGTTGGTTAGCAGCACGTCGTTGGCGTACGCCGCGAGGCGCCCGCGCGGACGGGGCGGCTCCTGGGTGCGATTGTTCGTGCGCGTGAGCGCCGTGCGAGCGTGGGGGAACACGAAGAACTCGAAGTGATCGTTGCCGAGCGCGAGCTCCTCAAAACGCGCGAGCGTCTGCTCGAGCGGGGCGGGTGCGTCGAGGGCCATCAGCGTGAACAGGGGCACGCAGCGGAGGGTCACCTCGGCGATCACGCCCAGCGCCCCCAACCCCACCCGCGCGGCGCGGAAGGCCTCGGGGTCGCGCTCCTGCGAGCACACGAGCGTCGTGCCGTCGCCCAGCACGAGCGTCAGCTCCGCCACCTGGGAGGAGATGTTGGCAAGGCGCGCACCCGTGCCATGCGTGGCCGTCGAGATCGCCCCCGCGATCGTCTGCGCGTCGACGTCGCCGAGGTTCTCCATCGCCAGGCCGTGCTCGGCGAGCCGCCGGCCGAGCTCGCGGATCGTGATGCCCGCCTGCACGCGCACGCGCCCCTCGACGGGATCGACCGCAAGCACCCGGCGCATGCGCTCGAGGGTGATCTGGACCCCGTCGGTGCAGGCGATGTCGCTGAAGGAATGCCCCGCCCCGACGGCGCGCACGCGCCTCCCCTCGCCGGCCGCCTGCTCGATCGCGCTGGCGAGCTCGTCGGTCGTGTCCGGCGCGAGCCGGAGCGCCGGGACGCAGAGCTCGTCGCCCGCCCAGTTGCGCCATGGCGCGGCGCTCGGATTCGTATCGCTAGGCTCGCTCATCGATGAACGCGCCCGAGCCTACTCCGAGCCCGGCCGTTCGCGCCTCACGCGCGCGGTCGCGCCCAACCCCCGGGCTGCGGCGCGCGAGCGTGATAGGCGCGGGCTCGTTCGGAACGGCGCTCGCCGTGCTGCTCATGCGGGGAGGCCTGCGCACGACCCTGCAGACGCGCACCCCCGAGCAGGCGAAGCTGCTCGAGGAGCAGCGTGAGAACCGCGTGTACCTGCCCGGGGTCGAGCTGCCGGGGTCGCTGCGGATCGAGCCCGCCTCGGCAGGCCTGGCGCGCGCCGACTTCGTGTTCCTCGCGGTGCCCTCGCGCGGCCTCGACGAGGTGATCGCCCAGCTCGGCGCGAGCGGCCTTGGCGCTCGCACCGCGGTCGTCTCGGTGGCGAAGGGGCTCGTCCCGCCCCAGGGGCTGCCGCCGACGATCGTCCTCGCCGAGCGGTTCGGCGCCGATCGCGTCGCGTGCATCGGCGGTCCAGCGCACGCGCAGGAGATGGTGCACGCGGGAGCCGCGCTGGTGGCCGCGTCCAGCGATGAGGAGCTCGCGCGCGCGCTGGCGAACGTGTTCACCCGCGCGGGGGTCGTGTGCGAGCAGTCCAACGACCCGGTGGGGGTCGAGCTTGCGGGCGCGGCCAAGAACGCCGCCGCGCTCGCTGCCGGGGCGACCGAGGCTCAGGGACTGAACGCAGCGGGGGCGGCGGCCGGGCACATATTCGCCGAGGTGTGGCGCTACGCCGAGGGGCTCGGCGCCCGTCCCGAGTCGATGATCGGGCTCGCGGGCGCGGGCGACCTCGTAGCAACCGCGCTCGCACGCGAGAGCCGCAATCGGCGCGCCGGCGAGCTGCTCGCCGCGGGCGTCCCAGCCGCCGAGATCCCCGAGCAGGTGGGCCAGGCGGTCGAGGCGCTCGAGTCGGTTCCGCTGCTCGCCCGCGCGCTCGCGAGAGCCGGTGTGGGGGCCCCCGTCACGAGCGCTCTCGGGCGGCTGATCTCGGGCGAGCTGCCGCTGGATGAGTGGGTCGCGCTCGTGCGCGCAACGGTCCCCCCGCCCGCGCTGTGGCGCCGGCGCCCCAAGCCGGGCTTCTGGCGCCGCGCCTGGCGGCGGCTGTCCGGCCGCGCGGGCACCTGAGCCGCCGACGGGACAAGCACGGCCGTGCGGCAGGCCACGTGCCCTCGCGCCGGCGGCCGCACGCCCTTGAGGCCGCCGGCACGTCCCGCCTGTGGATTCACGCCGTAGAAGCTGAGGGACACGGTGAAGGGACGGCGTGCAGTGTGATCGTTTCCGGAGCTTGATAGCGATCGTATGTACCGCTCCGCAGTCGAATCGCGACCGTATGTACCGGCGTATAGACCATCGCGCACCGACCTCACGGAACGACAACACCCCAGGAGCTCCCACATGGCAGGCAGCCGCACGCGCCCAGAAGAAGTCGATCCGATGAAAGGTCTCACGATGGAGCCTGAGGTGTTTTGGGCGGAGCACGCAAGGCGAGAAGAGCTCATGCGCATGCAGGACGTCGTCCGACCGGGCCGAACGAAGCCGATCGCCGTGCGCTTCGATCGATTCACGGTCGAACGGCTCAAGGCGCTCGCGACCTTGCGCAACACCGGCTATCAGACGCTCCTAAAGGAATTCGTCGTCGAGCGGCTCTACGAGGAGGAGAAGCGAGCGGGCATCATCGACGGCTAGATGCGCGGCCCTTCCTCCGACCCGGCCCGGCCCGGCCCGTCGGGCGCTCGCACTCGCACTCGCACTCGCTTCATCCCGTAAGGACCGCTGGACCCGACCCGCCCGTGAGCGTGCTGAGGACCGCCTCGTAGACGCCCGCGCCGTACGGCGCCTCGGCGATCCGCACGTTGCGATGGGCGGCGCTCGCCTGGCGCATCGATGGGTCGCGCTCGACGGCGTTTGCGACGAGCCAGAACGCGCCAACCTCGGCGGCGCAGGCGAGATCCTCACGGGAGTCCCCCACGGCGATCGTCTGCTCGCGCGGATAGCCGCGCGCGCGCCGGTGGAACGCAACCGCGCCGGCCTTTGATGCCGTCACCGGCACGAGGTGGTAGCCGCGCACGTGCGGCAGCGCTGCCAGGGCGGGCGAGCGCCGGCTGACGACGCCGTTGTCGACCAGGCGCAGGTTCGCATGACCGTGCTCGATCAGCACACGGTCCACCTCGGCGGCGTCGACGAGCCCGCGGAACAGGTGCGAGACCTCGCGCCCGACGTGCCACGGCTCGTGGTACTCCAGACGCCCGAGGTAGCGCTCGAGCAGCAGCGCGGGCGCCCCCGAGCGCTCGATCTGCTCGGCGATCGTGAGCTCGCCCGGGAGCAGCTCGCCGGTCAGCCAGTGCTCCTCGCCCTCGAGCACGACGCAGGCGCCCGACTCGTAGATGAAGGAGCTCTGGCCGAGCAGCCGCGCGTCCTCGTGCACCTGCGCACGTCGTCTGCCCGACATCAGCACCACCTCCACCCCCGCTCGCAGGCACGCCTGCACGGCGCGCACGCCCTCGATCGTGACCGCGCCGTCGCCGTCGTGCAGCAGCGATGCGCCGCGTCCGAGCAGCGTCCCGTCGAGGTCCAGGTACAGGCACCGCAGCCCGCCGCGCCCCGCCGCGCTCACGCGACCGTCACGCTCGCGAGCGGTGGCCGTTCGACGGGCCCCCCGGCCACACCCCACAGCCGGCCTTCGCGCTCGAGCCGGGCGGCGATCGTGGCGAGCACGGTGCTCGCCATCGGCGTCAGCGCAGACAGCGGCTGGTGGCGGTTGCGATGCTCGCCGAGATCGACCTGGGCGATCGCCTCCAGGCCGAGCAGCCGCCAGACGTCGATCAGCATCGCCACCTCCACGCCGTAGCCGGTGGCGAACGGGACCCGCGCGAGCAGCTCGCGCCGCGCGGCCACCTCGCCTGCAAGCGGCTGGCGCACGGAGGCGAGCTCGGGATAGAACAGCGCCAGCGCGGGCCGCGCCATCAGGTGGTTCACGCGCCCTCCGCCGTCGGGAACCTCGATCGCGCCGTGCACGAACGGTCGCCGATAGAAGCCCTTCACGAACGCGGCCCTCGGCTCGCATACGAGCGGGCCGAGCAGCCCGGTGGCGAAGTGCGCGGTGAAACCCACGCTGTCGGCGTCGAGGAAGCACACGAGATCGCTCTCGACCGCCGACAGCGAGCGCCACATCGCGTCTCCCTTGCCGAGCACCGGCCCGACGCCGGGCATCAGCGCCGCCTCCTGCAGCACCCGCGCTCCCGCCCGCTCTGCCACCCCCTCAGTGCCGTCGGCGGAGGCGGCGTCCACGACGAGCACCTCGTCGATCGCGCCCGCCTCGCGCAGCTCGAGCAGCCCGGTGACGATCTCGCCCACGGTGGCGGCGCACTCGCGGGCGGGGAGCACGACGGTGACCGTCTCCTCGCGCTCGTCGGCTATCCGCTGCGCGGAGAAGCTCGAATGATGGAAGGAGCGGGCTTTCGCCCAGCGCTCGGCGGCGGAGGCGGACATCGCCTCTACTATCTCAAGTCCTTGGCCCTAGATCGCAGAACCGAGCCGTGGAGCGCGTTGCTGGACGAGGGGCGCAAGGACGGTCGTCTCGTGCGCGAAGCAAACGAGGGGCCCGGCCACGCGCGTCTGGTCGAGCCGCCCGCCGAGCTGCACCCCGACGTGCTGGATGCGCTCGCGAACGTGGGGATCGAGGGCCTCTACAGCCACCAGCACGAGGCCCTGCACGCAGCCTGGGCGGGGCCCACGATCGTCACGACCGGAACCGCTTCGGGCAAGTCGCTGTGCTTCAACCTGCCCACGCTCGACGTGCTCTGCCGCGACGCGCGCGCGCGAGCGCTGTATCTGTATCCGACCAAGGCGTTAGCCCAGGACCAGGCGCGCGCGCTGAGCGCGTTCGGCCTCAGCAAACGGGTGCGCCCGGCGATCTACGACGGCGACACGCCCCGCGAGGCCAGGGTGCAGATCCGCAAGAGCGCAAACGTGGTGCTCACCAACCCGGACATGCTCCACCTCGGCATCCTGCCCAACCACGGCGCCTGGGCCGACATGTTCGCCAACCTCGCGGTGGTGGTGATCGACGAGGCACACGTCTACCGCGGCGTGTTCGGCTCCCACGTGGCGAACGTGCTGCGTCGCCTGCGCCGGGTCGCGGCCGCGTACGGGACCAAGCCGCGCTTCCTGCTCGCATCCGCCACGATCGCCAACCCGGTCGAGCTGGCCGAGCGCCTGACGGGGCTCGATCGCGTGGCGCTGATCGACGACGACGGCTCGCCGGCGCCGCGGCGCCGGATCGCGGTGTGGAACCCGCCGCTGACCGACGAGGCGCTCGGCGTGCGGCGCTCGGCGCTCGGCGAGGCGGCGCAGCTGCTCGCCAAGCTCGTTGGCGAGGGAGCGCGCGCTATCTGCTTCATGAAGTCGCGCAAGGGCGTGGAGGTCCTGAGCCGGCTCGTCAAACAGGATCTCGAAGGCTCCCACCCGCAGCTTGCGGAGCTGGTGGTGCCCTACCGCGCGGGCTACACCGCGCAGCAGCGGCGCGAGCTCGAGGGTCGGCTCACGCGCGGGGAGCTGCGGGCGGTTATCACCACTGACGCTCTCGAGCTGGGAATCGACATCGGCGAGCTCGACGCGGCTGTGGTCGTCACGTTCCCCGGAACGGTGGCATCGCTGCGCCAGATGTGGGGCAGGGCCGGTCGTCGTGGGCGGGGCCTGGCCGTGTTCGTCGCCGGCGAGGACGCGTTGGATCAGTTCTTCTGCCGCCACCCGGAGGACTTCCTCGAGCGGGCCGTGGAGTCGGCGATCCTCGACCATGAGAGCCCGCTGATCTATCGCGGACACCTGCTCTGTGCCGCCCACGAGGGACCGCTGTGCGGCGATGACTCCGAGTTCCTGGGTCCGCGCTGGGAGGCCCACGCGGAGCTGCTGGAGAGCGCCGGCGAGCTGCGCCGCAGGCCCGCAGGCGTGGCCCGCACGCCGCGCGCGGGCGAGCCGGCGCGGGGCCCGGGTCTGCGCGAGGGGATCTTCGTCCCACGGCGGCCCGGCGGCTACCCCGCGGCCGACGTATCGCTGCGCTCGGCCTCGGCGGACAGCTTTGCGATCGTGGACGTGTCATCTGGCGAGCTGCTCGGCTCGACCGAGGCAGCGCGCGCCCACGGGACCGTGCACGAGGGGGCGATCTACATGCACCTCGGCCGCTCCTATGAGGTCCGCGAACTCGACCTCGACCGCAGACGGGCGCTCGTGGCGCCATTCGACGGAGACTGGTACACCCAGCCCAAGAGCACCACCGACACGGAGATCATCCGCCTGCTCGACCGGCGGGAGACACTCGGCGTGAGCCTGTCGCTGGGCGAGGTGAACGTGACCGACACGGTGCTCGCCTACCAGCGCCGGCGCCTGGCAGACCACGCTCAGATGGACCTCGTGGCGCTCGATCTGCCGCCGAGCAGCTTTCCCACCCAGGCGCTGTGGTTCGAGCTCGACGCCGCCGAGCTCGCCGAGACGATCACGCTCGAGGTGCTGCTGGGTGCCCTGCACGCGACCGAGCACGCACAGATAGCGGTGCTGCCGCTGCTGGCGATGTGCGACCGCTGGGACATCGGCGGCCTATCGACGAACTACCACCCGCAGACCGGCGCCCCCACGATCTTCATCTACGACGGCCACCCGGGCGGCGTCGGCATCGCGAGGATTGCCTTTGCCCGCTTCGAGGAGCTGTGCCGGGACGCACAGGTGCTGATCGGCGAGTGCCCGTGCGCGAGCGGCTGCCCGTCGTGCGTGCAGTCGCCCAAGTGCGGCAACCTCAACGAGCCCCTCTCCAAGGCGGGCGCGCTCGTTCTGCTCGAGGGCCTGCTCGCCCGCGCGGGCGGCCGCGCGCTCGCCACGCCGCTCTGAACTCCCCCGACGTTTGTTTGCAGACTGGATGAGCGAGCGACCCCAGCGTGAACGCGGCCTCGGGAGCGTGACGTCCGTGCGGCTCGCGGCGCTCGGGCTGGTGCTCGCATGCGCGGCGCTGGCGAGCGCGATGGCCGCCGCGGGCGGGACGCCGCGCGGCCACGGTGCGAGCGCCGGCCCCGTCGCCCTCGCCGGGCCCGCGGGTCGGATCGCGCTGAGCGACTGGACGCTGCGGGAGGATCCGAGCGGGCGCGGGCTGGCGCTCGGATGGCAGCGTGGCGCATTCGGCGGCACCGCCGTGCACGTGCCGAGCGTGCTGCGCCCGCAGGACTATGCCGGTGCCGCGGGAACGCGCAACTTCGAAGGGTCGCTCGCCTGGTATCGGACCGCCCTTCAGGCGCCGCACGCGGGCACCTACGCCGTCAGCTTCCAGTCCGCCAACTTCCGCGCGGCGGTGTGGCTCGACGGGCGGCTGCTCGGCCGCCACGTTGGCCCCTACCTGCCATTCGAGCTGCGCGCGTCGCTGTCGGCGGGCACGCACCGACTGGTCGTTCGCGTCGACTGGCGCAACCCGGGCGAACAGACGCTGCTGGGCTTCCACCGCACCTGGTTCAACTGGGGCGGCCTCAACGGCGCGGTGGACGTGCGACCGATCGGCTCCAGCGAGCTCCTGAACCCAACCGTGCAGAGCACCCTCACCTCCGCCGCGGGCGGACCGGCGGCGCGCGTGAGGGTAACCGTTGAGGTGGTCAATCACGCAGGCCCCAGGACGGTTGCCCCGGAAGGCTCGCTGCTCGGCGCCACGGGGACGATCCCCCTGCCGTTCGCGCCGCTCACGCTGGCCCACGGTCAGAGCGCGACCGCGACCGCGAGCGTCACCGTGGCCGCGCCCGCGCTGTGGTCCCCCGCACACCCGAACCTCTACACGCTCTCGCTCGGCGTGGGTCAGGAGTGCAGCTACGGCGCCCGCGTGGGCCTGCGCGAGCTGACCTGGCGCGGGGGGCGCGTGTTCCTCAACGGTCAGCGGCTGCTGCTGCACGGGGCGACGATCCAGGAGGACGCGCCCGCGCACGGAGACGCGCTCACCTCGGCCGAGCAGGGGCACATCGTGGCCGAGCTGAAAGCGATCGGAGCGAACACCGCCCGCGCCCAGCATCCGCTCGATCCCGAGTTGCTGGAACGACTCGACGCCGCGGGGATCCTCGTGTGGCAGGGGATCGGCCCGGTGGAAGGCGCGAGCAACTGGTTCTCCAGCACGCCGGCGCTGCTCGCCGCCGCCGAGCAGCAGGCGCGCACGGCCGCGCTCGCCGAGCGCCTGCATCCATCGATCATCGCTTGGAATCTCGTCGACGAGGTGGCGGGCAACGGCCGCAACGCCGCCGAGGTCAGCTACGTGCAGAGCACCGCCCGCTGGCTGCACGTCCACGACCCGGGCCGCATGGTGGGCGCTGACGTGTGGGGCGATCATCCTCCCGAACACGCGGGCGCGCTGTACGCCGGGGTGGACGCCGTGGCCGAGACCGACTACTCGGGCTGGTATGACCACCCGAGCGACAGCAGCGCCCAGCTGATCTCGCGCATGCGGGGGAGACTGGCGGCGATGGAGCGGACGTTCGCGGGCAAGGTGCTCCTGATCAGCGAGTTCGGCGCGGAATCCAACGGCCTGAATCCCTACGGCGCGCCCGGCGGCTACGGCTACCAGGCACGGCTGCTCGCCGCGCATATCGCCGTTTACCGCGCCGACCCACGGCTCACCGGGATGCTGATCTGGCTGCTGAGCGACTATCCGCTCACCCCCACCTTCCAGGGAGGCTCGATCCACAGCGTGCTGCCCCAGCTGCGCCTGATCGAAGGCCTCAACCAGAAGGGCCTGTTCACGCGCGATGGGCGCCCGAAGGCTGCTGTGCCGGTGGTCGCGCGCCTGTTCAACGCGCTGCCGGGCGGGGGCCCGATGCTCTAGGCGCGGTTGCCGCGCGCGATCCGCCGCAGGTTGATCGTCGCGTCGTAGGTCTTCGCGTCGACGCCCTCCTCGAGCGCGACCTCCCGCAGCGGGCGCCCGCTGGCGGTCGCCTTCTTGACGATGTCGGTCGCCTTGTCGTAGCCGATCACCCCGTTCAGGGCCGTGGCTACCGCCAGCGTGGCCCCCGCCGAGGCGTCGGTGCCGGCCCGGTTGGCCTCGATCCCCGCTACGCACTTCTCGGCGAAGACCCGCACGCTCGCCGCGAGCAGCTGCAGCGACTGGAGCAGGTTGCGGGCGATCAGCGGGATGCGAACGTTCAGCTCGAACTGGCCCTGCAGGCCGCCCACGGTGATCGCGGTGTCGTTTCCGATCACCTGCGCGCAGACCTGCAGGACGACCTCGGGGATCACGGGGTTGACCTTCCCGGGCATGATCGAGGAGCCCTTCTGCAGCTCGGGCAGGAAGATCTCGCCGATGCCCGCGCGCGGGCCTGAGCCCATCAGCGCGAGGTCGCCGGCGATCTTGCTGAGCGACACGGCCACCACCTTCAATGCGCCCGAGAGCTCCACCAGCGCGTCGCGGTTGGCCTGCGCCTCGAACGGGTCGAGCGGCGCGGCGATCTGCTTCAGGCCCGAGTCCCGGCGCAGGCGCGCGCGGACCTTCTCGGCGAAGCGCGGGTGCGTGTTCAGCCCCGTGCCGGTCGCGGTGCCACCGAGCGGTATCTGGCCGACGTGCACGAGCGCGGCCTGCACACGCTCGGCGCCGAGCGCCATCTGGGCGGCGTAGCCGGCGAACTCCTGGCCCAGGGTGACCGGCACGGCATCCATCAGGTGGGTGCGGCCCGCCTTGACCACATTCTGGAAGCTCTTGGCCTTCTTGGCAAACGCCCGCTCGAGCAGCTTGAGCGCCGGAAGCAGCTCATTCTGGGCAACGTCGAGCGCCGCCAGGTGCACCGCGGAAGGGAACACGTCGTTGGAGGACTGGCCCATGTTCACGTGATCGTTCGGGTGCACGCCGGCGCCGGCGAGCTGTGCGATCACCTCGTTGGCGTTCATGTTCGTGGAGGTCCCCGAGCCGGTCTGGAAGACGTCGATCGGGAACTGGCCGTCGTGCTTGCCCGCCGCGATCTCCGCAGCGGCCCGCTCGACGCGACCGGCGCCGCGTTTGGAGAGCAGGCCGAGCTCGCCGTTGACGGCCGCAGCGGCGCCCTTGATGCGGGCCAGCCAGTGGATCACCGAGGCGGGCACCGTCTCGCCAGAGATCGGGAAGTTCTCTACGGCCTTGGTGGTCTCTGCGCCCCACAGCTGCTTTGCGTCTGGCATGCGGTCTCCTCGTGGCACTCGTGGCTTCCCGCCCGCATCGCCGCCGCCGTGGCGCAGGCGTCGAGCGGGGCGCGGGGAGCTGAACCCTATCCGCAGAAGGCCGCGAGCTCGCGTGCGAGGCCCACCGGGTCGTCGTAGGCCATCAAGAAGCCCGTGCTCTCGAGCACCCGCAGCTGGCCGTGGGGGAGCAGGCGCAGCGCCTCTTCGGCGGGCTCGAGCGGGTGCATCAGGTCGCGATCGGCCCACAGCAGCAGCACCGGCATGTGCAGTCGCGGATACAGCTCGAGCAGGTCCGTGTGAGCCCCCCACGACCAGCTTCGGGCGCACCTCGCCCACGAGCGCGCGAGGCTCGCATTGCCGGGAACGTCGGCGAACGCGTGGCGGACCAGGTCCGATGCGGCGGGGTTGCCGCGGGCCGAGAGCGCCCGACCGCGCGCCGGGGTGAACACCCTCGGAGCGCCGTATGAGAGCAGGCCATCGAGACCGGGGATCGCGGCCGCGCGCGTCGCCAGCCGAAACGCGGTGCGCCTGCGGGAGTACGACGGGCGGGCGTGCATGCGGTTGGACATCAGCACGAGCCGCGAGGGCCGCAGCTCGCCACGCGCGAGCGCGTGGAGGAGGATCTCCGCTCCCGCGCCGTGACCGGCGAGCAGCGGCCGCGGCCCGAGCACCTCGGCCGCGAACCCGCCCAGCACCTCAGCGAACCAGTCGGGCGTGTAGGGGTGCCGCGGTCGGTGCTCGGAGTCGCCGTGGAGCGGCAGGTCAGGGAGCACGACGCGGAAGCGGTCGGACAGCTGCTCGACCGCCGGCTCCCACTCCTTGTGCGAGAGCAGAGCCGAGTGCAGCAGCGCCAGCGGCGGCCCGGTCCCGACCTCGCGATAGGCCACGCGCGCGCCGTCGGGGTGGTGGTACAGGCGCAGCCTCATCGCCCAATCGTATGACCGGCTAGACGGGAAGCAGCTGGTACAGGCGCACCGACCCCGCGGCGGTGTGGGAGGGGAACGAGCGCACCATGTAGGTGTGCCCCCGATAGCTCACCGTTCCCGAGGAGGGGAGCCGGCCGGGGCCGGGGTGGGTGCTCCCCGCGAGCTCCTGCGATCCGGAGTAGACGTAGTTGAGCCCCCCGGTGAGGCCGTCGATCGTGGGGATGTAGCGCCCCGGCGCGATGCCCACGTGGTTGAAGCGGTTCCAGGTCGTGTGCGCGACCCGGCTGAGCTCGTCGGCCTTGATGCTCGCGCAGCCCGCGCTCGAGGACGGGGGCGGCGGCACGAGCAGCGTGATCTTCAGCTGGCCGCTCGGGAAGGCGAGCGCGAGGAACGAGAACGTCTCCCAGCTCGCGCCGTGGAAGCGCACCGGGCCGTGCGAGGGGATCACCGTCGCGCCGGGCGCGATCGTCCCTTCCAGCGGCACCCGCCGGCCGTCGCGCTGGAGCAGCAGCGGCAGGCCGATGAAGCGGGTCTCGAGCTTCACATAGCCCGAGTCATCCTGAACGGACAGCAGGTAGTGACCGAGTGCGCGCCCGCCGAGGCGCAGCTCGCCGCCGGTCGGGGCGAGGATGTAGGGGCCACCCACGTCGGCGAGCACCGAACCGCCGCGGGTCACTCGCAGGCGCACGATGTGCGTGCCCGAGAAGACCAGCCGCGTGACCGCTTCGTTGATCGCCGCCCCGTTGCCGCTCGACATCGCGCTGAGCAGCCCGCTGTCGCTCTCCACCTGGTGGCGATCGGCGCTCGTCTCGGGGCTCGCGAGCTCGGCTGCGTAGATCGCCTGCGCCGCGTGCCCGGCGGCGTCGGCTGTGACGCTGGCCGCGGCCGCGCCGCAAGGGGCTTCGGGAGCGAGCGCAGCAGTCTTTGCCGGGGCGCCTTCGCCCGGCCCCGAGGCGGACGTGCCGTGCGCGCTGGAGGCGACCCCGGAGGCGGTGCCGCAGGCCCCGAGCGTGAGGCCGAGGAACACAACGGCGCAGGCACGCTGCAGGCCCCTCCCGGACGTGGCGCTCGGGCGTGCTGCGGGGAGATGTCTGGGTGGGCTGAGCACGTCCATTTCCCACACATCAAGATACCCCGCCCGCGGCCGGCGTACCGTGCTCGCCCCACCCTGCCCGCTCGCGCACTCGGATGCCGCCAGATCGCGCACACCTACAATGGGCCGCCCCGTGAGCGACCGCCGCCGACACCCCCTGATCCCCCGTCGCGAGGTCGATCCGCGCCGCGATCTGCCCGACCTCGAGCTCGAGGTGCTCGAGCGCTGGCGCGAGCGTGACGTGTTCGCCGAGTCGCTGCGCATGCGCGAGGGCGCGCCCGAGTGGGTCTTCTACGAGGGCCCACCCACGGCGAACGGACCACCGGGATCCCACCATGTGCTCGCGCGGGTCTTCAAGGACATCTACCCGCGCTTTCAGACGATGCGGGGCTTCCATGTTGAGCGCAAGGGCGGCTGGGACTGCCACGGGCTGCCCGTCGAGATCGCGGTCGAACAGAAACTCGGCATCACCTCGAAGGCCGAGATCGAGGAGCGGATCGGGATCGAGCGCTTCAACGCCGAGTGCAGGGAGTCGGTGTTCGCGTTCCTCGAGGATTGGGACCGGCTGACCGAGAGGATCGGGTTCTGGCTCGACCTCGAGCACGCCTACAGGACGCTGGATGAGAGCTACATCGAGTCGGTGTGGTGGGCGCTCGCCCAGATCGACGAGCGCGGGCTGCTGTACGAGGGCCACCGGGTGGTCCCCTACTGCCCGCGCTGCGAGACCACCCTCTCCTCGCACGAGGTGGCGCTCGGCTACCGCGACGTGGTCGAGGAGAGCATCTTCCTGAAGCTCGCGGTGACCGGCGCGCAGGAGCGGCTGCTGGTGTGGACGACCACCCCCTGGACGCTCCCGGGCAACGTCGCAGTGGCGGTCTCCCCGACGGCGACCTATGCGAGGGTGCGCGCCGCAGATGAGCTGTTCGTGCTCGCGGAGGCGCGAGTGGAGGCGGTCCTCGGGGAGCACGCAGAGATCCTCGAGCGCTTCTCCGGCGAGGAGCTCAGACGCCGCTACCCAACCTATGACGGTCCCGTGTTCGCGGCGAGCGATCGCACGCCGGGGCCGCTTCCGGTCCTGCTCGATGACTTCGTCACGACCCTCGACGGCACGGGCATCGTGCACCTCGCGCCAGCCTTCGGCGAGGACGACTACCGGGTCGCCGCGGCCGCCCCCGAGGTGCCGTTCGACCCAACGCGCGCGGGCAGCCTGTACAACCCGGTGCTTCCCGACGGCACCTACGACGAGCGCCTGCGCGATCGCGCGGGAGGATCGCTCGAGGGTCGCTTCGTCAAGGACCCGGCGCTAACCGCCGAGCTGATCGCCGATCTGCGCGAGCGTGGCCTGCTGCTGCGCGTGGCGGACTACGAGCACGCATATCCGCACTGCTGGCGCTGCGGCACGCCGCTGCTCTACTACGCCAAACCGTCCTGGTACATCGCCACCTCGCGGCTACGCGAGGAGTTGCTCGCGGCCAACGAGACGGTCTCGTGGCATCCCCCCCACGTCAAGCACGGCCGCTTCGGCGACTGGCTGAAGAACAACGTCGACTGGGCGCTCTCGCGCGAGCGCTACTGGGGCACGCCGCTACCCGTATGGCGCTGCCCGCAGGGGCACGTGCGCGTGATCGGCTCCTTCGCCGAGCTGGCGGAGCTCTCGGGCACGGCGATCGAGGACCACCACCGCCCTTACGTGGATGAGCTCACCTTCCCCTGCACCCACCTCGGGGGTGAGGACGGACCGGCGTGCGGCGAGACGATGAAGCGCGTGCCCGAGGTGATCGACGTGTGGTTCGACTCGGGCGCGATGCCCTTCGCCCAGCACCACTATCCGTTCGCCGGCGAATCCGCGCTGCAACGCAGCTACCCCGCCGACTTCATCTGCGAGGCGCAGGACCAGACGCGCGGCTGGTTCTACTCGCTGCTCGCGGTCGCGACGCTGCTGGGCAGGCCGGCGCCGTACAGGAACGTCGTCTGCCTCGGGCTGATCCTCGACGAGGACGGCCAGAAGATGTCCAAGTCGAGGGGCAACACGGTCGAGCCCTGGCAGGTGCTCGACACCTACGGTGCGGACGCGTTCCGCTGGTACTTCTTCACCTCGAAGCAGCCCTGGGACGGCTATCGCTTCTCGGCGGAGACGATCGGGGAGGGCGTGCGGCTGTTCCTCAAGCAGCTGTGGTCGACCTACTACTTCTACGCGCTCTACGCCCGCGCCTCCGCCACCGCGCTCGATTCCGGCGCCGCGTCAGCCGCCGGCGACGATGGCGCGGACGCGGCCGACTGGCCCGGAGCTCCGCAGGACGACCTCGACCGCTGGGCGCTGTCGCGCACCGCCGGCACCGCCGAGCTCGTGGCCGAGCGCCTCGACGCCTATGACGCCACCGGCGCGGGGCGCGCGATCGCAAACCTCGTGGACGAGCTCTCCAACTGGTACGTGCGCCGCTCGCGCCGGCGCTTCTGGGACGG
>FSYY01000033.1_pt1 | contig 25576 bp, 24 predicted proteins | sample 1638681 | NCBI WGS metagenome assembly FSYY01 (sample SAMEA3914813, study PRJEB12502) | metagenome | biome: forest; material: soil | place: Canada | collected 2011-07-07 | depth 0.3 m | reverse complement strand
GTGCCGCACACCGGACAGACCCGGTGGGGCCGGCGCGGGCTGTGGCACTGCGGGCAGGCATTCACGGCGGGCGTGCCGATCTTGTGCTGCGCGCGCCGCTTGGCGGTGCGGCTGTGAGATTGCTTTTTCTTGGGTACGGCCATGGCGTGCAGAAGGGTATCAGCCCCTCCCGAGACCCCCTGGGGCCCGCGGCCTATTCGAGCTCGAGCTCTCCGAGCTTCGCCCAGCGCGGATCGGGCGCCGGCTCGTGGTGGTGCCCGGGGTCGGCCTCGTTGAGGTCGGCGGCGCACACCGGGCACAGCCCCAGGCAGTCCTCGCTGCAGAGCACCTTCACCGGCATCGCCAGCGCGAACGCGTCTCGCGCCCACGCGCTCAGGTCGAGCGTCTCCTCGTGCACGTAGGGGCTGTCGAGCTCGTCGTCGGCAGCGCCGCCGCGGCCGCCGGGCCGGTCGACCTCGCGGGCCTCCACCTCGATCATCGGCGCGGCGGGCTTCAGGCAGCGCATGCACGCTCCCGCGACGGCCACCGCGAAATGCAGGCGCAGCGCGTAGCCGCCGCCCATCATGCGCGAGACATCGAGCATCACCGGCACACGCGCAGGCGCGGCCGTGTAGCGCTCCCCGCTGAGCACGAGCGGCTCGATCTCGACCTCCAGCTGCAGGCGCCGCCCCTCGCCTGCGCTCAGGCGCAGGCCGGCGAGATCGAAGTCGTCGGCGCGAGCGGGCATTCCCTCCAGGCTAGCGAGCGCCGCCGGGGGCGCTAGTCGTCGCTCGGCAGCTCGCGCTTGAGCACCTTGCCGGTCGCGTTGCGCGGCAGCTGCGCGAGGAACACGACCTCGCGCGGCACCTTGTAGCGGGCGAGGTTGGCCTTCACATAGCCCTTGACCGCCTCCTCGCTCAGCTCCTCGCCGTTGCGCGGCACGACGAACGCCTTCAGGCGCTGACCGAACTCCTGATCGGGCACGCCAACCACCGCGGCCTCTTCGATCGCGGCGTGGTCGGCGAGCAGGTCCTCGACCTCGCGGGGAAAGACGTTCTCGCCGCCGCTGACGATCATTTCGTCGTCGCGCCCGTCGACGAACAGGCGGCCGTCCGCGTCCAGGTGCCCGACGTCGCCGGTGCTCATCAGCCCACGCACGATCTCCTTGCCGCCCCCGCCCGTATAGCCGTCGAACATCATCTCGTTGGCCACGAAGATGCGTCCCGAGCTGCCGTGCGGGACCTCCTGGCCATCCTCGTCGAGCAGCTTCACGACGGTCCCGAGCGGCGCCCGTCCGGCGGTGCCAGGCGCCGCACGCAGGTCCTCAGGGGTGGCGATCGTCGCCCAAGCAACCTCGGTGGAGCCGTAGAGGTTGTAGAGCACATCGCCGAAGGTGTCCATCGCCCGCGTGGCGAGCTCGCCGGGCAGCGCCGAGCCGCTGAGCGCGATCACTGCCAGCGAGCCGAGGTCGTAGCGCGCGATCTTCTCGGGGCCGAGATCGAGGATCCGCTGGAGCATCACCGGCACCAGCGCGAGCGCGCTCGCGCGATGCTCCGCGACGGCGCGGAGCGTCTCCTCGGGATCGAACCGGCGGCGGAGCACGATTGTCGAGCCGAGCGGGAGCGCGAGGGTGAAGTGGGCGTAGCCCCACGAGTGGAACATCGGCGCGGCGATCACCGTCGTGCCGAGCGCGCGCAGCGGGATCTTCGAGAACAGCGCGGCGACCGGCTCGAGCGAGTCGGGCTGCTTGCGAGCCGCACCCTTGGGGGTGCCGGTCGTCCCGGAGGTGAGGATCACGACCCGTCCGCGCTCGCGCGGCGGCCGCAGTGCGCTCCGCTGGCCGCCCGCGATCAGCTGCTCGAGCACGGGCGCCTGCACGTCCTCGCCTGGTTCGGCCCAGGAGATGAAGCTCTTGCGCCCGCTCGCGCCCGAGGCCACGATCTCTGCGAACTCCTGGTCGTAGACGACCGCCACCGGCCGCTCGCGCTCGAGCACGTCGGCTATCTGGGGGGCAGCGAAGGCGGTGTTGAGATACAGCGCGCTCGCGCCCAGCTTCGAGCACGCGACCGTCGCCTCGATGAAGCCGCGGTGGTTGCGCGCCATGATCGCCACGCCGTCCTGTTCGCCCACGCCGGCGCTCGAGAGCGCATGGGCGAGCGCGTTGGTGCGGCGATCCACCTCGGCGAACGTGAGCGTGCCGCGGTCGTCGACGATCGCCGCGCGGTTGGGGTAGCGCGCGGCCGCGCCCGTGTAGGCGGCGGCTGCCGTCGGTCCCCAGTTGTGCAGGGCGGCTAGCGAGCGCAGCGCGCGATCGGGGCGCGTCGGCTGGAAGATGCCGGTCTGCAGCAGCGTCCGCGCGACGTGCAGCTTGTACTTCGCCCGCTCCGTGTCCACCGCTTGACCCTAACGAAAGACCGCCGAGAGGCGGGGCGCTAGCTCACTTCGGCGGGCTCGTCCTTGCCCTGCAGGCGCTCGCGCCCGCGCTGGACCGCGGCGATGAACTTCGACAGGTTGACCTCGAGCGTGTTGAGGATCTCATCCGCGTAGTCCTCGGCGCCGAGCCGGATCTCGCGCTCGCGGGCGCGTGCGTCCTCGACGATGTCCTCGGCGGCGCGCTCGGCCTGTTTGGTGACCTCCTCCTGTCCCACCAGGCGCTCCTGGCGCTCGCGCGCGTCCTTGATGATCCGCTCGGCCTCCTTCTTCGCCTCGGCGAGCATCTCCTGGCGCTCCTTGACGATCCAGCGCGCCTGCTTGATCTCCTCGGGGATCGTTGCGCGCATCTGGTCGAGGATGTCGTAGATCTCCTCCTTGTCGACCCGCACGGAGTCGCTCAGGGGCATCGTCTTGGCGTTGTGCACAAGATCGTCGAGCTTGTCTATGAGTACCAGGACATCCATCTAGGTGCCACCTCCGCGGAGGGCTCGCCGGCACGATCCGTCGAGAGGGTTCGACATCGCGTCTAGGTCGATTTCGTAAGCGATTTCCATTTCGTCAGCGCCTCAGCTCTTCCTGCAAGCGCCGGGCCACCTCATCGGGGACGAGATCGTCGATCCTGCCCCCGAACGTGGCGAGCTCCTTGACGCCGCTGGATGAGAGGAAACTGTACTGGGGACTGGCCATCAGGTAGACCGACTCGATATCGGGGTCCTGGCGGCGGTTGAGCTGGTTCATCTCCAGCTCGTACTCGAAATCGGAGATCGCGCGCAGGCCCTTCACGATCGCCTTCGCGCCGATGCTCCGGGCGAAGTCGACCACGAGCGTCGAGAAGGGCTCGGCGCGTACGTTGGCGAGGTCGGTGATCGCGCGCTCGATGAAGCCGACGCGGTCCTCGATCCCGAACAGCGCCGAGCTCTTGCGCACCGAGCGGTTGACCACCGCCACGACGACCTCGTCGTAGAGCTTGGCCGTGCGGCGGATCACGTCGAGGTGGCCGTTCGTGACCGGGTCGTAGCTCCCCGGGCACACGGCTATCGATTTCTGTATCGGGGTCATTGCTGGCGGTGGATCGTGATGGCGGTGTCGCCGTAGCGCCGCTCCCGCTCAGCGTCCAGGTCCAGGCGCAGCGGGGAGCGTCGGTCGCTCTCGACGACGACGCGCGCTCCGGGTGCGAGCAGCGGCGGTAGCGCCGTCGTCAGCTCGGGCCCCCAGGCGCGCGCGTGCCCGTAGGGAGGGTCGATGAAGACCAGATCGTATGTCTCTTTGGCTTCGCGCGCGCTGCGCAGGACCCGGCGAACGTCCGCACGGCGCACCTCGGCCACGCCCGCGCCGAGCTCGAGCGCTGTCAGGTTCTCGCGCAGCACCCCTGCAACGCGGGCGTCCTGCTCCACGAACACGGCCCGCGCGGCCCCCCGCGAGAGCGCCTCGATGCCGAGCGCACCGGTGCCCGCGAACAGGTCGAGCACGCGCGCGCCCGCCAGCTCGCCGAGCATCCCGAACACCGCCTCGCGCACGCGGTCGGCGGTTGGGCGTGTCGCCCTGCCGGCGGGCGCCTTCAGGCGCCGCCCGCCGAGGCGTCCGGCGATCACCCTCATTGGGGCACCGTAGCGCCCCGGGCTAGCCCCGCCGCCAACCGGGGAGCGCCTGCTGCGGCGGCGGCTGTGGCTACGGCTCGCCGCCGACGCGCTCGGCCACGGCACAGCCGAGCAGGGCGTGCTCGGGCGCTTCGATCTCGGGGTCCACAGCGATGATCGCCTCGGCGCGTGCCCGGGCGAGCTCGAGCAGCTGGGCGTCCTGCGGCAGCGATGCGACGCGGAAGCTCTCAACGCCCGACTGGCGCGTGCCGATCAGCTCGCCCTCCTTGCGCAGCTCGAGGTCGATCTCCGCGAGGCGGAAGCCGTCGGCGTGGCCGACCATCGCGCGCAGCCGTGCCGACCCGGCCGCGCTCGGCGGGCCCGCCAGATAGCAGCGCGCACCGTGCTCGCCGCGCCCCACGCGCCCGCGCAGCTGGTGCAGCTGCGAAAGCCCGAAGCGCTCAGCGTTCTCGATCAGCATGACCGTCGCGTTGGGCACGTCGATGCCGACCTCGATCACCGTGGTGGCGACGAGCACCTGGGCGCTGCCGGTGGCGAACTCGGCCATCGCCGCCTGCTTCTCGCGGGAGCGCATGCCGCCGTGAAGCAGGGCCAGCCGGTAGCCCGCGAGCTCCTCCGAACGCAGGCGAAGCAGCTCGGCGGTGGCCGCCTTCAGCCCGTCCCTCTGCGCGGCGTCGCCCCCGCCGGCGGCCGCGCCGGCGCCCGCGGGCGACTCGTCGGCCTCATCGATCAGCGGACACACGACGAACGCCTGACGGCCCGCGTCGAGCTCGGCGCGCAGGTCCTCGTACGCCTGGGTGCGCGCCGTGGAACCCGCCACCAGGCGCGTGTCGATCGCGCCTCGGCCGTGCGGCAGCTCGCGCAGCGTGCTCGTGTCGAGGTCGCCGTAGCGGGCCAGCGCGAGCGTGCGCGGGATCGGCGTGGCGGTCATGTGCAGCGTGTGCGGCGGGTGCTTGCCGCCGTGGGCCGCGAGCGCGGCCCTCTGGCGCACCCCGAAGCGGTGCTGCTCATCGATCACGCTCACCGCCAGCGCGGCGAAATGCACGTCCGGCTCGATCAGCGCGTGGGTGCCCACCACCAGACGCAGCTCGCCGCTTGAGAGCTTGCCGAGGATGTCCCGGCGCCGCACGGCCGGGGTCGATCCGGTCAGCAGCGCCGCGGGCTGGGGGGCTGCGCCGAGCAGCCGCTCGATCGTCGCGAAGTGCTGCTCGGCGAGCGTCTCCGTGGGCGCCATCAGCGCCGCCTGGTGGCCGTGCTCGACCGCCCGCAGCATCGCGTACAGCGCGACCACCGTCTTACCGCTGCCGACCTCCCCGAGCAGCAGCCGCTGCATCGGCTGCGACCGCGCAAGGTCGTGGTCGAGCTCGACAACCGCCCTCAGTTGATCGCCGGTCGGGGCGAACGGCAGGCCCTCCCGCAGCCAGCGCGCGCTCTCGGCCGGCTCGCGATCGAGTGCACGGGCGCTCCTCAGCGCCCGGCGCCGCTCGCGCCGCGCGAGGAACACGAGCTGGGTGATCAGCAGCTCCTCGTAGGCGATCCGGCGGCGCCCGGCCTCAAAATCCTCGGCGCTGCGCGGGAAGTGCATCGCCGCCAGCGCGCTCGCACGGTCGGGCAGCCGCTCGCTGGCGCGGGTGCCCGCCGACAGCGTCTCGGGCACGTCCGCGAGCGCCGCGCGCGCCCCAGCGACGAGCGTGAGGATCTGGGTCGAGCTGATTCCCTCGGCCGCGGGATAGTGGGCGACTGCGTCCTGCCCCTGGCCGTCCGCGGCGGGCGCCGCGCCGAGCTCCGAGCCGACCGCGTGGTGAGACACGCGGAAGCCCCCGCGGCCGTCCGCCCGGCCCTGCAGCAGCAGCCGCGTGCCAGGCGCATAGCGCTGGACCAGCCACGGCTGATTGAAGAAGGTCGCGCGCATCGATCCGCTCGCGTCGAACACCCTCGCCTCGACCAGCGGTCGCATGCGCGCGCGCCGCACGGGCCGCGAGCTGATCGCGCGCACCTCGACTGCGACGGTCGCCTGTTCGCCCTCGCGCAGCGCCGCCACGGCGCAGGCGCGGCGGCTCTCGTCGGGGAGGTGCTCGAGCAGCTCACCAACGGTGCTGAGGCCGAGCGAGCGCAGCGCCGCAGTCATCTTCTTCGTGGGCCCCTGCAGCGGCACGGCCAGGCGCGAGGGCCGCGGCCAGCGCAGCGGGGCACCCAGCAGCTCGGCGCGGCTCAGCTCACGCCGCGCGGCGAAGGCCCGCGCGGGGGCGGGCAAGGCGGCGCGGGAGGCCTCGACGGCGGTGGCCGGCGCTGGCGTATCGGTCTTGCTCGCCGGCATGCGCCCGCAATCATGATCGGAGCGGCGGTCGTAAGGGTCCTCGATGGGAGCCTCGCGGGGGAAGCTACTCGGCGGCGAGCAGCCACCAGTAGGCAGCCTGGCCGCCGTGGCGCAGCTCCAACTCGACCTCGCCGTCGACCATCGCCTCGACCGCGGCGAGCTCGAGTGGCGCCTCGAGGCCGGCGAGCACGCTGAGCAACTCGGGCGACTCCCAGCCCGCGGGCGCCGTCACGAGCGCCTCCACGATCGCGCGGAGCGTCTCTTCGGGCTCTCCCCAGGCGTGTACCACATCGTCGATGAACCCGACCGCATCGCCGCTGCTAAAGCGCCCCTGCGCGTCGTCCCGCGCGGCCGGCGCGACCGCGCCGGTGCGCACGCGCGCGATCGCCTCGGCGACCGCGCGGCCGTTCTCCTCGACGGGGCGATCGGGAGCGAGCGCCACTGCCGCCGCGAGCCCGGCCTGCTGGCTGGTCGTGGGGGCGACCAGCACCTGCTTGTCGGACAGCCGCGCGGCGTGCTCGGCGGCCATGATCACGTTGGTGCTGTTGCTGAGCAGCACGACCTCCTCCGCGGCCACGTCGTGGATGCCAGCGAGCAGGTCATACGTCGATGGGTTGAGCGTGGGGCCGCCGTCGATCGTGTGCACGCCGAGCTCGTGGAACATCTCACGCAGCCCCTCGCCGTTGACGACCGCTACGGCGCCGCAGCGCGCGTGCTCGCGACCCGCGAGCTGGACCGGCGCCCCGGTCGTGGCCGCCACCGCCGTCTGGCCGGCCGCTGCCGCGCCGACTTGCGCCGTCTCGGAGCCGGTCAGGCGGCTGTCGCGTTCGGCCACCTGCGCCCGCATGTCGGCCACGTCGAGCCGCGATACCTCGCCCGCCTCGGCGAACACGGCCGTGGCGAGCGCCGGGTCGTCGGTGTGGATGTGCACCTTCAGCGTCGTCTCGTCGCCCACGACGAGCACCGAGTCGCCCAGCGCCTCGAGCGGCGCGATGAAGCGGCCGGCGCTCAGACCGCTGCCGGTGACGGCGAAGTTCGTGCAAAAGCGGTAGGTCCCGGAGGTGTGCTCGGGGTGGCTGATGCGCGCCGGGGCGTGGTGGTCGAGCGGCGGCGGCTCCTCGCCGCGCAGCGCCGCGACCACCCCCGCGAACATGATCGTGAGGCCGTAGCCGCCTGCGTCAACGACACCCGCATCGCGCAGCGCCGCGAGCAGCTCGGGCCCGCGCTTGACCGAATCCTGCCCGGCCAGGACCGCGCGCTCGAGCGCGTCGGCGATCGCCTGATCCTGCTCCCCGGGGGCGGTCTCCGGGCCCAGGCGCGGGTTCTCGGGGCTGTGCGCGACGTCGGTGACGATCTGGTGGGCCATCTCGCGCGCCACCGTGAGGATCGTCCCCTCGGCCGGTTCGCGCACCGAGGAGTAGGCACGGTCGGCTGCGTTCGCAAGCGCCGCGCCGATCAGCGTCGCGTCGATCAGCTGGCCGGGGCGGCTGACCAGCTCCTCGGCGGCGCCGCGGATCAGCTGCGAGAGGATCACGCCCGAGTTGCCGCGCGCGCCCAGCAGGGCCGCGCGCGCGACGGAGTGGACGATCTCCTCACGCCCGATCTCGTCGATCGTGCGCTGCTCGTCGCTGTCAAGCAGCCGGTCGAGCTCGGCGAGCACGGCTCGCAGGGTGAGCGCCATGTTGTCGCCCGTATCGCCGTCGGCCACGGGGAACACATTGAGGTCGTTGACCTCCTCGCGGCGCGATTCCAGGTGGGCGAGGGCGCCCTCGACGGCCGTGCGAAAACGGGCCAGATTGGTATCGGTCACCGCGACACGTCTATCACCTTCGCGAGGTCGCGCGCCTCGCGGAGGCCGCCAGCGCGGCGCGGCTGGCGCGCTCAGCGGCGAGAGATGGGTGGGGCTGCGGCGGGAGCGGCGCGGGCCGCTCGCCGCTCAGAGGGCCTTCGTGACCTTGCCGGCTTTCAGGCAGCGGGTGCACACGTATACGCGCTTCGGCGCGCGGCCGACCATGATCCTCACCTTCTGGAGGTTGGGGTCGAAGCGCCGCTTGGTGGCGACCATCGAGTGGCTGCGGCTCTGACCGAACGCCGGCCCCTTGCCGCAGCTGTGACACACCTTGGCCATCGGCGCAGTCTAGCGGGTGGGTGCGTTCGTGATCTGGGCCCGCAGCCCCGCCATCGCGATCACGGCCTCCGCCGCATGGCGCCCCTGGTCGCGCTTGCCGCCGCCGGCGCGCGCGAGCGCCTGCTCCATCGTCGCGCATGTGAGCACGCCGAACGCGCAGGGCACGCCCGTCCGCAGCTGCACGTCCATCACGCCGCGCGCCGCCTCGGCGCAGACGAAGTCGTAGTGGTCGGTCTCGCCGCGGATCACGGCGCCCAGGCACGCGACGCCCGCGAAGCGTCCAGACGCAGCGGCGTAGCTCGCCGCCAGCGGCAGCTCGAAGGCGCCCGGCACGTCGAACACCTCCACGCGCTGGTGGCCGTGCTCGGCGAACGCCGCGGTCGCGCCGGCGAGCAGCCGCTCGGCCAGCTCGGCGTAGAAACGCCCGACGGCGATCGCGAAGGCCTGCTCCAACGCTACCCCTCCCGTGGCGGGCGGCCGCGCGTTGAGCGCAGCAGCTCCTCATCGAGGTTGAGGCCCTGGTGATGGAGCGTGTGTCCCATCCGCTCGGCCTTCGTGCGCAGATACGCCGCGTTGTGCTCGTTCGGCGCGTGCTCGATCGGCAGCTGCCCGCTCACCGACAGGCCGTATCCCTCGAGGCCGCGAATCTTCTTGGGGTTGTTGGTGAGGATCCGAATGGAGGACAGGCCCAGGTCGACCAGGATCTGCGCGCCGATCCCGTAGTCCCGCAGGTCGGCGGGCAGGCCGAGACGCTCGTTTGCTTCGACCGTGTCGAGGCCGTCCTCCTGCAGGCGGTAGGCCCGCAGCTTGTTCAGCAGCCCGATCCCGCGACCCTCCTGGGAGAGGTACAGCAGCACGCCCCGGCCTTCGCGCTCGATCATCGAGAGCGCCGATTCCAGCTGCTCCCCGCAGTCACAACGCAGCGAGTGGAACACGTCGCCGGTGAGGCACTCCGAGTGCACCCGGACGAGCACGTCGGGCTCGCCCGCGACCTCGCCCTTGACGAGCGCGACGTGGTGCTTGTCGTCGACGAGCGAGCGATACCCGACCGCTTCGAAGTCTCCAAAGGTGGTTGGCAGCCGCGTCGCCACGACGCGTTCCACGAGCTTGTCGTGGCGCCGCCTGTAGGCGATCAGGTCGGCCACGGTGACCATGCACAGCTCGTGACGCGCGCAGTACTCGACCAGGTCGGCCACGCGCGCCATCGTGCCGTCGTCGTTCATGATCTCGCAGATCACGCCCGCCGGGTTGAGGCCCGCCAGCCGCGCGAGGTCGACGGCCGCCTCGGTCTGGCCCGCCCGCTCGAGCACGCCGCCGGAGCGACTCTTCAGCGGGAACACGTGGCCGGGCTGGACCAGATCGCGCGGACGACTCTCGGGATCAATCGCGACCTGGATCGTGTGCGCACGATCGTGGGCGGAGATCCCCGTCGTGACGCCGTCGCGCGCCTCGATCGAGACGGTGAACGGCGTTTCAAACGCCGACTCGTTCTTTGCAGCCATCAGATCGAGCCCGAGCTCGTCGCAGCGCTCGGGGGTGAGCGACAGGCAGATCAGGCCCCTGCCCTCCTTGGCCATGAAGTTAATCGCCTCCGGAGTGGCGAACTGCGCGGCGAGCGTCAGGTCGCCCTCGTTCTCGCGATCCTCGTCGTCGCAGACGACCACCATCCTGCCCTGGCGGATCTGCTCGATCGCCTCCTCGATCGTGGCGAACGGCGTGGTTGTGCGGGGGTTGCTCATGCGCGTACCTCCAGGAGGCGCTCGATGTGCTTGGCGAGGATGTCGACCTCGATGTTGACGACCGCGCCCGGCTCGAGCGAGCCGAGGCCGGTGCGCTGCAGCGTCTCGGGTATCAGCGACACGGCGAAGCCCCCGGGGCGCAGGGCGCTGACGGTGAGGCTGACCCCGTCGAGTGCGACCGAGCCCTTCTCCACGACGTAGCGCTCGAGGCCCGCGTCTGCATCGAGCTCGAGCACGCGGGAGAAGCCCTCAGCTCGGATCGCGGTGACGGTCCCTGTCCCGTCGACGTGGCCCTGCACGAAGTGCCCGCCGAGGCGGTCGTCCGCGCGCAGCGGCAGCTCGAGGTTGACGCGCGAGCCGGGTGAGAGCCCGCCCAGCGAGGAGCGCGTGAGCGTCTCGAGCATCGCCTCCGCGCTGAAGCTGACAGCGTCGACCGCGGTGGCCGTCAGGCAGACGCCGTTGACCGCGATCGAGTCACCCTCTCCGAGCTCCGCGGCGAGGTCGCTGGCGATCGTGAGCGTCGATCCGTCCACGCCCTGCTCCACGGCCACCACGCTGCCGAGATCGGCGATCAGCCCGGTGAACACTGGCCACCCCCCTTCGCCGCCTGCACGCTCACCACTCGCGTAGACGCGCGGAGATCAGGAGGTCCTCGGCGACGCTCTCGCACTCGAACGTGAGCGCCCGCAGCGCCTCGGAGATGCGCTCGACGCCTTCGCCCTCGAGCGGATCGCGCGCCGCGCTGCCGCCGAGCAGCAGCGGCGCGAGGAACAGGCGCAGCTCGTCGATCTCGCCCGCGTCGAGGAACGCCCCGGCGAGGTGTGGGCCGCCCTCGAGCAGGACCGAGTGCACGCCCATCGCGCCGAGCTGATCGAGCGCCGAGCGCACGCGGGCCGGCTCGTTCTCACCGGTGGCGAGCAGCACCTGCACCCCGGCGGCTTCCAGGGCGTCGATGTCGGCGCGGGCAGCGGCGCGGGAGACGATCACGGTGAGCGGGATCTCGGCCGCCGCGGCGACGAGCTGCGAGCCCGGGGGAATCCGCGCGAGCGAGTCGAACACGACACGCCGCGGCTGGATGCCGGGCTCGGCGAGCAGGCCTTCGGGTCGCGCGGTCAGCTGCGGGTCGTCCGCGAGCGCGGTGCCGATACCCACCACCACGGCGTCCACCGCGGCCCGCCAGCGGTGTGCGAGGTCTCGACTGGCGTCGCCGCTGATCCACTTGGAGTCGCCGCTGCGGGTTGCGACCTTGCCGTCGAGGGTCATCGCCGACTTGAACAGCACCCACGGGCGCCCGACGCGCGCGTGCTTGCGGAACGCTTGGTTCAGCAGGCGCGCGCTGCTCGCGAGCTCGCCGTCGGCGAGCACCACCTCGACGTCCTCGTCGCGCAGGATCCCGAGACCGCGCCCGGAGGCCTTCTCGGTCGGGTCGTCGGAGGCCACCACCACGCGCCGGATGCCCGCCTGCAGGATCGCGTCGGTGCAGGGCGGCGTCTTGCCCTCGTGGCAGCACGGCTCGAGCGAGACGTACAGGGTCGCGCCGGTCAGATCCTCCAGGCCACAGGCCTCGATCGCGTTGACCTCGGCGTGCGCGCCCCCGTATTCCTGGTGCCAGCCCTCGCCGAGCACCTCACCATCGCGCGCCACCACCGCGCCCACGACGGGATTTGGCTTGACCGCGCCCGCGCCCCTCCGCGCGAGCTCGATCGCGCGCGCCAAGTGGACCCTGTCGGTGTCTGTGCAGGTGGGCATCACTGCCAGGATATCCCGCGCGCGCGGGGCCCCCCTCTACCCGCATCTGCCCCCGTGCAAACGGTATACGGTGATCGCCGGGCCGGGGCGATGGTAGGCCAGCGGGTAGTAGTCGAAGCTCCAATCGAAGCTGAACGCCACCGGTCCCTGACCGCGCGCATAGGGCGAGGCGCGGAAGACCACTTCCGCGCCGGCTGCGAGCGCGCGGTAGTAGGCGATCGCCCGTGGCACCGCGCGCGGGTCGGCGTACGCGCGGCCGGACTGCGTGGAGCCGCTCACGACCCAGCAGTAGCCCTGGCTCAGGTAGTAGCCGATCAGCGCGGGCGCGAGCGTGCGCTCGTAGTTCTCGATGCTCAGCCGCGAGCTCGGCGCCACGACTTGGCCCGACGGCGAGATCCGCAGCAAGAGCGAGTCGTACTTCCTCCAGCGCCGCGGGTCGTGCCGCGTCGAGGTCCCCGGCCGCGATTCGTGCGCCCATTCCTCCGGCGCGATCTGCTCGACCACGATCCGCGCCTGGGCGGGAATGTGGGCGAGCATCCATTCGCGCGTGAGGCTGCGGGTGTCCGCCCGCGAGAGGACGAGCCCGGCGTGGACGCTGTAGATCAGGCCCTGCGCGAGCATTGCGAGCACGAGCAGCGCTGTGAGCGCGACGCGCGCAGGACCTCCGCGGCGCACGAGCAGCTCGGACAGCGACAGCGCGAAGTGGGCCGCGAGCAGGCACAGGATCGGGAGCACGGGTATCAGCCAGCGGCCGAAGTAGCGGCCCTGCGTGCCCATGAACAGCAGGAACAGGAGCGCCGCAGGCACCAGCACCCAGCCGAGCCGGCGCTCGCTGCGCCACACGGTGACCGCACCGCCGAGGGCCGCGAGCGCCGGCACCCAGCCGAGCCCCCACGTGAGCGACCACAGGTAGTAGATCAACCCGCCGCTCCTCGGCGCCCCGAGCTTGCCCTGGGATTCGCCCGACAGGCTCGACTGGTGGACCAGACCCGCGTGGAAACCCGGGTAGTCGAGGATCGCGTAGGGGTTCGCCAGCAGGAACACGAGCAGCGCCGTCGAGCCCGCCACCAGCAGCCCGAGCAATGCTGCGCGGGCGGCTCCGTCCTCGCCGTCGAGAAACCGCGCCGCGACGGCGGCGAGCAGGGGCACGAGCGCGATGCCGGCGGTGTACTTGCTCGCGCAAGCGAGGCCGAGGCCCACACCCGCCACGAGGTGGTCGCGCATCCGCCCACGGCGCAGGATGCCGGCGCTGCCGAGCAGCGACAGCGTCAGCGGGGCGAGCGTGGGAACGTCGTTGAGCGCCAGATGGGCGTAGAAGACGGGCAGGAAGGCGACCGCCTCGATCGCGGCGGCCAACAGCCCGACGCCGCGGTTGAACAGGCGCGCGCCGACCGCGTACAGCAGCCACAGCGCGACCGTGCCCAGCACGGCCGCGGCGATCCGGGCGAGCGTGTACACCTCGCTCGGGTGCAGGCTGAAGGCCCGCTGCACCCCGCCCGCGCCGCCGTAGGCGAGCGCAAACAGGCCGTGCAGGAGGTAGGTGAACGCGGGCGGGTTGGAGAAGTAGTGCGGGTTGAGCGTGCCTTCCCTGAACATCGCCACGGCTTTGGAGACGAAGTGGTCGGCCTCGTCGGTGTTGAACGCGAACGGGAGCCCCTGGCGCACCCCCCACAAGCGCAGCGCCAGCCCTCCCGCGAGAACGCACGCGAGCCCTGCCCAGACCCATCGCCGGGAGCCCGCAGCGTTCCCGGCCCGGACGGCGTGCCGCGCCGGGTCTGCGTCCGGCGCCTGCGGCGACTCAGCAGTTCGCATAGACCGCGTAGTAGCGGCTCGTGTAGATCTGGTTGAAGTGGGCGAGCGGCACCTGGTCGCGCGCGTCATCGCCCACGTCGACGATCGCGACCTGGAACACCGCGCTGCCGAGCGGGTAGACGGCCACGCTGCCGCGCCGAATCCGATTCTCGAGCGTGTGCGAGCCCCGGCCCACGTCCGCACGTGCCTGGCTGCGGGCGACGATGTTGTGCTGGCCCACGCTGCCGAGGATCCAGCGTGCGTCGGGGATCAGCTTGTTGTTGGGTAGCGACAGCAGCGGGCAGCGGCGCAGCTGCGCCTTCACCCGCGGGTCGGCGAGCGCGGCCGCGAGCCCCTTGTGGAAGTTCTCGTGGTAAGCCAGCGTGGTGCGCAGGTTCGTGAGGTTGAGCGAGCTCGCCGCGGTGGCGGCGCCGAACACGAGCAGCGCCGCGGCGGCCGCGATCCAGGCACGCCGCATCGCCGAGCCGGGGCGCAACATCGTCCAGCCCGCGATCGACACCGCGCAGAAGGGAATCAGCATCGTCGCCGCTCCGAGCAGGTATCGGTCGACCACCGAGGCCCCTGCTGCGCCCTCGGCGAGGTAGACGCCCAGCAGCGTGATCAGCGCCGCGAGCGGCACGAGCGCGCGCCTTGGGGCCATCCACAGCGCGAGCGGCACGCCCACGATTCCGCCCAGCAGAACCGGGAGCTTGTCGATTCGATCGCCGTACTTCCAGATCGAGGCGGCCACGCTCGAGAACCCCTGGGTGCGTTCCAGTTCCGCCGCCAGCCCAGCGGTGGCTGTGAGCGAGTACAGCGGGTTGCCCGTGACGAGCGCGTCCATCGCCGCCCACAGCACCGGCGCGATCGCCGCCAGCGCGAGGTAGCGCAGTCGCGTGCGGGTGTCGGCGCGCCAGGAGCACCACAGCCAGTAGACGCCGCTCGCCAGCCACGCGTCGGGGCGCAGCAGGCCCGCGGCGGCGAGCGCGAGGAACACCGGGGTCCCGCGGCGCGGGCGTTCGAGCTCGAGCACCACGGCCCACACGATCAGGGCGAGGTAGGAGATGTCGAGATACCCCTGCGCGGCGAGGTTCTCGACGAAGAAGCGGCTGAGCAGCAGCAGCGCCGCGGCCAGACCGACGAGCGGGCCGAAGCACAGCCGCCCGAGACGGTAGGCCCCCGCCACGACCGCCACGAACGAGGCGATCGAGCCGAGCACCATCAGGCGCGCGCCGCCCTGGCCGAACAGCGAGCAGAACATTCCGAACGCGATCGCGAGCGGGTGCTCGGTTGGACCACGGTAGACACGGAAGTCCGGCAGGTGCAGGTGCAGCAGATCGCGGCCCCACAGCAGGGCATAGAAGGAGTCGTAGGTCGGATATGTGGGAAAGGCGAAGTAGCCGATCAGCGCGGCCAGGCACATCGCCGCCAGCGCGGCCCGCGCCCAGGTGGCGGCCGGCACGGCACGCAGCCGTGCCTGCCGGATCGAGCCCGGGCGCTGCCGGGTGAGCGTCGCGCTTTCCATCAAGCCCTGGTTGGTAGAGGCCCCACCGCGGGCGGGCGCTCGAGAACCGGCGCCGGGCGGACGGGCACTCGGCACCCGGCGCCAAGACCGTGACCTGCGCTTTGGGATACTGCGGAGAGCCAAGTCTAGGCAATCACAGCCGATGAAGCTCATCATCCAGATCCCCTGCTTCAACGAGGCCGAGCAGCTGCCGCAGACGCTCGCGGACCTGCCGCGCGCGGTGTCGGGCTTCGACGTGGTCGAGTGGCTCGTGATCGATGACGGCTCGACCGACCGCACGATCGCGGTCGCGCGCGAGCACGGCGTCGACCACCTCGTGCGGCTCACGAACAACAAGGGCCTTGCCGCCGGCTTCCAGGCGGGGATCGACACGGCGCTGAAGCTCGGCGCGGACGTGATCGTCAACACCGACGCCGACAACCAGTACTACGGCCCGGACGTCGCGAAGCTCGTCGCGCCGATCCTCAGCGGACGCGCCGACATGGTCATCGGCGACCGCGAGGTCGTGGGGATCGAGCACTTCTCGCCGCTCAAGAAGACCCTGCAGCGGCTCGGATCGTGGGTGGTCCGCGCAGCCTCGTCGACCTCGGTGCCCGACACGACCTCCGGGTTCCGCGCGTACAACCGCGAGGCGGCGATCCAGATGATGGTGGTCTCCAAGTTCACCTACACGCTCGAGACGATCATCCAGGCGGGAAAGCTGCTCGTGGCGATCGACCACGTTCCGATCCGCACCAACCCGAAGACGCGCGAGTCGCGGCTGTTCCCATCGATGGGCGCCTACGTGCGGCGCAACGCGATCTCGATCTTCCGCATCTACGCGCAGTACGAGCCGTTGCGCGTGTTCTGGAGCCTCGCGCTGCTGATCGGTCTCGCCTCCGTGGGCGTTTGGATCCGCTTCGCGGTGTCTTACGTCGAAGGCAACGGCAAGGGCCATGTGCAGTCGCTGATCCTCGGCGCGGTGCTGTTCATCGCCGCGGTCGTGCTGTGGGCGCTCGGGGTGATCGGCGACCTGCTGGCGGCCCAGCGCGTGATGACACAGAAGACCTACGAGCGCGTGCGCCGCATCGAGCTCGAGCTCGGCGTGGCGCCCTCGCACTACGAGCCCGGTGTGCCGCCACGGCCGGGCGCGCCGGCGCCCGCCGCGGAGCAGTCCTCGCAGCCGGCCGGCGAGCGCCCGCTGCGTGAGCACCGCGAGGGCGAGGCGGTGCGGCTGTGAGCGAGGTGACCGTCTCCCGGGACGGCGTGGTGACGGGCAACACCTACGACAAGTACGGCTCCTCGAACCCCGTCGTGCGGCGCCTGATGAGCGCCTTCGAGCGCAGCCTCGAGGAGCTGTTCGCGCGGGCGGCGCCCGGCTCGGTGCTCGACGTGGGCTGTGGCGAGGGCGTGCTCGTGAAGCGCTGGGCCGAGCGCCTGGGCGATGGTCGTGTGGTGGGGACCGACCTCGAGGAGGAGTCGATCCAGGCCGGCTGGGCGATGCACTCGGCTCCGAATCTGGAGTACCGCATCGTGGAGGCGGCCGAGCTGCCGTTCGCGACCGACGAGTTCGACCTGGCGAGCGCGATCGAGGTGCTCGAGCACGTGCCCGACCCCGAGCGCACGCTCGCCGAGATGGCCAGGTGCGCGCGCTCGCACCTGCTCGTCTCGGTCCCGCGCGAGCCGCTGTGGCGCCTGCTGAACCTCGCGCGCGGCGCCTACCTGCCCGCGCTGGGCAACACGCCGGGCCACCTGAACCACTGGTCGAGGCGCTCCTTCGTGGCGCTGCTCTCACGCCACGGTGAGGTGATCGAGGTGCGATCGCCGTTCCCCTGGACGATGTTGCTTGTCCGCCTCTAGCGCCTCCTCCGCAGGGGCGACGCGCTCATACGGCAGCGGCGCGCGGATCCTCTCGGTGGGGATCGCCTCGACGGGCCTGCTGACGTTCGCCTACTTCTCGATCAGCAGCCACGTCCTGAACTCCTTCCAGGCCAAGCGCGTGGACCTGCTGTGGGCCGTCATGTTCGTGACGATCTCGGTGATCTACCGGCCGATCGAACAGCTGCTCTCCCGGACTATCGCCGAGCGTCGCGCGCGCGGCCACACCGAGCACTCGCTGCGCGTCCCGATCGCCATCCAGCTCGGCTTCGCGCTGGCGTTCCTTGCGCTCGCGCTGCTGCTGCGCGACCAGCTGGTCAACCACGTCTTCGACCACTTCAGCGGGCTCTACTGGGTGCTCGTGGTGGGTACGCTCGCATACGCCGCGAGCTACTTCGCGCGCGGCTGGCTGGCGGGCCACCAGTACTTCGGGCTGTATGGCGTGCTCGTGCTGATGGAGGCCTTCTCGCGCGTCTGCTTCGTGCTCGCGGTCGCAGTGGGCTTCGCGCATGGCCAGCTCGCCGTGGCGCTCGGCATCGCAGCAGCGCCGTTCGTCTCGCTCGTGGTCGTCCCTTGGGCGTTCCTGCGCCACGGTGAGGAGCGCGAAGGCGCCCCCGAGATCGAGGAGGTGGACGCGGCACTCGCCGGGCCTGGCGCTGAGGGTGTCCAGGAGGCTGTTGCCGCGGATGAGCTCTCCCTGCAACACGGCTGGAGCTTCGCGCTGGTGGTCTCGGGGATCATGCTCGCCGAGCAGACGATCCTCAACGGGGCCGTGCTCACCGTCGACATCACCGCCAAGAACCGGGCGCTCGCGGGGATCGTGTTCAACGTGCTGCTGATCACGCGCGCGCCGCTGCAGCTGTTCCAGGCGATCCAGACCTCGCTGCTGCCGCACCTGACCGGCCTCGAGGCGACCGCGGGCCACGACGCGTTCGCGCGCGCGATCCGCATGACGGTGCTGGCGATCGCCGGCTTCGCACTGGCGGTCGCGCTCGCGCTGCTCGCAGTGGGGCCCTTTGCGATGGGTCACCTGTTCGGTCAGCCGTTCCCCTACAACCGCTGGGGTCTCGGCGCGGTGGGGATCGGCATGGGTTTCCACCTCGCCGCCGGAACGCTCAACCAGGCGGCGCTCGCGCGCAACCAGGCGCGCGCGGCCGCGCTCTGCTGGATCGCCGCCGCCCTCGTGTTCCTCGCGTGGATGATCACCCCCGCGATCTCAGGGCAGGTGCTTCGCGCAGAGGTCGGCTACGCGGGCGCGACGGCGCTGCTCGCGCTCACGCTCGGCGTTCTCTACCGGCGCGGCGCCACGGGTGCGGTGGCGGGGGTGGCGGCGGCGGAGGCCTGATCGACGCTCAGCCGTCGCTGAGCGAGCGCACGATCGCCGCGTAGGCCTCGCCGGGCTGCTCGGCGCCGAAGATCGCCGAGCCCGCGACGAACAGGTTGGCCCCCGCCCGGCGGCAGCGCGGCGCGGTGTGCGGGTCGATGCCGCCGTCGACCTCCACCGCGACATCGGCGCCGACGATCGCGCGTACGCGCGGGAGCTTCTCGAGCGAGTGCTCGATGAACGGCTGTCCGCCCCACCCCGGGCTGACGGTCATGCACAGCGCCATGTCGATCGTGCTCGTGACCTCGGCGAGCGCCCCCACGGCGGTCGCGGGGTTGATCGCCACACCAACGCCCGCGCCGCCCTCGCGGATCAGCGCGGCCGCGTAGGCGACATGCGGCGTGGCCTCGGCGTGGAAGGTGATCGAGTCGGCGCCTGCGCGCACGAAGTCGGACACGTGCCGCTCCGGCCGCTCGATCATCAGGTGCACGTCGAGCACGCCCCCGGCCGCGTGCACCTGGCCCGCGAGCGCCTCGACTATCAGCGGGCCGACCGTGATCGGTGGAACGAAGTGGCCGTCCATCACGTCGACGTGGACCATCCGCGCCCCGGCCTCCAGCACCTCGGCGACCTGCTCGCGCAGCCGCCCGAAGTCCGCCGAGAGGATCGACGGCGCGACCTGGACCTCGCGCAGCAGCGCGGGCGCGCTCACGCGGGCCGGATCCCGGGCCGTGCGCGCCTGGACGCCTTGCGGCGCCGGGCGGGCCCGCTCATACGGCCTGGAGCATCGAGTCGCCGCAGTTGTTGCACTTGAGGATCGCCGTCGAGGACATCCTCACGATCGTCGAGTGCTCGCCGCAGTTGGGGCACACCGACGTCAGCTCGAAGCGGTGCAGGCAGTAGACGCAGCGATAGCGGCCGGGGAGGTTCGTCGGCCGCAGCCACGGCTCGCCGCAGCTCGGGCACTGCGGCCCGAGGTCGACCGAGGTGCGCTGCTGGGTCTCGGGCTCGCCGTCCATCGCTCAGGCGCGCCGCAGCCGCGCGATGAAGAAGCCCGCGGTGTGGTCGCGATGGGGCAGCGTCAGGGCGCACTGCGACCCCGGCCCGCCGCCGGCAGCCGTGGCGGTCGCCAGGCGATACGCGGGCAGCTCCGCGGTTAGGTCGTCGATGCCGAAGTCGGGGTGGGAGTCCAGGAAGGCGGCGATCAGGCGCTCATTCTCAGTTGGAGAGATCGTGCACGTAGAGTAGACAAGCACGCCTCCCGGACGGAGCACCTCGGCTCCGGCGGCGAGGATCCTGGCCTGTGCCGCGGCCATCTCGGCGATCGCCTGCGGGTGCGCGCGCCAGCGCAGATCGGGGTGGAACTGCAGTGTGCCCAGGCCCGAGCAGGGCGGGTCGACGAGCACGCGGTCGAACGCGGGGCCCTCCGCGCGCGGTCGCTCGGCATCGGCGAGCTCGACACGCACGCTGGTTGCGCGCAGGCGTTCGACGGTGCGCGCGAGCGTGCCCGCACGGCGGCGGTCGCGCTCGAGGGCGAGCACCTCGCCGCGTCCCTCCATCAGGGCGGCGATGTGCGTGCTCTTGCCGCCCGGCGCGGCGCACAGGTCAAGCACGCGCTCGCCGGGCTGGGGATCGAGCGTGCGTGCGACGAGCATCGCGGCGCGCGACTGGGCGACGATCGCCCCCGTCGCCCACAGCGGCGAGCCGCGGGCGTCGAAGGGCCCCTCGAGCACGAGCGCCTCGGGCACCGCAGGGTCGCGGCGCGTCCGCACCGCCAGCCCGGCGGCCACAGCGTCGGGGTCGGCGACGAGCGTGTTCACCCGCAGCGCCACCTCCCCAGGCTCGTTGTCGGCGGCCATCAGCGCGCGCGCGGCATCCGCGCCGAGCTCTCCCCACCACAGCCGCGCGATCCAGGCTGGGTGGGAGTGCATCAACGCGGCCGCCTCGGCCGTGGCGTCGCTCAGCGGCGCGAGCAGCTCTGTGGCGCCCGCGCGCGCGGCGCGGCGCAGCACGGCGTTCACGAGCCCGTGGCCGCCGCGGCCCTGCGCCTTGGCCAGCTCGACCGCGTCGCCGACCACCGCGTAATCGGGTGCTCCGCTGAGGTAGAGGAGCTCGTACAGGCCGAGCCGCAGCGCGGCCAGGACGGGCTCCTCGAGCCGCGCGACGGGGCGTTCGGCGAGCAGCTCGATCAAATGGTCGAGGGTGGCGCGACGCTGGACCGCGCCGTAGGACAGGCGCATGGCCAGCGCGCGGTCGCGCGCGTCGAGCTGCCGCGACTCGGCGACGAACGCCTCATCGGCGTACGCGCCGCGCTCGAATACGCGGCGCAGGACCGTGTGGGCGCAGGCTCGGGCCGGCGCCACGGCCGCCTCGGGAGATCTCCTCATGGCATTCATCATGGGCTATCCGCTGCGCGTTCCGGCGCCCGGCGCCAGCACCGCCGCAACGTCCGCAGCGAGGCGCTCGGCCTCGGCCGTGGCGAGCGTCGCGATCGTCGCGCGGATCGCGGGGGCGGCGTCGGCGAGGCGGAAGGGCGCCCCGGGCGCGAGCACCCATCCTCGCTGCATCAGGCCGCCGATCGCCGAGGCCTCCTCGTCCACGGGAATCCACACGTTCAGCCCGGAGGCGCCGTGGGCGCGCACCCCGTGGTCGGCCAGGCAGCCAAGCAGGTGCACGCGGCGCTCGCTGTATATGTCTCGCGCCCGGGCGATCCCGGCCTGGACCTCGGGATCGCGCCACAGCTCGAGCACGATGGTCTGCAGGATATGGCTGACCCAGCCGGGCCCGCACTGCTGGCGGCCCTCGACGCGCGCGACCGTCTGCGGGTCGCCGGCGAGCACCGCCAGGCGCAGGTCGGGGCCGAGCGCCTTGGCGACCGAGCGCGTCGCTGCCCAGCGCTCGCGCCCGGCGACGATGCTGTGCAGCCTGCTTCCGGCCACCGGACCGAGGTGGTCGTCCTCGATCACGAGCGCCTGCGGGAAGTCGGCCAGGACCGCGGCCAGCTTCGATGCGCGGTCCGCGTCGAGCGCAGCGCCCGTGGGGTTCTGCCCGCGCGGGGTGATCACCACCGCTCGCGCGCCGCGCGCGAGCGCCGTGCGCATCGAGCTCGGGTCGATCCCGCGGTCATCGACGCGCACAGGCTCGAGCGCGAGCCCCTGCGCGCGAAGCAGGTCGTACAGCGCGGCGTAGCCGGGATTCTCGACCACCACGCGATCGCCCTGGCGAAGCCGAGCCTGCAGCACCCGCTCGATCCCATCGAGCGCGCCGCTGACAACGCACAGCGAGTCCGCGGGGACCCCGTCCGCGCGCAGCTGCTCGCGCGCGAGCTCGCTCAGCTCCGCAAGCGCGGCGGGCTCCCCATACAGGCGCGTCGGCGGCGCGCAGCGGGCGAGGATCGCCGCGACGTCGGGCAGCAGCGCCGGGTCGGGGTTGCCGCGCGAGAGATCGCGTGCGCCCTGCGGAACCGGCAGCAGCGGTCGCGGCGAGCCGATCGGCGGCCCGAGCCCGATGCGCGTGCCGCGTCGCGGCTCGCTCACGACCACCCCGCGCCTGCGCAGCTCGGCCAGCCCCGCCGCGACGGTAGCCGGGCTGATCCCGAGCTCTGACGCCAGCCGCCTGACCGAGGGGAGCGGCGTCCCCGGCGCGAGCGCGCCGCCAGCTACGGCGGCCTCGACATCGCTGACCAGCTCGGCCGCGCTCGCCGCGCGGATGCGATACTGTATTGCCTCAGACATCAATCTGTACTATGACAGATGGGAGGACGACCGTGCGTGGGCAGCCACGACCCCGGCCGCAGGGACCTTCTCCGCGGCCAGCCGGCCAGCAGCAGCCGACCGAGCCGTCGAGCGCCACCGCTGCCACCGCGACGGCGAGCCCCGCCAGCGACCGCGTGCGGCTGCGGCGCAAGCGCGAGCGCGGAAGCTACGACCGCGCGGTGATCGAGCAGATCCTCGACGAGGCGCTGATCGCTCATCTCGGGATCACCGAGCCGGACGGTCAGCCGATCGTCACGCCGACGCTCCACGCACGGCGCGGCTCGGTCGTCTACTGCCACGGCTCGGTCGCGAGCAGGACGCTCCGCGCGATCGCGGCGGGGGCGCCGGTCTGCCTGACGGTGTCACTGCTCGACGGGCTCGTGCTCGCGCGCTCGGCGATGCACCACTCGGCCAACTACCGCTCGGCGATGCTGCTCGGCCGCGGTCGCAGCGTGGAGGACCCGGCCGAGAAGCTCGCCGCGGCCGAGGCGATCGTCGAGCACGTGGTGCCGGGGCGCTGGCGCGAGGTGCGCCCCCCCACCGAGAAGGAGCTGAAGGCGACCTCGATCCTCGCGGTCGGAATCGATGAGGCCTCGGCGAAGGTGCGCAGCGGCCCCCCGCTGGACGACGAGCAGGACTACGCATTGGCCACCTGGGCGGGCGTCGTGCCGGTGCACACGCGCTTCGGCGCGCCCGAGGCCGACCCGCTGCTGCGTGCGGGGATCGCCGAGCCTGCATACGTGACGGCCTACCGCAGGCCTGGCCGGCCGTGACCGCGTAGGTAGGCCGCGCCGTCCATCGGCCGGCCGCCGGGCGGACGCACTGACAGCAGCTCGAGCGTGCCCGGGTCGCACGCCAGCAGCAGCCGTTCCTCGTGTGCCCACACGCCGCCTGCCAGCGGCTGCCCCTCTATCTCAACGAGCGCCGCCCGCTCGACCCCGAGCAGCGTTCCGTCGGCGAGCGCCACCCGCGCGCCGATGTGGGGCGTGAGAGCGCGGACCGTCCGCTCGAGCTCGACCGCCGGCCCGCCTGGGTCCAGGAGGCGATCCTCGGGGGCGATCTTCTCGGCGTATGTGACCCCCTCCGACGGTTGCGGGCGCGGGCGCGGGCGCTCCTGCAGGACGCGTATGAGCAGCTCCCCGCCGAGCTCCTGCAGGCGGCTCGAGAGCGACCCGTAGGTGTCGTGCTCGAGGATCGGCTCGGGCTCCGCGAGGGCGACCGGGCCGCTGTCGAGGCCGGCGGTGAGGTGCATGATCGAGACCCCCGTGCGCGCGTCGCCGGCCATGATCGCCCGCTCGATCGGCGCCGCGCCGCGCCAGCGGGGCAGCAGCGACGGGTGCACGTTGAGGATCTCGTGCTCGGACAGCAGGGGCTCCTTGAGGAGCGCGCCGAACGCGCACACCACGAGCGTCTGGCCGTGACCGCCCTGCTCCCTGGGCGGCGCGGGCGCCGCCGGGCCCGCCTTGCCACCCGCGGCGGCGATCAGGGCGTGGACGCCGGGATCGTTGACGCTGACGGGCTGCTCGAGCGCGATCCCGAGCGCGCGGGCGCGCTCGGCGGCGGGGGGCGATGACACGCGCCGGCCGCGCCCGCTCGGACGGTCCGGGCGGCTCAGCACGAGCGCGGGCCGGTAGGTCTCGCTGGCGGCGAGCCGCTCGAGGATCGCGGCGGCGAACTCCGACGTGCCGAGGAAGACGATCGCCAATGTCGCCGCGCTCGCGTCGGGCGCCCTCAGGCCTCCGGGGCGCTCTCCTGCGCCTCGCGCATCGCGCGCATCGCCTCCTTGCGCGCCTGGCGCGAGATGCGGTCGAGGATCAGGACGCCGTCGAGGTGGTCGACCTCGTGCTGGATCACCCGCGCGCGCAGCCCGTCGGCCTCGATCTGCAGCTCCTCGCCGGTCTCGTCCTGGGCGCGCACGCGCACGCGCGCTGGGCGCTCGACCTCGACATGCACCCCGGGCAGGCTCAGGCAGCCCTCGTCGGCGGCCTCGAGCTCCTCGCTGGCCCACTCGATCACGGGATTGACGAGCGCGCGCACCGGATCATCCTCGTAGGCGCGGTAGACGAGCACGCGGTGCAGCACCCCCACCTGGGTCGCAGCGAGGCCGATGCCGAGCGCGTCCTGCATCAGCTCGCCCATCCGCTGCACCTCTGCGGCGAGCGCGTCGTCGAAGCGCTCGACCGGCAGCGCGCTCGCGCGCAGCACCGGGTCGCCGAAGCGGCGCACGTGGCGCAGCGCCGCGTCGCGCCGCGCGCGCGTCTCGGGGTCGAGCTCGGCTACGGCAGGGGCGTCCTCGAGCGACTCGACCTCAACGTCATCGGCAGTCGAATGCAGCGCCTCGGTCCCCCCGAGCGTCTCCGGCGTGTCCGGGTCGGTCTCCTCGAGCGTGTCCTTCAGGTCGGCCATCGTGAGGGGAGTTTAGGCGCAGGCGCGCGCCCTGCAGGCGAGGGACCGCACGCCGCCACGGCGCTATTGCGGGTCGACGTCCACGCTGAAGCTCACGCCCGCGTGCTCGCGCAGCGCAGAGGCACGCTCGACGGCGGCGCCGACGGCCGCGACCGCGGGACGGCGCTCGGCGGACTTGATCAGCAAGACCTGGCGCTCGCGCCCGCGCAGCCGGAACAGGGAGGCGGGGCCGAGCACGCTCGCCCGCAGCGAGTCAAGCGGCGCGGCGAGACTCTCGTGCACGGCGCGAGCCGCGGCGAGCGCCCGCTGGGCCTGCTCGGCGGCGAGCACGACCCTGATCAGGTGCGAGAACGGCGGGTAGCCGAGCGCCTGGCGCCGCTGCAGCTCCCCGGCGAGGAAGCCGTCGCTGTCGTGCCGGGCGGCGTGCACGATCGCGCGTGCTTCGGGCGCGATCGTCTGGACGAGCACGCGTCCGTGTCCGCCGCGACCGACGCGCCCCGCGAGCTGGGCGATCAGCGCGAAGGTGCGCTCCTCGGCGCGGAAGTCGGGGAATCGGAGCGTGCCGTCGGCATCGAGCACCACGCCGAGCGCGACGTCGGGGAAGTCGTGGCCCTTGGCCACCATCTGCGTTCCGATCAGCACGCCGCAGTCGGCCGCCTCGAAGCGCCGCAGCAGCGCCCCGACGCCTTCGTCCTCGGCGGGCCCGGATGGCGCCGCGGCGGAGGCGCCGCGCTCGACGACGTCCCCGTCGAGGCGGAACACGGGGAACGCCCCGTCGTCGAAGACGGAGCTCAACTCGTGCTGCAGGCGCTCGGTGCCGGCCCCGTGCCGGGCGACGGCGGTCGAGGCGCACGCACCGCAGCGGGCCGGAGCGGGCTCGCGGTGGCCACAGTGGTGGCAGGCCAAGTAGCCGGCGGCGCGATGCAACACGAGCGCCACGTCACAGTGCGGGCAGTTCCACACGCGCCCGCACGC
>FSYY01000233.1_pt1 | contig 26456 bp, 22 predicted proteins | sample 1638681 | NCBI WGS metagenome assembly FSYY01 (sample SAMEA3914813, study PRJEB12502) | metagenome | biome: forest; material: soil | place: Canada | collected 2011-07-07 | depth 0.3 m | reverse complement strand
GCCGCGCTGGGGCCAGCACGCGAACAGCGCGAACGTGATCAGGTAGAGGAGCGTCCTGTCGGCGCCTTCCCAGGCGTCCCCGGGGACCGCCGCCCACGCGATCGAGAGGAAGCTGAGCGCGGTGTAGGCGGCCAGGCACGCGAGCGCGACCCGCACAGCCCGGTTGCACTCGCGCAGGCGCGACCCGACCGTCGCGACCGTGAGCCCGAGCAGCGCGAGCATGATCAACCCCCCCGGGGCCCAGTGCGTCACGGGATAACCCGCCTGGTCGCTCGCCAACGCGATCATCAGGCCGATCGCCGCCAGTGCCGGCACCGTCGCCGGCGCCGCGCGCAGCGACGCCGTGAGCTTGCCTGTCATCGCGCCCACAATAATCACAGGGGTGTACGACCCCGTCGACCTGGTCCGCTTCTACGACAGCGCCTACGCCCAGAGTCCCGGCGATGCGGCACGGTTCTCACGCTGGCGCGCGCTCGGCGCGGTGGGCAAGGCCGACCACGTCGCGAGACTGTGCCAGCGCGCCGGGCTGCAGCCGGCGAGCGTGCTCGAGGTGGGCTGCGGCGACGGCGCGCTGCTCTCGGAGCTCAGACGGCGGGGGTTCGGCTCACGGCTCGAGGGCGTGGAGATCACCCAGGCGGCCGTCGAGATCGCCTCCGCCCGTCCGGAGATCGACGCCGTGAGCCTCTACGACGGCCTGCGCCTGCCCTTCGGCGAGCTGGCATTCGAGCTCGGCGTGCTCTCGCACGTGCTCGAGCACGTTCCCGACCCGAGCGCGCTCCTGGCCGAGGTCGCGCGCGTGTGTGGCGCGGTCGTCTTCGAGGTCCCGCTCGAGGCCAACTGGTCGGCGCGGCGGGCGCGCAAGCGCGAGCACGCCGCCGAGGTGGGTCACCTGCAGCGCCTGGATCGCGCGGGCGCCCGCGCGATCCTCGCCCGGGCGGGGATGACGGCGGTGGCCGAGCTCGAGGATCCGCTGCCGCTGCAGGTGCACCGCTTCTTCGCCGCGAGCCGCACCGCCCGCGCGCGCGCCACGGCCAAGTGGGCGATGCGCGCCTCGCTCACCCGCCTCTCTCCGGCGCTCGCGCGGCGCGCCTTCACCCTCCACTACGCGTGCCTGGCACGCTCGCCGGGCGCGTGACGGCGGTGAGCAGCAGCGACAGCACCCGCCCCATCAGCTCGTCGGGCACCGCCAGCGGATCGGCGAGCTTCTGGCGAGCGATGCCGTCGGCCAGGGCGTCGATCACGACCGCCAGCTGCTCGGCGGGGATCGCCAGCTCGAGGTCGAACTCGCGCACCCCGTCGGCGATCAGCCCGGTGAGCACCTCGCGCATCTGCGCAAAGCGCGCGGCCACCTTCGGCCGCACCTGGGCATCGCGCACACCGTAGGCCCAGAACTCCATGAACAGCAGCAACACGTCGGGCTCGCGCTCGATCATCGTCATCCACTGGCGCGCGCCGCCGCGCGCACGCTCGTCGATCGAAGCGCGCTCGCGCACGGCCGCGGCGATCTCGCGCGCGTGGGCGTCGATCTCGAGCTCCATCAGCACGAGGAAGAGGTCCTCCTTGCCGTCGAAGTTGGAGTACAGCGCCCCAGTGGAGAACCCCGCCTCGGAGGCGATCTCCTCGACGGAGGCTCCGTGGAAGCCGCTGCGCGCGAACACCAGCCTGGCGGCTGCGAGCAGCCGCTCCCGCGTGACCGCACGGCTCTGCTCGCGCGTCATGCGGCCCGCCGGGACGGTCGTCTCCAGGCGCGCATCCTGACGGGCTTCGGCGGGTCGCATGCCGTGATCTTACTTGACAGAGCAACCACTATTCCGATAGCGTTCATTATCCAAAAGGAGTGAGTCCACGGCGGCGACGAAAGCGAGCACGATGGCGAGCACGACGACCGATCCAGCGCAGGGAATCAACCTTGCGAGCCTGCCCGCGGACGCGATCTCCTACACGGACCTCTACGCCCGCTGGGAGCGCGGCAACTGGTCCGCCACCGAGCTCGACTTCAGCGAGGACGCGCGCCAGTGGCGAGAGGACTTCACCGACTTCGAGCGCCAGGCGGCGCTGTGGAACTACTGCCTGTTCTTCTGGGGCGAGGACGCCGTGGCGGACAACCTCTCTCCCTACATCGACGCGGCACCGCTCGAGGAGCAGAAATACTTCCTGGCGACCCAGCAGGTGGACGAGGCCCGCCATGCGGTGTTCTTCAAGCGCTTCATGAACGAGGTGTGCGGCATCGGCGACGGGTCGATGGCCAGCGGCCTGCGGGAGATCAAGCCGCAGCTGACGTCCGGCTTCCGCAAGATCTTCGATCGCCTCGACACGATGGCCGATGAGCTGCGCGCCGACCGCTCGCCCGCGAACCTCGCGGCGGCGGTGACCCTCTACCACGTCGTGATCGAGGCCTCGCTCGCACAGCCCGGCCAGCATTTCATCTGCGGCTACCTGCAGGAACGCGACAGGCTGCCGGCTTTTCGCGCGGGCATGGAGAACATCGCCGCTGATGAGCAGCGTCACATCGGCTTCGGGGTCAAGCTCCTTGCCGACCTCAATCGCGAAGACCCGGTGCGCGTGCCCAAGGCGGTCGCCCGCATCCTGCGCGAGGTGAACCCCTTCACCTCCCAGGTGCTGATGCCGCCCGGCTGGGACGAGCGCTACATCACCGTGTTCAACGCCACCTTCGACGACGTGGGCATCGAAGGCGTGCAGTCGATGACCACCAAGCTGCGCTCGGCGGGCCTGGCGATCGAGACGCTCCCCGGGCCGCCGTTGCTGCCGCCGGGCCTCTCGCCGCTGGAGATCTCCCAGCGCGGGCGGGCGCTCGCCAAGGCGGGCGTGATCGGCGTGCGCGAAGGGCCCTCGCGGCGCGACCCCGAGACGCTCGCGCTGCTGTTCGACACGATCCGCCGCCAGGTCAACCCCGATCACGGCCTCGCACGGCCGACCACCTTCCAGTGGGACTTCACCGATCCCGACGTCCCCAGCTGGCACCTGGTCGTGAACAACGGCTCGAGCTCGGTCGGCGAGGGCCAGGCGCCCGCCCCCGACCTGCGCCTGCGCCTCTCCTACCAGGACTGGGTCGACATCGTCGGCCAGCGGCTCGACCCGCTGCGGGCGATCGCCACGGGCAGGCTGCGCCCACGCGGCAACCCGCTCGCGCTCGCCCGCCTGACGAAGGTCTTTCCAAGAGACTGAGCACGCCCGCGGCGTGGGTCCGTCGCGGCCGACGCTCGCGGCCGCTAGCCGGGTGAGAACTCGCGTTCGGCAGCTGCGCCCGCACCACCCGCACCACCCGCACCACCCGAGGCGCCCGCGGCGCCCGCGGGGCCGATCACCGGAGTGGGCGGCGGCGTCGCGCCCGCGAGGCGCGCACGGGTCCCGGCTTCCACGAGGGCGGGCTGCTCCGGGCTGAACTCGCGCCCGCCGCCGGCGCGTGGGCCGCCGGCCGGACCCGCGCGCGCGGCCGAGACGCCGGCGCCCGGCGCCGCCGCGCCCAGCGGGCTGCGCAGCGGCGTCGCGGCATGCGAGACGCCACCCGCGCCGTGCGCGGCCGCGTGCCCGAGCGCGAGCGTGCGATGGCCGCCATGCGCGGGATGCCCGGCGCCGCTGAGCGCAACGCAGCCAGCGCCGAGGCCGAGCGCGAGCAGGCAGCCCACGGCGAGCTTTGCCCCGAGCGGCCCGCCCGCGAAAAGCCAGCCGCCGCCCGTGGCACCCGCGCCGGCTCCCGCGGTGGCACCCGCCCCGGCGCCCGCGAGGCTCGAGGACCCGAGCCCTCCGCCAAGCGGCTGGGCGGCGAGCCCGCCCGAGCCGGCGCCCGCGACGGCCGCCCCCGCGGGCGCAAACGCGCCCGCCCCGAGCGCGAGCGGCATGAGCGTGGGCGGCAGCACGGCGGCGAGCCCGCGCAGCGAGAGCACGTACGCACGGCACGCGGGACACTCGCCGCGGTGCATCACGGCGAGCCGGTAGCGCTCCCCGTCCGGGTCCAGGAGGCCGTAGGCGAGCGCGCGCATCAGCGAGGCCTGCTCCTCACACCAGCCGCCTTCGCGGATCGTCTGCACGAGCGCAGCGACCTTGCCCGCGACACCCGGGCGCCCTGACTCCCGCCCCTCCATCAGCTTCCGCATGCGAGCCTCGCTGAGCCCCATCCGCGCGGCCGCCTCGGCACGGGAGAGCCCCTGCAGATAGCACAGCGAGGCCGCCTCGCGCTCGCGCGCGTTCAGGCGCGCACGCATGCCCTCGAGCAGCGCCCGCAGCCTGATCCGGTCATCGAGCGCCGCGGCCAGGTCGTGCTCCACCGCCGGCATGTCGCCCGGGTCGGCCCACTCGTGCGCCCCGTCGGGCCTCGCCCCGGCCGATCCACTGCCGCCGTGCACGCGGCTACGCGCGCGATGCTCCTCGATCGCCCGGCGATAGGTGACCAGCACCAGCCAGCCGGTCGGGTTGGCGACCTCCTGTCCGTCGAGCAGGGCCCCGTACAGACCCTGCCACGCCTGGGCGTAGCAGGCCTCGAGGTCGCTGCTGTCGAAGCTCACACCGCTCGCCAGCAGCCGCCCGCGGACGCTTGCGAGCACGCGTCCGCGCAGCGCCTGGAACTCGTCCCGGAGGAGACGCTCGGCGCGAAAGCGGCGGAGGCTGAGCGGGCTCACACCGACAGACTAGGCAATTCCGCTGGATCGGTCTATTCCATTTAATGACTTTTGGCCGAATAGACGGGGGTGCAGGAGCTGCCGATCACGCGATCGCCGATCGATCTCGCGCGGCGCTCAGCCCAGGCGCGCGATCTGGGCGAGGCTCGCCGCGCGCATGTCCTCGCCGCCGCGGTGGGCGCGGTGCCACTCGACGATCAGCTCCAGCGCACCGTCGAGGTCGCACACCGGTCGCCAGCCGAGCTCGCCTTCGGCCGCGCTCGAGTCGATCGCAAGATGCTGGGCCTCGGGCGGGTGTCCAACCGCGTCCTCCTGCCAGCGCAGCTCGCCCTCCCACAGCCCTGCCAGCCGTTGCACGATCCAACCGACCGTGCGCTCGTCCTCGGCACGCGGGCCGAAGTTCCAGGGGCGCGCGGCCGCCGGATCGTTCCAGAGCGCCTCGGCCAGGCGCAGGTAGCCCGCGAGCGGGCTGAGCACGTGCTGCCACGGCCGCACCGCCCCCGGGTTGCGCACATGCAGCGGCTGTGCGCGTTCGATCGCCCGCACGGCATCGGGCAGCAACCGCTCCTCCCCCCAGTCGCCGCCGCCGATCACGTTGCCCGCGCGGGCGGTGGCGAGCGCGACCGAGCCCGCGGGCGCGTGCAGGAACAATCGCCGGTAGGCCGCGCTCACGAGCTCCGCGCAAGCCTTCGAGCTCGAGTAGGGGTCCTCGCCGCCGAGCGGGTCGCCCTCGCGGAAGCGCCGCGATCCCGTATGGTCGTTCTCGTAGCACTTGTCGGAGGTGACCACCACCGCCGCTCGCACGCTGGCGCCTACCAGCCGCACGGCCTCGAGCACGTTCACCGTACCGAGCACGTTGACCTCGTAGGTGAGCACCGGGTCCTGCAACGAGCGCCGCACCATCGGCTGGGCGGCGAGGTGCAGGACGATCTCGGGGTCCGCACGCTCCAGCGCCTCCGCCACCGCGCGCGCGTCGCGCACGTCGCCCCCGTGCTCCTGCACGTGTTCGCCGACCCGCGCGAGCTCATACAGCGACGGCCGCGTGGGCACGCCGGGCGAGAACCCCGACACGCGCGCCCCGAGTGCCTGCAGCCACAGCGACAGCCAGGCGCCCTTGAACCCGGTGTGCCCGGTGACGAGCACCCGCCGTCCCAGCCAGAAGTCGCGGTCGATCCTCACGGGGGCGGGTATCTTCACGCAATCGCCGACCGAGCAGCCTCCACCTCTCCGGTGCCGACCCTCCCGCCTCTGCCCCCGCGCGCGGACGTGCTCGGCGTGCCGCTTGCCGTGTCCGACTACCGCGAGGTGCTCGACTGGATGGAGGCGCTGATCGCCGCCGACGGCCGGGCGTACGTAACCGCGGCGGCGGTCAACCTGGTGATGTCCGCGCGCGAGGAGCCCGAAACGCTCGCGGCGGTGCTAGGAGCCACGCTCGCGGTGCCCGACGGCCAGCCGCTCGTGTGGGCGCTGCGCGCGCTCGGGCACCGTCGCGCGACACGCGTGTACGGACCCGACCTGATGGCGGGCTTCTGCGAGCGGGCGGCACGCGCTGCGATCCCCGTGTACCTCTACGGAGGCCGCACCCCCGAGGCGCTCGAGCTCCTGCGGCGACGGCTGAGCGAGCGCTTTCCCGGGCTCCCGATCGTGGGCGGCTACTCGCCGCCGTTCCGCGCTCTCACCGCGGAGGAGGAGGCGCGCGTGATCGCCGACATCGACCGCTCCGGCGCGGCGGTGGTATGGGTGGGCACGGGTCAGCCCAAGCAGGAGAAGTGGATGCTCGCGATGCGCCCGCGGCTGCGCGCGCCCCTGCTGGTCGGAGTGGGCGCGGCGTTCGACTTCCATGCCGGGCTCGTTCCCCAGGCGCCCGGCTGGATGGGGCGCGCAGGCCTCGAGTGGCTTTACCGGCTGTGGCGCGAACCGCGGCGCCTGTGGCGCCGCTACGCCCGCTACAACCCGCGCTTCCTGGCCGAGTTCCTGGGCCAGTACGTGCGCCACCGGCGGCGCGCCGGGGACTGACGCTCGCGCTGGCGGCGCGCATGCAGCGGCACGAAAACCACCGGGCCGCCGCTACCCTTCGCCTGGATGAACCCGTCGCATAGCACCGCCGAGGTAGCGGTCGTCGGCCTTGGCCGCGTCGGGCTGCCGTTGGCCCTGTCGTTCGCCGACCGCGGCCTCGAGGTGCTCGGCATCGACAACGACCCGAGCCGGCTCGGCGCGGTGGGAGAAGGCCGCATGCCCTTCGAAGAGACGGGCGCGCAGGAGCTGCTCACCCGCGCGCACGCCGCGGGTCGCCTGAGGCTCTCCGAGCGGGTGGCCGACGCGGCGAGCGCGCGCCACATCGTGATCACGCTCGGGACGCCCTCCTTCTCGCACATCGAGATCGACATGCGCGACATCCGCGCCGCGCTCGATGAACTGCTGGGAGTGCTCGACGCCGGCCACTCGCTGATCCTGCGCTCGACCGTCGCGCCCGGCACGACCGACTTCGTCGCCGGCTACCTCGCCAAGCACCGGGGCTTCCAGATCGGCGAGGAGGTGTTCGTCGCCCATGCCCCCGAGCGGATCGCGGCCGGGCGCTTCCTCGAGGAGATCGACACGCTGCCGTGCATCATCGGCGGCGTGGGGGCGCGCTCGGGCGAGGTCGTGGCTGAGCTGTTCGGGGCGTTCGCGGCGCCGATCGTCCAGACCACGCCTGTCCAGGCCGAGCTCGCAAAGATCTGGACGAACATCCTGCGCTACACGCACTTCGCACTTCCCAACCTGCTGATGATGGACTGCGAGCGCTACGCGGCGAACGTGTTCGAGGTGATCGACCTGATCAACCGCGACTACCCCCGCGGCGGGATCGCAAGCCCCGGCTTCACGGCGGGGACCTGCCTGCGCAAGGACTTCACCTTCTCGGAGGAGCGCTCGGCCGCGCCGGGGATGCTGCTGGCGGTCTCGCGGGTGAACGAGTCGGTGCCGCTGTTCCTGCTCGAAGGCGCCAAGCGCCGCCTCGGATCCCTCGCCAACCGGAAGGTGGCCGTGCTCGGCCTCGCCTTCAAGGCCGACACCGACGACGAGCGCGACTCGCTCGCCCACAAGCTGATCCGCATGCTCGAGCGCGAGCTCGCCGACGTGCTCGTGCACGACCCGCACGTCGCCACGCCCACGCCCTCCCTCGAGGAGGCGCTCGACGGCGCCGAGCTCGTGGTCGTCGCGGCCAACCACTCCGAGTTCCGCACCCCGCAGACGCTCGCCGTGATCGGGGCCCGCGCGCGCCCGGACTGCCTCGTGGCGGACCCGTGGGACTGCTGGGGGGCCGCTCAGGTGTTCGCCTATGCGTCCGAGCTCGCCCTATTGATGCCCACCCCCCCGCCCAGGTGAGCCGTGTGCTCGTCACAGGTGGCGCCGGCACGATCGGCGCGGCGGTGGTCAGGCGGCTTCTCTCGGACCCGGCCTTCGAGGTGCGCGTCTCCGACCAGCGCCTGGCGCCGCAATGGATGCGCGAGGGGGCCGAGGTGCACACAGGCGACCTGCGCCTGGCGCAGGAGGCGCGCACGGCCACGCGTGGCTGCACGCACGTGATCCACCTGGCCGCGATCGTGGGTGGGATCGCCAACTTCCATCGCCTGCCGCACACGCTCACCGAGGTCAACAACGCGCTCTACAACGCCGTCATCCGCGCGGCGCTCGACGCGGAGGTGGAGCGCTTCCTGTACGTGTCCTCCTCGATGGTGTTCGAGCGCGCCGAGGTGTTCCCGACCACCGAGGGGTACCTGGCCGACTGCCCCGTGCCCGTATCCGCCTACGGCTTCTCGAAGCTCACGGGAGAGGTCTACTGCCGCGCAGCCCACCAGGAGCACGGCCTGCCCTACACGATCTGCCGACCGTTCAACGCCTACGGCCCGGGCGAGATGCCCGACGCCGAGCCGGGCATCGCCCACGCCGTGCCCGACCTGATCGAGAAGGTGCTCTCGGGCCAGCGCCCATTGCAGATATTCGGCTCGGGCGAGCAGACGCGAACGCTCACGCACGTGGACGACATCGCCGATGGCATCGTCACCGCGCTCGGCTCCCCCGCCGCGCTCAACGAGGACTTCAACATCTCCGCGGCGCGCGAGCTGAGCATCGAGGAGATCGCGCGGATCGTGTGGGAGGCGTGCGGCGAGGACGCGGACGCCTTCGAGCTCGAGCACCTGCCGAGCTTCGAGGTCGACGTGCAGCGGCGCTGGCCGTCGGTGGAGAAGGCCCGCGAGGTGCTCGGCTGGCAGGCGCGGATCGAGGTCGAGGACGGGATCGCCGCGACGGTCCGCTGGCTACGCGAGCACCGTGCCGCGGCTCCACAGGCGCATGTCTCCTCGGCCTAGGCTCGCTCGCCGGCCGCGATCGAGATCGGCTCCGCGGCAGCCGCCTATAGGCTCCCGCCCATGACCGACCGCCGCTCAGCGCTGATCACCGGAGTCACGGGCCAGGATGGCTCCTACCTGGCCGAGCTCCTGCTCGAGAAGGGATACGAGGTCCACGGCATGGTGCGCCGCGCCTCGACAGAGAAGTTCGAGCGGATCGAGCACATCCGCGATCGCATCACGTTGCATCAGGGCGATCTCCTGGACCAGCGCTCGATCGTCGACGCGCTGCGGGCCGCGCGGCCGAACGAGGTCTACAACCTCGCCGCGATGTCGTTCGTCGCGGTGTCGTGGATCCAGCCGACGCTCACCGCCGAGTTCACCGGGGTCGGGGTCACGCGGATGCTCGAGGCGATGCGCGAAGTATGCCCGGAGGCGCGCTTCTACCAGGCATCCTCGAGCGAGATGTTCGGCAAGGTCCTGGAGGTCCCGCAGACCGAGACGACCCCCTTCTACCCCCGCTCGCCCTACGGCGTGGCGAAGGTCTACGGCCACTTCATCACCGTCAACTACCGCGAGTCATATGACCTGCACGCGACCTCCGGGATCCTGTTCAACCACGAGTCCGAGCGCCGCGGGCTCGAGTTCGTCACGCGCAAGATCACCTGGCACGCGGCGGCCATCAAGCACGGCCGAGCCGAGGAGCTGCGACTCGGCAATCTCGACGCCGAACGCGACTGGGGCTATGCCAAGGACTACGTCGAGGCGATGTGGCTGATGCTCCAGCGAGACGTGCCCGAGGACTACGTGATCGCGACCGGCACGGCGCACTCGGTGCGCGAATGCTGCGAGATCGCCTTCGATGAGGCGGGGCTGGGCGACTTCGAGCGGTACGTGCAGATCGACCCGTCGTTCGTGCGCCCGGCCGAGGTGGACCACCTGATCGGCGACCCCGGCAAGGCCGAGCGCGATCTCGGCTGGAGGCCGCGCACGACCTTCGAGGAGTTGATCCGGCTGATGACGCGAGCCGACCTGCAGCTGCTGTCCAAGAGCTGAGCACGATGGGCGTGCCGCTGTTCGACACCTCGACGCCCCTGCACCCGCTGCGCGATGAGCTGCGCGGGGCGATCGACCGCGTGCTCGCCTCCGAGAGCTACATCCTCGGCCCGGAGGTGAGCGCGTTCGAGCGCGAGTTCGCCGACTACTGCGGCGCACGGCACGCGATCGGGGTGGCGAACGGCACCGAGGCGATCACGATCGCGCTGCGGGCGATGGGCGTGGGCCCAGGCGATGAGGTGGTGGTCCCGTCCTTCACCTTCTACGCCTCCGCCGAGGCGATCCCACCGACGGGCGCGACGCCGGTGTTCTGCGACATCGACCCCGACACCTACTGCGTCACCGCCGAGACGGTCCGCGCCGTGCTGACGCCGCGTACGCGCGCGGTGATCGCGGTGCACCTGTTCGGCAACGTCGCGCCGGTCGCGGAGATCGAGGCGCTCGGCGTGCCGGTGCTCGAGGACGCCGCCCAGGCGGCCGGCTCGCGCTTCGGCGAGCAGCGTCCGGGCGCACTCGGCACGGCGGCGACGTTCTCGTTCTTCCCCTCGAAGAACCTCGGCTGCTTCGGAGACGGAGGCGCGATCACCACCGGCGACGAGCAGCTCGCCGAGCGCGTGCGCACGCTCCGCTTCCACGGCTCGCGCGACAAGGTCACCTACGAGCAGGTCGGCTACAACTCGCGCCTGGACGACCTGCAGGCGGCGATCCTGCGCGTGCAGCTGCCGCACCTCGACTCCTTCGCCGAGGGACGCCGGCGGGTGGGCGAGCACTATGCCGAGGCCGGCCTGGGCGAGCTCCTAAGACTGCCGCGCGCGGTCGAGGGCGCCGCGCCGGCGTGGCACCTGTACGTCGTCGGCCATCCCGAGGTCGCGCGCCTGGAAGCGGCGCTCGCGGCGGCCGGCATCGGCCACAAGCCCTACTACCGCACGCCGGTCCATCGCCAGGCGCCGATGCGCGCATGGGGCGCGGGCGCCGAGCTGCCGGCCACCGAACACGCGGCGGCCACGCACTTGGCGATCCCGATGAGCCCCGTACTCACGCGCGAGCAGGTCAAGCAGGTCGTCGCCGCCGCCGCAAAGGCCGGCTAGCGCCAGTGCTCGAGCAGATCCTGCTCGGGCACCTCGCCCGTGATCCGCGCGGGGACGCCCATCGCCACGGCGCGCGGCGGCACGTCGCGGGTGACCACCGCACCCGCCGCCACGAAAGCCTCCTCGCCGACCTCGACTCCGGGCAGCAGCACGGCCCCGCCGCCGATGCGACAGGCACGGCGCAGCGTGGGCCCGCGCGGCGGCGACTCCCCCGCGTGGCGGGCCATCGTGTGATCGTTCGTGCTCACCACCCCGGGGCCGAGGAACACGTCGTTCTCGACCACGGAGAAGGCCGTCAGGTAGACCCCCGACTGGACCCGAACGCGTGCGCCGAGGTGAACGTCGTTGTCGACCACGCTGCCGCGGCCGATCACCGACCCGGCGCCGACCACGGCACGCTCGCGCACGTAGCACTGGTCGCCGAGCACCACCTCCGCGGCGATGCCCGCGCCCGCGAACACCACCGCGCCCGCGCCCACGCTGCTGCCGGGGCCGATCCGCAAGGCGCCCACCTCCCCCTTCGCCCGGGAGTGGGGCGCCAGCCGCGGGGGCTTGCCGAGCACGACGTGGTCCTCGATGACGCAGCCCTCTCCGATCACGGTGCCCGCATACACGACCACGTGCGCCCCGAACCTCACGCCGATGCCCACCCTCACAGCATCGCCCAGCACCAGCCCCGGAGCGCTCTGACCGGGCGACCCCGTCTGCGAGCTCACAGCCGGACGACGTTCGCGCTGCTCGTGGCGCGGGTGACCCCGCGCAGGTCGAGCACCAGCCGCGCGCGCCGGGCGATCAGCTCGTGATCGACGCCGGGATGCGCGGTGACGATCAGCGCGAGGTCGGCTGCGGCGATCGCGTCGGGCAGCGGCGTGCTGGAGAGCCCGAACTCGGCGAGCGCGGGGACGTGGGGGTCGTGGTAGAGGACCTCCGCACCCAGCTCGCGCAGCAGCGCGATGATCTTCAACGCGGGCGACTCGCGCACGTCCCCCACGCCGGGCTTGTAGCTCACGCCCACCACCGCCACACGCGAGCCTTTGACGGGCATACCGCGATCGTTGAGCGCGCGCTGCGCCTTGGCGAGGCAGTGATAGGGCATCTGCTGGTTGACCTTGCCGGCCAGCTCGATGAACTCGGTGGTCATGTCGAACTCGCGCGCGCGCCAGCTCAGGTAGAAGGGGTCGACCGGCATGCAGTGACCGCCCATCCCCGGACCCGGCTCGAAGCGCATGAACCCGTACGGCTTGGTGGCTGCCGCGTCGACCACCTCCCAAATGTCGATCCCCATGCGGTCGGTGAGCATCGCGAGCTCGTTCACGAGCGCGATGTTCACCGAGCGGAAGATGTTCTCGAGCAGCTTCGTCAGCTCGGCCACCTCGGGACTGGAGACGCGCACCACGTGGTCGCAGACGAGCCCGTAGAGCGCCTCTGCGCGGTCGGCGCACGCCTCGGTGATGCCCCCGACGACCTTGGGGACGCTGCGCAGGGTGTGGTCGGTGCGTCCCGGATCCACGCGCTCGGGGGAGAACGCGAGATGGAAGTCGCGGCCCGCGGCCAGCCCCGACTCCTCCAGCAGCGGCGCGACGCGCTCGCGCGTGGTGCCCGGGTAGGTCGTGGACTCGAGCACGATCAGCTGCTCGGCCACGAGCACGCGTGCAAGCGCGCGCGTGGCGTCGATCAGCGGCCCGAGATCGGGCTCGCGGTTGCGCGTGAGCGGGGTGGGCACGCAGATCAGCACCGCCTCGGCGTCCCTCAGCAGCGCGTAGTCGGTGCTCGCGCGGATGCGGGGCGAGACGGCGCTGAGCGTCTCGCTTGAGACGTCCTCGATATAGGACTCGCCGGCGCCGATCGCGGCCAGCTTGCGCGCGTCCAAGTCGACCGCGATCACCTCGCAGCCCTCCTCCGCGAAGGCGACCGCGAGCGGCAGGCCCACGTAGCCCAGCCCGATCACGCCAACGGTGGTCATCCGCGCGCCAGTGTAAGCCCTGATTGGGACGGGGCCCGCTCGGCGGCCGCGTCAGGACCCGGCCAGCTCGGCCTCGAGCTCGCGCATGTCCGAGCGCACCATCCGCTCCACCAGCTGCTCGAAGGAAAGGCGCGGGCGCCAGCCGAGATGCTCTCGCGCGCGCGCAGGGTCGCCCACGTTGGGGGTGCGCTCGGGCTTGCGCACGAGCTCGGGGTCCACGCGCACGTGCTCCTCGGCCACCAGGTCCACGCACGCGAACGCGGCGTCGGCGAACTCGAAGACCGTGTGCGGTTCGCCGCTTGCGAGCACGTAGTCGTCCGGCCAGTCCTGCTGGAGCATCAGCCAAGCGCCCTGCATGACGTCCCCGGCGAAGGACCAGTCGCGGATCGCGTCGAGCGAGCCGAGCCGCAGCTCCTGCTGGCGTTCCTGCGCGATCGCCGCGGCTGCGCGGCTGATCCTGCGCGTGACGAACCGCTCGGGCCGGCGCTCGGACTCGTGGTTGAAGAGGATCCCCGAGCTCGCGTGCAATCCCGCCTCGCGGCGCATCGCGCCCACCAGCTCGTGGCCGGCGACCTTGGCGATCCCGTAGGGGTTGGCGGGGCGAGGTGGGGTGTCCTCGCGCTGCGGGCTCTCCTCGGCCTCGCCGAACATCGCGCCCGAGGCGGCCACGAACACCCGCGTCTCGGCGCAGCGCTCGCGCACCGTCTCGAGGACCGCCGCGGTGGCGCCCGCGATCGCCGCGAGCGTCTCGGCCGGCCGCTGCCAGGAGGCGGGCACGAACGATGGCGCTGCCAGGTGATACAGCTCGTCGGGGCGCACGCGCACGATCGCCTCGCTCAGGCTCTCAGGCGCGAGCAGGTCCCCGTGCATAAGCTCGATCTCACCGCGCAGGTGCTCCGAGGCCCCGAGCGGGCGCTCCAGCCCGCCGCGCAGCAGCCCCGTCACCGCATAGCCCTTCTCGAGCAGCAGCTCGGCCAGGAACGACCCGTCCTGGCCTGTGATCCCGGTGATCAGCGCGCTCGTGGCGGACGACACCCGCTGAGCTTACGGGCTCCTCGACAGGGTGGGTCCCCCGTAGATCCCCGCCAGCGCACGCGAGACCGCCTCGGGGGAGCAGATCACGAGCGCGCGCTCGCGTCCCCGCTCGCCCGCTTGGCGGTCGCCGGCGAGCCGCTCGATCGCTGCGGCGAGAGCGCGCGGGTCCCCAGCGGGCACGAGTCCCTCCTCGGGCACGAGCTCGGGCAGCGCCCCCACCCGGCTGGCGGCGACGGGGACGCCCGCGGCCATCGCCTCGGCGGCTGCCAGGCCGAACGTCTCGGCCGAGCGCGACGGCGCCAGCGCGATCGCGGCGCCGGCCCGCAGGCGCGCGAGCTCGGCGTCCGCCACTCCTCCGAGGAAGCGCACCTCGCCGCCACGGACACGATCGCGCAGCGCCTGGTACTCCGGACCCTCGCCGGCGACGAGCAGCGGGATCGCCGCAAGGCGGCACGCGTCGATCGCGACGTCCACGCCCTTCTCGGGGGCGAGCCTGCTCACGACCAGCGCATACCTGCCCGCGGCGCGCGCCCTCGTTTCCGCCTCGCGCGCACCCGAGGCGTCCGTCGCCGACAGCCCGGCGTGATCGTCAACCGCGACGTGCGCCGGGCGCAGGGGCGGGGCGAGAACGTGCACCCGCTCCCACGGAAGCGGCGCACCGAGCTCGCGCAGGCGTTCGCGGGCGAACACGCTCGGCACGATCACCGCGTCGGCCTGCTCGCTCATCCTGCGCTGCCAGAGGGCCAGCGACGCTCCGTAGGCGAGCGCCTCGGGCGCGCTGCCGCGGCAGTTCAGGCGAATGCCCGGGAGCGTGTTGCGTCCGTGACAGCGGGTGCACTCGGCGCCGCGTGTAAAGCACACGCCGGTCGCGCACACGAGGCGGTACTGGTGCAGATGCAGCACCACCCGCGCTCCCGCCCGGCGCGCCGCCGCGAGCGCGCGCCAGCCGAGCGCGGGCTGCAGGTTGTGGGCGTGCACGACGCGCGCCCGCGAGAGCCGCACCGCGCTCGCGACCTCGGCCGGCGCCAATCCGCCGGCGAGCAGGCCGAGCGCGGCGGCGCTCCTGCCGATCCGGGCGGAATCCCGCTCGAGCAGCTCTGCGGGCTCGTCGAGGTGCTCGCGCACCAGCCACAGCAGATCCTCGACCACGCGCTCCTCCCCGCCGGTCGTGCGATAGCGGTTGTGCAGGAACAGGACCATGCGCGAGGGCAGCCTAGTGATACGCGTGGGCGGCGCTCGCACGTGAGCGCCGCTGCGCGCCTGGCCAGACCCGCCCGTGCATGGCAAGGCGGTCGCAAACCTAGACTGTTCCGATATGCGGGCCGCCTCGATAGTGATCCCCACGAGGGCGCGACTCTCCTACCTGGAGGTGGCGCTCGGCTCGATCGCGGCCGCGGCCGCCGAGCTCGGGGTGGACGTGCTCGTCGTGGACGACGCCGGCGAGAGCGCCCCTACGCGCGCGCAGGCAGCGCGCTTCGGCGCGCGCTATCACGCCCACGACGGGCCACGCGGCCTGAACATCGCGCGCAACACGGGCGTGGAGCAGACCGAGGGCGAGCTGGTGGTGTTCCTCGACGACGACGTCGAAGCCGCCCCCGGATGGCTGTCCGCGCTGTTGGCCGCCGCCGGCGAGCACCCTGAGGTGGAGGTGTTCACCGGACCGATCAGAGCCCGGCTGGAGGGCCCGGCCCCGCGTGGATGCGGCCGCGAGGGCCCGCCGATCACGACGCTCGACCTCGGCGCGGCCGACGCCGAGGCGCGCTTCGCGTGGGGGGCGAACATGGCGATCCGCAGGTCCGCGCTCGAGCGGGTGGGGCCGTTCGATCCCTCGCTCGAGCATGGAGGGGATGAGCAGGAGTGGCAGGAACGGCTGCGCGCCGAGAGCCCCGGGGCACGCGTCCTGTACGTGGCGGCGGCGGCAGTCGCACACCGCCGCGTGGGTGCGGACGCGCGCCTGCGCTCGCTCGCCCGTGGCGCGTACGTGCGCGGCAAGGCCGCGCGCCGCTTCGACAGCCGGCGCGGCCGCGCGCCGAGCCTCGCCCGCGAGCTGCTCACGCTCGCGGGCTGCATCGGACACGTCGTGCGCAGGCAATGTCCGGCGGGACTGACGCTCGTGGCCCACAGCAGCGGCCGGCTGGCCGAGTCGCTGGGCGAGCGCCCCGCTCCGCGCCGGCGAGCGCCCGGCGAGGTGGCGTCGCTGCCGCACGCGGGCGCGGCGAACGGCGCCGGGGCCGAGAACGGAGCGGCACCTCATGCCGAGGACTTCCTGTCGGGCTCCAGCGGAACGGTCGGGGGCGTGGATGCGCTGCGCCGACGCGTGAGCGACTCGGCGCTCGACGCCTGGGAGCTCGCCAGCGCCAGGCGGCTGCGGCTCGACCGCGCGGCGAGCGTGCTGCCGCCGCGCCGGAGGGTGCTCGCCCTCGGGGTGGAGCGACCCGAGCACCGCGACCTGGCGGCTGCGGCGAGCGCGGAGCTCATGCGCTCACGCCACGAGGTCGAGCTGTGCACGCGCCCCGCCGAAGGCCGCGGGAAGTTCGAGAACCTCAACCTGCTGCTCGACGCGCACCCGCTCGCCGAACGCGACTGGCTGCTCGTGATCGACGACGACGTCGAGCTGCCCCGCGGCTTCCTCGACCGCTTCCTGTTCCTGTGCGAGCGCTTCTCGCTGACGCTCGCCCAGCCGGCGCACCGGCTGGACTCCCACGCGGCGTGGTCGGTCACCCGCCGGCGCCCGGGTAGCGTCGTGCGCGAGACCCGCTTCGTGGAGATCGGCCCGGTGACCGCGTTCGCACGCGCGAGCTTCCCCGTCCTGCTCCCGTTCCCTGCGATGCGCATGGGGTGGGGCTTGGACGTGCACTGGGCGGCGCTCGCGCACGAGCGCGGCTGGCGCTGCGGAGTGGTGGACGCGGTCCCGATCGGCCACCGCGTGGCGCCGGCGGCCTCCGCCTACGGACGCGCCGCCGCGGTGGCCGAGGCCCAGGCGTTCCTCGCCGATCGACCGTACGTGAGCGCCCTCGAGGCGGAACGCACACTCGCTACCCACCGCCGCTGGTGAGCAGCGCCCACGGCAGCGGTCCACGCGTGGCGGTGGTGGCCGAGTTCTACCCGAGCAGCCGCGACCCTGTACTGGGCATCTGGGCGCACCGGCAGGCGCTCGCCGCGCGCGACGCGGGGGCCGACGTGCGCGTGCTGGTGCTCCACCGGCTCGTGCCGCCGCGCGCCGCGCTCGCGGCCGGGGCCGGTGGCACCGCGAGCGCGATCGGGGCGCTCGTGCGCGAGCCGCGCAGGCAGACCCTCGACGGCATCGCGATCACCTACGTGCCGTACCTCTCGCCGCCACGCGATCGCTCCTACCAGAGCTGGGGCGCGTGGGCCGCTCCGGTGCTCGGCCTGGCCCTGCGCCGGCTGCGCCATTCGTTCCCGTTCGAGCTGATCCACGCGCACAACGCCGTCCCGGCGGGCGACGCTGTCCGCCGCGCCGGGGTGCGAGTCCCACTGGTGGTGTCCGTCCACGGCGGGGACGTGCTCTACACGGTCCGGCGCGACCCGGCGGGAGCGAATGCCGTTGCGCGCGCGCTCGGGGCCGCGCGGCTCGTGCTCGCCAACAGCGACGGGATCGCCGAGCTCGCGCGCGCCCACGGCGCTGAGGAGACCCGCGTGGTACATCTCGGCGCGGACCTCCCCGCCGGCGGGCAGGGCGGGCAACGGGCGGGCGAGCGCGACAGGCGGGCGGCAGCGCCCACGCTCGTGACGGTGGCCCACCTCGTCGCGCGCAAGCGTCACGCGGACGTCCTGCGTGCGCTCGCGGTGCTCGGGCCGCGACACCCGACGCTGCGCTATGCGATCGTGGGCGATGGCCCCGAGCGGACCGCCCTGCAGGGCCTTGCGACCCGCCTCGGCGTGGCCGACCGGGTCGACTTCTACGGTCAGCTCGCTCCCCAGGCGGCGCTCGAGCGGGCGCGGCGCTGCACGCTGTTCGTGATGCCCTCGACCGATGAGGCATTTGGCGTCTCCTACGTGGAGGCGATGGCCGCCGGGGTCCCCGCGATCGGCTGCCGCGGGGAGCCGGGGCCCGAGGAGATCGCGGCCGCCGGGGACGGCTTCCTGCTCGTGCCGCCGGGCGACATCGAGCGCCTGACCCAGCGCATCGACGAGCTGCTGTCCGATCCCCGCCGCCTGCGCGAGACGGGAAAGCGCGCGCGCGCGACGGTCGCCGCCAACTTCACGTGGGAGCGCTGTGGCGAGCAGACGCTCGCCGCGTATGCAGCCGCGCTCACGTGAAGCCGGTCCTGTTCGTCACCGGACACGTGCCCGCCTACCGCGTGGGCGCACTCGAGCGCCTGCACGAGCGCGAGGGGATCGAGGTGGCGCTGTTCGGCGGCAGCTCGCTGCACGGCGGTCCCCGCTTCGCCGGCGAGCTTCCTTTTCCGAGCCGCCGCGTCGAGCCGGCGCAGCTCGCGCGGATGGCGGCGAGCAGACGCCACCGGGCGGTGGTGTGCCCCACCGGCGGGCGGCTCGCCCTGCTCGCCACCTGGTCCGGCGCGCGGGCCGGGCGCCTGCCCCTGATCCTGTGGGCGTCGCTGTGGGCGCACCCGCGCAGCGCCGCGCACGCGCTCAGCTACCTGCCGGTGCGCCGCCTGTACCGCTCGGCCGAGGCGGTCGTCACCTACGGGCCGCACGTGAGCGACTACGTCACGGCGCGGGGGGCGCGCAACGTGCACATCGCCCCCCAGTCCGTCGACAATCGCTTCTGGGGCGACCCCGCGGCGAGCGGCCGCACCCCCGCCTGGCCCCTCGCTGCAGCCGACGCGCCGGAGCAGCGGCGCGGCATGAGGTTCATGTTCGTGGGCAGGGCAGCACCAGAGAAGGGGGTAGGCGTGCTGCTCGCCGCCTGGCGCGCGGCTCGCCTCGCTCGCGGACCGGCCACGCTCGCGCTCGTCGGCGTGGGGAGCGGCTTCCGCGCCGGGGAGTCCGCGCAGACGGGCGCGGAGGTGCTGAGCATGGACGCCGTGACCCCGCCCGAGCTGCGCGATCTGTACGCGGCGGCGGACGTGCTCGTGGTGCCGTCCGTGGCCACCCGCACGTTCCGCGAGCCGTGGGGCCTGGTGGTGAACGAGGCGATGAACAGGGGGCTCGCGGTGATCGCCAGCGACGCCGTCGGGGCGGCCGCGGGCGGCCTGGTGCGCGACGGCGAGAACGGGCTCGTGGTGAGGGCGGGCGAGGAGCGCGCGCTGGCCGAGGCGCTCGAGCGGCTCGCGGGCGACCCGGAGCGCACCGCGCGCATGGGGGCGGCGGGGGCGCTTGCGGTGCAGGCCTACGACCACGATGCCTGGGCGGCGGGCTTCTCGCGCGCGCTGGCTACCGTCGGCCTCTCCCGCACCCGCTGGTAGCGTTGTTTGGTCAGCCGATGAGCTTCACACGCCTCCAGAGCCGACTCGCCCTGCCGGCAGTGCTGCTTCTCAGCGCGCTGTCGAGCGCCGCCCCCGCCCGCGCGGACGTGGGCGAAACGATCATCCTGCGCTGCACGCACGGCCAATCGCTTGCAGGGTTCAGCCAGAGCGCCTACAGCCAGGCGCTCAAGGAGCTGAGCGCGACCGCGGAAGAGTACACGCCGTGCGCCAACCAGATCCGCCAAGCCCAGCTCGCGGCGGCGGGCCGCGGCGGCGGGGGCGGCGGAGCCGAAACGGTGGTGCCGATCGCCGCGTCCGCGACCGAGAAGCAGGCTGTGGCGCGCGCGGCGCGGAGCGCCCCCCTCCCCGTGCGGCTCGGCAGCCAGGTGATCGCGCCGGGCGTCGTGCACGCCAACATATCCTCGGCCTTCAGCACCCTGCCCACGCCGCTCCTGGCGATGCTGGCGTTCCTGCTCGCCTGCCTGATCCTGGTCGCGGGCGGCCATCTGCGCAACCGTGTCCGTGGCGAGCGCTCCGACTGAGCGCCTGCCGGTGACGGAGGCGCCACCGGCCGGCCGGCGGATCCTCGACGCACCCGCGCGCCGCGCGCACGACGCGGGGGGCGACGCGCGGTCCGGCCCGCGAGGAGCCCTGTGGTGGCCGACGCTGCTGCTCGCGGGCGGCCTGTGCTTCGTCACGTTCTTCGCCAAAGGCGGGCTCAACCTCGAATCGATGACCAGCACCGAGATGGCGCTCACGCTCGGCGCGGGGGCGCTCGCCGCCGTGGCCGTGCTGCGCGAGCGCAGAGCAGGCGGTCGCTGGGGGTTCTGGGCGATCGCGCTGCTGCTCGCGCTGAGCGCGCTCACTGCGCTGTCTGTGGTGTGGTCGGTGGCGCCGGCGGCGAGCTGGCAGGACTCCGGCCGGATGCTCGCCTACAGCGGCGTGTTCGGCGCGGCGGTGGCGCTCGTGCGCCTGGCACCCGAGCGCTGGCCGGCGGTGCTCGGCGGGCTCACGCTGGCGGCCGTGGCGGTGTGCGCCTATGCGCTGCTCACGAAGGTGTTCCCCGCCTCGCTCGCCGCATCCAACCACTACGCGCGCCTCGAGGAACCGTACGGCTACTGGAACGCGATCGGCTTGACGGCCGCGATGGGGGTGATCGGCTGCATGTGGCTCGGCGCGCGTCGTGGCGGTCACGCGCTGCTCAGCGCGCTCGCCTACCCAGCGATGGGTGTGCTGCTGCTGACGCTCGTGCTCGCCTACTCGCGCGGCGCGCTCGCGGCGCTCGCGGTTGGGCTCGTGCTGTGGTTCTGCGCGGTGCCCCTGCGACTGCGGGGCGCTGCGGTGCTGATCCTCGGCGCCGTCGCGGCGGCAGGCGTGGCGGCGTGGGACTTCTCGATGCACGCGCTCAGCTCGGACAACGTGGCGCTCGCCGACCGCACGGCCGCCGGCCACCGCTTCGGGGCGATCCTGCTGGCGATGATGCTGGTGCTCGCCTTGGCCGGGATCGCGGTGGGCTTCATCACGGGCCGGCGCGCGCCGGCGCTGATCTCGCGCCGCCGCGCCGGCATGCTGCTGCTGGGCCTGGCAGCCGCCGCGCTGATCGCCTTTGCGGGGGCGCTCGCGCACAGCCATCGGGGCTTCACCGGCAGCATCTCCCACGCGGTCGATGCGCTCACCAACCCGAACGCGAAGACCCCGCCCAACACCCCCGGGCGCCTCACGGCGGTGGCGAGCGTGCGCGCGCGCTACTGGAAGGAGGGATTTGAAGTGTGGGAAGCGCACCGGGCCCTCGGCGCGGGTGCGATGGGCTATCAGACCGCGCGCCTGCGCTACCGCAAGGCGCCGCTCGTGGTCGCCCACGCGCACGGGTTCGTCGTGCAGACGCTCGCCGACCTCGGGCTCGTGGGCGTGGCGCTCGCGCTGGCGCTGCTCGCCGCCTGGATGGCCGCCGCGGGGCGGGCGACCCACCCCTTCAACCGCAGCTGGGCGCCGTGGCGATCCTGGCGTGCGCTGGCAGGCAGGAGCGGGCCTGCAGGGATCGGGCCGGGTCCGGGATGGCGTGCCGTGCCGGAGCCCTATACGGCCGAGCGCATCGCGCTGCTGAGCATGCTCTGCCTGGTGGTGGTGTTCGGCGTGCACTCGCTCGTCGACTGGACCTGGTACGTCCCGGGAAACGCCTGCGTGGCGCTGATCTGCGCCGGCTGGCTCGCCGGCAGGGGTCCGCTCGCCGCTCGCGCCGGCGCCGGGGCGGCGCGCGTGCGCCCGCTTCCGCGCTCGCTGGCGGAGCTCGGCCGCGGTCGCGCGATGCTCGCGGCGATCGTGCTCGCGGCCGCGCTGCTGGCGGCGTGGTCGCAGTGGCAGCCCCAGCGCTCAGAAGCGGCGCGAGGGCAGGCGCTCGCACAGCTCGCCCGTGACCCGAGCCGGGCGCTCGCCTCGGCCAAGCTCGCGGTCAGCCGCGACCCGCTGTCGGCGATCGCGCTCGAAACGCTCGCCGAGGTCCAGCGCGTGAGCGGCCAGCCCGCGGCCGCGCGGGCGACGCTCGCCCAGGCCGTGCGCGAACAGCCCTCCAACCCGCGCACCTGGCTCGCCCTGGGGCGTTATGACCTCGCCACCAACCCGCGCGCGGCGCTGCCGGAGATGCGGGCGGCGATATACCTCGACCCCGAGTCGATCGCGCCCGAGCTGATCACCGGCCCGCGCGCCGACCGTGAAGCGATCACGATCTACAACCAGTACATCCAAGCGCTGCGGGCGGCGATCGCACCACCACCCACTAGAAGCGCGAGCGCACCGCCTCGGCGAGCAGCAGGCGGCGCGCGCCGGGGCGCCCGCCGGCACTCCGCACCTCGACCTGCTCGAAGCCGAAGCTCTCAAGCAGCCGGTTGAGCGTGGAGGCGGTGTAGAAGCGCAGGTGCTCGCCGAGCGGGTGAAAGCGCTCGCCGAAGGCGCGCTCGGAGAGAGCAAGGTGCGCGCGCGTTAGCGGGCCGTGCGCTGGCGTGCTGAGCAGCAGCCGCCCGCCCGAGCGCAGCACGCGCCGAAGCTCGGACAGCCACGCGGCGGTGTCGGCCACATGCTCGATCACCTCGCCCGCCCACACGACGTCGAAGCTCGCGTCCTCGAGGTCCCAGCTGCCTTCCGCCTCCACCAGCCGCAGCTCGAGCCGCGGATACAGCGCCCGTGCGCGCGCGAGCGGCTGCTCTGCCACGTCGATCCCCACCACGCTCACGCCCGCGCACTGCAGCTCAGCGGCGAAGCGCCCCTCGCCACAGCCGACGTCGAGGACCCTCTCGCCGGGACCCACGCGCCCGAGCAGGAACTCCCTGCGCAGCGAGAAGTCGACCGGCTCGAGGCCCTCCTTGAGGCTGGACCAGAGCGCTTCGTGGTAGGCGCGGGAGGGCATCGCCGCCAAGGCTAGAGCCCGCGTCAGCGGGCCCCGGCGCAGCCGTCGGGGGCATGCAGCGAAGCTCTCATCTCTACCCATTGATGCGCAAAGCGACTATGTTCGGATCGTGGAGCTTTTGGGAGGAGCGGCGTGAGGTTCCGGCCAGCACGGTGAAGGTCGCCTTCGACACCCGCCCCGCCTCCGATCCGCATGGCGTCGGGCGCTACTCGCGGTGCCTGCTGGCGGCGCTGCGCGACACCGCGGCGGGCGGCGAGGAGATCGTCGAGACGCACCGACCGTCCTCGACGGCCCGCTCCCGCGCGGCGGACGTGTTCCACTCGCCGTGGATCTCCGGAGCGATGCTCCACAGCCCGTGTCCGATGGTGGTGACCGTCCACAGCGTCGCGGCGCTCAAGCGCCGCAGCGAGCACCTGCGCGCTGGACTGCGCCTGCGCCTGCGCCATCTCGCGGTGCAGCGGGCGGTGCGCGTGATCGCGACCACACACGTGCTCGCCGAGGACGCGGCCACGCACCTGGGCCTCGAACGCGAGCGGATCACGGTGATCCCCGAGGCGGCGGACGCCGCGATGTATCCCCGCCAGGGCGAGGAGATCGCCGCCGCGCGCGCCGCGTTCGGCCTGCCCGCCGAGTACCTCGTGTGGGTGGGCGGTCTTCAGCACCCCGACCCGAGGAGGCACATCGTCGAGCTGGCGGGGGCAGCGCGCGAGCTGCCGCTCGTGCTGGTGGGCTCGACCCGGCCGTGGGCGCACGAGCTCCCGAACGTGATCCTCACCGGGCAGGTCTCCGACGAGGAGCTCGCGGCGATCTACAGCGGAGCGCACGCGCTCGTGCTCCCCTCCGAGGGCGAGGGCTTCGGCCTGCCGGCGGTCGAGGCGCTCGCGTGCGGGACGCCGGTGGTCGCCTTCGACGCGCCCGCGCTGCGCGAGGTGCTCGGCGACCGGGCGGAGTTCGTGGCGCGGTCGGACATGCGCGCCCTGCTCGCCGCGGCCCACGCCGCGCGGCGCCCCGCCCCGGCCCCCCCGAAGTGGAGCTGGGGCGACGCCGCGCGGGCTACCTGGGGCGTGTATGCCGACAGCCTCGCGGCGGCGGCAGAGCCGCGCAGCTCGACACTTCTGCGGCCACGGCGCCAGAGCGCGGGCGCGGCCGGGATCGACGGGCTCGAGCCTCAGTAGGCGCCGCGGCGCAGGAACACGGCCGGGATCGTCTTCAGCAGGATCGTCAGATCGAGCGCGAGCGACCAGCGCTCGAGATAGATGAAGTCGAGGTGCACGAGGTCGTCGAAGTCGAGCTCCGAGCGCCCGGAGACCTGCCACAGCCCGGTGATCCCCGGCAGCACGAGGTAGCGCTTTCGGTGCCAGTCCTCGAGCATCGCGTAGTCGCGTTCGGGTAGCGGGCGCGGGCCGACGAGCGACATCTCGCCGCGCAGGACGTTCACGAGCTGGGGGAGCTCGTCGAGTGAGAACCGCCGCAGCACCCGTCCGACCGCCGTCAGCCGCGGATCCTCACGGATCTTGAACAGCGCCCCCGAGGCCTCGTTGAGCTCTTCCAGGTCGGCCTGGCGCTCCTCGGCGTCGCTGTGCATCGTGCGGAACTTCAGGCACGCGAAGGGGCGCTGGCCGATCCCGCGTCGCATCGAGCGGAACAGGATCGGGCCGCGCGAGGTGACCCGCACCGCGAGCACGATCGCGAGCAGGAGGGGGCTGAGCAGCACCAGCAGCGCGCTCGCGCCGACGATGTCGAAGGTCCGCTTGAGCGCGAAGTCGATCCCCTCGAACACGGGCGGCCCGAGTTCGAACAGCGGCACCGACTGGCCGGGGACGAACTCGGCGCGGTGGATCAGGATCTCCATCGTCGAGGGGGCGAGGCGCACCCGCACGCCGCGTCTGTGGCACTGGTCGACGAGCTCCACCGCGTCTTCCTGGGGGAAGTCGGGGTCGGCGATGATCACCTCGTCGATGCGCGCCGAGCTGAGCACGTGCTCGAGGTCGGCGAGCGACCCGAGCGGGTGCAGGCCGTTGGCGGGGACGGCGTTGGGCGAGAGGAAGCCCACCACCTCGATCGGGGCGTGAGGCTGGTCGGCGAGCGCGTGGGCAACGTCGCCGATGTGCTTGCCCCTGCCCACCACGAGCGCACGACGCTGGTAGCCCGCGGCGCGCAGCAGGGCCGCGGTCAGGCGCTCATACGCGGCCCGCAGCGAGCTCACGTAGAAGATCGCGAACGCGAGCGAGCCGTAGAACAGGTAGTAGCTGGAGAAGTGTTCGCCGTTGACCACAGCGAAGATCAACGCCACGAAGGCGACCTGGAAGAGCGACCCTACGATCCGCGAGAGCCCGGGGCGCAGGCCGCGCTCGGCGTAAAGGCCCGAGCGGGCGAACAGCAGCGCGGTGAGCAGGTAGGCGAACGGGAGGAACTTTTCGCTGCCGTGCAGCGCCCTGTCGACTTCGACCGCGCCCCCATGCACGGCTTCCTTGAGCACGAGCGCGGTGAAGATCGCAAGCGCCACCCCGAGGAAGTCGAGCGCGAGCAGCGAGACGACGCGCGCGAGTCGCCGCATCGTGGACATCCTCAGCAGGAACGAGAGGACCGGCGGGCGGCGGCTGCGGATGTCGCGCTCGGCCTCCGGGGGCTGCGCTGGTGCAGCGGGCGGGCGCTCTCCTCCGACGGGCGTGCGCTCGGCCGTCGCCGGCCTCGCAGCGCGTCCCGTGGCGGGCCGCGCGGGTAGCGGGGGCGCGGTCGAGGCTCGCATCCGGCGGGTCGCTGGTGTGGCTGATCCCGGCCAACGTGATCCCATCTCGCTACTCACAACACCTCACCCTGGCACATGGAGCGGTTGTCCGGCGTCCGGATCCACGTCGCGCAAAGCGCGCTCAGTGGCCACCGCCACCCATCAGCAACTCGGCTCCGGATTGCTCGATCGTGCGCTGCAGCCCGTCACGGAGTGAGACCTCGGGCGTCCAGCCGAGCAGCGCGCGGGCGAGATCGATGTTCGGCTTGCGCTGCTTGGGATCGTCCTCGGGGAGCGCCTCGAACACGATCTCCGACGTCGAGCCCGTGAGCTCTTTGACCGTCTCGGCCAGTTCGAGCAGCGTGAACTCGTCGGGGTTGCCGATGTTCACCGGGTTGTGATACCCCGACTCCGCCAGCGCGATGATCCCGCGGATCAGGTCGCTCACGTAGCAGAAGGAGCGGGTCTGGCTGCCGTCGCCGAACACCGTCACGGGGCGGTTGGCGAGCGCCTGGCGCAGGAACGTGGGGATCGCACGACCGTCGTGTGGGCGCATGCGGCTGCCGTAGGTGTTGAAGATCCGCACGATCGCCGTGTCCACCCCCTGCTGGCGGTGGTAGGCCATCGTCAGCGCCTCGGCGTAGCGCTTGGCCTCGTCATACACGCCCCGTGGCCCGATCGGGTTGACGTGGCCCCAGTAGGTCTCCGACTGGGGGTGTTCGAGCGGATCGCCGTAGACCTCGCTGGTGGACGCGATCAGGAAGCGCGCCCGCTTGGCCTTGGCCAGGCCGAGCGTGTGGTGGGTTCCGTATGAGCCCACCTTGAGCGTGT
>FSYY01000124.1_pt1 | contig 26472 bp, 20 predicted proteins | sample 1638681 | NCBI WGS metagenome assembly FSYY01 (sample SAMEA3914813, study PRJEB12502) | metagenome | biome: forest; material: soil | place: Canada | collected 2011-07-07 | depth 0.3 m | reverse complement strand
GTTCAGATCAGGATCGCCCGCACCGAGCGTCGAGTTCATCAGCCGCGCCCAGATCGCATCGTCCTCCTCCGGGATCCCCATGAAGCTTCCGATCACACGTGAGACCGCGGGCTGTGCGACGTCGCCCACCAGGTCGCAAGTCTCCCGTCCCTCGAGCCGGTCGAGCACCGCGATCACGATCTCGCGGATGCGGTCCTCGTGGTCGGCGATCCGCTTGGGCGTGAAGCCCCGCTGGAAGAGCGCCTTCAGGCGGTCGTGCTTGGGCGGGTCCATGCCGATGAACATCGCCCTTGCGAGCTCTATCGGGAAGCCGGCGGCGGCCACCACGACGCCACCGAGTTCGGAGGAATAGGTCTGCCAGTCGCGGCTGACCGCGTGCACGTCCTCGGCCGTAGTCACCGACCAGAAGCCCGCCTCCTCGGGGAATTCTTCAAAGCTCTCGGTCCAGTGGATCGGGCACTTGCTCCGCATCTCCCTGAACGCCTCGAGCGGTGGCCCGTCGAGCCAGAGCTCACGCTCGGTCAGTTCGATGTTCTCGATGTCCCGTCCAACCGTCGCCATCAGAACCTCCCGGATCGCCTGTGCGGTGCCGCGACGATGATACTGGCTGCCTGGCCAGTTTGCTCTTGGCGGCTAGGCGCGGTGGACGCGCGCGCCACAGCGCGCGCGGTTGGGGCCCGCCGAGGCGCCCGCCCGGGGAGTCGCAGTAGGCTGTGGCCGTCGGATCGGCGACGAGGAGGGGTGATGCCCGAGGAGACCGTGAAGTTCCTGCTGTCCGAGCGCGACATACCCACGCATTGGGTGAACCTGCTCGTCGACCTCCCCGGCGAGCCGCTGCCGCCACTATCGCCGCGGACGATGGAGCCGGCCGGTCCCCCCGACCTCACCCCGATTTTCCCGATCGGCCTGATCGAGCAGGAGGTCTCGACCCTGGAGAACGTGGAGATACCCGAGGAGGTGCGGGAGGCCTACAAGCTGTGGCGCCCGACCCCGCTGTTCCGCGCGCGCCGCCTCGAGCGCGAGCTCGGTACGCCGGCCCATATCTACTACAAGTACGAGGGGGTCTCGCCCGCGGGCTCGCACAAGCCCAACACGGCCGTGCCGCAGGCCTACGAGAACGCGCGCGCCGGCATCAACCGGCTCGCCACCGAGACCGGCGCTGGACAGTGGGGCTCCGCATTGGCGTTTGCCTGCTCGCTGTTCGGACTCGAGTGTGAGGTGTTCATGGTCGGCTCCTCCTATGACCAGAAGCCCTACCGGCGGTCGATGATGCAGACCTGGGGGGCCACCGTGCACCGCTCGCCGAGCACGCTCACCGATTCGGGGAGGGCGCAGCAGGAGCACCCCACCGGCTCGCTCGGCATCGCCATCTCGGAGGCCGTCGAGGTGGCCGCTGCCCGTGATGACACCAACTACGCGCTCGGCTCGGTGCTCAACCATGTGCTTCTGCATCAGACGGTGATCGGACAGGAGGCAGCGGCCCAGATGGAGATGGCGGGCGAGCATCCCGACGTGGTGATCGCGTGCGTCGGCGGTGGATCGAACTTCGGAGGCCTGACGTTCCCGTTCATGCGTGCGGTGCTGCGCGGCCAGGCGAGGACACGCTTCATAGCGGCGGAGCCCTCCGCCTGCCCCACGCTCACCCGCGGCGCCTACCGCTACGACTACGGCGACACCGCCGGGCTCACGCCGCTGATGCCGATGTACACGCTCGGACACGATTTCGTCCCTCCGCCGGTACACGCAGGCGGCCTGCGATACCACGGCGATTCGCCGATGGTGTGCGGCCTGGTGCGGGCGGGGCTCGTGGAGGCGCGCGCCTACCGCCAGAACGAGACGTTTGAGGCGGCGGTGCGCTTCGCACGCAGCGAGGGCATCATCCCGGCCCCGGAGCCGGCGCACGCGATCCGGGCCGTGATCGAGCAGGCGGAGGAGGCGCGCGAGGCGGGCGAGGCACGGGTGATCCTGTTTGGCCTGTGCGGCCACGGCCACTTCGATCTCTCCGCCTACGACGCATATCTCAGCGGAGCGCTCGAGGACCCGGAGTTCTCCCAGCAGGACATGGACGACGCGCTCGCGCGGTTGCCGCAGACACCGGCTATCGCCTGAGATCAGAGCAAGGGAGGCCCGATGAGCAGCGACTGGACCAGCGAGCGGATCCCGGACCAGGGCGGACGCACCGCGATCGTCACGGGCGCCAACAGCGGGCTCGGTCTCAGCACCGCGCGCGAACTCGCGCGCCATGGCGCGCGCGTCGTGCTCGCCTGCCGCAACACCGACAAGGGCGAGGACGCGCTGGGCGCGATCAGTGCGGTCGTCCCCCAGGCGCAGCTCGAGCTGGCCCCGCTCGACCTCGGCAGCCTCGCTTCGGTGGAGTCGTTCGCGCTCGGCTTCCGCGCCTCCCACGGCGGCGACGGGCTCGATCTGCTGATCAACAACGCCGGGGTGATGGCTCCCCCACGTCGCGAGACGGCTGACGGCTTCGAGCTGCAGCTCGGCACCAACCTGCTCGGGCACTTCGCGCTCACGGGTCGGCTGATCGACCTGATGGAGGGGCGCCCCGACGCGCGCGTGGTGACGCTCAGCAGCAACGCCCACAAGATGGGCAAGATCGATTTCGAGGACCTGCAGTCCGAGCGCGGCTACCGGCGCTGGCAGGCCTACGGGCAGTCCAAGCTCGCCGACCTGATGTTCGCGCTCGAGCTCGACCGGCGCCTGCGCGCGAGCGGCTCGACCATCAAGAGCGTGGCAGCGCACCCGGGCTACGCCGCCACCAACCTGCAGACGGCCGCCGCGCCCGTGGTCGATCGCCTGGTGATGCAGCTGACCAACGTGATCATGGCCCAGAGCGCCGACATGGGGGCTCTGCCCACCTTGTATGCCGCAACCGAGCCCGGCCTGGAGGGCGGCAGCTATGTCGGGCCGGACGGCATCGGAGAGTTCCGCGGACACCCGAGGATCGTCTCTCCCAGCCGCGCCGCTTGCGACCGGCAGGTGGCGACGCGGCTGTGGGATGTCGCCGAGGAGCTCACCGGCGTTCGCTTCGAGCCCGCGAGCGCGGCCACCGCGTAGATCGTCGGTGCCGGCGCGTGGCGCTGCGCCGGCGGGCACGCTCGCGCTTGCGATGAATCGCGCCATCCGTCGCTAATGACGAGTGTCACTCGGGCCGATCAGCCCGGTGAACCTTGACTCTCTTTGCAAGGTCGCCGCGCAATGTGCTCGGCGCTCGCCAGCGGTGCTCGATCCGTACAACAGCCCCCTTCGGCTCGGCAGCAACCGCTGCAGGACCGGCCGTGCCGTGCTGTCGCGCGGCCTCGGGTCGTTCGCCGTCGCGCTCTGCCTACTGCTCCTCGCCCCTGCCGGGGCGCTCGCCGCGACGTTGATCACGAGCTTCAGCGCCGGCGTGCTCGTGGACGAAAACGTCGCCAAACCGGAACTCGCCGACTACGCCACGCAGGCGGGCTCCCACCCCGAAGTGGCCTTCACGAAGTTCACCCTCAACACCGCCCTGGGCTCGGCCGAAGAAGTCCGCGTCGACCTGCCCCCGGGGCTCTCGGTCAATCCCCAGGCCACCCCCCGTTGCAGCGCCGCGGGAACGACCCTCAGCAGCTGTCCGGCGAGCTCGCGCGTGGGCACCAGCACCGTCACGATCGCGAACATCCCGATCTTCGGCAAACAGACGGTGAGCGGAGCGGTCTACAACATGGCCCCGCCGGGCGGAGCCCCCGCGGACTTTGCCTTCGAAGTGACGGTCGCCGGCCTCGTCACCGTCCGCACGGACCTCGTGGGCGGGTTGCGGTGGCACCCGAGCAACGGACGGCCGGGCGACTACGGCGAGTACTTCACGATCAGCAAAATCAGCAACGCGCTGGGGACGGCGCTTGAAAAGTCCGAACTCGTCTTCTGGGGCAACCCCGCCAAACACAACGGCGGTGGCGGCAGCGAAACGGCGTTCCTGTCCAACCCCACCACCTGCCTTGGACCCCAGACCACCTACATCAGGGCCTCCACCTATGCACCGGTCGCGAGCGAAGGCACCTCCGACACCACGCCGGTCGGCGCGAGTGGGTGCGCGAGCGTGCCGTTCAACCCGACCCTGAGCGTCACCCCCAGCACCACCCAGCACGACGCGCCCGACGGGCTCACGGTCGACCTGCACGTGCCCCAGGACCAGACGCCGAGCCACATCGCCACCGCCCACCTCGCGCAGGCGGACCTGACGCTGCCCACGGGGCTGGCGCTCAACCCGGCCGCAGCAAACGGCCTGCTGGCCTGTCCCGACGCGAGCTTCCCGGGCGAAGGCGAAGTGAAATGCCCGCTCGCCTCCGAAGCGGGCAGCGTCGAAATCACGACTCCCGTGCTGGGCTCGCCGCTGACGGGGACCCTCTACGTCGCCCAACCCCACGAAGGCAATCCCTACCGGGTGTTCCTGCTGGCCGAAGACAAAGCCGAGGGCGTGTCGGTGAGGCTCACCGGCTCGGTCGCAGCCGACCCCTCGAGCGGCCGACTGACCGCCACCTTCGCGGGCAACCCGCAGCTGCCGTTCACCGACCTGAAGCTCAAATTCCGGACCGGCGCGGCGGCGCTGTTCGCAAACCCGCTCAGCTGCGGCACCGCCACCACGACGAGCAGCCTCAGCCCATACTCGGGGAACGCCCCCGCAGCTCCCACGAGCGCCTTCACCGTGGACGTGAACGGCTCCGGGGGCGCCTGTCCGGGGACCGCGCCCTTCGGCCCGACGGCGAGCGCGACGCCATCGAGCACGATCGCCGCCGCCGCGACCAACCTGACTCTCGCGCTCGCGCGCAGCGACGGCGAACAGACGCTCGCGACAGTCCTGGCAAAGCTGCCCGAAGGGATGCTCGCCAACCTCAGCGCCACCACGCTCTGCGGTGAACCCGCCGCCGCACAGGGCACGTGTTCGGCCGCGAGCGAAATCGGCACGACGACCGTGAACGCCGGTGCCGGCCCGAGCCCGCTCTCGCTCCCCGGCAAGGTGTTCTTCACCGGCCCCTACAACGGCGCGCCGTTCGGACTGTCGATCGTCGTGCCGGCGATCGCCGGCCCCTACAACCTCGGCACGGTGGTCGTGCGCGCGGCGGTCGCTCTCGACACGGTCCGCGGGCAGGTGACGATCACCTCCGACCCGCTGCCGACGATCCTGCAGGGAATACCGCTGCGGCTGAGATCGGTCACGGTGGCAGTCACCCGACCCGAATTCCTGCTGGGTCCCGCCTCCTGCACGCCCACCGCGATCACCGGCGCGATCACCTCCACGGCCGCGCAGAGCCAGCCATTCTCGAGCCCGATGCTCGAGGCGGGCTGCGAAGCGCTCACGTTCGCCCCCACCTTCCTCGTCACCCCCACCACCACCCAGCGCGACGCCCCGACCGGGCTCGCGCTCGAACTGAAGCTGCCCAAAGGCAGCGCCGACCTGCGCAGCGCCACCGTCAAGCTTCCGCCGGGGCTCACCCTCAATCCGAGCGTGGCGAACGGGCTGCAGGCATGCAGCGACGCCCAGCTCGCGATCGGCGCGGGCAATCCGGTGGCCTGCCCCGCGGCCTCGGCGATCGGCACGGTCGAAATCCACACTCCGCTGCTGCCCTCGCCGCTGACGGGCTCCGTCTACGTCGGAGCGCCGCTCAGCAGCTCACCCGAATCGGGGGGCGAGTACCGCCTGTTCATCGACGCCGAGAGCGCCACCTATGGGATCTCGGTGCGCCTGGTCGGCTCGGTGATCGCCAACGCGAGCACGGGCGAACTGACCGCCACCTTTGCCGAAACCCCGCCGATCCCATTCAGCGAACTGAAGCTCGCACTCGCCGGCGGCCCGCACGCCGCCCTCGCCGAGCCGCCGACGTGCGGCGCGGCGCTGACATCCGCCACGCTCCTGCCGAGCACCGGCGCAGCCGCCAAACCGAGCCACGCCTACACCGTCGATCAGGACGGCGCCGGAGGGGCGTGCCCCGCCACGCAGACCTTCAGCCTCACCCAGGCCACCCAGGACCAGCCCGGAAGCGGAGGCTCGGGCGCCTCCTTCGCGCTCGAACTGCAGCGCGGGGAAGACCAGCAATACCTCTCGACCGTTAGCACGAGGGTGCCGCCGGGCCTGCTCGGACGGATCGCCGCAGTAACGCCCTGCGCCGACGCATTCGCCAACGCCGGAGCCTGCCCGGACTCGAGCCGAATCGGGAGCGTCGCCGTGGCTGTCGGGTCGGGTTCGAGCCCGTTCGAACTGACCGGCCCGGTGTTCCTCACCGGCCCCTACCGCGGAGCTCCGTACGGCCTCGCGGTCGAGGTCCCGGCCGAAAGCGTGGGCCCGTTCAACTTCGGCGTGATCCTCACGAGGGCGAGCATCGCGGTCGACGAAAACAGCGCGCGTGTGACCGTCACCTCGGACCCGCTCCCGAGCATCGTCGGCGGCGCCCCGCTGCGCCTACGCCGGCTCGTGGTGACGATCGGGCGCGAACGGTTCCTGATCAACCCGACCAGCTGCAGCCCCTCGGCCACCGAATCGACGCTCACCTCCACGCTCGGCGCCACCCAGGCAATCGCCACCCCGTTCGCCCTCGCCGGCTGCGGAGCGCTCGCGTTCGCCCCCTCGGTTTCGGCATCCACGAGCGGGCAGCCCTCGCGCTCGCAGGGCGCGAGCCTCACCGTGCAGCTGAGCTATCCCAACGAAGGACAGGCGAACATCGCCGCGGTCGCCACCAGCCTCCCGCTCCAGCTTCCCTCGCGGCTGACCACGCTACAGAAGGCGTGCCCCGAAGCGAGCTTTGCGGCAAACCCGAACTCGTGTCCGTCGGCCTCGCGGGTCGGAACCGCGACCGTGAGCACCCCGGTTCTGCCCGACCCGCTGAGCGGACCCGCATACCTCGTCTCAAACGGCGGAGCCGCCTTCCCCGACCTCGACATCGCACTAGCCGGCGACAACCTGCGCCTGCTGCTCCACGGCAGGACACACATCACCGCCGGGATCACCTCCGCCAGCTTCGCGACGGTTCCCGACGTTCCCTTCACGCGCTTCACGCTCACCCTGCCCCAGGGGCCCTACTCGCTGCTCGGGGCCAACGGCTCGTTGTGCGGGGAATCGCTCGTGATGCCCACAACGCTCGCCGCCCAGAACGGCCGACAGATCACCCGGCAGGTGCCGATCGCCGTCACCGGATGTCCGCTCGGCGAAGGCGGCACGAGCTCGGGCGGGCTCTCGCGCCTGCGGATCGCCCCCGCCAGGTTCGCCGCCGCCCGCGCGGGCGCGAGCCTCGCCAGCATCCCCCGCCCGCGCCGCGGAAGGCGCGCGCGAGGACGCCTGAAGAGCACCGGCGCAACCGTCTCCTACCGGCTCGCAGTCCCCGCCAGCGTCAGCTTCCTCGTGAGCCGTCCCACGCGCGGCGAACGCCGCGGCAGGCGATGCGTGGCGCGGGCCGCCCGCCACCGCGCCCGCCGCGGGCGCTCTTGCACGATCAACGTGCGCGTGGGCTCCTTCACCCACCGCGACCCGGCGGGCGCGGTCAACCTCCACTTCACCGGCCGGGTGGCAGCTCGCGCGCTCCCGCCGGGGAGCTACCTCGTTCAGGCGATCGCCACCACGGGCGCGGGCCTGCGCGGGAGCGCGCTGAGCGTGCGCTTCTCGATCAAGCGCGGCTGAGCACGCGGCCGTTAGGCCGTTTGCAGAGTTGGTGATCACGAGCCCCAGGTGGTACTACTGGGGCATGCCCCGCGCGATGTGGACCGGAGCCATCAGCTTCGGGCTCGTGACCGTGCCCGTGAAGCTCTACAGCGCACTCGACCGCAAGGCCGTGCGCTTCCACCAGCTCTCGGCGAAGACCGGGACGCGCATCGCCCAGAAGCGCGTGGACACCCAGTCCGGCGAAGAGGTCCCCTACGAGGACATCGTCAAAGGCTACGAGATCGCCAAGGACCGCTATGTCGTGATGCAGCCGGGTGAGCTCGATGCGATCCAGCCGAAGAAGACGAAGACGATCGAGATCGAGGACTTCGTCGAGCTCGCGCAGATCGATCCGGTCTACTACGACCACCCCTACTACCTCGCGCCCGGTCCCGGCGGGGTCAAGCCGTACCGGCTGCTGCTCGAGGCGATGCGCGAGACGGGCCGCGTGGCGATCGCGCGCGTGGTGATCCGCTCCAAGGAGAACCTCGTCGCGATCCGCCCGATGGGCGAGACGCTCGGAATGGCCACGATGATCTTCGCCGACGAAGTGATACCTGCGGAGAGCATCGACGAGATCGCCGAGGCGGCTGCTGTGAAGACGACCAAGCGCGAGCTCGAGATGGCCGAGCAGCTCGTCAACTCGCTCGCGGGCGACTTCGAACCCGCGCGCTACCGCGACAGCTACCGCCAAGAGGTGCTCGACCTGATCGAACGCAAGGCGCAGGGCGAGGAGATCGCGGTGGCACCCGCGCCAGAAGAGCTCAGCGAGCCCGCACCCGATCTGATGAGCGCGCTGAAGGCGAGCCTAGAAGCTGTGCGCGCGCGCGAGGGCGCCGACGCCGGGGCCAAACCGTCGAAACCGGCCGCCAAACGAGCGCCCGCTAAGAAGGCGGCCGCCAAGAAGCCGCCCGCCAAGAAAGCCGCAGCAGCCCGCACGCCAGCGAAGAAGTAGGTGCCCGCCCGGCGCCCAGGGAGCGACCCTGGCTCGGCGGCGACGCCGGGCGCCGAGCAGGCGCCGGGCGCTGCGCACGCGCGCCTGAAGCGATACCGGGCCAAACGCGACTTCAGCCGCACGCCCGAGCCGGCGCCCGGCGGGGCCGCGAGCGACGGCGATGCCCCCCGCTTCGTGATCCACGAGCACCAGGCGCGGCGGTTGCACTGGGACCTGCGCCTCGAGCGCGAGGGAGCGCTCGCCTCCTGGGCGCTGCCGAAGGGCCTGCCCGAGGCACCCAAGGACAATCGCTTCGCCGCCCACACCGAGGATCACCCGCTCGACTACCTCGACTTCCACGGTGAGATACCGAAGGGCGAGTACGGCGCTGGGAGCATGACCATCTGGGACCAGGGCACCTACGACTGCCTGAAGTGGGAGCCGCGCAAGATCGAGGTGGCGTTGCACGGGCAGCGGCTGCACGGGCGCTACGCCCTGTTCGCGATCGGCGAGGGCGAGGGGGACTGGATGATCCACCGCATGGATCCGCCCGATGACCCGAACCGTGAGCCGATGCCGGGCCACCTCGCGCCGATGCTCGCGCGCGCCGGCGCCCTGCCCGAGCACGACGAGCACTGGGCGTTCGAGATCAAGTGGGACGGCGTGCGCGCGCTCGCCTATTCGCGGCCGGGCGAGCTGCGCCTGGAGAGCCGCAACCTCAACGAGATCACCGATCGCTATCCCGAGCTGGCCCGCCTGAACCGCGCGCTGAGCTCGCACAGCGCGATCCTCGACGGGGAGGTGGTCGCCTTCGACGCCGCAGGCCGACCGAGCTTCGAGGCGCTGCAGCGGCGGATGCACCTGGCTTCCGCGGCCCAGGTCAAGCGGATCGCGGCGAGCGCACCGGTGACCTACATGATCTTCGATCTGCTGTGGCTCGACGGGCACTCGCTGCTCGATCTCACCTACCTCGAGCGCCGCGAGCTCCTGGCCGCGCTGCAGCTGAGCGGCGAGCGATGGCAGACGCCCGCGCATCACGTGGCCGACGGGGCCGCGCTGCTCGCGGCCAGCGCCGAGCAGGGGCTCGAGGGCATCGTCGCCAAGCGGCTGGACTCGACCTACCAGCCGGGTCTGCGCTCCAGCGCATGGGTGAAGATCAAGACGACCGCGCGCCAGGAGTTCGTGATCGGCGGCTGGCTGCCCGGGAGCGGCCGGCGCAGCGAGCGGATCGGCGCGCTGCTGCTGGGCGTGTACGAGCCCGACGGCCGCCTGCGCTATGTCGGCCGCGCGGGCAGCGGGCTGAGCGACGCCGAGCTCGAGCGGCTGGCCGCGCTGCTACAGCCGCTGCAACGCCCGGACTCGCCCTTCAGCGCCGGGCCCAAGCCGCCGCGCGGGGCGATCTACTGCGAGCCGCGGCTGGTGGCGGAGATCGAGTTCACCGAGTGGACCGCGGGCGGGAACCTGCGCCACCCGACCTACAAGGGCCTGCGCGAGGACAAGCGAGCGGAGGAGGTCGTCCGCGAGGGACTCGGCGGCGACAGCGAGCACAGCCGCCCGGCCGCCTCCGAGACACTGCGGCTGCCCGACCCGAGCGCTGAGACCGCGAGCGTCGTGATCGAAGGGCGCGAGCTGCGGCTCTCCAACCTCCGCAAGGTCCTGTATCCCCAGAGCGGCTTCACCAAGCGCGAGCTGATCGAGTACTACGCGGCGATCGCGCCCGCCCTGCTCGGGCACCTGGCGGGCCGCCCGCTGACGGTCACGCGCTGGCCGGATGGAGTCGAGGGCAAGTCGTTCTTTCAGAAGCAGGCGCCTGCGCACCGGCCCGGTTGGGTGAGGACCGCCACCGTCCCGAGCGAGAGCAAGCCGATCGATTACACGCTCGCCGATGACCTGCCCACACTCGTGTGGCTCGCCAACCTCGCCGCGATCGAGCTGCACACGCCGCTCGCGCGGGCCGAGGCGATGGACCGTCCGACCGCGCTCGTGTTCGACCTCGACCCTGGTCCGCCGGCCGGCGTGCTCGAGTGCGCCCGCGTCGCGCTGCGGCTGGCCGGGATGTTCGAGAACCTAGGGCTGAAGGCATACGTCAAGACGTCGGGCTCGAAGGGGCTGCAGGTGTACCTACCGCTCAACCATCCCGAGGCGAGCTATGCGCAGACCAAGCCGTTTGCCCTGGCGGTGGCAGAGCTGCTTGCCGGCGAGGAGCCAGAGCTCGTGGTCTCGCGCATGACGAAGGCCAAGCGCACGGGCAAGGTGCTGATCGACTGGAGCCAGAACGACCGCCGCAAGACGACCGTGTGCGTGTACTCGTTACGCGCGACCGAGCGTTCTCGCGTCTCGACCCCGGTTGGCTGGGAGGAGCTCGAAGCGGCGCTCGCGGCGAGCGATCCGACGCTGCTGAGCTTCGAGGCGCCGGCCGTGCTCACGCGGGTGGCCGACCGCGGCGACCTGTTCGGTCCCGTCCTCTCGGTGGTCCAGCAGCTGCCCGCGGTGTGAGCGGCTATTCCCGCGCGATCAGCGTGGCCAGGCGCGGGAACCGCACCGCGGCAAGCATCTCGCCCAGGCCGCCCCGCTCCTTGAGGTAGCGATCGAGGAACGCGGCGCTCACGCGCTCGACGATCCCCAATTGGGGTTGTGGACGCGTGTAGGGGGGCAGGTGCTCGGCGCCGAGCAGGCGCAGCAGGAACTTCGGCCTGCGCGCGCGCGCGAAGAACGCTTCGGTCTCCCCCCGCGGGTTGACCGTGTCGGCGGTCCCCTGCGTCGCCAGCAGGGGCGGCCCCCCGCGCGGGAAGTAGGACCCGCCGAAGCCGGACAGCTGCGCGCCCGACATGACCAGTGCGGCCCCGATCCTGGGATCGCGAAAGCTCGTGTCATACGCCACCGCGAGCGCCGCGATGCCGCCGTCCGAGTGGCCCGCCACCGCCACGCGCCGTGGATCCACGAGCCCCTGCAGCGCCCCGCCCGGCGAGGCGCTCGCGGCGAGCAGGCTAGAGATGACGAAGCTGATGTCCGCGGGCTCGTTACCGAGGTCTGACTCGGTCGGGCCGCCCGGGGCTCCCGGGCTCTCCATTCCGAACACGGGCGCCGCCACCACGTAGCCAGCCCGAGCCCAGCTCGCCAGCAGCCGCGCGTAGATCGCGGGAGTGACCGCAAAGCCGTGGGCGAACACGATCAGCGGGAACGGCCGCGAGGACACTGCCGCGGGAGCGTCGCGCACGTCTACACGGCTCGGCGGACCGAGCGCGGGATAGCGCACATACGTCAGCAGCGTGCGCGGCACGTGCGAGCCATCGGGCAGGCGGATCCGCCGCGAGTGATCGATCAGGCGCAGCACCCGCAAGCCCACCGCGAACGGCTCTGTCGGGCCGCCCGGGACCGGAGCAGGCGCCGGAAGCGGGGCAGGCGAGGCGACCGGAGGGGGTGGCGCGGGAGCGGGTGCGGGCGAGGTGCCGGTCGGCGCGGGCGCGCCGCCCGCGGTCCCGGCCCCGTGTGCCCCGGGCGCCGACGCTAGCGCGCTCGCGGCGAGCAACATCAGGAGCGCGCAAGCGGGGAGCGCGCGGCGCGAACGCAACGATCGCGGGCGAGGCAGCGGTCCGCGCGGATGCGCCGGCCGCTCTACTGGAACTGTGGCTCGGTCCACCCGGGAAGCACGTCGGGGAGACCCTCGCTGACGCGATCGGGGAATCGAGCGGGACGCTTCTCCAGAAACGCGGTCACGCCCTCGACCGCATCGGCCGACTGGCCGCGGGCGAGCATGCCGCGCGAGTCGGCGCGGTGGGCGAGCATCGGATGCTCGGCCCCGAGCATCGTCCACATCAGGCGGCGCGCGAGCGCGACCGACACGGGTGCGGTGTTGTCGGCGATCTCGCGCGCCAGCGAGCGGGCGGCGTCCAGCAGCTCACCGGCCGGGTGCAGGCTGCGCACCAGGCCGCCTTCGAGCGCCTCCTGAGCGGAGAACACGCGGCCCGTTGCGACCCACTCCATCGCCCGGCTGATGCCCACCACGCGCGGCAGGAACCAGCTCGAGGCGGCCTCGGGGATGATCCCACGGCGGGCGAACACGAACCCGATCCGCGCGTCGTCGGCGGCGAGCCGCACGTCCATCGGCAACGTCATCGTCGCCCCCACGCCCACTGCCGGCCCGTTGATGGCGGCGATCACGGGCTTCGTGCACCGGAAGATGCGCAGCGTGAATTCGCCCCCGTTGTCACGCGCGGGGCCGTTGTGGTCGTGCTTGCGGTAGTCGAAGGTATCCCCGCCCCCCTCGAGGTCCGCCCCCGCGCAGAAGCCGCGCCCCGCGCCGGTGACGATGATCGCCCGCACCTCGTCGTCGGCGTCGGCCAGGTCGAACGCGGCCCGCAGCTCCCGTCCCATCGTGGCGGTCCACGCGTTCAGCCGCTCGGGACGGTTGAGCGTGATCGTGAGGATGTTGTCGGCCACCTCGGTGGCGATCTGCTCGAAGTCACTCATGCGGGCATCCTCTCAGGTCTCCGCGCCTACAGCTCCACAGCGGTCAGTTGGCGTCCGTACGGGCCACGCCCGCCCAGGCATGCGGCCCCGCACCGCGCCGCGAGCTCGAGCGCTGCGGACGGATCCATGCCGGCCGCGAGCCCGTAGGTAAGCCCGCCGGCGAAGGAGTCACCACAGCCGTAGGCGTCAACCACCTCGCGCACGTGCGCGGCCGCCCACTCGCCGGTGCCCGCGCGCACGCGGTAGCTGCCCCCCCGCGCCCCATCGGTCATCACCACGAGCTCCGCTTCGTGCTCGACCGGGGCCGCCGCACGGCGCTCGATCGGGTCGTTCGCGCTCATCACGAGCGCGTCCAGCGGCACGCCGTGCCCGAGCGCCTCGCCCGCGCGCGGGCTCACGACGAGCACCCTGCAGGCCGCACGCGCCGCCCGTAGCGCCGCCTCGTCCCCGGCCGTGAAATACACGCCGTCGAGATGAGCGTCGTCGAGCCCTGCGAGCGTATCCGCGCCGTCCGCGCCCATCCTGCCCCGCGGTTCCAGCCTGGGGCCGAGCGTCGTGATCGTCCGCTCGCCGGCGTTGTCGAGGAGGGTGACCGCGCGGCGCGTGGACGCCTCGAGCAGGTCGGCATGGACGCTCACGCCCAGCTCGGCCAGGCGCGCGATCGAGCGATCGCCGTGGTGATCGCGACCGAGCGCCGTGAACAGCGAGGCCCTACCCGCCAGCCGCGCGAGCTGGACGGCCGCCACCGCGCCACCGCCAGCCGGCTCCTCGAAGGGGTCGCTCGCGTGCACGACCTCCCCCGCGCGGGGCACGCTCGCCACGCGTGCGAACTGGACCCACTCGACGTGGCCCACCACCGCGACCCTCGGTCGACCAGCCTCCATCCGCGCCAGTCTCACACACTCCTGCGGCGCGCCGGTCCATGCAGCTATCGTCGCTGGCGATGACCTGGACCCCCAGCCCCGGCGAGCTGCGCGACTCGATGCCGCTCGCGGCCCTGCTCGGGGTCGAGCTCCTCGAGGCCACGCCTGCGCTCGTGCGCGGCCAGCTCGAGTGGGCGCCCGAGCGCTGCACCGCAGGCGGGCTCATGCACGGCGGCGCGCTGATGGCGCTCGCCGACACGTGCGGGGGGGTGTGCGCATTTCTGAACCTTCCCGACGGCGCGGCTGGAACCGCCACGATCGAGTCGAAGACCAACTTCCTGCGGGCCGTTCGCGAGGGGACGATCACCGCGAGCACCCGTCCGCTGCACGCCGGCCGCTCGATGATCGTGGTGGAGAGCGAGCTCGCGCGCGACGACGGCACGCTCGTGGCGAAGGTGACCCAGAGCCAAGCCTTCCACTACGCGCGCGACTGACGGCGCGGCTACCCTTCGCGGCGGCCGTGGCTTCGCCGGCCGTCAAGCGCAGAGGCGTCCGGCATAGGATGGCCCGCATGGACGAGCTGCTGATCGTGGAGGAGCCCGCCCCACACGTGTGCCGGCTCACGCTGAACCGGCCCGAGAAGCTGAACACGATCACCTCCGAGCTGTGCGAGGCGCTGCACGAGGAGCTCCGTAGGATCGCCATCGACCGATCGTGTCGTGCGGTGATCATCACGGGGGCAGGACGCGGCTTCTGCGCCGGGTTGGACCTCAGCGGCTACGGGGCCGCCCCCGGCAACGACGGCAGCGACGAGTCGCGCGACCGCCTTGCCAACCAGGAGCACATGTCCCGGCTGATCCTGGGCCTGCGCGCGCTCCCACAGCCCGTGATCGCGGCGGTGAACGGGCCGGCGGCGGGGTGGGGGTTGGCGCTGGCGCTGGGCAGCGACATCCGCTACGCCGCGCCCGAGGCCGTGTTCCGCGTGGCGTTCATCAACATCGGGGTGTCCAACTGCGACATGGGCACGAGCTGGCTGCTGCCGCGGCTGATCGGGGCCTCGCGCGCGCACGAGCTGATGCTCACGGGCCGCCGCGTCAGCGCCGAGGAGGCCCTACGGATCGGCCTGGTCGCGGATCTGGTGGGCGAGGGGGAGCTGCCCGAGCGGGCGTTACAAGCGGCGAACGAGATCGCCGCGCTCGCGCCGTGGGGAGTGCGCCTGACCAAGCAGGGCATGTGGGCGGCGCTCGAGATCCCTTCCGAGCAGGCCGCGATCGAGTACGAGGATCGCCAGCAGATCATGGCCACCTTCGGGCGCGCGGTCCCGGAGGCGGTTGGGGCCTTCCTCGAGAAGCGCCCAGCCGAGTTCGCCGACTGAGCGACGAAATGAGCGACCTGTTCGACATCTCCGGCAAGACCGCGCTCGTGACCGGCGGCTCGCGCGGGATCGGTCTGATGATCGCGCGCGGCCTCGTGCAGGCGGGCGCGAACGTGATCGTGTCCTCGCGCAAGACCGAGGATGTGGAGTCGGCCGCCGAGCAGCTCTCAGAGCTCGGCGATTGCGAGGCGATCACCGCGGACGTCTCCGACCCCGAGGGCGCCGCGGCGCTCGCCGCCTCCACGCGCGAGCGCTTCCCGGCGCTCGACATCCTCGTCAACAACGCCGGCGCCGCGTGGGGTGCGCCGCTGGAGGAGTTCCCCGCGAGCGGTTGGGACAAGGTGATGCACACCAACGTGGAGGGCGTCTTCCACCTCACCGTGGCGCTGCTGCCGGCGCTGCGTGCGGCCGCGAAGGCCGCGGACCCCTCCCGGGTCATCAACATCGGCTCGATCGACGGCCTGCGCACGCCGAGCGTCGACAACTACAGCTACAGCGCAAGCAAGGCGGCGGTGCACATGCTCACCCGGCACCTCGCCAAGCGCCTGGCGGGCGATCACATCACGGTCAACGCGATCGCGCCGGGTCCGTTCCAGAGCAAAATGATGTCGATCCTGGAGGACCCCGAGGTGCGCGCCGCGATCGAGGGGGCCGTTCCGCTCGCACGCATCGGCCGGCCCGACGACATCGTTGGAGTGACGCTCCTGCTGGCCTCCCGCGCAGGCTCCTACATGACCGGCACCGTGATACCGCTCGACGGCGGCATCACCGGCTGCAGCTGAGGCTCGCCTACCGCGCTAGAGTCCGGGACGCATGCGGGTTCACCTGTGCGGAGTACGGGGCTCGACCCCGGCGCCGGGAGCGGACTTCGTGCGGTACGGCGGCCACACCTCGTGCGTGGCGCTCGCGCGCGACGGCGAGCGCCACCCCAGCCTGATCCTCGATGCCGGCACCGGCCTGCGCGCGGCCGGCGAGCTGTTCGGCGAACGAGCCTTCGCCGGCACGATCATGCTCACACACCTGCACTGGGACCACGTCCAGGGCCTGCCGTTCTTCGCTGCGGGCGACAGGGACGACGCACGTGTGGCACTGCTCCTGCCCGAGCAGGAGGACGGCCGCGGGGCGGAGGCTGTGCTCGCCAAGACGATGTCCCCGCCCAACTTCCCGATGGTGCCCGCCGACCTCAGCGGGGCCTGGGAGTTCGGGGAACTTCCCCCCGGGGAGTGGCGCGGCGAGGGCTTCACGGTGCTCGCGCGCGAGGTCCCTCATGGGGGCGGGCGGACGTTCGGATACCGCGTGAGCGACGGGCGTTCGACGCTCACCTACCTGCCCGATCACGGTCCCACCGCGCTCGGACCCGGCCCGGACGGCTGGGGCGAGTACCACACGGCCGCGCTCGAGCTCGCGTCCCACACCGACATGCTGATCCACGACGCGCAGCTGCTTCCCGACGAGCTCGCGGCGGACGCATGCTACGGGCACTCGGTGACCGAGTACTCGATCGCGCTCGGCGAGCGTGCGGGGGCACGCGCGGTGGTGCTCTTCCACCACCGCCCCGACCGCACCGACGCGGAACTCGACGAGCTCGCCGGGCGCGCCGCCCGCAGCCGCGGGGTGAGCGTTGCCGTGCAGGGCACCGTGCTCGAAGCGTGAGCCCGGACGGGACGCCCGACGCGATCGTCGTGGGGTCTGGCCCGAATGGCCTGGCGGCGGCGCTTACGCTCGCCCGGGCCGGACTCGCGGTGCAGGTTCACGAGAGCGCCCCGACCGCCGGCGGGGGCTGCCGCACCGAGGAGCTGACGCTCCCGGGCTTCGCCCACGACGTGTGCTCGGCCGTCCACCCGCTGCTCGCCGCCTCGCCGTTCTTCGCGCGCGCCCGCCTCGACTCGATCTCGCTGCGCACGCCCGAGGTCGCCGTGGCCCACCCCCTCGACGGTGGCCGGGCGGCCGTGACGGCGGGCTCAGTCGAGCACACCGCGGCGATGCTCGGCGCGGACGCTCGCGCCTACCGCCGGCTGTTGGGGCCGCTCGTCGAGCGCGCCGCGGAGATCGTCCCGGGGGTCCTCTCTCCGATCGCCGCACGCCCCGTTCACGTGGGCGCGCTCGCCCGCTTCGGGCTTCGGGGCCTGTGGCCCGCAAGCACGCTCGCGCGCGCGTACGCCACCACAGAGGCTCGTGCGCTGCTCGCGGGGATGGCCGCGCACTCGATGCGGCCGCTGTCGGCGCCCGGCACCGGGGCCTTCGCGCTGCTGCTGTCGCTGCTCGCCCACACCGTCGGCTGGCCGGTGGTCGAGGGCGGCAGCACGCGCATAACCGAGGCGCTGATCGCCGAGCTGAGGGCAGCGGGCGGCTCGCTCCACACCGACAGCCCGATCGCCGCCCTGCGCGAGCTGCCGCCAGGCGCCATCCGTCTGCTCGACGTCACCCCCTCCCAGCTGCTCGCACTCGCCCGCGGAGGGCTGCCGCCGCGGTACGCCCGCGCGCTTCGCCGCTTCCGCCACGGACCCGGGGTCTGCAAGGTCGACTGGGCGCTCGCGGGTCCGGTCCCGTGGCGGGCCGAGGTCGCCCGCACGACCGCCGCGCTGCATCTCGGCGGCACGTTCGAGGAGATCGCGCTCAGCGAGGCGGAGGTGTGGGCTGGGCGTCACCCCGAGCGGCCGTTCTGCATCGCCGTGCAGCCGTGCGTGCTCGACCCGAGCAGGGCGCCCGCGGGAGCGCACACCTTCTACGCCTATTGCCACGTCCCGTCCGGGTCAAGCCTCGACATGACCGCCCGCATCGAGGCCCAGGTGGAGCGCTTCGCCCCCGGCTTCGGCGAGCTCGTGCTCGCCCGGCACACGGTCACCGCCGCCGAGCTGCAGCGGCACAACCCCAACTACGTGGGAGGCGACATCAACGGCGGCGCCGCGACCCTGCGCCAGACGCTGATCCGCCCCACGCTCGCCACGCGTCCCTACCGCACCGCCCTGCCGGGCGTGTACCTGTGCTCGTCCTCCACCCCGCCCGGCGGGGGGGTCCACGGGATGTGCGGCGAGGGCGCGGCGCGCGCGGCGCTCGCCGACCTGCGCGCATGAGGCGGGGCTGCGGGTCGGCTCAGCCGAGCGGCCAGGGGTTGGCCGACAGCGGGCGCCAGGGCTCCTGCCGCCAGTCCGCGTACGCCTCGTCGGGCACGTCCGTGGTCTCCTTCGCGGAGGCGTCGTACTTGGCCGCGACATCGTTCACCGGGTAGTGCGCGGCATCCTCTCGCCTCGAGCCGATCATCAGCACCGCGCTCGGCCCATCGCCCGCGCCGACGAACACATGCTCGGTGCCCGCAGGACAGTGCACGAAATCCCACTGCCGCAGGGGCCGCTCCTCGCCCTCGAGGATCACGATGCACTCGCCGTACAGCACCAGGAAGTCCTCCTGCACCGGCTCTGAGTGGTAGCGGCAGTTGGGCTGCCCCGGCTGCAGGATCTGGATGTTCACCCCGAGGTCCGGCCACGGCGCATCCTCGGACTCGAAGTCGATGACCGTCGCGCGACGCGGGTGGGCCGCCGCCGGCGCGGCCGCCACGTTGATGACGAACGCTTCGTCCATCGGCCAAACCGTACCAGCGGCGCGGTCTGTCGGGCCGTCGCTGCGAAGCTGGCGGTGACATGTCGAACGTGGGCGACATCCGGCGCGTGCTCGGGCACCGCGACTACCGCTACCTGTGGCTGGCCCAGTCCTCGAGCGTGATCGGCGACAACATCGTCCTGGTCGCGCTCGCCCTGTTCGTGGTGGGCAGGACCGGAAGCGCCACCGACCTCGGCCTCGTGCTCGCCGCGCAGAGCCTGCCGCTGGTCGCCTTCCTGTTGTTCGGCGGAGTGTGGGCCGACCGCTTGCCCCGCCACCGGGTGATGATCGTGACCGACCTCGTGCGCTTCACGCTGCACGCGCTGCTGGCAATCCTGATCTTCACGGGGGAGGTGCGCATCTGGCAGGTGGTGGCGATCGAGGCGCTGTTCGGGACCGCCGAGGCGTTCTTCCGCCCCGCGGCCGCGGGACTGCTCCCGCAGACGGTCCCCGAGCAGGACATCCAGCAGGCCACGGCGCTCACGAGCATGTCCAACAACGTCGCTGAATTCGCCGGCCCCGCGCTCGCGACCGTGCTCGTGCTGGGCGCAGGCGCGGGTTGGGCGTTCGCGCTCGACGCCGCCACGTTCGTGCTCAGCGCGGGGTTCCTCGCGCGCGTGCGCCCGCGCCGGCGCGGACTCCCGGCGAGCCCAGCCGAGATCCCGCCGCGAGGCTCGATGTGGACCGAGATCCGCGAGGGCTCGCGCGAGGTCCGCGCGCATTCATGGGTGTGGGCCACCCTCGCCTCGTTCTGCGTCGCGCTGTTCTGCGGGCTCGCCCCCTGGTTCGTGCTCGGCCCGCTCGTCGCGCGCCAGCAGTATGGACACGTCTCGGTGTACGGGTTCATCGAGGCGGCGCTCGGCCTGGGCACGATCGCGGGCTCGCTGCTCGGCATCGGCTGGCGTCCGCGATTCCCGCTGCGGATGGCGATGCTCGCGATCCTGCTGTGGCCGGTCGCAGCGATCCTCTACGCCGCGGGCGTGACGCTGCTGCTTGTCGTGCCCGTCACGGTCGTCGGAGGGGTGGGCATCGCGCTGTTCGATGTGTGGTGGCTGACGGCGCTCGCCGAGCGCATCCCTCCCGAGAAGCTCTCGCGCGTGACCTCATACGACTGGATGGTCTCCGGCGGCCTGCTGCCTCTCGGCTACGTGCTCGCCGGCCCGCTCGCAGGGGCGCTCGGGCCAGTCGAGGTGCTCGTCGGCGGCTCGCTGCTGGCGATCGTCGCCTTCGCGCTCGGGCTGCTCCCGCGCCAGACGCGGATGCTCGAACGACTCGGCGAAAGGGATGCGGTCAGGCTCGGCGAGGACGCGCGCGCCGCGCTCGCCCACCATCGCACGTGAGCTCAGCGTGGCGGCGCGTCCGGCATCGCGCCGTCCGGTCCCTGCGGGCGGGGGGGCGCGAGCTCCCACACCTGCGCCGCGGCGCTCGAACGATCGCTGACGCCGAGCTTGCGAAAGCTGTGCTCGAGGTGCTTGCCCACCGTTCGGGAACTGATCGAGAGCGCCGCCGCGATGTGCTGGTTGGACATCCCGAGCGCGAGCAGGCGCACCACCTCGGCCTCGCGTGCGGTGAGGCCGTCCGCGGCCAGCGCCGCGAGCATGGGCGCCTCCTCGGCCGCTCGGCGCGAGCTCAGCGACTCGAAGGTGATCGCGTTCAGATAGGCCTGGATCAGGAACGGACGTGCGTCGTTGGCGAGATCGCACTCGGCGTCGGAGTAGTCCTCCTCGCAGCGGCTGAGCGCGATCGCGAGCACGCGGTCGGGACCGGCGGGCAGCGTGAAGGCGAGCTGATACTCGACGCGCATCGGGGCGTACACCTCGCGGTAGAGGGCAAGCGCGTGCAACTCCTCGCGCGTGCACACGTCCGAGAAGCGCTTGGCGCGGCCGTCCTGGGTGGCTAGGTAGTAGCGCAGTAGTGGGTTCTCGTGGGCGTAGCCGGCCCAGCGCGAGAGGAGCTCGGGAACGTCCGGCTGCATGATGGTCACGACATCCGCGGGCGTGGGGCCCACGTCGTTGAGCGAGACGTAGTCGGACGGGAGCACGCGGTGCAGCGAATCGAGCAGCCCGTGACGAAGCTCGTCGATGTCGAGCAGGCCGAATGCGTCGCCGATCAGTTCCAGCAGCGCGCCGTGCCGCACCATCCGTGGATCAGGCCCGTCCTCCATACGCACCTATGACGTATACCGGTTCGCGAGCGATCGCGCATCGGTGGGAATTCTCGCCCGCGGGTGCCGGCCACGTGTTGCTTGTACGCGGCGGCTCGTGGGCGCGTGCGCGCGCCTCGGCGTAAGCTGCACGCGCGATGGACTTCCTCGTGGCGCGCGATGACCTGCACAGCTGCCGCTTCGTCGAGCTCGACCCGCCTGCGCTCGAGCCCGGCGAGGCGCTGCTCGAGGTTCATGCATTCGGGCTCACGTCCAACAACATCACCTACGCGATGTTCGGCGAGGCGATGTCCTATTGGGACTTCTTCCCCGCCGAGCAGGGCTGGGGGCGCGTGCCGGTATGGGGCTTTGCGGAGGTGAGCGAGAGCCGTCACGCGGAACTGGCTGCGGGCACGCGCGTATACGGGTACCTGCCGCCGTCCACCCACGTGGTGATGAGCCCGGCGCGGGTCGGCGAGCGCGGCTTCACCGACGCCTCCGCGCACCGCGCGAGGCTGCCTCCCGCCTACAACTCATACGCGCGCGTCGATGCCGACCCCGTCTATGACGCGGCGCGCGAGGACGCGCAGATGCTCCTGCGGCCGCTGTTCTTCACCTCCTGGCTGATCGACGACTTCCTCGCCGACGCGGACCTGTTCGGGGCGGGGACGGTCGTGCTCTCGAGCGCATCGAGCAAGACCTCGAGCGCCCTCGCCTACCTGCTCTCGCGCCGCGGTGGCGTCGAGGTGGTGGGGCTCACATCGCCGCGCAGCGCCGAGTTCGCGCGCTCGCTGGGCGTGTACGACCACGTGGTCGGCTACGACGAGCTCACCTCGCTTCCCGAGGGACGCGCGGTGTACGTGGACATGGCCGGGGACGCAGCGGTGCGCAGCGCCGTGCACGAGCACTTCGATGAGCGGCTCGCCCACTCGGCGGTCGTGGGCGCCACCCACCACGATCAGATGGGTGAGGTGCCGAAGACCCTCCCCGGGCCGCGGCCCACCTTCTTCTTCGCCCCCGACCGCGTTACCAAGCGCTCGGCCGACTGGGGGCGCGAGGGCCTCGAGGACCGGCTCGCCGCGGCCTGGCATCCCTACGTGGAGTGGACGGAGGGGTGGCTCGTGGTGATCCACGGCCGCGGCGAGGAGGAGCTCGAGCACGCCTACCTCGATCTCCTCGACGGGCGCATCGAACCGGCCAAGGCACACGTGCTCACGCTGCGGCCCTGACCCGCCACGGCCGGCCGCGGCCGCAGCGCCCGCGGGCGCGGGGTTTGGAATTGCGCACTACGGGTATGAGGATTCCCTGAGCAAACCGGGTCGGGGAAAGGGTGGGCAAGGATGAGGAAGTCACGTCGGGGGGCGGCGCAGCGCTGCGCCGGGATACTTGCAGTGAGCCTGTTCGCCACGCTCGCGTTGTTGGTCGCGCCGAGCATGGCCGCCGGCGAACCGGCGCCGTTCGGCCACGCGTGCAAAGCACAGAACGGCGTTCGCTTCTGCGCGACGGAAACGCTCTTGCAGCGCGTCCACACGTTCGACGGCGTGCCTCTTGACGCGGACGTGACGCTTCCTCCGGAAGGGACGGGCCCGTTCCCCACGATCGTGATGATCCACGGCTGGGGCGGTAACAAGACCTCGTTCGAGGCGACCACGCCCGCCGGCAACGGCAACGACACGTTTGACTACAACAACATCTACTACGCGCAGCACGGCTACGCGGTCCTGACCTACTCCGCGCGCGGCTGGGGCCGCTCCTGCGGGGAAGCCTCCTCCCGCGAAGACCCCGGCTGCAAAGAAGGCTGGATCCGTCTCGCCGACCAGCGCTATGAGGCGCGCGACACGCAGTATCTGTTGGGACTGCTCGCCGACGAAAAGATCGTCAAGCCGGGCGCCATCGGGACCACCGGGATCTCCTACGGCGGAGGGCAGAGCATCGAGCTCGCCTATCTCAAGAACCGGATACGCCTGCCCAAAGGTGAATTCAGCCCGTGGCTCAGCCCGAAAGGGAAAGCCATGGCAATCAAGGCTGCATACCCGCGGTGGCCGTGGTCGGACCTGATCGACGCGTTGACGCCAAACGGACGCTTCCTGGAAAACGAAATCGCGCCATTCGCGCAGAGCTACACCCCGTTTGGCGTGGAGATCCAGAGCTACAACTCCGGGCTCTACGCGCTCGGTAACGCTAGCGGCTACATCGCCCCGGCGGGTGCCGATCCGGAAGCCGATCTCACAAAATGGTTCGCGGCGATCAACGCGGGCGAGCCCGTAACGCCAGAAGACGAAACGATCGCCAAACAGATCTACACCTACCACCAGGGGTATGGCCTGAGCGGGACTCCCGCTCCAATGCTGCTGCAGAGCGGCTGGACCGATGACCTCTTCCCGCCTGAGCAATCGCTGCGTATCTACAACGCCGCGCGGGCCCTGAAAGGCAATGTCGCACTCCAGTTCGGCGATCTCGGCCACAGCCGCGGCTCGAACAAGGAAAACACCGACCACGCCTTCCAGGAACAGGCGGCCGGCTTCTTCGCGGCGCGACTGCAGCACAGCGGGACCCCGCCGGCGAACGGCAGCGTGACCGCCTACACCCAGACGTGCCCCCAGAGCGCGCCCGGCGGCGGACCGTTCACCGCCAGCCGTTGGTCGAAGCTGCACCCGCACACGGTCACTTTCGGCTCGGCCACGCCCCAGACGTTGCTTTCGACCGGAGGCAACCCGTCGATCGCCGCCGGCTTCGACCCGATCGGCGGCACGACCGACGCCTGCAAGACGGTGGCCGGGGAACTCGAGCCGAACACCGCCAACTACACGCTCGCCAGCTCGGGCTTCACGCTGCTCGGGCTGCCCACGGTCACGGCGACCATCAAAACGCTGGGGCCGTTCGGCGAGATCGCCGCGCGGCTGTGGGATGTCCTGCCGAGCGGCGAACAGCGGCTGATCAGCCGCAGCGTGTACCGCCTCACCGAAAACCAGTCGGGAGCGATCAGCTTCCAGCTGCACGGCAACGGCTACGCGTTCCCGGCCGGCGACACCGTGAAGCTGCAGCTGCTCGGCCGGGATGCTCCGTACTACCGCGCGAGCAATGGCAGCTTCAGCGTGGAAGTGAGCAACCTAACGGTGTCGCTCCCGACCCCCTAGACGGCTCGTGAGTCGCTCCGCGGAACGCGCGACCCTACGCCGCGGCGTGGCGGGGGGCGTGCGCGCCGCCGCGGGAGAGGATGTCGCGGCCGCCGGCCAGGCCCGAGGGAGCACCCCGCCGCTACGCAACCAAGGAGTCACGCGATGCCCGATGTCGAGTTCCCCACCAGCGCCGGCACCTCACCGGGATATCTGGCGCTGCCAAGCGAGGAGCGGGGCCCCGGCGTGATCGTGCTGCAGGAGTGGTGGGGGTTGGACGAGCACATTCGCTCGATCTGCGATCGACTCGCGCGGGAGGGCTTCCTTGCGCTCGCGCCCGACCTGTTCCGTGGCGCGACCACCACACAGCCGAGCGAGGCCGAACAGAAGATGATGGCGCTCTCGATGGACCAGGCCGAGCGCGACATGTGCGGTGCGGCCGACTTCCTCGCCTCCCAGCCCGGGTTCGAAGGAGCTGGGGTCGGCTCGCTCGGCTTCTGCCTCGGGGGCGGCCTGGCCGTGTGGGCGGCCGCAACCTGCCCGAACATCATCGCCGCCGTCTCCTACTACTACGTGATGCCGCACGGAAAGCCCGACTTCGGTCGGCTGAAGGGCCCGGTGCTCGGCCACTTCGGCACCGCCGATGCGTTCATCCCACGCGAGAGCGCCGAAGCGCTCGAGTCCGAGCTTCGCGAGGCGGGCGCGGAGGTGACGTTCCACTACTACGAGGGAGGCGGACATGCCTTCTTCAACGACACCAACCGGCTCGGCACCTACGACCGCGAGCTCGCGGAGACCTCGTGGGAGCGGACGGTGAGCTTTCTGCGCTCCGCTCTGGCCGGCTGACACCGGGCCGAATGAGGCGGCCGCCCTCGCCGGCCGAGGCCGCGCCCGCGGCCTGAGACGTGTGGCCCGCCGCGGCCGGGCGCTCGGCGCCTGCGATGCCCTCGCGGTCGGGGCCTGAGCCGCGGCTCCTCGATCCGGCGCGTGCGCCCGCGGCGGGAGGCGCACGGCGCGAAGGTACCCCGATAGGAAAAGATGAGGCCGATGGACAGGGACTACGAGCTGCAGACCCACCAGGCAGAGGACCGGCACTGGTGGTACCGGGGCCGGCGAACAGTGATCGAGAACGTCATGCAGAGCCTCGGCCTGCCCGCTGGCGCGCGCATCCTCGACGCGGGCTGCGGGAGCGGGCGCAACATGATCGAGCTTGCCCGTCACGGCACCGTGACCGGCGTGGAGCTCTCGGAGATGAGCGTCGAGCTCGCCCGCGCGCGGGGCTGCGGCGAGGTTGTGGCGGGATCGGTGCTCGAGATGCCCTTCGCGGACGGGGCCTTCGACCTGGCCGTGAGCCTCGACGTGATCGAGCACCTCGAGGACGACCTTGGCGCGCTGCGCGAGCTGCGCCGCGTGGTTGCCCCCGGAGGCGCCCTGCTCGTGACCGTCCCCGCCTACCAATGGCTGTGGAGCGGTCACGACGTGATCAACCACCACCATCGCCGCTACACGCGCCGCACGCTGCGGCGCGTGGCCGAGCAGGCCGGCTGGCGCCAGCAGCGGACGACCTACTTCAACTCGCTGTTGCTGCCCGTGGCGATCCTGCTGCGGATCCTCGACCGCGTGAGCACGAGCACGACCGAGTCGAGCCTCGACCTGTGGATCCCGCCCGAACCGCTCAACTGGACACTCGGGCGGCCGCTGGCGCTGGAGGCGGCGATGATCGCGGGCGGCGGACGGATCCCGGCGGGCCTGTCGCTGCTGACGGTCTTCCGCTGAACGCCCCCACGCGATCGCTCAGGCGCCGTGGGGACTGCTCGCCTCGCTGTCAACCACCGGCACGGGCGGGTCGTGGTGGTGCATGCGAAACGTCCATGCGCGGTTGGCGAAGAACGTGGTGAGCGTCACCACGAGCGTCGCGAGCGCCTGGCCGAGAAGCTTATCGAGCCCCGCCTCGCTGACGAACAGGAACAGCAGGCCGAGGTTGATTGCAAGCCCGGTGCCCTGCACGATCGTCCAGCGCACCGGCGTGAGCGCGTCTCCGACATGGTCGCGGAAGGTCCAGCGACGGTTGAGCAGGAAGCCGTTGGTCGCCCCCGCGGCGAACCCGATCGCGGAGGCCGCGAGGTACCACACGCCGAACACCTTGAGCAGCAGCGTGTACACGAGGAACGTGAGCAGCGTGTTCGAGACGCCCACGATCCCGAACTTCACGAGCTGGAGCACGAGCGGCGAGGCCCGGCGACGGACCGGTCCCGCTAGGCTTGGGGATGGTGACTCGGGCACGTGGCGCTCGGAGGGCATCAAT
>FSYY01000251.1_pt1 | contig 26802 bp, 28 predicted proteins | sample 1638681 | NCBI WGS metagenome assembly FSYY01 (sample SAMEA3914813, study PRJEB12502) | metagenome | biome: forest; material: soil | place: Canada | collected 2011-07-07 | depth 0.3 m | reverse complement strand
CCGCCGGTGGAGAGCACCGCGCAGGCGTGGACGCCGGCGGCGCTGACCTGCACGGCGTTGGTGATCCCGCGCACTTCCACCGGGACCGCGCTGTCTTCCGTCGAGCCGTTGCCGAGCGTGCCGTCGTTACCATTGCCCCAGCACAGCACGGTGCGTTTGGGGGTGATCACGCAGACGTAGTGAAAACCGTCCGCCACCTGTGTCGCTTCGACGCCCGGTATCAGGACCGGCACCGGGGTCTGGGTGTGGGTGATGTAGTTTTTGCCCCAGCAATAGACCTTGCTGTGCGCACGGACGGCGCAGACGCTGCCGGGGCCGACCGACATCACGCTGGCGGAGGCGGAGGCGCTCGCGCCGATGAGAATGAAAGCTGCGCACGTGGCGCAAAGGGTCCGGAGAGTCGCGGCGCGCATCGAGCGCACCCCCTTCTGTCGAATACGGATCCGGCCACCGGGGGTACTCGGCGCCGGGACGAGGACTGTTGCCCTCTCCATCGCCAGTGAGACGGTCGGCACACCCGTTCGTCGCAGTGCTTGGACGAATGGCTGATGCTCGCGGCGCGCCGTCGCAAAACCGTGAGAATGCCCTCAGACAGCGGGTCGGTGGTTACGACCGCGCCGCCTTCGGAAAAAGTGCAGAGACTTCCGAGCCGCGGTTGTGTGAGTCCCTGTGTGGCCCTTGTGCAGGGCCCTTGCGTGGGCCCATCCGATGCGCTGCTCGGCCGGCAGAACATCGCCGGCCGAGCGCGCTGCGGGGAGCCGGCTGGCGCCTTGTTCCCCCGTCAGCCGAGGTACCCTCTCGACCGCGGCAGCCAGCCGGCTCCTCCCCTTGCTCGGCCGCCTCCCCAAGCGGCCGGGCAGCTCCGTCCGCCTACCAGCTCGAGGCTGCGCCCCCCGCGCATCCCGTTTTGGTGATCGGGCTCGCGCACGCCCGGGTAATCTGTCCGGTGGCGCTTTTCTTGATCGTGTATTCGTCGCCGTTCGTGGCGGTCGCGGTCACCGAATATTCGCTTCGGCTGTGCGTAGTGGCGCTGATGTAAGCCTCGCCCTTGCCGGCCACGATGTGGATCGACGGCTCGGCCCGGTTGAGTTCGTTCGTGGTAACGGTTTCATACTGGCCGCCGTTATCGACGGACAGCGTCTCGGCCGTGGTCGCGGCTGTGCGTGCGAGCTCCTTCGCCTGCACGTCCACGGCGCGCGTGGTCTGGCCAACGAATGAGGGAATCGCGATCGCCGCGAGCACGCCGATGATGATGATCACGACGAGCAGCTCGATCAGCGAGAAACCGTCCTCCCCGGCGAGCGCAAAACGGCGCGCGACAACATCTGACACACTCCATGCGCTGCGGGCGGAGTCGTCGCGAGATGGGTGAACGAACAAGATAGCCCTCCCTGGCGATTCCTGGCGGTCGAGCTATCTCAGATGAGACCCCTGACTTTGCGCCCTCGCCTCACGACGAGTTTGCCTTTTTTCAGTGGTGATTGATTGGGTGATTGGTACGGGCACACAGAGTAGGGCCAAGTCTGGCGAGTTGGTGAAAACTGGACAGATGTACTAGGGCGGACCCCAGATTCGGCGCCAGAGCCCGGCCGGCGCGAGAGCCTCGGCAGGCGCGAGAGCCCAACCGGCGCTCCCATCGGCCTGCCGGATGGGCCATGCGGCGGACTTGACAGGCCAGCTTCGACGCGGATACGTTTGCCGAGAGGGGACCGGGGAACGAGGGGGGAAGGTGTTCCGCTCTGCGCTGCCCGGGCCTATCCATACGAGAGGGAGGTCGGGATGGGTAGACGTAGCCGGATCATCGGCTTGGTATCGCTGTGCCTGGGCGTGCTCGCCCCGGCGGCTGCCGCGGCGGCGCAGCCGCAGTACGTGGCGCTTGGAGATTCGTACTCCTCAGGGGTCGGGACGCGCACGTTCTACAACGAAGAATGCTCGCGCAGCCCCGCCGCCTATGGGCCCAAGATCGCTGCCGCGCGCGGCTACGCGCTCAGCTTCAAGGCGTGTAGCGGAGCCACCACGGGCGACGTGAACGGCAAGCAGCTCGGCACGCTGAGCGGCACGACGAACCTCGTCACGATCACGATCGGCGGCAACGATGCCGGCTTCAGCAACGTGATCCTCAACTGCGCGCTGTACTACTTCACGTGCGGTGGGGCGATCAACGAAGCCAACAGCTTCATCCATAACAAGCTGGGCCCGCTGCTGGACACGACCTACAACAACATCAGGTCGCGGGCCGCGAGCGCCCACGTGGTCGTCCTCGGCTACCCCCACCTGTTCACCGCGGAAGGGAAGACGTGCAACTTCAACTTCCTGACGTCCTCGCACGAGCGTGAACTCAACCACACCGGCGACCTGCTCGACGAAGTGGTCAAAGCGAGAGCCGCGGCCCACGGATTCACGTTCGTGGATTCCCGCAACGCGTTCCTGCCGCACGAGGTGTGCTCCTCCTCGGAGTGGCTGAACGGGCAGTCGAATCCGCTGTCGGAATCCTACCATCCGAATGTTTCCGGGCAGGCCGACTTCACCTCACAGGTGGAGGGCGTGCTTCCCTGACGCACCGTCTGGCTCGCCCGCGCGCGAAGGCGCGCGGGCGGGGGGACGGACTGGCCTAGGCGTCGCTGTCGGCGGGGGAGTCGGCGCGGGATTGCAGCTCGCGCGGCAGCTCACCCGCGGCCCAGCGAGTGCCGCCGTCGGCGAGCAGTTCGCGCTTCCAGATGGGCGCCTCGGCCTTGATCCTGTCGATCGCCTCCCGCGCGCCGGCGAAGGCGGCGTCACGGTGGGGTGCCGAGGCCGCCACGATCACGCTCGCCTCGCCGAGCGCCACAGGCCCGGTGCGGTGGGCGAGCGCGATCGCCTCGAGCCCGTGACGGGCGCGGCAATCGCCTGCGATCGCGCGTAGCGACTCTTCGGCCATCGCGGAGTAGGCCTCGTAACCCAAACGGCTCACCTCGCGCGTGACGCCCTCGAAGATCACGATCGCGCCGGCACCCGCGCGCCCTACCGATCGCGCGAGCTCCTCCAGCGACAGGGGCTCCTCGGTGACGCGTACGTACGCCGCTTCGGCGGGCGAGCCAGGCGGCTCCCCAGCGGCGAGCTCCTCACCGCCGCTCAGGGGCGGTATCAACGCGAGCTCGTCGCCCGCGCTGAGCACGGTCTGCGGTGTCGCGTAGGCACGGTTGACTGCCATGCACACGTGCACGCGCCCCAGAAGCTGTGAGAGCGGTCCGCTCGCGCGCAGGCCCTCGAGCGCATCGGCCACCGTCGAGCCGTCGCCCAGCTCGAGCTCGACCACGCCCGTGCGCGCATGTTCGCGCAGCACCCCGAACAGCATGATCTGGACCATCATGCGCAGGCTCGTCCCGATTCGCTCGCTCGCCCCACGGTCAGCGGGATGGTGGCAGACTCGCGTCCGCCCCAGACGCGGATGCCTCGTGCCTGGCGCTTCAGCCGCCGAGCTCGAGCAGGCGCGTGGCGGTCGCCTTCCAGGAGATGGCCACGGACGCCCCAACGTGCAGGGCGAGCTCGCGCGCCGCGGGCGCGGTGATCTCGGCGACCACGGGCTGGCAGGCAGCGAGCCCCACGCGCACCCTGTTGCCGACCGACGTGATCGAGGAGACGTGCGCCGGCAGACGATTCTGGGCGGAGCCGTGCGGGCGCGTGTGCGGGGCTTCGAGCGCGATCTCCCACGGGTAGATCGCGACCCCGACGCGGCCCGCTGCGGCGTCGGTCGAGGTGACCTCACCGCCGCCGTCGAGCAGCACGGCCGTCAGACCGTCCGCTCCGGCGCGCGCGTGCCCGCTGAGGATCACCGCGCCTGTGAAATCGGCGACGAACGCCGAGGCGGGCGCAGCCGCGAGCGTGCTCGCGCTGGCAACCTGGACGAGGCCCCCATCGTCGAGCACCCCGATCCGCTCGCACAAGAGCGATGCCTCGTGGAAGTCGTGCGTGACGATCACCGCGGGCGCGTCGATCTCGCTCAGGATCGAGGCGAGCTCGAGCGCAGCGCGTGTGCGCGTCCTCGGGTCGAGCGCCGACAGCGGCTCATCGAGCAGGAGCGCGCGCGGACGCCGGGCCAGCGCGCGAGCGAGCGCCACGCGCTGACGCTCGCCGCCGGACAGCTGCTCGGGACGGGCGTGCGCGCGATCGCCCAACCCGAAGCGCTCGAGCAGCTCAAGCGCCGCGCGCCGCCGCGAGGAGCGGTCCAGGTCGCCCAGGCCGTAGGCGACGTTGCGCCATGCGCACAGGTGCGGAAACAGCGCGTAGTCCTGGAAGACGTAGCCGCAGCCGCGGCGCTCCGGCGCCAAGTCGATCGCCCGCTCGGTGTCGGTCCACACTTCTGCGCCGCATCGGATCCGCCCGCGGTCCGGTGTCATGAGGCCGGCGAGCAACCGCAGGACCGTGCTCTTGCCCGCGCCCGAGGGGCCCACGAGGCCGAGGCGCCCCCCGGCGGGGACGTCGAACTCGACATCGACGCGTACGGCGCCGAGCGTGCGCAGGAGCCTAGCTTCGAGCAATGCCCGGCGTCCCTCCTATGACGAGCTTGACCGTGATCAGCAGGCTGGCGGAGACGATCACGAGGATCGCCGAGAGCGCGAGCGCGCTCGGAAAGCTCGTTGCGAACTGGTCGTAGATCGCGAGCGGCACCGTCTGCGTGACGCCGCGAAAGGAGCCGGCGAACATCAGCGTGGCGCCGAACTCGCCCAGCGCGCGTCCCCAGGCGAGCGCCAGCCCGGCGGCGAGCCCGGGCAGCGCGAGCGGAATGGCCACCCGCCGGAACGTGCCCGCCGCGCCGACGCCGAGGGTCCGCGATGCTTGAAGCTGCGAGGGGGCGAGCGCGGCGAAGGCCGCGCGTGCCTGGCCGAGATAGAAGGGGGCGGCGACGAACACCAGCGCCACCACCACGCCGGCGGTCTGGAGCACGAGCCCGATGTCGGCACGCGCGAGCGCCCCCCCGAGGATGCCGTTCGGCCCGAGCGCGGCGAGCAGGCCGATCCCCGCCACCGCCGGCGGGAGCACGAGCGGGAGCTCGAGCAGCGTGAGGACGACGGTGCGCCCGGGGAACGTGCGCGTGGCGAGCAGATACGCCGCGGGCGTCCCGACAAGCACGATCACCCCGACCGCGACAGTGCTCGTCTCGAGGCTCAGTCGCAGGGCCTGCAGCGAGGAGTCCTCACCGAGCGTCGCGAGCAGCCGGTGCGGCGCGGTGTTGGTGAAGATCGCCACCACCGGGATCACCAGGAAGGCGAGCGCGAGCGCGAGCGCCGCCCACAGGAGCAGCGCGAATGCGTTCCTCGCTCTCATGCGATCAGGGGGCGAGGAATCCAGCCCGCATCAGGTCGTCTCGCCCCGCGCCCGCGAGCAGCCCCTGGATGAACCGCTGTGCCTGCGCCCGTCGCGTGGTGCCTGCGACGAGCGCGATGGCGTAGGCGACCTGCGGTCGCAGGCCTGCGGGCAGCGCGATCGCCCTGAGCTTGCCCGCCGCGGCCGCCACGTCGGTGGCGTACACGAAGCCCGCCTGGACGGCGCCCTGCGTCAGCTTGCCCACGATCCCCGTCACGTCGGGCTCTTCATCCCTGACGTTGGCGAGCACGGCCGTGCGCTCGCCCCGGGGGAGCCTCGCCAGCACGTTGCGCGTGTATTCGCCCACCGGAACGCCCGCGGTGCCGATCGCCAGCGCGATCCCGCTGTGCTGCAGATCGGCGAGCCCGTTCACCGCCGAGGAGCCTGCCGGGACCGCCAGGACGAGACGGTTGGCGGCGAACACCACCGGCGCCTCGAGCAGGCCCTTCGCGTGGAGCCGATCGGCGATGCGCCTGTTGGCGGAGGCGAACACGTCGGGACACAGGCCCTGCTCGATCTGCGCGGCGAGCAGGTCCGACCCGGCGAAGGAGAAGCGCACGCGAACCGATTTGAACTGCGCGCCATAGCTCGAGAAGGCCTTCTTCAGCGAGGCGGCGGCCGAGACCGTGAGGGTCGGCTTCCCGCCGCTCCCGCAGCCGGCGAGCGCGGCGGCGAGCGCAAGCGCGGCGAGCAGCGCGGCAATCGCGCCACGTGTCGAGCGCGCCTCCGCACGCTGGGTTCGTGCCCGCCCGAACGAGCTCTTCACACGGGCCTCTGGAGCATCACCGAGGTCGCCTTCACGACGGCCGTGGCGGTCACTCCGGGCCTCAGGCCGAGCTCCTCGACCGAGTCGCGCGTGACCGCCGCGGTGATCAGATACGGGCCGGCCTCGAGCTCGACGAGCGCCATCACCCCGTCCACCTCCACCGAGCGGACCACCCCCGCCAGGTGGTTGCGGGCCGAGTCGGCCGTTCCGGTCCGGTGCCGCGAGGGACGGCTCGAGAGGCGGGCGACCTCGGACACCGGCACGACGCGCCGATTGCGCTCGTCGCGGTCGGTAGCGAGCTTGCCGGCCCGGTCCCAGCGCCGCAGCGTGTCGACGCTCACGCCGATCGCCGCGGCGGCGTCGCCGAGCGAAACGACCGCACGCTGCGTTCGAGCCGATCCAGGCTTGTCCGTCTTGCGCTTCTGCATATGCATTGCCTATGCAGAAGGCTAGCGCGGCTCAGCCTGAAGGTGGGACATCTCGAGCCTCGGCTCCACGGCCACATTGGGACATCTCGGGCCTCGACCACTCCGCGTAGGATGGCGCGCATGCGCGTCGGGATCATCACCGGGTCGGGCACGTATGCCATGCCCGACGTCGAGCGCGAGGCCACCCGCAGCATCGCAACCCGCTTCGGCGCGGTCGAGCTGACCATCGGACGCTGGCACGGCGTTGAGGTCGCCCATCTCTCGCGTCATGGCGTGGGACACGCGCGCCTCTCCAACCAGGTCAACCACCGCGCGAACGTGCTCGCGCTGCGCGAGCACGCCGTCGATGCCGTGCTCGCGGTGACGGTCTGCGGTGCCGTCGACGCAAGCCTCGAGCTCGGCAGCCTGGTGGTGTTCGATGACCTGCATTTCCTCGCCAACCGGCTCGCCGATGGGTCCATCTGCACGCTCCACGACGAGCCGGGGAGCCCCGGACGCGGCCACTGGGTGTTCGAGCGTCCGTTCTCCCAGCAGCTACGTGGCGCCCTGCTCGACGGCGCCGCGAGCGCGGGCCTGACGGGGCGCGACGGGGGCTGCTACGGGCACGTCGACGGCCCGCGCTTCAACACGCGCGCGGAGATCCGCATGCTGGCGAGCTGCGGAGTGAGCGCCGTCAGCCAGACGGCGGGCCCCGAGGCGGTCCTCTGCGGCGAGGCCGAGCTCCCGTACGCGCTGCTCGGGTACGTGACCGACTACGCCAACGGCGTCGTATCCGAGCCGACCCCGGTGAGCGAGCTCACGCGGCTGATCGACGCGAGCGGCGATGCGTTCACCGCCACGCTCGCACGCACCCTGCCGCTGCTGCCGGCGCCCCCCCTCACCGGTACGGGCGCTCACATCCGATGGCCATGAGCTCCCCACCGCGGATAGCGGTGCGGGGTCTCTCGGTCGTACCCGTCAAGGGTTTGCGGGTGAGCGAGCGCGCCGAGATCCACCTGGGGCGCGAAGGCGTGGCGGGCGATCGCCGCTTCTACCTCGTGGACCGGCGCGGGTGGATGGTCAACGGCAAGCGCTTCGGGGCGCTGCAACAGGTACGGGCCGAGCTCGAGCAGGACCCCGAACGCCTCACGCTGCGCTTTCCCGATGGCGAGGTGCTCGACGCCGAGATCGAACGGGGCGAGCAGCTGGCCACGCGCTTCTTCTCGGAGCCGCGTGGAGCCGTGGCGATCGAGGGCCCGTTCTCGCAAGCGCTCTCGGCGCATGTGGGGGAGTCATTGCGGCTCGTCGAAGCGGCCGACGGCTCGTCCGCCGTCGACCGGGGGGAGGAAGGCGCGGTGAGCCTCGTCTCGCGCGCGTCGGTGAGCGCGCTCGCGCGGCTCGCGAGCAGCGGCGAGATCGACGTCCGCCGCTTTCGCATGTCGATCGAGATCGACGGAGCGGACGCCTTCGAGGAGGACGCTTGGGTCGGGCGCGAGGTGGCGATCGGCGAAGCGCTGATCGCGCTCGTGGGGCACGTCGGACGCTGTGTCGTGACCAGCATCGGTCCCGAAACCGGCCAGGTCGACGAGCCGACGCTCGATCATCTGCGCCAGCTGCGAGCAGGAGCGCCCACGAGCGAGCCGCTGGCGATGGGCGTCCACGGCGTGGTGCGACGTCCCGGGCGGGTACGCGTGGGCGACGAGGTGCGCCCCACGTGAGCCATGTGAAGATTGTGCGAAGGGTTGCCCGCGGGGGCGGCCGCGGGGTAGTCTGAGGCGCTGCCGGACGGCCACGCCGCACGGCGGCGCTCTCCACGGACGGGCCACAACTTGGTGGGGGACGGCTCGGATGCCCGCTACCACCACTCTCAAGGAGCGGAGCATCGTGAGACGCAGACGCAGGATTGGCCTGTGCGCCGCCGCCGCCGCCGTCAGCTGCGCAGTCGCAGCGGGCCCGGCGTCGGCCGCACTGCCCGAATTCATCCCGGGCGCCGGGGTTCCATTCACCGTCAAAAGCGGCAAAACAATCCTGGAAACGGTCGGGAAACAGAAGCTGACGTGCCTCGCCGACACCGGTGCGGGAGAAATCATCGCGCCCAAAAACGTCACGGTCGTGTTCGTATTCAGCGGCTGCGAACACAAAAAAGTGATGTGCAACACACCGGGCGTGGGCCCGGGCGAAGTGGTGCTGCAGGCGAGCGGGCTGCTCGGCTACCTGGTCAACCCGGAAATCAAGACGGTGGGGATCGACCTGTCGAACCCGACGGGCGCTCCGTTGATGCAGTTCGTCTGCGGGGCGGCGCTCAGGGGGTTCGTTGTCGGGTCGGTGATCGGCCAGCTCACGCCGGTCAACAAACTCGTCAAACCGCCAGCGGGCTTCGCGCTCAAATTCTCCGAGGCTGGGGGCAAACAGAAAATCGTGAAACTGTTCGCTGAACCGGTGGACGTCCCGATGACCTCCTACGGCGGACCGCTCGAAGAATCGGGGCTCGCCTCGACCGAGTCGATCAGCTTCAAAATCCCCGTCAAGGTCGTAGCCTGAGTCGTCTGGCTGAGACGCGGCAAGACCCGCACGAGCACCTGCCCTCACCGCGGATGCGGCGAGGGCGGGTGGCGGGTCTGCGTTTGACGGTGGCGCTGGGCGCCTACGCGCGGGCGTGAGCGATCTCGACCGCAGCGGGGTGGCGATCGATCTCGAACCAGATGCAGGCGGTGGGCTCCTCGACCTCGAAGGCCCAGCGGTCGGCTATCTGATCGAGCAGCAGCGAGCCGTACGTTCGCGGATCGGGGGGAGCCTCATCGACGACCGCGTGCGATCCGCGGACCTCGACGCGCACGAGCTCGTCGGTCATCCACACTCGCAGTTCGACCGTCTGACCAGAGGAGCGCTCGACCGCCTGGGTGACGAGCTCGCTGCTGAGCAGGACCACCGCGTCGCGCAGGTCGGGCGAGGGCCGATCGACCTGGGCCACGTGGTGGCGGGCGGCGCGGGGGGCGAAGCGATCGAGCGCGAGCACGATCGCAAGGTCGGGACGCTCGGGATTCAGCTGAGGCATAGTCGCTTGGTTGCCCGTTTGGCGGGCTTCTGAACCTGAGAGGCGAGCCTAAGGGGCGAGCCGGTCGATCACCCAGCGCTCGCCCACGCGGCGATAGCGCAGGCGATCGTGGAGGCGGTCGCGACGCTGCTGCCAGTACTCGAACGTGTCCGGAGTCAGGAGGTAGCCGCCCCAACTATCGGGCAGCGACGGCTCGCCGTCCCCGACACGGTCGTCGAGCTCGCTCACGCGCCGCACGAGCGCCTCCCGGCTCTCGATCGTCTCGCTCTGAGGCGAGGCGAGCGCGCTCAGCTGGCTCCCGCGCGCGCGGGTGCGGACATAAGCGGCCGACTCGCTCGCGCTCAGCCGCTGCACGCGCCCCTCGATCCTCACCTGGCGTCCGAGCCGCTCCCAGTGGAACAGCAGCGCCGCGCGGGGGTTCGCCGCGAGCTCGCGGCCCTTGCGGCTGCAGTAGTTGGAGTAGAAGACGAAGCCCCGCTCGTCGAACCCCTTCACCAGCACCATCCGAGCCGACGGAGCACCGTCGGTCGCGGCCGTGGCGAGCGCAGCCGCCTCGGGCGCGGCGACTCCACCATGCTCGGCGTCGTGAAACCAAGCGGCGAACTGGCGCAGCGGGTCATCCTCGACATCCTCCTCACGCAGGGTCGCTCCTGGATCGGGCACGCGCGACATTCTGACCTGCCGTCCCACGTACCGCGCGGCCGGCGTGGCGCGGCTGCTCACTGCACGACGAGCGTGGCGCGCATCCCTTTCTGCTGGTGCTGAGGCAGCGAGCAGAACAAGCGGTAGGTGCCCGCCCGTAGGACGATCGCCTGGTCGCTCACCCCTCCCGCCGCGATGTCCGGGAAAAACCCGGCGAGCGGCCCTTCGCCGGCGAGGAAGTTGAGGTTGTGTTCGTCCTGCCCGTGGTTCAGGAACTCCACCACCACCTTCCCGGCGGGCACGGTGGTGCGCGACAGCGTGAGGCTGTACTCGACGGCGATCACCTGTATGTGCGGCACCGACGGAGGGGCGGGCGGAGCCGATTCGGTCGTCTGCGAGGTGGAGCCCGACCCCGGCGGGGCCGGAGGTGGCGCGCCGGCCCCCGCTGTAACGGTGCCGCCGCCCGGAGCGGGAACGACCGTGCCGGGAGCGCCCGCGCCTGGGCGCGGGACGCGGGCGCCGCCGCGATGGGCCGGGCGGCGACATCGCTGTGCGTGGCCGGGGTGCGGGCGGCGAGCGTGCGTACGCGCCCGGCACGCCCTGCTGTGCGTTGCGCCGTGAATGCGCGGACCCCCCCGCGCGGGGGCGGCGAGCGCGACCGCGCCCACAGCCCCCGCGAGGCACACGCCGCAGGCGGTGAGCATGGAGATCGTGCGGCCCGCGCGCCTCATCAGGAGACCAGCTGCGGGATCGTTCCGTAGGTGCTCGGCCCGGGCAGGCCGGTCCCGGCCCCGGGGATCACGAGCCCGGCTTCGGTGCCCAGCCACTGGCCGAGCAGGCCGGCGTACATCGCCCTGAAGTCGGAGGTGCTCACGACGTTGTCGTTCTGATCGAGTTTGGCCAGTCCCGGGAATTGGCCGACCATCCTGCCCTTCACGCGCGAGCCGATCAGGAAGGCGGCGCCGGCCGCGCCGTGGTCGGTCCCCGACCCGTTTTCCTGCGGGCGGCGCCCGAACTCCGACCACAGCTGCACGATCACGCGGTCGTCGAGTTTGCGCGCTTCGAGGTCGCGCTGGAAGGCGAGCACCGATTCGACCGTCTGGCCGAGGTTGGTGCGCAGCGTGGCGCTCTCGTCGGAATGCGTGTCGTAGGAGCCGACGGCGCTGAGCGAAATGCATTTGATCGGCAGCGCCGGGTCGGCGAGCATCGCCGCGAGTGCCGCCAGGCGCTTGGGGAAGTCGCCGCCGGCGGTGGGATAGGTGACCGGAGAGGTGAACCCGGGTTTGCCTTCGTGTTCGCCGAACGGTGCAACCTGCTTGCGGATGAGGTTGGTGGCGTAGGAGGCCGCGCGCGCCTGGGCGAATGCGGGCGAGGGCGCCCCGAGGGCTCCGAGGCGACCGAACGTGTCGAGCGTGGGCGAGGTGAACGGTTCGTCGAGGCCGTAGGCCCAGAAGTTGTAGTCGCTCGGGGAGGACACGGCGGCGACCGGCACCCGGGCGGTGGCGAGCGCCGGCGCGAGCGAGTAGTCGAGCGACAGTCCCTGCAGCGGGTTGCCCGGGTCGCCGGCGATGTCCAGGTAGCGGCCCATCCAGCCCGAGCGCGCCTGGGCGTTCAGCTCGCCGACCTCCCAGTAGTGGCGACTGGTGAAGTGGCTCTCGTCGGGAGGGTCGTAGCCGATCGCGGGGAACACCGTCACCTTGCCCTCGGCGTGCAGTTGCGCCAGGCCCGCGGCCTGCGGGTGCCACATCAGGTTCGGGTCCTCGCTGAACGGCGTCCCCTGGCCTTCGGCGAGCGCGAGCGTGGGTCGCAGCTGGTGGTACCTCGCTTCCTTGACGGGGGCGAGCACCGACAGCGCGTCCCATCCCCCTTCGACGAAGATCGACACCAGGACCGGCTGTTTGGGCGGAGCGGCCGCGGCCGCGGCGGCGATGCCCTCTTCGAGCTGACGCGGCGAGAGGGCCGAGGCGCCGTACACGGCGAGCATCGTGCCGGCCGAGCGCAGCATGAACGTCCGGCGGTCCATGCCGGTTCCCGCCGGCAGCGGCATCCCGGCCTCGATCGCCGGCAGCCCGCGCCCCGCGCCCGCGACCCCGGCGCGCAACAGCTGCGCGCGGGTGAAGTCCTGGCAGGAGCAGCTGCGCGCCATCGCTCAGCTCACCTGCATGTCGGGAGAGGTGGCGATCAGCATTCGCAGCGCGTTCTGGCGGATCGCTCTGTATGGACTCTGCTGCCATTCGGCTGTGGCGAGTCCGTTGAGGACCGACTGCGCGAATTCGGCGATGCACTGGTGCGATTCGCTCGAAAGCGGCGGGTTGCCCCACGCATCGAGCGCGCTCGCCAGGGCGGTGGCGGGATCCTCGTTTTCGCTGTACTCGGGCTGTCCTTCCGCCGGCCACGGGTTCGCGTAGGTCTTCGCGGTGACGTAGCTGGCGAGTTCCCAGCGCGCCTTGGCCGTGGAGGTGTCGAGCCAGCGGCTGAAGTCCCAGCCCGAGACGTTCGGCGGGTAGAACAGCTGCTGTCCGGCCCCAGCGCACAGCCACGCCCAGGCGGTCGTGTCGATCGGCCGGCCGATCGAGCGCAGCAGGCCCGCGTTGTAGACGACCGGCGGGGTAAGGAGCTCGGGTCCTTCAAGGAACGTGGGGTGCTGAAGGATCGCCTCGAGGACCGCGCGGATGCTGTAGCCGGAGCCGACGTAGAGCCCCTGCAGCGAGGCGAGCGTCGCCGTGTCCGGCGGTTCGGGGATGAAGTAGCTCCACAGCTTGCCCACGAAGAACGAGGCGTGCAGCGGGTGGCTGACGCACAGCCGCACCGCGTCTTCGTAGTTCCAGTTGCCGGTCTGCCCGAACACCGTCTTGAGGCCTCCGTCGTGACGGGAGGGGTCGAAGCGGAAGTTCTGCAGGCCGCTGCTTTCGGTCCAGTCCGCGCGCCACCCCGTGAGCGCCCGCGCCATCTCCCTCACGTCGGTCTCGCTGTAGGCGCCGCGATCGGCGCCCAGCGAGAACAGCTCCATCATCTCGCGCGCGTAGTTCTCGTTGGGGTCGTCCTTTTCGTTGTAGATCCCGTCGAGGAACACGAGCATCGCCGGGTCGCGCGTGACGGCCAGGAACAGGTCGTGGAAGCTGCCAAGGGCGCCCGCGCGGAAGAGGTTGTTCTGGTCGAGCATCCGCTGCTGGCTGTCGACCTTGGCGTTGGAGTTGGCGAACCAGTCGTGCCAGATGAAGGTCATCCGCTCCACCAGCTGCTGGTCGGAGCGAACCATGCGGTCGAGCCACCAGCAGTGGTCGTGACCCCACGCATCGGCGGGGGCGAGCGCGCTGCCTTCGTCGTCGGTGGGTTGCGGCCCATGCAGGTTCGCGGGGCCGGCCGGACGAGTGAGCGCGTGCACCACGCCTTCGATCGGCTGGCCCGCGAGCGCCTCAGCCTGCCCGCGTGTCGGCCCGAAGCCCGCCCGCCACAGCAGCCTGCGCGCTCCTACGGCGCTGATCACACCTCCAACCGCGGGGGCCGGTGTCGGCGAAGGCGGCGGCGGGCTGGGTGAGATCGCCGCTGGCGCGGGCGCCCCCGGTAGTCCGGAGGCGTGGGGGACGGGCGCTATCGCGCGGTGGTGGCGGCGCGAGCTGCGATGCCTGCGTCGTTTGTGCTTGCGCCCGTGCGCAGCGGGCTTACCGTGGTGGGCGCGCGTACCCGGCTTGGCGTGACGGGCGCGCGCACGGCTCATCGAGCTGGGACCGCCCACAGATCAGAGAGAGCAAAGCGTCCCATACCTCCGCATTCGGCGGTGCTCCTCGCGGCGATGACCGCCTCGAGCCGTTCTCGACGGTTGTTCTAAGGGAGCGCCCGCGCGCAGCGGCGGACAAGGCGCCGGGAGCTCACCCGAGGCCCGGAGGGCCTCCGCGCCCTGCCGCCGGTGAGCGCCCGGGCTGCCGCACGCGCTCGAGCAGGCCCCAGGCTCCGAGCGCCGCTCCGGCGGCGAGCGGTCCGAATGCCGCGTATGCGTAGCGAGCGTCGTAGCCGTTGCCCGCCTCGGCGAGTGTCACGGAGCAGATGGCCGTGAGCGTGAACAGCAAAGCGGCCGCCCGAGCGCGGCGCGCGCGCAGCAACGCCGGGCCCGCGATCGCCGCAAGCAGCATGGCGATCAGTAGCGGGCCCTCGATCCGCGTGTGGGCCTCGTAGAAGTCGAGCGGGCCGGTGGCGCCAGGGGCGGCCTGATAGCCGCGGGCATGCGGATAGTAGGCAGCGATCGAGGGCTCGATCGACCCGGTCCCTTTACGGTCGAGCAGCGCCGCGCGGATGCCCGCCGGCGTGTAGCCCTCGCCTGAGCGCGGGAACGGGTAGAGCGTCAGCCCGCCCAGGATCGTGCCCGCGTAGGCGAGCGGCTCGTGGATGATCGCGGCGATGCTGAACCGCTGCAGCACGCCGTTTGCATAGCCGGGCGCACGCCCGGGGCCTCCGAATCGAGCGACCGCGGGCGCCGCTTTGGCGTACTGGTAGAAGCTCGCCGGCCGGCGGCGCGAGAGCGGCTCGACGGGGCACAGGAATCTCGTTCCCGGTGGCGGGGTGAAGCGTGCGCAGTCCACGAAGGATGCGACCCGGCCGTACAGGTTCCACGCTCCCTGGCGCTCGTACCCCCGGTAGCCCGTGACGAGCGCCTGCGCGCCGAAGTAGCCCAGCACCACCACCAGCGCCACCCCCGCCGCGACGGCGGCGGCGCGCCTCTGCGCACGCGCGCCCGGCCCAACGAGCAACAGCGCGCAGGGCACGAGGATCGCGGCGGCGAGCCCCACCGTCTTGACCCAGAAGCACCCCCCGCCGGCCGCGCCCGCCAACAACGACCAGCGCACGCTCGGCACCAGCAGCGCCCGCACCGCCGCGTACAGAGCGAGGGCCTGCAGGAAGCTGAACAGCGGATCGGCGAGCAGCGAATGCTCGAGCAGCAGCCCGGTGCCGCCGAAGAACACGATCGCGGCCGGGAACAGCGCCGCCCACAGCGGGGCGCCCGCTCGCCGCACGGCGCCCAGCAGCAGCAGGCCCGCGGCCAGGCCGAGCAGGTGCTGCAGCGCGATCGCGAACGTCAGGCGGTCGCTCAGCGCATGGGCGAGCGCGAGAAATATGGGGTAGCCCCCCGGTTTCTGGACGTCGTGGAACACCCCGACGTGAGCCGCCACCACGTACTCGTGGGAGTCGCCGAAGCCGAGGAACCCGGGGCCGTAGCCGATCATCAGCCATGCACGCACTGCGACCGCCGCCGCGAGCAGCAGGGCGAGTGCCAGCACCGCGCCGCCGGTGCGAGCGGCCGCGCTCACGCTCACGCCCGCGGCGTGAGGTCGAGGAACGACCACACGTTTGAGCCTGCTCGTCTCGATCTGCGTGTCGGCCCACCCCACGGTGGCCATATCCTAGGTCGAGGACGTTCGACGCCGGGGATGCCGGCGCCGCGCCAGTCCGACGATCCTCGCTGCATGCGCACGGCCTCGCGCCGCCGGGCGGACGAGCGGTCGAGCTAGCGGTTCTCGACCGAGGCGTACGACTCGCGCGAGGGCGTGGCGGGGGCTCCGAACGCATCCGCTGCGAGCCCGGCGAGAGCTCGCGCCTGCTGTGGCTGGGGGGCGAGCGCGGCGGGCTCCTGCTCGGCGGCGGGCACCGCTCGGTGCTCGCGCCAGCGGGCGAGGTTCCGCTTGAACGGGTAGAGCGTCTGCAGCCACCACGTCCGCGCGAGCGAGGCCGGGTTGACGCTCTGCTCGAGCGGGAACTCCTCGTCGTTGATCCCGGTGGGCGGATAGGCGTTCTTGTCGGGGAAGAACGTGCGGAACAGGTAGTCCCACACCGACAGCACGCTTCCGTAGTTGACGTTGTAGTGCTCACGCAGGATCGAGTGGTGGATGCGGTGGTACTGCGGTGAGACGAGGATGAAGCGCAGCGGGCCGAGGTTGGTCCGGACGTTGGCGTGGCTGAGGGTCTGCAGGTAGTTCTGAAGGAATGCGAGCGCCCCGGCAGCTTCGGATTCGAGCCCAAGCAGGCGCGCGGGCACGTACACGATGGCCGCGTTGATGATCGTCTCCACGAAATGCTCGCGGTTGTCGGTCATGAAGCTCATTTCGCGCTGCGAGTGATGCACCTTGTGGAACTCCCACAGCAGCGGGAAGCGGTGGTGCAGGATGTGGCTGAACCACGCCGCGAAGTCGCTCACGACGAACGCGGTCACGGCCACGCCGCCGATCCCGAGCGCCGGGACGAGGTTGAGCTGCCACTGGGAGACCTGGTCCATCCCGACGCCGAGGGCCGTCAGGAACGCGGCGATCACGGTGATGTCGCGGATCGGCGCATAGAAGTACCAGAACACGTCCTGTGCGGTGCCGGGCGAGCGCAGGCGGACCTTCGGGTCGGCGGGGAACTTCCACTGCAGCACGGCCATCCCCACGAGGTAGGCGGTGAACCAGGGGTTCAGCACAACGTCCACCCAGCTCGACCACACGCCGGTGAGGGTCCCCGCCGAGAACACGCTCGCTTCTTCTTCGAAGAAGCTGACCGTCCCGTAGGTGAGCGAGGCAAGAATCGCGATGCTCAGCGCAACGGGTGCGTGGCGCACGGCTGCGCCGCGCAGGCGCCGCAATCCCCGCCCGAGCAGCGAATCGCGCGCATACCCGCCGTCGAGGCGGGAGAACGCGTCGGTCTCGAGTCGTTGCGTGACCGGTCGTCGAAGATGCATCCCTCGGCACACATCGGCAGCACGACTCCGTCGCGCGGCACTCCTTGCTCAGCCTGGACGCCTGTTCGACGGCGGGCGCTCGCGCAGTGGCCGTCGTCTAGTGTCGCGGGCAGGGGGCTTTGTAGGAGACGGTCACGGTGCTCTGGGTGAGCCCGCCTAGGCCCGCGAAGGTCAGTTCGGATCTGACCGTGAAGCCGTCCTTGGGGCACGTGCTCGGCAGCATCCCGTAGTAGATCGTCTTGCCCCTGCTCCTGATCGCCGAGCCGACCTTCACGCTGATCCTCTGCACCGAGGCATCCTGGGCCCCGGGAACCGTCTGGACGAGCGGAATCTGGGAGATGAGCTCCTGGCCGAAGCCGCCCGAGTTCACGTTGACGTAATGCGCGCTCGAGAGGATTTCGAGCGACACGGGCGAGTGACCCGAGGTGAAGAACTCGAGGCCTCCCCCGGGCGCGTAGAACGGTTCGATGGTCGCTTCCTCGGGCACCAGTTCGGTGCCGAAGGCGACGACCCCCAGCGCAGATCCGACGGGGCCCGCCGCCGAGCCCGGCGGGCAGGCGCGCGGCCCCCTCCCGGCGGGTTCGAGGGTCTGCCGGGGACAGGTGGGAAAGCCGGCCGGGTGCAGCTTGGTGCCCGACGGCAGGAAGAAGCTCACGCCGATCAGCGGCGGCGGGAAGCCCCCGTATTCTTTGCCTTCGATCGTGTATTCGGCCTGGAGCGCGGTTCCGTGGCCGAGGATGTAGCCGGTGTGGGGGTAGCCGGGGATCGGGACCGGTTCGGCCCTCAGCTTGACCACGGGCACTGCCGCGGCGACGCCCGCCAGCGCGAGTTGGGCAAGCACCGCGACGGCGAGCAGGAGGGTGGGCTTCCGCATCCCCCGCGAAGGCTAGCCCTCGAACACAACCTCTGTCGCGTCCGCGGGCGTGAGGTCTGGATAGAGCGTCCGCAGCACCAGCACCGCCGCGGCTCCCCCCAAAAGCTGGGCGAGCACGAACCCGGGGACCGAGGCCGGGGCGATCCCGGCGAAGGTGTCGGAGAACATGCGCCCGACGCTGATCGCCGGGTTGGCGAAGCTGGCTGAGCTGGTGAAGAAGTACGCGGAGCCGATGTAGGCGCCCACCGCCGCCGGCGCCATGCTGCTGCGCCGCGTGCGCGCGAGGGAGAAGATCACGAGCAGCAGGCCAGCGGTGGCGATCACCTCCGAGAGCAGGTGGGCACCGCTTGCGCGGTGGTGAGTGGAGACGTTGATCGCGGCGAGCGAGAACATGCCGTTGGCGGTGATCGCGCCGAGCACGCACCCGGCGAGCTGCGCGGGGATATAGGCGAGAGCGTCGCTCCAGCGGATCCCTCCGAAGGACGCATCGACGAGCGACACCACGGGATTCAGGTGTCCGCCGGAGACGGGCCCGAACATCAGGATGATCGTAAACAGCCCGGCCGCGGTCGCGGCCGCGTTCTCGAACAGCTGCAGCCCGACGTCCCCGGGAGAGAGCCGTTGAGCTGCGATGCCCGAGCCGATCACGAGCGCCGCGAGGAAGGCCGAGCCGAGCAGCTCGGCCAGCAGCCGGCGCGGCAGCGGAGGCGTCGCCGCGCCGCTCATGCGCCGAGCACGAGCCGCTGGGCGAACTCCTCCGGCAGGCCTGCGCCTGCTATTTCCCGGGCGACCCGCTGGGCGTCGTAGGCGAACCGCTCGATCGTGACCTCCAGCGTGCCGCGCGCCGCTCGCAGCACCGCAAAGCCGCCGCGCGGATCGCCGTCCTTGGGCTTGCCCACCGAGCCGCAGTTGACGAACAGCACGCCGCCATGTTCGCGAACCCACGGTTTGTGCGTGTGTCCGAAGACGAGCGAGCGCGCCTCCTCGGCGGCTGCCAGGCGCTCATACAGGCGCGCCGGCTTGTCCTCGAAGAGGTACTCGTTGACTTTCCGTGGCGAGCCGTGGACGAGGTGGACCGGCACGCCGCCCAGCTCGAAGCGAAGGTCGAACGGCAGCTCGCGCAGGAGATCCTTTGCCGCCTGGCCGGTGTGCGCGAGCGTCCAGGCAACCGATTCGTCCCCGAGTTCGCGATCGCGCTGGTCTACGTATGCACAACCGCAGTCCGCCTGCTCGCGTCCGATCGCATAGTCGTAGTTGCCGTAGATCGTCGGGATCGCGCGCTCCTGCACCAGAGCGCACACCTCGTTGGGATGGGGCCCGTAGCCGACGAGATCGCCTCCGCAGAGGATCCGCTCGACCCCGAGCTCATCGATGCGGGCCAGAGCCCCCTGCAGCGCCGGGAGGTTGCCGTGAATGTCGGTGATCACGGCGGCAGTGTCGTCCACGATCTCACCCTATCCATTGATGGATGTCGGTTCAATCGATATATATAGATTGATGCCGGTCGATCTGGAGCTGAGCCCGAAGCACAAGCGCGCCGCCGGTGAGCCCTGCTGCGAGCCCGTGGTCTACCCCGAGGTGGAGCGCGAGCACGCCGCGCGCATGGCCGAGGTGGCGAAGGCGCTCGGCGACCCGGTTCGCCTGCAGCTCGTCGATGTGCTGCGCAAGCATGCAGGCAAGGTGTGCGTGTGCGAGCTGGTGCCGCTGTTCGAGATCTCCCAGTCCACGCTCTCCCACCACCTCAAGAAGCTGCGCGACGCCGGGATCGTCGACTCCGAGCGGCGCGGGCTATGGGCCTACTACTACGTGCTCCCCGACGCGATGAAGGAGCTGTCCGCGTGGCTGACGTGACCGCGGCCGAGCCCGCCGGTGGGGCGTGCTGCTCGAGCGAGCGCCAGGCGAGCTGCTGTGATCCCTCCGAGAAGCGCTCTTGCTGCGGCTCGAGCGCGCCCGTCCGCAGCTGCGGCTGCTCGGCCGGCGCCGAGGCGGTGGCTGCGCCCGAGGTACTCGCGCCCGGCCAGTTCGTTCTTGACCGCCCGCGCGAGGACCAGTAAAGTCCCGCGCGGAGCTGGGGGGCCGCGCGGTCGCACACCGCCCCCTCGGTTGGAGACTGCAACTTCAAGGATGAGAGGTGGATGATGGACGGATTCTCCGGTCTGCGCGACCGCAATCGAGCTTCGGGTGTGAAGCGCGTCAGGTTCCTGGCGGTGAGCAGCGTCCTGCTCGTGGCGGCGTCCCTGTCGATGGCCGTCGGTACCGCGTGGGCGGGATCTGGGATTTCGCTGTGCGTGCCCAAGAAGGAAGGCGCCGCGCTGCTGACCCCCAAGCACGGGCTGTGCAAACGGGGCTACACCCTCACGGCCCTGGGCCAGACGGGGGCGGAAGGAAAACCCGGCGCTGCTGGGACACCCGGAGCCCCTGGCAAAGCGGGAGCCGAAGGCAAAGGGGGAGCCGAAGGCAAAGCAGGAGCCGAAGGCAAAGAAGGCAAAACGGGGCCAGAAGGCGGCTCGGGCTTCAGCGCTGCACAGGCAGAACAGCTCAAGAGCCTGTTGCCCTACATCAAGTTCATCCCCACCGGTGTCGGTGGTAAGCCAACGGTGCAGTTCTTCGGCGTGAACGTGCAGGTGGTCAACGGCGAAACGAAAACGACGACGACCAACGGCCTGGGCAATCTCGTGATCGGTTATGACGAGAACGCCGGCAAACACGCACAGACCGGCTCGCACGATCTGATTCTCGGAACCGAACAGACCTTCACGAGCTACGCGGGAATCGCCACGGGCACCACGAACACGATCGCGGGTCCGTTCTCAACGGTGACCGGCGGAGGGTTCAACCAGGCGCTGGGCATCGAATCGTCCGTCAGTGGCGGGTGGAAAAACGTCGCCAGCAACGAACGCTCCACTGTGGCCGGCGGCGGCGAAAACCAGGCGACAGGTGTGGAAGCAACGGTCGGCGGCGGGTGGAAGAACATCGCCAGCGGCGAAGACTCCATCGTGAGCGGCGGTCGCGAAAACCACGCGGCCACGTTCTACTCCTCGGTGAGTGGCGGCAAGGCCAACACGGCGAGCGGCGAATTCTCCTCCGTGACCGGTGGCAAAGGCAACACCGCAAGCGGTGAAAGCGCCTCCGTCCTCGGCGGGGAAAGCAACCTCGCCAGCGGCAAATTCGCTTCCATATTCGGGAGCAAATTGCTCACGGCGATGACCAGCTACGAAGCGATCCCGTAGGCCTGATCGATGATCGCGCGGCGGCTCGGCGTTCGCGCCGGGCCGCCGACGCCTTCGCGCCGGGGTCTGATCAGAGACCGAACCAGCGGGCGCGGCGGCTGCTGCCGAAGTGCTCCTTCTCGGCGACCAGGGCCGGGGAGGGCGGGTTGAAGCTCCCGGTGCGCGTGGGACCGGAGAGGAAGTCGATGTCCACGCTGCCCACGCGCCCGCGGCCGAACTCGATGTAGCACGTGCCGCGCCCGAGGTGACGGCCCGGCGGCTCACCGCCTGCGAGGCGGGCGATCAGCGTCTGCGCGACGACCCGGGCGGCGCCCTCGGCGAACACACCAGCCTTGGGAACTCCCGCCGTGGCGACGTCGCCGACCGCGTATACGTCGGGGTAGCGCGTAGTAAGCGTGGCTGGGTCGACGGGTATGTAGCCGTCCTCGGTCATGCCACTGGCGATAACCACATCGGGAGCCCGGTGCTTCGGCACGCCGAGGAACACCTCGAACGGCAGCTCGGCGCCATCGTCGAGCTGCGCCACGCTCCGTCCCGGATCGAGCGCGGCCACGCGTCGACCGCAGATCAGCGTGATGTCGCGCGCGGCGAACTCCTGTTCAAGCGCCACGGAGGTTTCCGGTGACGGCGGCACCGGGGTGCCGAGCGGAATCACGAACGAGATCCGACAGGCCTCGCGCACCCCGCGTGCTCTCAGCTCGTCGTCGAGCAGCAGCGCGCACTCACTCGGTGCCGGTGGACACTTGAACGGGGCGCCGCACACGCCGATCAGCGCGTGCCCCTGCGAGAACGCCGGCAAGATGTCCGCCAGGCGCGAGGCGCCCGCAAACGAGTAGAACTCGTTTCCGCCCAGGGCGAGGCCGGGGGTGGCGTCGTAGTCGTAGTCGGCGCCGAGCGCGACCACGAGGAAGTCCGCCTCGTGCGTGCCCGCGTCGGTGCTCACGCGTCGCGCCTCGGGGTCGATCGCCGTGATCGTCTCCTGCACGATCCGCACGCCGGGCTTTGCGACCTCGCTGTAGGGCATCCGCGCCGCCTCGGGCGGCATCCGGCCGAACATCACGTCGAGCTTTGAGAACCCGAACACGAACGCGTCGCCCTTGTCGATCAGGGTCACCTCGACGGAGTCGCCGAGCTTCTCCGAGAGCAACGCCGAGAGCTCCAGACCGCCGAAGCCCGCCCCGAGGATGAGGATGCGAGGCGCCATTCGTGCCCGACTCTAATCCACTTTCGGGCCAGGTGAGATCACGAGCCGGCGGCGCTGCGCAGCACGGCGTTCACGCAGGTAGGGTGACCGCGTGTCGGTGCGCACGCAGCTGATCGCTGGGCCCGGTGGGCGCATGCTCGAAGTCGAGCTCTCGGGGCCCGACCAGGGCCTGCCGCTGATCTTCCACAACGGGACCCCGATGGCGGGCCGGATGCTCGAGCCGATGGTCGCCCGAGGCGCCGAGCGGGACGTGCGCCACATCGCCTACTCGCGCCCCGGCTACTGCGGCTCCGAGCGCGACCCCGGCAGGACGGTCGCCGACTGCGTCGCCGACGTGGCGGCGATCGCCGATCAGCTCGGCGTCGAGCGCTTCCTCACCGTCGGCTGGTCGGGGGGCGGGCCGCACGCGCTGGCGTGCGCGGCCCTGCTGCCCGAGCGCACGATCGCGGCGGCGACGCTGGCGGGAGTTGCGCCGCTGAATGCGCCCGGCCTCGACTGGCTCGCGGACATGGGCGAGGAGAACCTGGAGGAGTTCGCGGCGGCCGAGGCCGGCGAGGAGCAGCTGTGCTCCTACCTGCAGGCGGCGGCCGCGGAGATGCTCGGGTCGAGCGCCGAGGACATCCACGCAGCGCTCGGCGACCTGCTCTCGGACGTGGACCGGGCGGTGCTGAGCGGCGAGTTCGCCGAGTACTTCGCGGCGAGCAGCCAGGCCAGCCTCGAGCATGGGATCTGGGGCTGGCTCGACGACGACCTCGCGTTCTTCGGCGACTGGGGCTTTGAGCTGGGCGCGATCACGCGGCCGGTCTCGATCTGGCAGGGCGAGCAGGACCGCTTCGTGCCGTTCGGACATGGCCGCTGGCTGGCCGAGCACGTCTCGGGCGCGACCGCGCACCTGCCCGGCGAGCACGGCCACCTGTCGCTCGCGATCGGCTCCTACGGCCAGGTCCTCGACGAGCTGCTCGCGGCCGCCCGCTGACCTGCCTGGCCCCTCCCGACGTTCATCACAACGGGGAGTAGACGACTTTGGCCAACGGACCATATGAGCGCGCGCGCGCTCGCGCGAACATGCGCGCAATGGCCCTCGAGCGCCTATCCGCGCATGAGCTCGCCGGCACGCCGACGCTGTTCGCGAGCTTCATGGGGCACGCGGACAGGAGCTACAAGACCGTCGGCGAGCTGCTGGCGATCTATCGAGAGCGCCGCGAGTCGCTCGACGCGGCCGAGGACCGAGCGGACGACCTGCGCGTCGAGCGCTTCATGGACGACATGGCGGGCAACCGCTGGAAGTCCGACCTCGTGATCCGGATCGGCGAATTCGACGACGACGTGCTCGTGATCGACGGAATCCATCGCGGTATCGCCTATCTCGCGTGCATCGAGGAGGGGATCAGCCCCGATCGCCTCCCCGCGCTTCACGTCAACTGCTAGTGGGCTCAGCGGTCGTGCGCTGACAGAAAGGCGTGTACGAGCCCGCGGAAGCGCTCGGGGTGCTCGAGGTGCGTCGAGTGGCTCGCGTCCTCGATCAGCTCCCAGCGCGCCTCGGGGAGAGCGTCGACCAGCGGGCCCACGACGGCCGGGGTGGCCTCGTCGTGCTCACCTGAGATCACGAGCACGGGCACGCGGACCTCGCCCAGGCGCGGCGTGATGTCCCAGCCCTTCAGCTTGCCGATCACGTGGAACTCGCTGGGTCCGTTCATCGTGTGATAGACGGTCGGGTCCTCATCCATCTGGGCGAACGTGCGCTGCAGCGCCGCGGGAAACGGGATCCGGCATAGGTGACGCTCGTAGAAGACCATCACCGCCCGCGCGTACTCCTCGCTGTCGGTCGTACCCGCGGACTCGTGACGGGTGAGGGTCTGCTGCACCTCGGGCGGCAGTTCCGCGCGCAGCCGGTTGGCCTCGCTGACCCACAGGTCCATCGAGGCCGGCGAATTTGCGACCACGAGCGAGAGCAATCCCGCCGGGTGCTCGAGCGCGTGCTCCATGCCCAGCATGCCGCCCCACGACTGGCCGAGCACGTGGTAGCGGCCGGCGATGCCGAGATGCTCGAGCAGCTCGACCAGCTCGCGGCGGAACAGCTCGACGCTCCAGAACTCCGCGGGAGCGTCGGCTCGGTGCTGGGAGCGCCCGCAGCCGATCTGGTCGTAGAGGACGCACGGACGTCCGGTGGTGCGCGCCAGCTCGGCGATCGGCTCGACATAGTCGTGCGCGGCGCCCGGGCCGCCGTGCACGATCACCACGGGCGCCGGGCCGTGCGAGCGCACGTCTCCCTCGATGCGGTACCACGTCCAGCCGCCGTCCCAGTCCATCCGTCCCTCGCCCATGGGCGCAATCTAGCCGCCGCGGAGGGCTAGGGTGCAGCGGGCAGCCGCGGGCCCTGCTGCCCGCGCCACACGCCCACTGGCAACGCGAGAGGAAGGACGAGCCGTGACCGAGAACACGCCCGGGCCAGCCAACAGCTACAGAGATCTCGTGACCGAGGCGCAAGGCGAGCAGCGCGAGCTCGTGTCGCTCGATCGCATGGACGGCTACGTGGTCGTGCGCATGAATGAGCCGCAGGCGCTGAACCCCCTCAACGGGGCGCTCACGGTCCAGCTGCTCGGCCACCTGCAGCGCCTCGCCGCCGAGGAGTCGGTGCGCGCGGTGATCCTCACGGGCGCCGACCCGGCGTTCTCGGCCGGCGGAGACCTGCGGGCGATGGTCTCGACGGTGCACCCGCTGGTCGATCACTCGCCCGAGGGCGCGACCGCGATGTGGCGCTGGATCCGCTACCAGTTCGGCGGCGTGGTGCGCCTGATCACGCGCAGCGACAAGCTGTTCGTGGCCGCGATCAACGGACCCGCCGCCGGCGTGGGTCTGGCGTTCGGGATGGCGTGCGACCTCGTGATCGCCTCAGACCGTGCCCGCCTCGTGACCGCGTTCGGTCGCATCGGGCTCGTCCCGGAGGTGGGCCTCGGCTGGCTGCTCACACGCCGGCTGGGCTACCACAAGACGATGGAGCTGTTCATCTCCGGGGAGGCGCTCGCCGCCGCGGACGCGCTCGAGCTGGGGCTCGTCAACGAGGTCGTCCCCCACGAGCAGCTGCTCGCGCGAGCGGGCTCCTGGTGTGAGCGAGCGCTGAAGGTTCCCGCGCACGCGCTCGAGATGACCAAGCCGCTGCTGCGCAGCGTCGCCGACATGTCCTGGGACCAGGCGATCGCGATGGAGGAGTTCGCCGAGCCGATGACGTTCACGACCGCGGCACACCGCCAGGCAGTGAACGCCATGCTCGAGCGCAGCGCGAACGATTGAGCGACGACTCTGAACGCGCTCCGGAGGCCGAACTTCGGCGGCCCTGGCCGGATTTGCAACGTTTGCGCACCGATGGGCCGCGTGCTTGCCTTGCCCGCGACGCGTGTCGAATGGGAGGCATGCGAGCCATGCCGTGAGACTCTGGGCTGGCCCTCCGCGAGTGCCCCTGCTGCGCCCATGGTCGGCCTACCTGGCTGGGGTCGTGAGCCTGACCACGGCGTACCTCGTGGCGCGGTCGGTGGGGCTTCGCTGGCTCAACAGCGGTCCCGTGTTCAACTTGATCGGCGCCTCAGCGGTCGTGGCGCTGATCGCGGGCGCCCGCAAGAACTCGCCCGATCGCCGCCTGCCGTGGTACCTGTTCGCCCTCGCGCAGGCGTTCTTCGTGACGGGCGATGTGCTCGCCTACAACTACGCGCGCTTCTTCGGGACCGCGCTCCCGTTCCCGTCGGTCGCGGACGCCTTCTATCTCGCGGTGGGTCCGCTCCTGGTGGCGGGCCTGCTCGTGCTGATGCGTGAGCGCGACGAGCCCCGCAGCGTCGCGAACGTGATCGACGCTCTGATCGTCACCGTGGCGGCGGCCGCGCTGTCCTGGATCTACCTGATGGCGCCATACGCTCACGACCACACGCTCACGCTCGGCACGAAGCTCACGTCGATCGCATATCCGCTGGTGGACGTGATGGTGCTGGGCGTGCTCCTGCGGATGGCGGTGGGAGGTCGTCATCGCGGGCTCGCGTTCTGGTTCCTCAGCTCTGGAACCACGGCGCTGCTGCTCACCGACGCGATCTACGGATGGAAGCTGCTGCACGGCGGCTATGCCACCGGGGGCCTGCTCGATGGCGGGTGGGCGGCCTTCTACGGTCTGCTCGGCGCGGCGGCACTTCACCCTTCGATGCGACAGCTCCTCCAGCGGGCTCCCGATCCCGACGATCGCTTGACCAGCTTTCGGCTCGTGCTGCTCACCTGTGCCACCCTGACCGCCCCGATCCTGCTGATCGCACGAGGGGAGTTGGGGGGATCGCTCGACGCACACGTGCTGGTCGCCGCGTCGATGATCCTGTTCGTACTGGTGCTGTTGCGCCTGACCGGCCTCGTTCGCCGCAACGAGGAGGCGATCCGCAGGGAGGCAGCGCTGCGGCTGGGTGGGGAGTCGCTGGTGACGGCGATCGGTCGCGGTGAGATCTGCGCGGCCGCGTTGCAAACGGCCCGCTCGCTGCTCGAGGACGATGCGACTGCGCGGCTCTATCTGAGCGACGGCACTCAGGAGCAGCCGACCGCCGCGGG
>FSYY01000219.1_pt1 | contig 26933 bp, 26 predicted proteins | sample 1638681 | NCBI WGS metagenome assembly FSYY01 (sample SAMEA3914813, study PRJEB12502) | metagenome | biome: forest; material: soil | place: Canada | collected 2011-07-07 | depth 0.3 m | reverse complement strand
GGATCCCGACGCTGTTCTCGCCCGAGCACGTCTCCGAGCTGCGCCCGCTGCTGCAGGAAGGCGCCGACCGGTCGGGCAAATCGCTCGACGGGTTCGACATCGCCCCCACCGTGAGCCTCTGCATCAGCGACGACCTCGAGGCCGCCCGCAACAGCATGCGCCCGTTCATCGCGCTGTATGTCGGGGGCATGGGCTCGCGCAAGCAGAACTTCTACAACCAGCTCGTGCAGCGCTACGGCTTCGAGCCCGAGGCGCAGAAGATCCAGGACCTCTACCTCGAAGGCAAGCGCGACGAGGCGATGGCCGCGGTCCCCGACCGGCTGATCGACACCGTCTCGCTGTGCGGCCCCGCGGAGGTCGTACGCGAGCGCCTGGCCGTCTATCGCGAGGCGGGCGTGGGCACGCTCGGGGTCACTCCCACCGCGTTCACCGCACCCGAGCGCCTGCAGCAGCTGCGACTGCTCGCTGAGCTCGCCGCTTAGCGAAGTCCCTGTGCGCCCGCTCGGCGTCACGCGAAGGCGCGTGCTCCTCGGCGCGTTCGGCGACCCAGGCCACGCCTTCCCGATGATCGCCCTCGGACGTGCGCTCGCCACACGCGGCCACGAGGTCACGCTGCAGACGTGGACACGCTGGCGCGAGCACGTGGAGGCCGAGGGGCTCACGTTCGCCCCCGCCCCCGAGTATCGGGTCTTCCCCACCGGACCCGAGCCGCTCGACTTCTACGAGGCGGTGGTGCCCGCCACGCGCGACACACTCCCCCTCGTCCGCGAGCTCGCACCGGACGTGGTTGTGGCCGACATCCTCACGCTCGCACCCGCACTCGCAGCCGAGCTCGAGGGCGTCCCGCTGGCCACGCTCATCCCCCACGTCTACCCGCACGGACGGCCCGAGTTCCCGATCTACTCGCTCGGCGCGCGCCTGCCGCGTACCGCTCGCGGCCGCGCGCTGTGGCGGCGTGCGCAGCCGCTGGTCACCGCCGGCCTCGAGCGCGGGCGGGTCGAGCTCAACCACACGCGCGCCCAGCTCGGGCTGCCCCACCTCGCCCACGTACATGGCGGGATCAGCCGCGAGCTCGCGCTCGTGGCCACGTTCCCGCAGCTCGAGTACCCGCGCCGGTGGCCGCCGCACGTGCACGTGGTCGGCCCGCTGATGTGGGAGCCGCCCGCCCGCGAGGTCGCGCTCCCTCCCGGCGATTCCCCGCTCGTGCTGATCGCTCCCTCCACCGCGCAGGACGCAGAGCACGAGCTGCTGGGGGCGGCGCTGCGCGGACTCGCCGACGCACCTGTGCGGGTGCTCGCCACCTGGAACCGCCGCCTGCCCCCGCGGCCGCTTGCCGTCCCCCCCAACGCGCGACTGGTCGAGTGGGTCTCTTATGCGCACACGATGCCGTGCTGCGACGTGGTCGTCTGCCACGCCGGCCACGGCACGCTCGCCCGGGCCCTTGCGAGCGGCTGCGCCGTCGTTGCCTGTCCGGCGGTGGGCGACATGAACGAGAACGCCGCCCGCCTCGATTGGGCGGGCGCCGGCGTGCGCGTCCCTCGCCGCTTCCTCTCCCCCAGGTCGTTGCGTCTTGCGGTCGAGCGTGCGCTCGAGGAGCCGTCGATTCGCGCTCGGGCTCGTGAGCTCGCTTCGTGGTCGGCAGGTCATGACGCCGGGGCGGCTGCCGCCGAGCTGATCGAGCGCCTGGCGGAGCGTCGCGCCCGGGAGGCTAATCTCGCACCGTGGACGCGCCCCTAGTTCGGCGTCCCTCGCTCGACGATCGGTTTGATCCGGCCATCCGGATCGTGGACCACGACCCCGCCTCCACGCATGCGCGGTCGGTGGCATTGACGAGCCGAGGCACCTCGCCGTTCGCGACCACCTACTGACATATGAGTCAGAGGCGCAGCAGTATGAGGCGCTCAGTCGCTGCGTCGCCGAGCGCACGCCTCGCGACCGGCTCGCCTACATCGCGGGCAAGCAGGCCTTCCTCGACGATCTCGAGGTGCGAGCGATCACATGGGCGCGTCTCGAAGGACCGTAGTCCGGCGGAGGGCAGTTCTGTCCGCGTCCAGCTCCGGGGGTGGGACTCGAACCCACAACCAATCGGTTAACGGCCGACTACTCTGCCAATTGAGCTACCCCGGATCAGCTACCCCGCACAAACGGGCGCCGTGGGATTGTAGGGCGCCCGATCAGGCGTCGGCAACTCGATCAGCCCAGCCTCGACCTTGGCGTGACAGTTGGCGCATACCAGGACGCACTTCTGGACCTCGGCTTGCAGCCGCTCAAGGGCGATTCCGGCGCCGCGAGCGTTGATTTCGAGGCGCTTCGATGAAGGATCGAGATGGTGGAAGTGCAGGGCGCGCACGTTGCGGTCATAGCCGCAGACACAGCACGCGCCTCCGGCTTCTGCCACGAGTAGCTCCTTCACACGTCTGCGCCGGCGCGCGACAGCAGCCGAGCGACAGCGCCCACAGCGGTAGTAGCCTCGACAGTCGAGAACGAAGGCAGTCTGCCCGTGGTGCTTGCACTCCATCGTGGTGCGCTCGAGTCCGGCTGCGCGCGCCTGCGTTGCCTTGACGCGCGGCCTACGGCCGAGGGCCCCATGCGTCTTGAGTCCGTAGCGAGTGAGCCAATGGCGCACCGTCGCCTTGCTGAGCGAGGTGGCCTCGGCGATCGCAGCGATCGACAAACCGCGGTTCACGAGATCCTCGAGCTGCTCTCGCCCGATTCCGCCACGCGCCGCGTACTTCGCGCGGTGGACCGAGCGGAGGTTGTATTTCTTCATCCAGTAGCTCACCGTCGCTTCATGCCGATCAACCTGCCTACCGATCTCCGCGAGCGAGAGCCCGTCGGCGAGCATTTGCTCGAGTGGTGCACGATCCATGCACCGTATTGTCGTCAGCGCTTGGGACGAAACACTGCAAAACGACGGTGCATTCCGGCCATTTGGCGCCAAGTTCGCCAGGTCCTCGGCTCCCTCAGCCCTCCCGCTCGCCCGTCTCCTCGAGCACCTGCGCGTACGCGCTATCGAACTCGCGCTTGACCTGGCCGCGCTGGGTTGCGAGGCCGCTCACGTCTGCGTCCTCGTGTCCTCGGGCCCGCTGGATGCGGCGGTCCAGGCGCGCGAGCTCGAGCTGCAGTCGCTGAACCTCGAGCATCGCCGGGTGCGCATCCTCACGGCCGGCCTCGACCACGAGCTCGGCGAGCAGGCCCTTCAGCTCCGGATCGTCGTCGAGCCCAACGCGGGCGCCGGGCGGATCGGCCATCGGCTCGTGCAGGCTGCCCTCGCGCAGGTGCGTGGCGACGCGACGCAACAGCTCACTCGAGAAGTCCTCCTCGAGCTCGAGCCCCGCAAGGGCGCGCTCGCCCTCCGCGGGCGAGGCGATGCACAACGCGAGAAACGCGCGCTCGGTCTCTTCCCGGCGCGAGAGGCCACCAGCTCGATCCCGCGCGCGCACGCCGTTGGCCTCGCGATCGGCCTCCCGAGCTCCGCTGCCTCCGCCACGGCCCGCGCGCGGCTGCCCCGACTCTCGCACGCGCTCCCGCGCCAGCAGCTGCTCAGTGACGCTCTCGTTGAGCGCGAGCCTGCTCGAGACGATCCTCGTGAGCTCCATGCGCATCGCGCTCGGAGGCAGCGTGGCGAACACCGGGCGCAGCTGCTCGAGCATCCGGTCGCGCCCCTCGGGGTTCGAGTGGTCGCCCGCGGCAAGCACCTGCTCGACGCGAAAGCGCACGAACGGCACTGACGCCTCCACGGCCGCCCGCATAGCGTCGGCCCCCTCGCCCTGGATCAGCTCGGCGGGGTCGGTGCCCGCTGGCATCGGCACCACTCGCAGCTCGAGCTTGCGCCTGGCTGCGATGGTCGAGGCACGCAGCATCGCCTCCTGCCCGGCGGTGTCGGCGTCGAGCGCGAGCAGCACGGTCTGGGCCATGCGCGCAAGCTCGCCCACCTGCTCGGCGGTGAGCGCGGTGCCCATCAGCCCTACCGCCGTGCGCATTCCCGCCTGGTGCAGGGCGATCGTGTCGGTGTAGCCCTCGCACACGATCACCTGGCCGGCCTTGGCGGCCTGCGCGCGGGCGAGATCGGCGCCGTAGAGGTACAGGCCCTTGTGGTAGAGGTCGTTGTCGGAGGTGTTCAGGTACTTCGGGCGCTGATCCTCGCGCATCGCCCGCGCGCCGAAGCCGAGCACCCGTCCGCGCACGTCGGCGAGCGGGAACATGATCCGCGAGCGGAAGCGGTCATAGGGCTGGCCGTTCTGCTTGGAGCGCTGCGCGAGGCCGGTGGCGTAGAGCTCCTCCACCGAAAAGCCGCCGCGGCGGGAGGCGAGCATCACTTTGTCCCACGCGCTCGGGGCAAAGCCCACGCGGAACGCCCGCAGGACCTCCTCGCCGAGACCGCGCTGCGTGAGGTACCCGCGCGCCCGCTCGGCCTCCTTTGACTCCCACAAGTAGCGCTCGTAATAGGCGGTCGTGCGGCTGAGCAACTCGAGCAGGCGCTCCTTGCGCTGACGCCGCGCGGCCTCGCCGGGGTCCTCCTCCTCGCGCTCGAGCTCGACCCCGGCGCGTTCTGCGAGCAGCTCGAGCGCCCCCTTGAAGTCGACCCCCTCTGTCTCCTGCACGAATGTGAACACGTCCCCCGAGGCCTGGCAGCCGAAGCAGTAGTACACCTTCTGGGTGGGGTCGATCCCGAACGAAGGCGTGCGCTCCTCGTGGAACGGGCACAGGCCCTCGTAGCGGGCCGGCCCCGCGCGCCGCAGCTCGGTGCGCGCCGAGACCAGCTCGAGGAAGTCGACCGCGTCGCGTACCCGGTCCTTGGACTCCTTCGTGTATAGCGCCACGCGGCTACGCTAGCGGGCGAACGCCTGCGGCACCTGGAGCTCGGTGTAGGCGCGGATGCAGTAGCGATCGGTCATCCCCGCGATGTAGTCGGTTACCGCCTGGGCGAGCTCCTCGGGGCCGCCCGGCCGCTTCTCCCCGGGCCCCAGCGGAAGCTGCTCGGGATGCGCGACATAGTGGCCGAACAGCCGCGTGAGCACCGCATCGATCTTCGCGTGCTCGGCCCTGACGGCCGGGCCGAGGTAGATCCGTTCGAACATGAAGTCGCGCAACGCAGCCATCGCCGGCCCCGCCTCGGGGCCCTGGACGATGTCGCCCGCGCGCGCCGAGTGCTCGACCATGTCGTGCACGAGCGTGTCGATCCGCGCCGAGCCGCTCGTCCCGAGCGCCTCGATCGGCTCGCTGGGGAGCTCGTCCTCGCGCAGCAGGCCCGCCCGCACCGCGTCGTCGATGTCGTGGTTGATGTAGGCCACGCGGTCGATCACGCGCACGATCCGGCCCTCGAGAGTGTGCGGCGCGCTCGTGCGGCTCGAGTGCCGGGCGATCCCGTCGCGCACCTGCTCGGTGAGGTTCAGCCCGGCGCCGTCCCGCTCGAGATGCTCGACGATTCGCAGTGAGTGCTCGAAGTGGCGGAAGTCCCGCCCGAAGCGCCGTTTCAGGCAGCGGTCGAGCACATCCTCCCCGATGTGGCCGAACGGCGGATGCCCGAGGTCGTGTCCGAGGCCGATCGCCTCCACGAGATCCTCATTGAGCCGCAGCGCGCGCGCGACCGTGCGCGAGATCGTGGTCACCTCGAGCGTGTGGGTCAGCCGCGTCCGGTAGTGGTCTCCCCGTGGGGCGACGAACACCTGCGTCTTGTGCGTCAGCCTCCGGAACGCCTTGCAGTGGACTATCCGGTCGCGGTCGCGCTGGAAGGGCGTGCGCAGCGCGCAGTCCTCCTCGGCGTGGGCGCGCACCGCGGGATAGGAGCGTGCCGCGAGCGGCGAGAGCAGCTGCTCCTCCTGCTCGGCCCAGAGCTCGGCGAAGGCGGCAGCGACGAGTTCCTGTGCGCTTGCGGTGCTCACCCCCCGATTCTCGCACCGGCCGGGGCCGGCCCGCTCAGCTGCGGCGATGCCAGTCGCTGCGGCCGCTCAGACGGTGGGCCCAGTGGCTCCAGGTGTTGATCGTCGCGGGGTCCTCGTCGTACACCGGCGCGCCGCCCCCGGGTTGTGGCAGCTCGGCCACCGCCGCGGAGTCGATGTTCAGGTCCACGCCGCGCTCGTGCAGCGACGCCACGTCTTCGGCCGGCACGAAGCGCTTCCCGTGCGCGCTCGTGGCGATCACGAGACCGTGGAAGATGTCCTGCTCGGTGGCGGCCACCACGTGGTGCACCGTCCCCACCTGCTCGCCGTCGCTCGCGAGCACCGCAACGCCCGCTTCGAGCACCTGGTAAGCGATCGGAAGTCCCTCGTCCACAGGGTTGACGATACACGCGCTCCACACGGCGCGCTCCGTCCGCTCTCCTCTCAGGCGGCGCGACCGATCGCGGGCATCAGCCGCAGGTGCGCGTGGTGCTCGAGCGTGGCCGCGATCGCACGCTCTACCTGGCCGAGCGACGCATCTCCCGCCTGCGGAGCCTCGGTGAGCGAGCGCGCGAGCGCCTCGGTCATGAAGCGATAGGCGTCCTCTCCGAGCGGGAACGAGCCCGCCTCGCACGCGCCGCACACGACGCCGCCCGCTGCGCCCGAGAAGCCCACCAGATGCTCACGCTCCCCGCAGTTGGCGCACGCCGCGAGCTGCGGCGCAAGGCCGGCCGCGAGCAGCAGCTTCAGCCGAAAGGCAAGCGCGCCCCCCCAGCCGAGCGGAGCGCACGCACCGCCCGCCTGCTCGTCGAGCAGGGCGAGTTGGCGGCAGAGCAGGTTGAACACGCCCGGATGCGGCTCGGAGGTCTCGAACAGGCGCCCCACCGCGTCGCACGCGCGCGCGGCTGCGTCGAGTGCGCGCGCGTCGCCGCGCAACCGTGCATATCCATCCACAGTGTGCGCGCCGGTGACCGTGAGCAGCTCCCCGCGCCCCTCGTGCAACTCGATCTGGAGCCTGAAGAACGGCTCCAGGCGCCCGCCAAAGCGACTGCGCGCACGACGCACCCCCTTCGCGATAGCGCTCACGCGCCCGCGCTGGGGCGTGTACAGGTGAAGGATCCGATCCGCCTCCCCGTAGCGCATCGAGCGCAGCACCACACCTTCGCTCTTGACCGGTCCCGGCATGCCCACGAGTCTAGATTCGCCCGCGGCGACCGAGCGAGTCAGCCCTTGCAGGCCGCGCTTTCCTTCAGCCGCTCGAGGTGAAAGACCTTGGCTCGATCGCGCACGACGAGCGCCTGGACCCGGCACGGCACAGCGAGGCCGCCCCCTTCAATCGTGTCCTCGCACTGGAAGACCCACAGCGTGCCGTGCAGCCGCCCGCACTCGAGCGTCCGTCCGGCCTGGCCGGCGAGCCCGGGTCGCAGTCTCTTTCCCACGTAGGCAGCCAGGAACCGCGCCGCGGCATAGGGTCCCAGGGTCTGTTCGCAGCGGCGCGCGCTGATATGGCGGCAGATTCCCGCCGGCGGCCCGGCGCTGGCGCCGGGACTGACGATGAGAAGCGCGGCGACTGCGGACGCGACGAGGAAAGCGCGCACGAGCAGACGATAACCCGGTTCAGAACACATGACGCTAACCGGTGGTCGTCCCGTCAGGTGGAGACCCGTCGCGCCGGCATGACGAGCGCGAGCAGCAGCAGTATCGCCCAGCACGCCAGAGCGCGCGTGCGCGACGGGGATATCTGGACGCTTCGCCCGGCCGCGACACACCACCCACTACACCTCCCGCTATACTTTCTGAAGTAATGAGCCAGATCATGGTCTACACCACCGACCCGTGTTCCTACTGCGCACGCGTGAAGGGCCTGCTGCGCTCGCGCAACCTCGAGTTCACGGAGATGAACCTCTCCGGCGACCACGCCGCCCGCGTGGAGCTCGCGCAGAGGACAGGCATGATGACCTTCCCTCAGGTTGTGATCGACGGCGTCCTGCTGGGAGGCTTCTACGAGGTCGAGTCCGCCGCCCTCAGCGGCCGTCTCGATGAGTTGCTCGCAGCGTGAGCGCTAAGGCTTTGCCGCGCGTTTGCGTGCAGCGCCGCGTTTGATCGTCCCACCACGTTTGCGCGGCGGGCGCTGGCAGTGCTCGCACACGTACGTGCCTCGGCCGGCGACGAACGTCTTGACGATCATCCCGCCGCACACGCCGCACGGCTCGCCCGCACGCAGGTGGACGAGGAACTCGTTCTGGAAGGCGCCGCGTACCCCGTCCACGTGGCGAAAGTCATCGATGCTCGCGCCGCGTGCGTCGATCCCAGCCCGCAGCGCCACGACGATCGCATCGCGCAGGCGCGAGCTCTGCGCAAGCGTGAGGGTGCCGGCCGCTCGCCGTGGATGGATCCCGGCGCGAAACAGGGCCTCATCGGCGTAGATGTTGCCCACGCCTGCGATTCGGCGCTGATCGAGCAGCAGCGCCTTGATTGGCGCAGTGCGCCCCTTCATCACCTCCCGCAGGTGCGCGGCCGTGAAGCGCTCATCCAGCGGCTCGAGGCCGAGGCGCGCAGCGAAGAAGGCCTCGACGGCGGGGCTGCCGAGGAGCAGCTCGCCCGTACCGAAGCGCCGCGGGTCGGTGATCGCCAGGCGCCGCGCGCCCGCCCCGCCCTTGCTCCCACCTCCACCGCGAGGGCGCACGGGACCCAGCTCTATCCAAACGCGCGTGTGCGGCGGCTCGGGGTCGGGGTCGGCCAGCACCGAACCGGTCATCCGCAGGTGCTGGGCGAGGTGCACGTCGCCCTCGAGATTCCACAGGAGGTACTTGCCGCGCCTCTGCAGCGACTGCACGCGACGACCGCTGAGCGCTGCGGCGAGCTCGGCGGGGGCGAGCGGACGCGACCAGCGCGGGTCGCGTATCTCCACGCGATCGACTCGCCGGCCCTCCACGAGCGGCGCGAGCTGGCGTCTGATCGTCTCGACCTCGGGCAGCTCTGGCACGTGACCTAGCTTATGAAGGGCTCGCCGGGCAGCTGACGCGCGTCGCATCCGGTAAGCCAGCGCAACACGCTCGCCCCCACGTCGGCGAGCGGCCCGTCGTGCCGGGCCGAGGCGCCCGCGGGGACTCCCTTGCCCTCCGCGCGCGCTTTCTGCGTGACTCCGGTGAGGGCGAGCAGGGGCGCATACTCGCGCGTGTGGTCGGTGCCGGGATGCGCGGGGTCGACCCCGTGGTCGGCGGTGACGACCAGCAGGTCCTGCTCGCGCAGGCGTCCGAGCAGCCCCGCCAGGTAGCGGTCGATCGCCTCCAGCGCCCCCGCGAAGCCGCGGGCATCCTTGCGGTGGCCGTAGACCTGGTCGGTCTCGATCAGGTTGACGAACACGAGCCCGCGGCGCAGCTCGGCGAGCAGGTGGTCGAGGCTCTCGAGCGCACGGGCGTTGTTCGCCCCGGGGTGGGAGCGGGTGACCCCGACGCCGGCGAACAGATCGTCGATCTTCCCCACTCCATGAACCGTCACGCCGTGGTCGCCGAGCTCCTGCAGGTAGCTGCGCGCAGGGGGCTGCAGTGCGAAGTCGCGCCTGCCCTCCGTGCGCCGGAAGGCTCCCGCGAGACCGGTGAACGGCCGTGCGATCACGCGCCCGACCGCGTCGGCGCCGCCCATCGCGGCGCGCGCAAGCTCGCACGCCCGATAGAGCTCCTCGGGAGGCACGCGATGCTCGTGGGCGGCGAGCTGCAGGACCGAGTCCTGTGAGGTGTAGAGGATCAGCGCGCCCGTGCGCAGATGCTCTGCCCCGAACTCCTCGATCGCGTTCAGCCCGTTGTCGGCGCGGTTGCAGATCAGCTCGCGGCCGATCGCGCTCCGCAGTCGCGCGCTCACATCGGGGGGAAAGCCGTCGGGGTAGGTGGGGAGCGCGCGCTCGAGCACGACCCCCATCAGCTCCCAGTGACCCGTGATCGAGTCCTTTCCCGGCCCGAGCGGATGCAGCCGCCCGTGGATCACGGGTTCGCGAGCCGGAGCGACGCCCTGCACCTGCGCGAGCGAGCCGAGCCCGAGCGCGCCGAGCGCGGGCAGACGCAGTCCGCCAACGGCCGCGGCCACGTGCGTGAGCGTATCGCTGCCCTCGTCCCCGTAGAGCGCCGCATCCGGCAGCGCGCCCACGCCGCAAGCGTCGATCACGAGCACGATCGCGCGCCGGCCGTCGCTCCCGTTCATCGCCCGACGTCTATCTGAGCTCGGCGCCTGCCCCTGCGTTGCCGTGCGGTCACCCGCACGCTCAGCGCGAGGCCCGCGGGTGCGCCCCGAAGTAGGCGTCCTTCAGCCGCTCGGCGGAGAGGTGCGTGTAGACCTGGGTGGTGGCGAGATCGGCGTGTCCGAGCATCTCCTGCAACGAACGCAGGTCGCAGCCGCCGGCCAGCAGGTGCGTGGCGAAGGTGTGGCGCAGCGTGTGAGGGCTCATCTTGTGCTCGAGCCCCGCACTGCGAGCGTGGCCCTGGACGATCTTGTAGAGCCCCTGGCGGGTGAGGCCGGCGCCGCGCCGGTTGAGGAACAGGTGTGCCTCGCTGTGCTCGCCGAGCAGCGCCGGCCGCGCGCTGCGGCAGTACCTCCGCACGGCGGCGAGCGCCTGCCGGCCGACCGGCACGAGACGCTCCTTCGAGCCCTTCCCGCGAGCGCGCAGCAGCCCCTCCTCGAGGTCGATGTCCGCCAGCACGAGGCCCACGGCCTCCGAGGCGCGCAGGCCGCAGGCGTACATCAGCTCGAGCAGCGCTCTGTCGCGCAGCGCCAGCGGGTCGCTCCCGCGCGGCTGCTCGAGCAGGCGATTGACCTCCGCGCGACTCAACACCCGCGGCAGGCGCTGGGTCTTGCGCGGGCCCCGCAGCTCCGCGGTGGGATCGTGCTCGATCAGGCCCTCGCGCCGCAGGTGGCGATAGAACGAGCGCAGGCAGGCCACCTTGCGGCCGAGCGTGGTGGCGACGACCGCCGGACGTCCCTCGTGGCCCTCAGCCAGCTCGGAGAGGAACGCCGCGAGCTCGGCATGGCGCGCCCGCAGCGCGCTCGAGCGCCGACGCTCGAGAAACTCGCCGAACTGCAGCAGGTCGGAGCGGTAGGCCTCGAGCGTGTTGCGCGAGAGCCCGCGCTCGAGCTCGAGATAGGCCAGGAAGTCCAGCAGCAGCGGCTCGATCCCAGCCGTGCTCTCGGGTGGACGGATCGTAATCTCGAGCATGCACTGATGTTCGCGCCCCTGGGCGCGTCTCCCTAGGCGTGCAATCAGGCGTTCAGTCGCAACGCGAGCCACTGAAGGGCGATCAGCGTCTTTGCGTCACGGCACTCGGCGAGCGCCTCGGCGATGTTCGCCAGGGGCCAGCGCACGACCTCGATCCGCTCGTTCTCGCCGCTGTCGGCGGAGTGCTCGTACAGATCGGTCGCATGGAACAGGTGCACGCGCTCGTCGGTAAAGCCGGCGCCCGTGTAGTAGGTCACGATCGGCTCCCAGCTGTGCGCGCCGAGCCCGACCTCCTCGGCGAGCTCGCGCTGGGCGGCCGCCGGCGGCTCCTCGCCCTCCACGTCCAGGCGCCCGGCAGGGATCTCGAGCAGGTGCGGCTCACCGACCGACTCGCGTGGCTGGCGCACGAGCCACACCCGCTCCTGGTCGTGTGCGAGCACCCCCACCGCTCCACCATGGCGCACGATCTCGCGGGTGACCTCCTCGCCGTCCGCATGCAAGAAACGCTCGATGCGGACGTCTACCAGCCGCCCGGAGTACACCGTCTCGCCGCCGAGCGGGCGGAACGCCTCCTGCGAGGACGCTTCGGCCTGCTGACCGCGCTCGGCGGAGCTCACGCGCCCTCGACCTCCCCCTCCTCCAGCGCGCTCGCGGCGAGCAACTCCGCGAGCGCGGTCCCGCCCGCGAGCGCCGCGCCGAAGAACAGCGGGTCCTGAGCGAGCTGCCGGCCCATGGTCTCGGTGGGCAGGCCGCTGGCTGCGTAGGCGAGCAGGTCGACGGTCGCCCGGCGCCAGTCGTGGCGGGTGATGCGCGCCGGGCGCGCGACGTCGAGCTCCACCACCGGCCGGCTGCGCGGGTGGCCGCCGAACACAGCGCCGAGCCCCGCCCGCAGGTCGGTGCCCACGGGCGAGCGCATCCCCGCGGGGAGCGCCACGGTGACCGGCTCGAGCAGCAGATCGAGGACGGTGAGGGTGTGGTGGGAGATCGCCCGGTGACGCGCTCGCTCATCGCTCGAGGACATGCGCGCGACCAGCAGCGTGGGGCAGCCGAGAGCGAGCGAGACGTGGGCGGAGTCGAGTGCGACCATCCCGCCGTGCCCGAGAGCGCTCGCCGAGCCGACGATCCCCGGCCCGGGGCCGCACACGGCCGCGTCCCAGCCGAGCTTCGCGAGCCCGTGATGCAAGGCACCCGCGGTGGTGATCGCCTCGGCCTCGCCCCCGAACGCCGCGCCGGCGGTGATGTGGCCGGCGAGCAGGCCGCGCTCGCGGAGCATCGCAACGGTGCGCGAGTGGGCGCCGGGGAGCGCACCCCCCTCCGTTTGCACGTATCCCAGCTTGGATGTGGGCGCGCCCTGGGCAAACGCCCACGCCACCGGCGCGAGCTGGCCATGCAGGGCGATCACCGCGGCCGGCCTCCCAAGCGGGGTCTCCAGATCCTGCTCCTCCACGGGGATGACGGCGTGCTGCAGGCTCGTGTAGTTGAGCTTCATCACCCGCGCCCCGCGGCCGCCCTCGCCGACCAGGCCGCGCGTGAGGTTGACGTGCACCACGTCGAATCCGCCCGAAGCGAGGCCGAGGTCGAGTGCCTGGACGTTCACGATCAGCTCATCCCCCACCTCCGCGCGACCGACCAGCTCGACGTCCGCGATCGCCGGACGGCGTTCGAGCGCTCCCGTGCCGCGCTCGAGCTCGACCGTGAGCCACTGCTCGGTGCCCCCTTTGGAGGCCTCCCTCGCGATCGTCGGAGCGGTGGCGGGAGGATCGCTCTCGACGACGGTGGCGGGGCGGAGCTTCAGCATCGGCCGCGCAAGCTACAGGGCTGCGGCGGGCGGGAGGACCGCCGCCTCCTCGAGCAACGCGAGCGCTACCTCGAGCATCCCCTCGAGCGCGGCCACGCTCACCCGCTCTCCTGGCTCGTGGTTGCGCTCGGTCCCGTTCGCCAGGTTCACCATCGGCAGGCCGGCGGCGATCAGGGCGTTGGCGTCGGATCCACCGCCGCTGGAGACGCGCACGGGCGCATAACCGCATCTCCGCAGGGCCTCCTCCGCGACGCGCACCGCGGGTGCGCTCGTGGCGAGCCGGTAGCCGGCGAACATCCGCTCGACGCTCACGTCGACGTCGCAGTCGCAGTCGGGCAGGTTGGCCGACTCGTGCACGCGGTCGACGATCGCCGCAACGACCGACTCCGCCCGCTCGGGCTCCAGCGCGCGCACCTCGGCGAGGAACGTGCAATGTTCGGGCACGACGTTCATCGCGGTTCCGCCCGCGATCGTGCCGACGTTGACGGTGGTGTGGGGGTCGAGTCGACCGTGCTCGATCGAGGAGATCGCGCGAGCGGCCGCAAGGATCGCGCTGCGCCCCTGCTCGGGGCGGATCCCGGCGTGCGCGGCGGCCCCCCGCAGCGTCACCTCCAGGCGAAAGTGGGTGGGCGAGTCGACGATCACCTCGCCGATCGGCGAGGCGTGGTCGAAGACGTAGCCGAACGCGCTCGCGAGCGAGGAGCGATCGAACGCGCTCGCGCCCGCGAGCGCGAGCTCCTCACCCACGGTGAACAGCAGCTCGAGATCGACCGCCGCTCCCTCGCGCCGGACGTGGCGGGCGAGCGCGAGCAGGACCGCCACGGCCGCCTTGTTGTCGGCTCCGAGGATGCCCTCGTTGGCGTTCTCGAAGGCTCCGTCGACGAGTACGGGCTCGATCGGCGCCTGCAGGGGGACCGTGTCGAGGTGTGCGCACAGCAGCAGAGTTCGCGTGGCGGGCTCGGGCTCGCGCACGTCGGACGCACGTGGGCCGGCGATGCGAGCGTGGGCGGGGATGCGTGCGAGCAGGTTGCCGGAGTCCGAGCCGGTGCGCGGTCCGGCGTCGTCCTCGACCACCTCCACGCCCAGCGCGCCCAGCTCGGCCGCCACGCGCTGCGCGCAGGCGCGCTCGCGCCCAGATGGGCTCTCGATGCGACACAGCTCCTCAAAGGTGCTGCTCAGGTAGCGGTGCTCGAGCGCTCCATGGCGCGAAACGGCCGCCCCGGCCGTCACGACAGGCCGGAGCGCCCGCCGGGCGCTCCGCCGGCGGCCGCGCGGGCATCCTCGACTCGCACGTCGCCCGCCTCCCCGCCGCCCTCGCGATCCCCGCCCTCGGGCGTCGCGGCCGCCAGCCCGCCGCGCTCGCCTGCGCGTGCGAGCGCCGCCGCGATGAAGCCGCGGAACAGCGGCGCCGGACGCTCCGGGCGCGACTTGAACTCGGGATGGAACTGCGAGGCGATGAAAAATGGGTGCTCAGCGAGCTCGATCACCTCGACCAGGCGCTCATCGGGCGAGGTCCCCGAGACCTGCAAGCCCGCCCCCTGCAGGTGGGTGCGCAGCAGGTTGTTCACCTCGTAGCGGTGACGGTGGCGCTCGTAGATGACCGCCTCGCCGTACATCTCACGGGCGCGCGTGCCGTCGTGCAGCTTGATCGGGTCGGCGCCGAGCCGCATCGTGCCGCCGAGATCGGCCACCTCCTTCTGCTCGGGCAGCAGATCGATCACGGGGAATGGCGTCTCGAGGTCGAACTCGGTCGAGTTGGCCCCATCCATGCCCGCCACGTTGCGCGCGAACTCGACCACCGCCACCTGCATCCCCAGGCAGATGCCCAGGTATGGGATGCGCTGCTCGCGTGCAATCCGTGCCGCGGCGACCTTGCCCTCGATTCCGCGGCCACCGAAGCCGCCGGGGATCAGGATGCCGTCGGCGCCCTCGATCAGCTCGTGGGGGTCGATTGGGGGCGCCTTGCGTTCGGCCGCGCGCTCGGCGTCTGCGAGCGGGGCCCAGGGATCGTCCTCGGCGTATTCCTCGATCGGCTCCTCGCTCTCGCGCGCGCCGGGCTCCAGGCGCTCGGAGTCGATCCAGTCGATCTCCACGCGGCTGTCCTGCAGCGAGGCCGCGTGACGCAGCGCTTCGGAGACCGACAGATAGGCGTCCTCGAGCTGTACGTACTTGCCCACGAGCGCGATCCTGACCGTGCGACGGTGCGGGCCGCGCGCGGCGCGGGCAGAGCGTTCGATCGGCTCCTTCCAGCGCGTGAGCTCCGGGGGGCCCGCCTCGACGCCGAAGTGCTCGAGGATGAAGTCGTCCACGCCCTGTTCGTGGAACGTGAGCGGGACCTTGTAGATGTTGTCGACGTCGCACGCCGAGACGATCGCCTCCGAGGGAAGGCTCGCAAACAGCGCGATCTTCTTGCGGATCTCACCCGACAGCGAGCCCTCGGAGCGGCACATGAGCATGTCGGGAGCGATCCCGATGCGGCGCAGCTCGTTGACCGAGTGCTGCGTGGGCTTCGTCTTGAGCTCCCCCGCATGCCCGATGTAGGGCACGAGCGTGAGGTGGATGAACATGCAGCGCCGACGTCCGACGTCAACCGGGAACTGGCGGATCGCCTCCAGGAAGGGCAGCGACTCGATGTCGCCCACCGTCCCGCCGATCTCGGTGATGACGAAGTCGACGTCGCTTGACTGGGCGATCAGCGAGATCCGCTGCTTGATCTCGTCGGTTATGTGTGGGACCACCTGGACGGTCCCGCCGAGATAGTCCCCACGCCGCTCGCGGCGGATGACCGTGTCGTATATCCCACCCGCGGTCACGTTGGACGCGCGCGAGGTGTTGGAGTCGGTGAAGCGCTCGTAGTGGCCGAGGTCGAGGTCGGTCTCGGCGCCGTCCTCGGTCACGAACACCTCGCCATGCTGGTAGGGCGACATCGTGCCCGGGTCGACGTTTATGTAGGGGTCGAACTTCTGCAACCCCACCGTCAGCCCCCGCGAGACGAGCAGTCGCCCGAGCGAGGCGGCGGCGATCCCCTTCCCGAGCGAGGAGACCACGCCCCCGGTCACGAAGATGAAGCGGGTCTTGCTCGGAGCCTGGACGTGTCGGTCGGAATGGTGCAAGGTCATGAGGGCCTGCCCCAAGAGTCTAGTTCGCGAAGCCCGCGAAGGCCGGCGGTCCGCTCGGTCGATGCGGAGATCGAGCGAAGCTCGCCGTGGAGGGTAATTCCGGCGGGCAGCGCGCGCGGAACGGCTGCTGCGAGCGCCGCGGTGGGGGTGAGCGTGGGCAGAAACGGCAGCGCGTGCACCGCCGGGAAGCTAACGCGGGAGGCGGACGGGCTCAGCGCCGTGTGGCGGTGGTGGCAGGCCCGGCAGAAGCTCAGGCCGCGCGGCGCAACCCGCGCGCGTGCCGCCGCGCGGTGGTGTCGTCGCTGTCGGCCCCGAGCATGCGCACGAGCTCGCTCACCACCTCCGGCTCAGCCAACTGCACCACGGTCGCGCGCGTCGGCTCGACGCTCGTGTCCTTGACGATCGAGAAGTGGCGGTCGCCGAGCGAGGCGATCTGCGGCAGATGGGTGATGCACAGGACCTGTCTGCTCTCCCCGAGCGCGCGCAGCCGCGCGCCGACAGCCCTGGCGGTCTGTCCGCCGATCCCGGCGTCGACCTCGTCGAACACGAGCGTGGCTCTCCCGCCGGAGGCGTTGGCGACGCTCATGATCGCGAGCATCACGCGCGAGAGCTCGCCCCCAGAGGCAACCTCGCGTAGCGGTGCCGCGGGGACGCCCGGGTTGGGAGCGATCACGAACTCGACCGCGTCGCCGCCGGAGGGCCCCGCTGCGCGCTCGTGCACTCGCACCTCGAAGCTCGCCTCCGCCATCGCCAGCTCGGCGAGCTGTTCTCGCACCGCCACGGCGAAGCGCGCCGCGGCGCTCTGCCGCGCCTCGCGCAACGCGAGCACGTGCTCCTGCAGCGCCGCCTCGGCCCCGAGCAGCTGCTCGCCGGTCCGTGCCAGGGCGACCTCTGCGCCCGCGAGCGCCTCACGGCGGGCCCGGGCCTGGACGGCGAACTCGAGCACTCCGCGGATGCTCCCCCCGTGCTTGCGAGCGAGCCGCTCGAGCGCCGCCAAGCGTTCTTCGAGAGCCTCCAGCGAGCCCTCCTCGCACAAGCGCTCGGACCCGTCGACCTCAGACGTGCCGGCGCGCTCGCCGTAGTCGCGCAGCTCCCCCGCGAGGTCCTCGGACTCGAGCAGCAGCGCGTTCAGGCGCTCGGCGAGGGCGTCGAGTGCGGGGTCGACCCCGGCCAGCGCCTGGATGCGCTGCAGCGCTCCCGCCAGCAGCGCCATCGTCCCCGCCCGGACCCCATCGCTGCCCTCGCCGGACTCGGGCGCGAACGCGTCCACGCCGGCGGCCGCCGCCGCCCGCAGGGCATCGAGGCGGCGCAGGCGCTCGCGCGCGCCCAGCAGCCGCTCGTGTTCGGCCTCATCGGGCGCAAGCGCGTCGATCTCGGCGAGCTCGAACTCGAGCAGGTCGAGCTCGCGCTCGCGTTGGGCGGAGAGCTCGTGTAGCTCTGCAAGTCGGGCCTGCAGGTCCCGCGTTCGCGCGAACGCGGCGGCGCACGCACGCAGGCGCTGCTCCTGATCGGCACCGCAGAGCCCGTCGAGGATCTCCAGCTGGGCCGCCGCGAGCGTGAGCTTGCGGTGCTCGTGCTGGCCGTAGAACGCGAGCAGCGCGCCGCCGAGGTCGCGCAGGTCGGACACCGCCGCCGAACGCCCGTTCACGTAGGCGCGCGTGCGCCCGTCGGCCCCAACCCGACGCGCGAGCACGACCTCCTCCGCGTCGCTCAGCAGACGCTCCGCGAGCTCCGGCGGGAGCTGCTCGGCGAGGTGCGGTGTCAGGTCGAACACGCCCTCGACATAGGCCTCCCCCGCCCCCGGGCGCACGATTCCGGCGCGCGCGCGGCCGCCGAGCAGCAGATCGAGCGCGTGGGCGAGCACGGTCTTTCCGGCACCCGTCTCCCCGGTGAGCACGTTCAGAGCTGGAGCGAGCCGCAGTTGCGCGTGCTCGATCAGCAGCAGGTTCTCGACGCGGAGCTCTTGCAGCACGCAGCAGGTCTAGCAGCGCCCGCCGACGGATCGCAACTTCGGAGACCCTTCCCAGCGGCCGCTCGAGGGCGTAGTGTGTGTGGGCATTCAAGGATGGATGTGACCAGCGGCGTACACTCGACCGCCACCACGGCATGGCCGCCAACGACCCTTACCCGCATTCTCGGCCGCCCCTCTCGGGTGGCGGCGAGTCGATGTCCACGGCGGCGCTGGCCGAGCACCTCGAGGAGGAGATCGGTCGAGCCGAACGCCACGGCACGCAGCTCAGCTGCCTGCTGGTGGTGATCGACAACCTCGAGGCGCTCGCGGCCGAGCACGGCAGCGCTCTCCCGCGCGAAACGCTCGAATACGTGGCGGCGGCCCTGCGAGGAGAACTGCGGCGCTTTGACCGTGTGGGTATGCCGGGCGCGGGCGAGCTGCTGGTCGTGCTGCCGGGCGCCGACAGCCCGCTCGGCGAGATCGTCGCCCGACGGCTGCTCGAACGCATCCACACGATCAAGGTGGAGGCGCGGGGGGAGCGCCGACCGCTTGAGATCTCGGTGGGCCTCGAGGCGTGGCGGGCGGGCATGTCCGGCGCGGAGCTGCTCGCGCGCACGCGCGCGGCCGCACGCCGGCAGAACGGCGAAGACACCCCTCCGCTCGGCGGGGGAGCGGAGCGCACGACGGTCACGGAGGCCGCCCGCGGAGCCGCGCAGCGGCGGCGCGGGTCGCACCCCTCGGTGTTGCCGGGGCCGGCACCTTCATAATCACTGGCGGTGCTCTCCGGATCAGAGCTGTGGCTGCTGCGGCTGATGGCCGATCGCGGCCTCGCGCTGCTCGACGCCAGCGCGGTGCTCGTGCTGATCGAGGAGCGGGGCGACCTGCGCGTGGCGGCCACGAGCGGCGAGGGCAGCGTGCGCCTGCGGATCGTGCCCGTGCGGGGGAGCGCGCTGGGGGAGCTCTACCTCGCGGGCAAGCCCGTCTCGATCGAGCGCCCGCGCGGGCAGGAGGCGGCTTGGCTGCACGAACTCGGCCTCGAGGCGCGCGCGGTCCTGATCGAGCCGCTCAGCATGGAGGCCTACGGCGGCGGGATGGTGATCGCGCTGCGACGCGACGGCAGCTTCCGCGAGCCCGACCGCCAGGCCCTGCGAGGGTTCGCCTCGAGCGTCGCCCAGCGACTGGCGGCCGAGCGCTCGGTGGAGATCGAACGGCTGCGCTACGGGATGGAAGCGCGTGAGCGTGAGCGCACGCGCTGGGCCCGTGAGATCCACGACGAGAGCATCCAGGGAATCGGGGCGCTGCGCCTTCAGCTGGCCAACGCGCGGGACCTCGAGAACGCCCAGGCGCTGAGCACGGCGGTGGACGCCGTGCTCGAGGGGCTCGGGACCGAGATCGACGGACTGCGCCACCTGATCACCGAGCTCCGTCCGGCGGCGCTCGACGACCTCGGGCTGGCGGCCGCGCTCGAGGCGCTGGCCCGCCGCGCGCAGGCAATCGAGGGTCTGGAGGTCAAGACGGAGATCGTGCTGGGCGGCGCCAGCGGCGACTCGGCCGATGGTGCACGCCGGCTCGACCCGGAGCTCGAGAGCACGATCTACCGCGTTATCCAGGAGGCCCTCACTAACGTCTCGCGCCACGCCCAGGCGACGCGGGCGGACGTGAGCGTGGTCGAGCGCGACGGCCTCGTGCGCGCGTCGGTGACCGACGACGGGCGTGGCCTGCCCGAGTCCGATCGGCTCGGGCCGCGCGGCGATGGGCTCGAGGGTGGCTTTGGGATGGGCGGGATGCGCGAGCGCGCCGAGCTCGTGGGCGGCGAGCTCGAGTTCGGCCCGGCGCCGGGGGGCGGGACGGTGATGCGCCTGACTGTGCCGCTGGCGGGCCGACCGGTCGCGACCGGAGCACCGCAGCCGCTCTAGGGCGGGGCGCGCCCGGCGCGGGCTCGCGCCCAGCCGCGCCCGGCGCGGGGGCGGTCGCCGGGTGGGCTGGACGGCGCGCTAGTCGGCGAGCCCGATGCGGCGCACGTAGGCGGTGATCTCCGCCCGTGAGGAGAACCCGAGCTTCTCGATCGCACGGGCACGGTAGGTCTTGACGGTGCGCTCTGCGACGTTCAGCCGCTCGGCGATCTCGGGGTTGGTGTAGCCGTTGGCGATCAAGCGAACGACCTCGCGCTCGCGATCGCTGAGCACGACGCTGTCGGTGGCGCCCTCCTCGCCGGTGGCCATCAGCGCGCCGAGCCGCGGGTGTAGGTAGTTGCCGCCGGAGACGGCGATGCGAAACGCCTGCAGCAGCTCGGCGGGCTCTGCCTCCTTGAGGACGTAGCTACGCGCGCCCGCTCGCAGCGCCTGGCGCGCGTACTCGGGGTCCTCCCGCATCGTGAGGATCGCCACCGCGAGCGTGGGATGGGCGATGAAGCAGGACGGGAGCGCCCCGAGGCTCGAGCCGCCGGGCATCGTCAGGTCGAGGGTGAGCAGGTCGGGCTTGTGCTCGCGCACTTCGCGGATCATCGACGGGATGTCTGCCGCTTCGGCCACCACCCGGAACTCCCCCGCCTCGCGCTGCAGGACCGCTCGCACGCCGTCGCGCACCACGGTGTGGTCGTCGGCGATGATCACGTCGATCGGTCGGGTCACCCCTGGCGTGCCATCCTCCATCTCGCCGATACCGTAGCTGCTCTACAGGACCTAACCGGTTTCGCGCGTTCGGCAGGTCGGAATGCGCGGCGCTCCGCCGCTTTGGGATTTGGGAAACGGCGCTCGACAGCGCCCGGCCTGCCAGCTAGCGTGGCCACGTGCGGTCGGCCCTCGGCTCTCCCAAGCTGCGCCGGATCATCACGGCGTACACGGTCAACAAGGTCGGCTTCTGGTTCGGCGCCGTGGCGCTCTCCGTGGCCGTGTTCGATCACACCCACAGCGCGCTCGCGGTGGCTGGGATGCTCGTGGCGGGTCAGGTGGTGCCCGCGTTCGCGGTGCCCGCGGTCGTAGCGCGGGTCGAGGCCTCCAAGCGGCGCCGCGAGCTCAGCGCGCTGTACGCGTTCGAGGGCGTGGCCACCGCCGCCCTCGGCGTGATGCTGTGGAACTTCTGGCTGCCGGGGCTGCTGCTGCTGGTCGCCCTCGACGGCACGGCCGCGCTGGCCGCGAGCGCGCTCCTGCGAACCGAGGGCGCCCGGGCGGCCCGCGAGGAGCTCGACGACGGCGAGGACCCGCATGCGGCCGAACAGAAGGTGAACGCGACCCTCAACGTGGCGTTCTCGGCAGCGTTCGTGCTGGGGCCGGCGATCGCGGGCGCGGTGGTCGCTCAGGCGGGCGCCTCGGCCGCGCTGTTCATCGACGCGGGGTGCTTCCTGGTGTGCGGCGCCCTGCTGCTCGACCTCCACCCCCATGTAGAGGAGGCGGGCGGAGCCTCGGTTCGCGAGCGTCTACGCGCTGCATGGAGGCACATCAACGAAGTCCCCGCGCTGCGCGCGCTACTGCTCGCGCAGGCGGTGGCGCTGGTCTTCTTCGAGTCCGCGGCGCCCGTGGAGGTGGCCTACGCGAAGGTCACGCTGCACGCGGGCGATCGCGGTTACGGGCTGTTGATCGCCGCATGGGGCGTGGGGGTGGTGATCGGGAGCATCATCTTCGCGCGCGCGGGCAAACGCCCGCTCGGCACGATGCTGACACTCGGAACGCTGGCGGTCGGCCTTGCCTACATCGGCTTTGCGGCGGCCCCCACGCTGCTGGTCGCGACCGCCGCGGCCGTGCTCGGGGGGCTGGGCAACGGCGTTCAGTGGGCGCCCCTGGTGAGCGCGGTGCAGCGCCTGACCCCCGGGGAGCTGCAGGGGCGCGTGATGGGCGCGCTCGAGTCGATTGGCGCCCTGTGCCCTGCGATCGGCCTGACGCTCGGCGGCGGCCTGGTCGCGATCAGCTCACCGCGCGTGGCGTTCGTGGTCGTGGGAGTCGGCGCCGCCCTCACGACGATCGGGTTCGCGCGCATCCCGCTCGGCTCAGGCCCACCGGTTTCAGACCCGCCTGTGTCGCATGCGGGCGAGGCCGAGGGGCCGCAACCATCTCCGGTCGGCGGCTCATGAGCGCTCCCCGGCGGCCCTGCGCGGCTGCGTGGCTGCTCCGGGGCGCGCGCGCTTGCTGGCCGGCCAACGCAAATTGCCCCTTTAGGGCAACACCGGATCGGCCGTTAAGAACGACAGACACGTCCAGATGTTTGCCTCCAAGTACACGACCCGTCTGTTCTGGCTCGCTGAGGTGCTGCTCCTCGCAGGCGCGCTCGCGGTCGCGGTATGGCTTTCGGACGCGCATCAGTGGCAGCCGCTGCTGCTCGTCGGCGTCCTGCTTGCCCTGACGCTCGTCGGCGACCGCCTCAGCTCGACCGTGGGGAGCGGCCGGCTGACTACCGCACACATCGCGCTGGTGCTCGTGATGTGCCTGCTCGGGCCCACGCCGGCAGTCCTGTTCGGGGTGGCCGTGGGGGCGCTCACGTGGAACCCGAGCGTGGTCTCCCGATCGCAGTGGCTGAACAACCTCGTCACGTTCGCGCTGTTCCCGCTGGTCGGCGCCCTGCTCGCACGCGGACTCGTCGGCGACATCCACCAGCGGGTCAACCATCAGGCGGCGCAGAGCATCACCTTCGGGCTCGCGGTGTTCGCCGTGTTCCTGGTCACGATCGCCCTCAACTTCGCGATGATCGCGCTCGATATCCGAATCGATTCCGGCCGACCGTTTATCCGGCAGCTACGTGACGCGTTCGTGCCGCTCCTGCCAGGGCATCTCGCCGCCGCCCTGCTCGCGGCGCTGCTGGCGATCGCCTACACCACGCTCGGACTGCCGGCCCTGTTCAGCGCGATCCTCGTGCTCGCGATCTTCCACTACCTCACGACCGCGCTGTTGCGCTCTGAGGATCGGGCCGACCAGCTCGAAGCGCGATCGATCCACCTCGCGAACATGCAGCTGGGCGTTCTCTCGATGCTGATGGACGCCCTCGCGCTGCGGGACCGCACGACGAGCCGCCATGCGACGGCGGTCGCCCGCTATGCGAAGGCGCTCGCGATCGAGCTCGGATGCGACGAGGCCGAACAGGAGATCATCCACACCGCTGGACTGCTGCACGACATCGGCAAGTTCACGTGGTCGGATCGGGTGCTGCATCCCGAGCAGCTGACCGACGAGGACTGGGCGGTGATCCGCCGCCACCCGCAGGACGGCGCGGCGCTGGTGGGCAAGCTCGACGGATACGGCCCGATCGCCGACGCGATCCTCTACCACCACGAGCGCTTCGACGGAGGCGGCTACCCGGCGGGCCTGATCGGGAACGAGATCCCGCTCGCCTCGCGGATCGTGGCGATCTGCTCGACCTACGACACGATGACCGCGCGAGTCACCTACGGGGCCGCGATGAGCCCCGGCGACGCGATGGCCGAGCTGCGCAAAGTCGGCGGCGGGCAGCTCGATCCCGATCTCGTCGAGACGTTCGTGAAGATGCTCGAGCGCGACGGCTCGTTGCCGGCCACCGATCTCGATCCGGCGGATTACGAGGCCGAGTTGGCCTTCGAACAGCGGGTCCGGCGCATGGCCCAGGCCACCGGCACGAATCGCTGATCAACGCGGGCGCTCGCACCGCGGAGCACGCGGCCCGTGCGACCAACCGCGGTCAGGGGCCGAAACTGCGCATCTCGCGAACGTTGCGGGTGCGCCTCAAGAAAAGACCAAGGGACCGGACACGGGGCGGCGTCGACACACAACGCGGGTCATCGGACATGCACACGATCGCCCCGTATCTCGGTCTCCTTGGATACATACTCCAGCTAGAGAGCCAAACTAGTGCTTGTAGGATTCCACGCTGTCTCCTTAATTCGGCACGCAAGCCGATCCAGAGGCTCGGCAGCCGCGTCTCCATCCCTTGGAGGCACTGCTACCAATGAGTAGGTTCGACAAGGATAGTAACGGTTCGGACAGGTTTGTCCAGTCGGCCAGTGTTTGTGCACGTTTGCTTGCAGTTTGCGGGCTCGGCAGGTGGCGAGGGCTCGGCCGCGACGCACGGCCCCGGGGGTCCACGCAAACGTCGACAAACCTCAGCGCCGCTCAAGTTCTCGGCGCTCGATGACGAAACGTTGGATATGACCGTTTCCACGCCCCCCCTCCCCATCAACGCCCGACGCCTCGTGTTCACGAGCTCACAGGCGGCCACCTACCTCGGCGTCTCGCTCGCGACCATCCGGCGCTGGACCGACGCGGGGCACATCAGCTGCTACCGCACGCCTGGGGGCCAGCGGCGCTTCTCGCGGGACCAGCTCGACGGCTTCATGGTCTCGATGAAGCGCGACGGACACGGCCGCCACCGCGCGGTCGATCTCGACTCGGGCGCAGCCTGAGCCTCAGCGGTCAGCTCGCGAGCCGGCCGAACTTCTCGCGCAGGCGACGGTAGAAGGACGAGCCCGGCAGCTGGGCGATCGTGCCCACGTCGTGACGGAAGTGCGCCGCGATCTCCTCGCCCACGGGTATCTCTCCGACCGGGCGTCCGTCGACCGCAACGTCGAGCGGCATGTGGGAGCGGTTGAAGATCGTCAGGCGGTCGCTGGGGGCGACCACGAGAGCGCGGGCCGTCATCGAGTGCGGGGCGATGAACGACACCACGAAGCCCTCCACCCCCCAGGCCATCACCGGCCCGCCGTTGGCGAGGTTGTAGCCCGTCGATCCGGCCGGGGTCGCCACCACGAGGCCGTCGCAGCGCACGCTGCCGGCGACCTCGCCGTCTAGCGCATAGGCGAGCTCGGCCACGCGCTCGCCCACCTTGCGGTGGATGGCGACGTCGTTGATCGCCATCTGGCGAACGCCGTCGAGCTCGAGCACGATCGCCGGCAGGCGCAGCAGCTCGAACTCGCCCTCCAGCGCGCGCCGGATCCCAGCCTCGATGTCCTCGGGCTCGACCGTAGCGAGGAACCCGATCTCGCCGAAGTTGATCGCGAACACGGGCACGTTCGTTCCCGCGTAGCGCTGGAGCGCCCGCAGGATGCTGCCGTCGCCGCCGAGCACCATGCACAGCTCGACGTCGTCCTTGACCTCCGCGTCGACCGCAACCGCGGGGCCCGAACGGAGTCCGTGCTTGGCGGTCTCCTCGGCGTCCATCCGGAGCGTCACACCCGCGCCGGCCGCCGCATCGATCAAACGCGCAAGCGCCTCGCGGGTGTCATCGGCCCGCGTGTGGGTGAACACCGTGATCTCCCGTGTAGCTCCCTCGGGGGTCATGGCTCCACCTCGCGGGCGAGCGTGTCGAGGTCGACCGGGTCGCGGCTGCCGTGACCACCGGCCGGGTCTGAGAGCCAGACGAACGTCTCGAGGTTGCCCTTGGGTCCAGCCAGGCCCGAGGAGCAGTATCCACGCACCGCAGCACCCAGCTCGAGCGCGGCCCTCCCAACGCCGATGAGCGCCTCGCGACGGTCGGCGCCGTCGCGGACCACGCCGCCCTTGCCAACGCGTCCGCGCCCCAACTCGAACTGCGGCTTGACGAGCGCGAGCACGTCGTAGCCGGGCTGCAGGCACGTGAGCACCGAGCCAAGCACCTTCGCGAGCGAGATGAACGAGACGTCGATCGTCGCCAGGTCGGGGAGCGTCTCCCGGCCGGCGAGCGCCTCTGCGCCGGCGGCGGCCTCGAGCGTGAGCATCTGCGGCGTGAGCGCGCGGGCGTTCGTGCGCTCCATCACCAACACGCGCGGGTCGCTGCGCAGGCGGTAGTCGAGCGTGCCATAGCCGACGTCGACCGCGATCACCTCGCGCACGCCGCGCTTGAGCAGACAGTCGGTGAAACCGCCCGTGGATGCCCCCACGTCGAGCGCGCGCCTGCCCTGCACCGCGAGGCCGGTACCGTCGAGAGCGTTCGCGAGCTTGATCCCGCCGCGCGAGACGAACGCGGGCGGGGCGTCAACCTCGATCCTCTCCTGCACGTCCACCATCTCACCCGGCTTGGCCGCGCGGCGGCGTCCCTCGCCGACCCACACCTCGCCCGCCATCACCGAGGCGGCCGCCCTCGTGCGCGAGGGAAACAGCCCGCGCTCGGCCAGCAGGGTGTCCAGACGACGCCTCTCCATCGCAATCGAACCCTTACACACACGGCCACGGGCTGCGGGTGCGGGCGGCCGGCAGACTCTCGAGCACCACGGCTCAATCGTGTGCGCGACAGCCGCGGAAGTCACTTGTGGGCGAGATGTTGGCGGGCGCTAAACGTGCGGCACGGCCACAAGCGCGTCCCCGATCGAACTGCCCGCGCGTGCTGCCGTCCCACCTGACTTCGTAGAGCATGCCGTAGGCGGACTCGTTGATCACGGCTTCGACCGTCCCGCGCTCATCGGGCCGGTCACGATGGGTCACGCGATCCCCGATCTTGAAGCTCGTCACGTTGTCGAGCCTAGCCCCCTGGCACTGGGTGCGCCATAGGCCAGTAGGCGGATCTCTGTCCAGTCGAGCACCGTGCCGACGAGTGCCAGCCTTGGCGCCGCGCTCGCCGTCTCATGCCGTGAGGGATACCCGGAGTGAGCGATCAAGGCGGCCCCCCGACGGGTCGATAATGGCCGCATGGGCGAAGACATCGCTGTGGGCGCCATCCTCGTTGCGATACCAGTCGGCTTCTGGCTCACGCGGCGCGCAAAAGCCGCCGACAGGCTCCCCGGAATGCCCGCGCAGGATGCGATGACGGACTCACGGCGGAAAAACCTTGAACATGGCGAGGCCTTCGAGGACGACAAGCCCCTGGACAACTGAGCGGAGGGCGGGCGACGGTACGCTCACGCGATGAGTCGATCCGCGCGACAGCCGTTGCGGCATCGGGGCGTGAAGCTCGGGTCCGAGGCAGAACATCCCGAGCATCGACCCCCTAAAGAACGCCACGAATGGGTATGGCAGGCCATCCTCATGCTGATCGTCCTCGCCGCTGGCGTGACCTCGGATCAGGTCAGCTTCGTCGCGGGTGTGGCCGTGTTCATCGGCGGCGCCCT
>FSYY01000183.1_pt1 | contig 26984 bp, 24 predicted proteins | sample 1638681 | NCBI WGS metagenome assembly FSYY01 (sample SAMEA3914813, study PRJEB12502) | metagenome | biome: forest; material: soil | place: Canada | collected 2011-07-07 | depth 0.3 m | reverse complement strand
GGCGCTGACCGCGTACTTCCAGTCCGAGCCGGAGCGCAAGCGACTGGCCGACAGGATTGCCGCAGCCAGGGGAGCTTGGAAGGACATGGACGTTGCCGAGTGGGAACGTGAGCGCGAGGAAGCCTGGGCGACTTGGAAACTGCCCCCGTCCTAGACTCCGACGTCCTCATCGATCACCTGCGCGACAGTGGCCCGGGTCGCGAGTTGGTTGACGAGCTGGGCGTAACTCCCGGCTTTCGGATCACCGCAGTCACGGCGTTCGAGCTGGCTCTCGGACGCGAATACGCGCAGGACCCGGATCCCGTGGACGTGCTACTGGGAGCGCTGTGCCTGCCACTCACCCGCGCCGCTGCCGTGCGCGCCGGAGCAGTGCTGCGTGAGCTGCGGGCCGCAGGCGCGGGAATCGCTGTTCGCGATGCAATGCAAGCGGGGATCTGCCTCCACGCCGAGGCGCCACTCATCACACGCAACCGGCGCCACTTCGCGAGAGTGCCCGGACTCGATGTGATCGAGCCAGGTGATTGGTCAGCCACCTAGCCGCCGCTGTCTCCCGCAACGGCTCGCCTCGGCAGCTGCTACTTGATGAAGAGCATCTCCGAGTACTTGGGCAGCGGCCACAGGTCATCCGCCACGAGCCGCTCGAGGCGGTCGGCCACATCGCGCACGTCTTCCATCGCGGGGATCACCGTGTCGCGCATGTAGAGCGCCTCCTTCTGCGGGGTGCCATGCGGGTGGTTCGCGTCGAGGTTCGCGTCCTCGAGCTTGAGCAGCGCGAAGTGCAGCTCCTTGACCAGCGGCTCGATCTCGCCGATCAGATCCTCGAGGCCGGTCTCGCGCAGCTCATTCAGGTAGCGAATGGCCGCGGGCAGCAGCATCGTGCGGCCGATCGAAGCAGCGGTCTCGGCCTCGATGTTGATGGTCATCACGTACTGCTCGGTGAACACCTCGTAGCGGGACTCGAGCTCGCGCTTGGAGAGCACCTTGTACTTCTTGAACGTCGCCACCGTCTGTTTGTCGATCAGCCAGGGCAGTGCGTCCGGGCTCGTGCGCAGGTTGGCCAGGCCGCGTTTCTCGGCCTCCTTGTGCCACTCCTCGGAGTAGCCGTCACCGTCGAACACCACCTGCTTGTTCGCGGACCACACGCCCTTGACGACGCTCGTGACCGCCTTCTCGAGGTTCGCGCCCGAGCCTTTGAGCGCGGCCTTGAGCTTGTCGGTGAGGTCGTCCACCGATTCGGCCACGATCGTGTTGAGGACCGTGTTGGGGAGCGCGGGCGAGGAGCTAGAGCCGAGCGCGCGGAACTCGAACTTGTTGCCGGTGAACGCGAACGGGCTGGTGCGGTTGCGGTCTCCGCCGTGCAGCGGAAGCGGCGGCAGCACCGGCGTGCCGAGCCCGAGGAAGGAGCCCGGTTTGGAGGGCTGCACCTTGCCGGTCTCGATCGCCGTGAACACCCGCTCGAGCTCGGCGCCCATGAAGATCGAGATGATCGCGGGCGGCGCCTCGTTGGCACCGAGGCGGTGGTCCTGCCCGGCGCTCGCGATCGATGCGCGCAGCAGCGCCTGGTGCTTGTTGACCGCCTGGATCACCGCAGCGCAGAAGAACAGGAACTGGAGGTTCTCGGCCGGCGTGTCGCCCGGGTCGAGCAGGTTCAGCCCGGTGTCGGTGCCCATCGACCAGTTGTTGTGCTTGCCCGAGCCGTTCACCCCGGCGAAGGGCTTCTCGTGCAGCAGGCAGATCAGCCCGTAGCGGCGGGCGGTGTTCTGCATCACCTGCATCGTGATCATCTGGTGGTCGGCGCCGACGTTCGAGTTCTCGAAGATCGGGGCGACCTCGTACTGGTTGGGGGCGACCTCGTTGTGGCGTGTCTTGATCGGCACGCCGAGCTTGGCCAGCTCGAGCTCGACGTCGAGCATGTACGCGAGGATCCGCTCGGGGATCGAGCCGAAGTAGTGGTCGTCGAGCTCGTGGCCCTTGGGCGGCTTGGCGCCGAACAGCGTGCGCCCGGTCGTGAGCAGGTCCGGGCGCTCGAAGTAGTACTGCTCGTCGATCAGGAAGTACTCCTGCTCGCAGCCGATCGTCGTGAACACGCGCGCGGCGCCGTCGAGCCCGAGCAGCTCGAGCGCCCGTATCGCGGCGCCCGACAGCGCGTCCATCGAGCGCAGCAGCGGGATCTTGTGGTCGAGCGCCTCGCCCGTCCACGAGGTGAAGGCGGTGGGGATGCACAGCAGCGCGCCGTTCGGGTTCTCGAGGATGAACGCCGGGCTCGTGGGGTCCCAGGCGGTGTAGCCGCGCGCCTCGAACGTCGCGCGGATCCCGCCGGTGGGGAACGAGGACGCGTCCGGCTCGCCCTGGATCAGCTCCTTGCCGGAGAACTCGGCGATCGCGGTGCCGTCCCCGGCGGGGCCGTAGAAGGAGTCGTGCTTCTCCGCGGTCGAGCCCGTGAGCGGCTGGAACCAGTGGGTGTAGTGCGTCGCGCCTTTCTCCATCGCCCATTCCCGCATCGCCGTGGCGACCGCGTCGGCGAGCGAGGTGTCGAGCGCCTCGCCGCGCGCGAGCGTGCGCTGGAGCGCCTTGTGGACGTGCTTGGGCAGCCGCAGGCGCTGGACCGCGGCGGAGAACACGTTCGCCCCGAACACCTGGTTGTCGGCGACCGTCAGGTCGGGCGAGCCCAGCGCGCCTCCGTTGGCGCTCCACTGGGCGGCGGTTACGTTCTGCTGGCGGGTCCTGGGCATGAGTTGGGTCGAATCCTCCTGAGAAAAGGTGGCCTGGGCAGGGACCATCGGGTGGCGGGGCCGAAGGCAATCGTAGTGCCAGCCGGGCTCGCGGGGTTCCCCGTCTGGCGAAAACGAGCGGGGAGCGCTTTGGACAGGCGGCCAAACGCCCGCACCGCTCCCGGCGCCGCGGCTAGGGCGTCTTGGGGGCGGTGCCCGTGTGCACCTTGCCTGTGCTCGGATCGACGTAGGTGACAGGAGGTGCCGCGGCGATGTTCACCGCGAACTGGCCCTGGGCCGCGCCCCCTCCCGAGAGCACCGCGTGCGCCCTGCCCGACAGCCCCGCCGCGACCGCGTAGCGGACCGTGTGCAGCCCCGCCAAGACGGGAACCACCGACCAGCTGAACACGCGGGTCTGCCCCGAGCCGAGCGGGCCGAGCGCCCAGGTGTTCGTGTAGGCGGTTTGTCCGCTCCCGGGCAAGGTCACTTCCTGGGTGTCCACGGGGGGCTTCGCCACCGCGCCCGGCCCGCGTTCGATCGCCCACACGGGCCGTTTGTTGGCGGCCAGTTCGGGATAGTTGGAGGCGTAGTTGAAGGAGTCGACGGTGACCGCGAGGTTGGGCACGGCGTGGGCGCCGGGGTTGTGCACCGCGAGTTCGAGCGTGGTCGGACGCGCGATCGCCTGCGAGGTGGGGAAGCTTGCGCGAACGATTTCCACTTCGTAGCTGGTCTTCGCTTCGTGGGCGTCCTGGCGGGTGCCGCCGCAGCCGCTCAAAAGCGCGACGCCAGCGAGCGCGGCGGCGAGGACCGAGATCGAGGCGCGGCGTCCGTCCGCCTCGCGCGCGCGGCTGCCCAACACGACCGTGACTCTGTGCCCTCCCCGCACGATCGCGCCACCATACCAGCGGCGCTGGCGCGGAGCGGCCGGGCACGGAGGCCGCGCGTCGCGTTCACGGTGGCGCGCGATGGGTGCATGGCGTACAGTTGTCGGGGCGTCGATCCCACCCGAGGAGGGGTAAGCCGAGATGGTTCGCAGCGTTGCCGAGCGGATGTACTTCCCCGCTCGAAATGTGCTCGAGGAAATCGGGGACATGATGATCCTGACGGGCAAGACGATCTTGTCCGCGCTGCGCCCCCCATACCCGTACGGCGGCGAGTTCGTCTCGCAGTTCCTGTTCGCCCTGCGGCTGTGCTGGTTCCCCCTGCTGATCTCGACCGTTTGCATCTGCTACGCGGCGCCCGGGCTGCAGGCGGCGAACTTCCTGACGATCTTCGGCGCGCTCGATCGCCTCGGTGGATTCTTCGTGCTCGGCGCGGTGCGCGAGATCGGGCCGAGCGTGACCGCGATCGTGCTCGCCGGCGTGGCCGGGACGGCGATCACCGCCGATCTCGGTGCGCGTAAGGTGCGCGAGGAGCTCGACGCCCTGCAGGTGCTCGGCGTCGACCCCGTCAAGAACCTCGTCGTCCCGCGCTTCCTCGCGCTGATGGTGGTCACGGGACTGTTCGACATCTACGCGCTGCTGTTCGGCATCTTCGGCGGGATCATCGCCGAGCTCGTCAACGGCCAGCCGCTAGGGCCGTTCTGGAACACGCTGTTCGCGAATGCGTCCACCACCGACCTGTGGGGATCGGTGCTGAAGACGACCATCTACGGCGCGATCATCGCGATCGTGTGCTGTTACAAGGGGATGGCCGCCTCAGGCGGCGCCGAGGGCGTCGGGCGCGCCGTCAACGAGGCGGTCGTGCTGTCGTTCACCGCGATCTTCTCCTTCGACTACGTCTTCACGCAGACGCTGCTGGCCACGCACCCGCAGATCCTGGTCATCAAATGAACGAGCTGCTCGCCCTCCCGCGCGAGTGGCTCGCGGCGACCGGCGAGATCGGGAGCTTCACGGGCAACATCGTCCGGGACGTCTACGGCCTGCGCGTGTTCCGCTTCTTCGGCGAGGCGCTGCGCCAGTGCGGGATCCTGATCATCGGCTCGACCGTGATCATCTGGACGCTGATGTTCATCCTCGGCCTGCAGTGCGGGATCGAGGGCGCCTACTTCACCGCCGCGCAGGGGGCACCCGCCTACTCGGGGGTGTTCACCGCCTGGTGTGACCTGCGCGAGATCACCCCGTACGCGTTCGGCTACATGATGGCGGCCAAGGTGGGCACCGGGATCGTGGCCGAGCTCGGCGCGATGCGCATCTCAGACGAGATCGACGCGCTCGAGGTGATGGGGATCAACTCGGTCACGTTCCTGTGCGCCACGCGCCTGCTCGCGGCCTGGCTGGTGCTGCCGTTCATGTACCTCGCGGGCATCGGCGCGGCCTTCCTGGCCTCCTACATCGCCGTGGTGCAGCAGATCGGATACGTCTCCTCGGGCGGCTACTTCCTGATCTTCTGGCAGTTCCAGAACCCGCCCGACTTCTTATACAGCCTGCTGAAGGCCATGTTCATGGCCACGGCGATCGTGCTCGTCGCCTGCTACTACGGCTACAACGCGAGCGGCGGACCCGTGGGCGTGGGACGCGCCACGGCGAAGTCGATGGTGCTCAACCTCGTGCTCGTGCACATCATCGGCGCCCTCGGGACGCAGGTCTTCTGGGGAGCCAACCCGCGAGCCCCGATCGGGGGATGAGCTGATGGCCGATCCCGAGGCTCGCAAGGACGAGTTCGAGTACCACACGGGCACGATCCGGCACACGGGCGCACCCGACGCGATCGAGTTCGTCGACGTGCACAAGTCCTTCGGTCGCAACCACGTGCTGCGCGGCCTGAACATGGCCCTGCCGGAGAACAAGATCTCGATGATCCTCGGACCGTCCGGGACGGGCAAGTCGGTTTGCATCAAGCACATCGTCGGGCTGCTCTACCCAGACGAGGGCGACGTGATCGTGCACGGCCACTCGATCCCGAGCCTGCGTGACGCCGACCTGTTCGAGCTGCGCAAGAAGTTCGGCGTGCTGTTCCAGGACGGGGCGCTGTTCGGCTCGATGAACCTCTACGACAACGTCGCCTTCCCGCTGCGACAGCACACCGAGAAGGGCGAGGAGGAGATCGCCGAGATCGTCAACGGGAGGCTGCGTGAGGTCGGGCTGGGCAACGCCAACGAGAAGATGCCCAACGAGCTGTCGGGCGGCATGCGCAAGCGGGCAGGCTTCGCCCGCGCGCTCGTGCTCGAACCCGACATCGTGCTGTTCGACGAGCCCGACTCGGGCCTTGACCCGGTGCGCACGGCGCTCCTGTGCGAGCTGATCAAGGAGATCCACGCCGAGCACGGCGGCTGCTACGTCGTGATCACCCACGACATCATGAGCGCGCGGCGGGTGGCCGAGCACATCTCGGTGCTGTGGAAGGGTCGGATCGTGGAATCGGGCCCCGCCGAAGAGCTGTTCGCCTCCGAGAACCCGTTCGTGCGGCAGTTCCTCTCCGGTGAGTCAGCCGGACCCCTCGGCATGGAGTGAGCCTCCCCGGGGCACTCTCGGCTCTCGCGTCGGGCGCGGCGCGACGCCCGCGATTGGTGCTCGCGATTGCGATCGCACTCGGGCTGGGTGCGGCCGCGCTGGCGCTGCGGCTGCACGTCTCCGCCGCGACGAGCAGCTTCGTTTCGAGCTCGAGTGGCACCTACGGCGCCACCCAGCGCTTCTATCGCGGATTCGGCGAAGAGCCGATCGCGGTGCTCGTCAAGGGCGACCTGCAGCAGCTCGTGCTGAGCTCCGACATCGCCCGCCTGGCCGGCCTCGAGGGCTGTCTGTCGGGCAACGTGCCGATCAGCGCGCTCGCACAGGAGGGAGGGCTCGAAGGCCCGTGCGGTCAGCTCGCGCAGCTGCGCACCGTGAAGGTCGTGTTCGGCCCAGGCACGTTCATCGGCGCGGCCGCCGCGCAGATCAACCAACAGCTGAGCGCCCAGACGCGGCAGGCAGAAGCGCAGGCCCGCCAGGCCGCGGCGGTGGTCGAAGCAGCTGCGCTCGCGCGCGGGCTCTCTCCGGTGCGGGCGCGAGCGCTCGCCCAGCAGACGAGCAAGATCTACATCGCGCGCTTCCGCGAGGGTCTCGTGACGCTCGCTCTGCAGTACGGGCTGACCGCGCGCCCCACGATCAACGACCCAAACTTCGTCTCGACGGTCGTGTTCGACTCGAGAAAGCCCGCGGGCACTCCCAAGCAGCGCTTCGCCTACCTGTTCCCCAACCGCAACGCAGCGCTCGTGTCGGTGCGGATGCGCGCCGGGCTGAGCGAAGCGCAGCGCGACCGCACGATCGGGCTGATTCGCGCCGCCGTGGGCATGAGTCAGTGGCACCTGACCCACGGGGAGTCCTACCTCGTCACCGGCGTCCCGGTGATCGTCTCCGAACTGACGACCTCGATCAGCCACTCGATCGAGCTCCTGATGGTGGCGGTGCTGCTCGTGATGGCCGCCACGCTCGGGCTGATCTTCAGCGGCTGGCCGCGGCTGCTTCCGCTCGCCCTGGCGCTGCTCGCCGCCGCGCTGACGTTCGGCGCGCTGTCGCTCGCGGGCGCCTCGCTGACGATGGCGAGCATCGCCGTGCTGCCCGTGCTCGTGGGGCTCGCGGTCGACTACGCAATTCAGTTCCAGTCGCGCGTGGGCGAGGCGTTCGAGCGGCTCGAGGGCGAGTCGGACGGCGTCGGCGTGGCCGGGGGAGGCGCCGATGGGCCGACCGGCGCCGAATCGCGAGGGCTGCCCGTGCGAGGGGCTCCGGGAGACGCCGGCGGGCGCCCCGAGCTGATCGCCCGTGCCGCGGCAGTCGGGGCGCCGACGATCGCGACCGCCGGCGCCGCCAGCGCGGCGGCGATGCTCGCGCTGCTGCTCTCGCCCGTGCCGATGGTGCGCGGGTTCGGCGTGCTGCTCGTCGCGGGCGTGGCGATCGCGCTGGTGTGCGCGCTCACCGTGGGGGCCGCCGCGATGGCGCTCCCGCGCCGGGAGCGAGCGCGCCCAGGCGCGCGCTCGCGCGCGGCGGTCGAGCTCGCCGCCGCGTGGCGGGGGGCGCGCGAGCTGCTGCGCGAGAACCCGCTCACGCGGCGCTTCACGGGCTTCGCGCTCGGCGGGGCAGTGCGCCGGCCGGAGCGCGTGCTGTGCGCCGGGCTCGCGCTCGCCGCGCTCGGCTGGGGTCTTGACACGCAGACGCGCGTGGAGACCGACATCACCAAGCTCGTCCCGCAGAACCTGTCCTCGCTGCAGGGGCTCACCCAGCTCGAGCGCTCCACGGGGGTGGCCGGCGAGATCGACGTGATGGTCTCAGGCGATGTGACTCGCCCGGCGACGATCGAATGGATGACCTCCTACGAGGGCGCGATCCTCGCGCGCTTCGGCTACAGCAGCGCGCGCGGCTGCGGCCAGGCGCGCCTGTGCCCGGCCTTCTCACTCCCCGACCTCTTCCAGGGCCAGGTTGGAGCCGCCGCACGCCGAGCCCGGCTGACCGCGGTCGAGGTGGCGGCGCTGCTGAGCGTGATCCCCGCCTACTTCTCCCAGGATGTGATCACACCCGACCGGCGAACCGCCACGCTCGCATTCGGGATCCGCGTGATGAGCCTGCAGCAGCAGCAGGCGTTGATAGAGACGATGCGCTCGAGCCTGCATCCTCCGCCCGGCATCACGGCGAGCCTGGTCGGGCTGCCCGTGCTGGCCGCGCAGTCGGGCTCTGCAGTGGCCGACCCCTGGCGCCGCCTGCTGACCCTCGTCGTGGGGCTCGCGGCGGTTGCGCTCGTGCTGTTGCTCGTCTTCCGCGGCGACCGCAGGCGCGCGCTCACGCCGCTCGTGCCGATCGTGCTCGCGACCGGCTGGTCGGCGCTGATCCTGTTCGCGGTGCGGGTGCCGCTCAACCCGATGTCGGTCACGCTCGGGGCGCTCGTGATCGCCGTCTCGACCGAGTTCAGCGTGCTGCTGTCCGAGCGCCACCGCCAGGAGCGCCTGGCGGGCCACGACACGATCGACGCGCTGCGGCGCAGCTACCGCCGCACCGGCGCCGCGGTGGCCGCCTCGGGCGTGACCGCCACGGCCGGCTTCGGCGTGCTCGCCTTCTCGGACATTCGCATGCTGCGCGACTTCGGTCTCGTCACCCTGATCGACCTCAGCGTCTCGCTGCTTGGCGTGCTGATCGCGCTCCCGGCGGTGATCGTGATCGCCGAGCGCGAGCACCCCGCACAGCTCCTCGGGAGCCTGCACCGCTCGCTCACCGCGGCGCTGCTCGGACTGCGCTCGGCCACCGTCCGCCGGCGGCCGCGGCCGCGGGCGCGACCCAACGTGACCCCCGCCGCGCCGCCTCCGCGGCGACATGGGTCCGGTCATGGGCCCGCCTGAGCCCCTCGAGCCCGGGCAGCAGGGCGCACCTGCGAGGTCCTCACGCGCGGGGGAGCAGGGGCGTCGCATCAGGCGCGGCGCCACGCAGGAGCCGACGCGCGGGCAGCCCTACGGCCGCTACGTGGGCGCGCTCGCGCTCGTGATCCTCGCGCTGATCACGCTCAACACCATCCTCACGAAGCCCAACGGCCTGGCGGGCCTGGCGCCCGGCTCGCAGGTGCCCCCGTTCGCCGTCCCGCTGGTGCTCTCCAATCTGGAAGGGGACGCCGACGTTGCGACCCGCCTCGGGCAGGGGCGCGCCGGCAAAGTCCCCGCCTGCGAGCTGCGCAAGCCCCAGGTGCTCAACGTGTGCGCGCTGTATGAACGCGGCCCGCTGGTGCTCGCGCTGTTCGTCGACGGGGGCGGCTGCCCGGGGATACTGAGTGACATGGAGGCCGTGAGCGGGAGCTTCCCTGCGGTGCAGTTCGCTGCCGTGTCGATCCGTGGGGACCGCAACGGGCTGCGCAGGCTGGTGCGCTCGCGCGGCCTGAGCTTCCCCGTCGGCTATGACCGCAGCGGCGACCTCGCCTCGCTCTACAAGCTCGCCACCTGCCAGCAGCTGACGTTCGTCCTCCCCGGCGGGGTGGTCGCGAGCCGGGCGCTGCTCGAACGTACCTCCGTGAGCGACCTGCGTGTCCGCGTCGGGCGGCTGCTGGCGGCCGCGCACGCCACGCCCACCGGCGGATGAGCGAGCCGCAGCCGATCGCCGGCTGGCGGGCGCGCGAGCTCGAGCAGGAGCTCCCCGACCTGCGCCTGCTGGCTGTCGAGGTGCAGGTCGGCCGCCGCCAGGCGCTCACCGGGCCCTCGCCCGCGGATGTGATCGCCGTCCTGCGGGAAATGTCCAGCCGCTTTCGCGGCGGCAAGGCGGTTCAGCTGCGACGCGAGCCGGTGCCCGCCGCCTACAGGGTCTTCTTCAGGCACATCGGCCTCGATCCCGACGTGGAGCGCACGCCGATCGAGGCGGCTGCGCTAGAGCGCATGCTCCGCGGCGGCTTCCCCACCGGGGGGCTGCTCGAGGACGTGCTCCTGATCGGGCTGCTGAGCACGGCAGTGCCGGTGTGGGCGCTCGACGCCGACTCGCTCGACGGCCCGCTGGGCATCCGTACGAGCGTCGAGGGGGAGCGGCTCGGGCGCTCGCCGCGGGCGGCGCCGCTGCCGGCTGGGCGCCTGGTCGTGGCGGACGCCTCCGACGCGCTCGCGGTGCTGTTCGGCGAGCTCGCTCCCGCCCACTCGCCGGGTCCGAGCACGAAGCGCGTGCAGCTGTTCACCGTGCAGGTCGCGGGGGTGCCGACCATCTACGCCGAAGAGGCGCTGTGGACGTGCCGGACCTCGCTCGAACAGCCATGACCGCCCGGCGCGAGGGTCGGCTCTCGCGCCCATCCCCGCTGGTAGAATCGGCGCTCGCGCTCCGCCGAGAGGAGACGGGCTTGAGCTATCCCCAGCAGCACGTGATCGATCGCGACTCAGGCGCGCGCGGCGCCCGCCCTGCCGAGGGCGCCCGCCGCGAGTGGGATGCACCGGCGGCGAACGCGCTGGAGCCCGGGACGGCCGAGCTCGAGCAGGCGCTCCGCGAGCGTGGGGCACGCGCCACGCTGCGGGCGCAGATCGCAAAGCTCGAGCGCGAGCTGTCGGGCGTCGTGGCCGGGAGCTTCCCCTACATCGCCTCGACGCCGGGCCGGCCAGAGCTCCGCACCGGCCCCGCATTGCCCAGCCTCGAACAGCTCGAGCGCGCCCGCGATGAGCTCGCCGGACGCGTGCAGGAGCTGCGCGCGATCGCCGGCCAGCGCTCCGAGCACGAGCGCCGGGCTCGCGAGCAGCTGCAGCGGATGCGACTCGAACCCGGCCGTTACAAGTTCGTGCGCCTACCGGTCAGCGAGCTCGGCCAGGGCGGATGCGGGGTCTGGGAGGTCAGACCCCGCCTCGGCCTGATCGGCATGCTCGCCGGCTGGTGGCAGCTCAAGCTCTCGTCAGGCTGTCCGTTACCCAGGGGGTCGCGCTCCACGCGTGACCCCGACCCGCGGAGCCGAGCATTGCGGCGAGCGTGCGCCGCTGGCGGTCTGTCATCGAGCCGATCGTCTTCTTCTCAGACATCGGGATCTGGGCGAGGAACTTGCGGCAGCGGGTCTGTCCCCAGCGGCGTTGGCTCATCAGCAGATCGGCTACCGCCATGCTCTCGGCCTCCCACGGGCAATCGAGGATCACCTCGGCGACGTTGATCTCGCCTGTGGCCACGGCTCGCTTGAGTTCCGCTCGTGCAAGGCGCACCTCGTTAGCGCGCTGCAGCGCGCGCATGTACTGAGGACCGGCAGGGGCAACCATCGCTGTTGCGTTCATCTGGGCACACTCCCCGCCGCCGGCGCGAGAGTCTCGCTCGGCGACATGCTTGCTCGAATTTTGACCGATGCGCGCCCAGCTCAGTCGTCTGAGGATTCATCCGCGGTGACAGCGGATGCTCCCGACACATGACCCCCCTCGGAACTTTCGGCTTCTGTGAGGCGAACCTCAAACCGACCATGCAGAGCGCTCTTGGAAGCTATGCGAGCGCGGGGTCCGCGGTCAACCGCGCATCGGCCGTTTGGACGCTAGAAGCGACCTTTTTCGTCCGCCCTCGGACTTGTGAACATTTGGACAAGTCCCCCTCGGCGCCCGGCGGCCTCGTCAGCCGTGCGTGGGGCCGGCGAGAGGCGCCGGGAGCGGGCCGTGCTCGGCCTCGAACTCGCCCTTCACGCTCGCGAAGACCTCGAGTGCGCGGTCGAGCGTGTCGCGGTCGTGGGTGGCCATCACGCTCGTGCGCAGCAGCGCGCCACCCGGCGGGACGGCGGGGTGGAGGGCGCAGTTGGTGAATACGCCCCCGTCATACAAGGCCCGCCACAGAAGCGCCGCCTTCCAGTCGTCCTCGACGAGAATCGGGATGATGGGCGTGGTCACGCGTTCGCTCGGGGCGTCCTCGCCCGGTCCCATGCGCACCGGCTCACCGCTCAGCACGCGGTAGCCGAGCGCCTGCAGCCCGTCGGAGAAGTGGCGTGCGTTGGCGAGCGCCGCCGCCAACAGGGCCGGTCCCTCGTCTGATCGCACGATCCGCAGGGCGGCCAGGGCCGCGCCGAGCGCCGCGGGCACGGCCGAGGCGGTGAACAGGAACGCGCGCGAGGAGATCCTCAGGTACTCGATCACCTCGGCGTCGCCGACGACGAAACCCCCGCAGGCGGCCAGCGACTTCGAGAAGGTGCCCATCCGCAGGTCGACCCGGTCGTCGATGCCCAGCAGCTCACTGGCGCCCGTACCGCGTGCCCCGAGGACGCCGGCGCCGTGCGCCTCGTCGACCATCAGCCGCGCGCCGTAGCGCGAGCACAACTCGACGATGTCCACCAGCGGAGCGACGTCGCCCTCCATCGAGAAGACCCCGTCGACGACCACGAGCGCGCCCCCGCCGTCGTCCTGAGCACGCTCCAGTGCGCGCTCGAGCTTGTCCATGCGGCTGTGGCGGAAGGGGCGCATCTTGGCGCGCGAGAGCAGCACCCCGTCGAGGATCGAGGCGTGGTCGGCCGAATCGACGATCACAGTGTCGCCCGCCGCCAGCAGCGTGCCCAGCGTGCCGATGTTCGCCTGGTGACCGGTCGTGAACACGATCGCGTCCTCGGTCCCCATCCACTCCGCCAGCTCGCGCTCGAGCTCGAGGTGCAGCGGGGTGGTGCCGTTCAGCAGCCGTGACCCGGTGAGACCCGTGCCGTAACGGGTGAGCGCATCGCGCGCCCCCTGCATCACGCGCTCGTCGCCGGTCAGCCCGAGGTAGTTGTTGGAGGCGAGCATGATGCGCGGCGCGCCTTCCATCTCAACCACGGGCATCGCGGGCGACTCGACCGTGCGGAAGTACGGCAGCAGGTCGGCCTCTCGGGCTGCCCGCAGCAGCGCTTCGCGATCGTGACCGCGGACCTTGGCGAAGACGTCTATCGAAGTGGGCATATAGGGTGCGCGCCGGTGAGCGTGGAGGTCACAGCGGTCTCGGGCGGCGGTGAGCTGAAGGCTTTCATCGACCTGCCCTACCGCCTGCATGCTAGCCATCCGCTCTGGGTGCCGCCGCTCAAGCTCGAGCGGCGGCTGTTCCTGAACAGGCGCATGAACGCGTTCTTCAGCCACGGCGAGGCCGAGTACTTCCTGGCCCGGCGCGACGGGCGCGTGGTCGGGCGCATCACCGCCCAGGTCAACCACGCTTTCAACGAGCACCAGCACAAGAACTGGGGCTGGTTCGGCTTCTTGGAGTTCGAGGACGACCTGGAGGTGCTCGAGGCGCTGCTCGGCGCTGCCGAGGCGTGGCACCGCGAGCGCGGCCGCGAGCGCATGGTGGGCCCAGCGAGCTTCGCCATGAACGACGAGAGCGGCGTGCTGATCGAGGGCTTCGACCTGCGCCCGATGATCCTGCAGGCGTGGAACCCGCCGTACTATGCCGAGCGCATCGAGCAGGCGGGAATGGCCAAGGCGATGGATCTGCTGATGTGGAATCTCGAGGTCTCAGACCGCGAGAAGGTGCTGCCCGTGATCTTCGAGCTGGCGGACAAGGTCCAGAGCGAGCACGGCATCCGCGTGCGCCCGATGCGGCGCTGGCAGCTGCGCAAGGACCTCGACGCGTTCGCCGAGGTCTACAACGCCGCGTGGTCGAAGAACTGGGACTTCGTGCCCTACAGCAAGAAGGACCTCGACGCCTACGCCCAGGAGCTGCAGCTCGTCTTCGACAAGCATTGGTTCATGATCGCCGAGCGCGAAGACACGGGCGAGGTGGTGGGGATGGCGATCACGGTCCCCGACGTCAACCAGGTGCTCGCCCAGATGCACGGCCGGCTGCTGCCGCTCGGCTGGTGGCGGTTCCTGAACAAGGGCAGGATCATCGACCGCGTGCGGGTCGGCTTCCTCGGGGTCAAGCCCGAGTACCAGCACACGGGGGTTGCCGCGAAGCTGTACGTGGAGCACTTCAACGCCGCCGCGGCGCGGCCCCAGACCGGCGGCGAGATGGGCTGGATCCTCGAGACCAACACCGCCATGAACCGCGGCATGGAAGCGATGGGCGGGCGTGTGGTCAAGCGCTACCGCGTGTACGAGCGAGCACTCTAGACTTCCTCCGGTGAGCCAACCTCCCCAGTCAGCTCGCTCCGACGAGCAAGTGCACAGCGAAGCGCGTGACGCGGAGGAGGCGGAGGTGCTCGACGCCCTGCCGGTACTCGTGGAGGAGCCGACGCGACTGGCCGCGCCACGCTCAGGCCGAGGCCTGGCCCGCGAGCGGGGTCCGATCGCATCGATCCCGGCCGTGGGAGCCGCAGCGATGGCGGCCGGCGGCTTCGTTGCGGGGGCAGCGGTCGTCGGGCTCGTGCACCGCCGCCAGCGCAACAGCGCGGCGCTGGCGCAGGGCGGCCGCGTCGCACGCGCGTTGTCCCGTCGGGGCGCGCGAAAGGGCTCCCCCGGAGCCGAGCTCCTGCAGATCGTGGGCAGCCGCACGCTGCTGGTGGACGTGCACCTGCTCGGCACGCCCGACGCCGACCGCTGAGGGCGGGAGGCCCGGCCGAGCTCGTGGAGCTGGTAGAGCTGCGCCGGGAGGTCGCGCCCGCGGCTCCGTTCCGCCTGCCGCGGATGCTCGGCATGGACGGGATGCTGCGCCGCCGCGGGGGCGTGCTCGAACGCCTGCTCCACCACGGCGAGGTCCCGGTGCTCGTGCGGGTCGCCCAGACGGCGCCCGACCGGGTGCTGTTCGGCGCGCGCTCGCGCGCGCCCGCTGCGGCCGCGTATGGGATCGAGCGGATGCGCTTCGCACTGGGAGTCGACGAGGACCTGCGCCCGTTCCTGTCCGCGTTCGCGGGCGATCGCCTGATCGGGCGTTCGGTGCGGCGGCGTCCGTGGCTGCGCGTGATGCGCCGCCCCGACCCGTTCGAGGCGCTCACATGGGCGATCTGCGAGCAGCTGATCGACTACGAGCGCGCCGCCGCGATCGAGCGCCGCGTGCTGCGCGCGCTCGGGCGCCGCTGGGTCGGCGCCGACCCTCGCTCCGCGAGGCTGCGGGACCTGCCCGCCCCGGCTGTGCTCGCGGCCACCGAGCCGGCGCGCCTTGAGTCCTTCGACCTCGCTCGCGGCCGCGCGCTCGCGCTCGTGCGCGCCGCCCGCGAGGTCGCGCGCGGCCGGATCGACCTGTACGGGTGCGACCACGAGCCGGGCTGGCGCCGGCTGAGGGCGATCCCCGGCATCGGCAGCTGGACGGTGGAGATGCTCGCCCAGTCCGGTCAGGGTCGCCACGACCAGCTTCCCGCGGGCGACCTCACGCTGCTGCGGCTCGTGGGGCGGCTGCTCAGCGGCGGCGATCCGCGTGCATACGTGGCCGAGCAGCAGGTGCGCGAGTTCTTCGCCCCCTACGGCCCGTGGGCGGGACTCGCGGCGGTGCACATGGGAAGCGTCTGAGCCGCTCCCACGCGCGTGCGCGCGCGGGTCGGCGTCCGCGTCAGCGCCGGCGCTTGCGCGGGGCCTCGCGGTCCGCGTCGCGCACGATCAGCAGTGCGAGCGTGGGGCAGGCGCGGGCGGCTTGGACGGCGTGGGCGAGGAGCTCTCCCTCCAGCGGCGAGCCATCGACCAGCGGGTAGCCCCACTCGTCGAGGGTGATCCGCTCGGGCAGCAGCTCGGCGCACATCCCGTGGGCCTCGCACGCGATCGGATTGACGCGCACGCGCTGGCTCACCGCCACGCCTCCCGTCTGGGCAGGCGCGATTCGCTCACCGGGCGCGCGGGCAGCGGCAGCTCGCCCGCGCCGGCGCACGCTTCACACGGCCCGTGGCGGGCGTGGTCGGCGAACTCGGCCGCGAAGGTGTCAAGCGCGCTGAGGAGCACGCGAACCGATCCATCGGGGTGCCGGCAGGCGCCGCGCTGCGCGGTCAGCGCGGCCAGTCGCTCGGCGCGCTGCAGGGGTCTGCCCTGGGCCACCCCGCCAGCCATCTGCGCGATCGTCTCGGCGAGCGCGTCGAGGCCGTGCAGGCACGGTCCGCACTGGCGTGCGCTCTGATCGGCGAGCCAGCGCGCCAGGCGCGCGGTCTCGGCCACGGGACAGGCGTGCTCGGACAGCAGCAGCACGACGCCCGCCCCGAGCGTGGCCCCGTGGGCGGCCAGGTGTTCGTTCGACAGCGCCACCCCTTGCAGCCGCTCGGCGCCGATCCAGCTGCCGGCGTAGCCGCCCACCAGCGCGCCTCGCAGCCGCGAGGTCGCGCCGCCCCCGGCGTCGATCAGCGACGCGAGCGAGGCGCCGTGCTCGATCTCGTAGACGCCCGGGCGGGCCACCGGGCCGGACAGCGTGAGGAGCGCCGAGCCCGGTTGGGCGCCGGTGCCGAGCTCGCGAAACCACGGGGCGCCGTGGCGGGCGATGAGGGCGATGTGGGCGAGCGTCTCGACGTTGCTCACGAGCGTCGGTCGGCGCCGGACTCCCGCCTCGAAGGCCATCGGCGGGGTGAACGCGGGCTTCGCAGCACCCCCACCGAGGTAGTTGACGAGCGCGGACTCCTGACCGGCGACGTAGTGGCCCGGGACGAGCACGAGTCCGAGCCGCACCTCGCCGCGCGAGCCGCCGCGCCCCTCGCATTCCTCGATCGCGAGCGCGACCGCCTCTGAGCCGGCGCCCGCGAGCTCGCACACGGCGACGATCGCTTCATCGGCCCCGACCGCCTCAGCCGCGAGCGCGGCGCCGTCGAGCAGGAGATGGGGCAGCAGCTCGAGCAGCGTCCGGTCCTTCAGGCTCGCGGGCTCGCCCTCGGCTCCGTTGGCGAGGACGATCGCGCGCCCGCGGGCATCCACGACGGCGCGCATCTTCACCGCAGTAGGGAAGCCCGCGCCGCCGCGCCCCAGCAAGCCGGCGTCGGCGATCTCCTCGATCAGCCCCGTCCGCGGCTCGCGCGCGCGTCCCCGCTCGCTCCCGCGTCCGGCGCGCACCGGCGGCAGCGGCCCGTGCGTGGCGAGGTGCTCGGCGAGCGTCAGCGCCCGCTCCTCGGCGATCCCGCTCAACACGCGCGGAAGTCCGGCGGGCGCGGGCGGCGCAGACACCGGGGGAATCGCCGCGCCGGCGGTCGTGGCGGGGCTGCTCATCGCGCGCTCCCGCCCGCGCTCGCGCTGTGCTGCGGGAGCAGGTTGGCCGGAGTGCCCGAGCGTCGCGCCCATTCCGCCCCCAGCGGCCCGCTCGGGAGCCACAGCGCCAGGAACAGCGAGAAGGCCCCTGCGCCGCCGAGCGCTGCGCCGCGGCTGCGGACACCGCCGGGCAAGCCGGTGAGCGCACGGGTCAGCACCGCCGCGAGCACCACCACCAGACAGCCGATGCTGATCGCCAGCAGCCACGTGGCCTTCACGTCGCTGCCAGTGCCGAGCCCGTGCAGAAGGGCCACCGGCCAGCTCGCGTAGACGGACCAGTGGACAGCCCGCCAAGCGGCCAGGCCGATGTGCTGGCGCAGCAGGCTGGTGATCGTGACCGCCACCAGCAGGTCGAAGGACACCGCGCCGAGGCCCAGCCAGAAGGACCTGTAGGAGCCGGCGAACGGGATGATCGCGTCGGTCAGGCCGATCGGGGCAAAGCTGTCGAGGACCGATGTGAGGATATGCGCCAGCAGGAACGCCATCGCGAGCAGCGAAGCGTTGCGGTGGATCGCGTCGACCACGAAGCGTGGCCAGCGCTGCGAGCTCCAGCGCTGCACGTCGGCGATCCCCAGAGCGAGCGCGAGCGTCAGCAGGATCAGCGCCACCGCTCCCGTCGCGCGCGTGAGGTACCAGTAGACGCTCGGCCCTGCCGCGGCCACCGAGCTCATCCCGTCACCGCCAGCGAGCTCATGCCGCCTGCGCGTGCGTGGGCGAAGGGTCCTCCTCGGGCCAGCCGCCGACCACGCTCACCCGACCCTGACGGTCGACCAGGCGCGCGGGCAGCGCCAGCTGCGACAGCCATGCGCCTGCTCGCGATCCGCGCACGAGCGCCGCGGTGCTCGCGATGTTCGCGTCCGCGCAGCTCGCGGCCGCGACGCTCACGGTGCGCCACCGGCCGAGCGCAGGCTCGCCGCTGCGGGGATCGATGATGTGGTGGCGGGTGCGCCCTTCGTGGCTCCAGCGCCGAACCGTCGTGCTCGAGGTAGCAAGGCCACCGGCGGCGATCGCGATCGTCTGTCCCGGCGCGTCCTTCGCGCTGCGGTGGTCGTCGGTCACACGAACGAGCCACCCCCGGCGGGGGGCGGGCCCCGCGGTGGCGAGGTCGCCCCCGAGGCTCACGAGCGCTCCGCATCCGGCCGCGTCGGCGGCCGCCGCGGCGGCGCGGTCGCCCGCCAGCGCTTTGGCGGTCGCGCCGAGGTCGAGCGCGATCCCCGCGGGCACGCGCACCCAGCTGCCCGGGTGGTCGAGCTCCACCGAGCGCCAGCCGCTGTGGGTGCGCGCGATCAGCGCGGGCGGCCGCGCGGGTGCCTCGCCGGCGGCATCGAGCAGGCGCCAGTCGCGGTCATAGCCGGCGAGCTCGAGCGCGCGCCCTACGGTCAGGTCGACGTCTCCGTCGGTCAGCGCGGCGGCGCGCAGCGCAAGCTCGAGCGCCTCGAGCAGCAGCGGCTGCACCGTGGTGCGCCTGCCCGCCCGCGAGTTCACGTACGCAAGCTCGGAGTCGTCGCGGAAGCGGCTGCAGGCAAGGTCGATCGCCGCCAGCTCGCGCTCGACGGCGGCTCGCGCCGGCCACAGCGCGGCGGCCTCGCTCACGCGCAGCACGACCGTCGTGCCGAGCGCCTCCCAGGAGGTCTCGAACAGCGCGTCGTCTGCGCCGCTGTTTCGGGCCCGCGCGCCGGGCGCGGGGGCTTCTCGGGGGCGGGTATCGCGCGCGGCGACCTCGTGCGGGCGGTCGCCCATCTCAGGAGCCGCCCGAGACGACCGGACCGGAGGCTTCGGGGGCGCGGGCCGCTTCCTGTTCGGGCGCCGGCGTCGGCGTTGCCGCTTCCTGGGCCGGAGCGCTGGCTTCTGGCGCAGGAGTCGCGGCTTCCTGGGGCGCCTGCGTTTGCTGTCTGGGAGCGGCTTCCTGGGAAGGCGGCGCTGTCTGAGTGGGGGACGAAGCGGATTCGCCAGCGGCCTTCGGCGCCTGGCTGGGCGCGGCGAGCGGCGCAGCGGGCGACTTCGGGGCGGCGGACGCGGCGGCGCCGTGGCGCGCGGAGGTCCTGGCCTTGGCGGCGGCGCTCTGTTTCACGGTCTTGCCCGGAAAGGCCTGAGCAGCCACCTCCGCGAGCGCCCCCGTAAGGAGCACGCTGCCCGCGAGCAGCGCGCGGTTGACACGGCTCAGCTGATGGAGGGCGGCGTCACGCGCGTGGCTGGAGTGGGCTCTCATGCTCGTCCCTAGTGGTCGTGGTGGAACGAGGCGCCCGCGTGCAGCCACGGACCGAACTGGGGGATCACGATGATCGCCACGACTACGCCCGCGACCAGCGCGCCGGCAAGCGCGAGCGTGCGGCCGCTGCGGCCGGTCACGTCCCCACTCAGCGAGGGGCGGCCGTAGTCGGCGGCGAAGGCGCGCGGGATCGAGGGCAGGTGGGCGAGCACGTGCACGCCCGCGAGCGCGCCCCACGCGATGAAGCTGAGTTTGTGGATCGGAAGCAGTTCGCCGCGCGAGCTCGGGCCGACGAACAGCAGCGCCACACCGCTGGCGAACACGACGAGGGTGCTCGCGATCAGCGCCGGGGCGAGCACCCGCAGAAAGGCTGGGGGCGGCCCCTTGCGGCGATAGGCCGCATCGCCGGTGTAGTAGCGCGTGAAGCGGTAGCCGGTGCTCCCGAGCTTCAGCAGCACCGGGGGGATCAGCAGCATCCCGACGAACAGGTGCACCCACAGCATCTGGCCGAGGCGCAGGAGCGTCACTCCGATGACGGCGAGCAGCGCAAGCAGCAGGGCGCCGGTCGCGGCCGTCAGCCGCTCGTTGCCGGTGGTTCCGCCGCCCGTGATTGGTCCCCCGCCTGGGAGGGGTTCGCGGTCGGCTACGACCTCGCCGCCTACTCCGCTCGCCTCGCTCGCGCGCAAGGACGTCGAGACAGCTGCCATCTGTCGCACGATCGCCATCGCTGAAGTGTGTTGGCGCTGAATAAGCGTCGGCTAACCGTTGTGTGAGAAATCACATGGAGAAACCTGAGACAGGAATTGCCGGAGCGCCCGAGGCTTATGCTTGAGCGATGGAATCAATCGCCGACGCACGCCAGGTGCCGGGCGCCCTCGCAGCGGATCGGGAGAGCGGCTCGGAGGAGCCGCCCACCGCGGGGAGGCTGCTCGTGGTTGAGGACGAGCCGGGGATCGTCGACTTCCTGCGACGCGGGCTCGAGGCCGAGGGCTTCTCGGTGGAGACCGCGATGGACGGCACCGAGGGCGAGCGCCTGGCGCTCAAGGGCGACTTCGACGCGGTCGTGCTCGATCTGATGCTGCCCGGGCGCAGCGGTCTCGAGATCCTCTCGTCGGTGATGCGCTCGATGCCGGGTCTGCCGGTGATCGTGCTCACGGCCAGAGGGGAGATCGAGGATCGCGTGGCGGGCCTGGAAGCCGGGGCTGTGGACTACCTGGTCAAGCCGTTCTCGATGGCCGAGCTCGTCGCGCGGGTGCGCGCGCAGCTGCGTGTGATCGCCCAGGCATCGGCCAGCACGCTCTCGGCGGAGGGGATCGAGGTGGACCTGCTCACGCGGAAGGTGCACCGCGACTCGCGCCAGGTGCAGCTCTCGACGACCGAGTTCGAGCTGCTCGTGTTCCTCCTGCGCCACCACGGGGAGGTCGTCTCGCGCGAGCAGATCCTGAGCTCGGTGTGGGGCTACGAGCACGATCCGGCCACGAACGTGGTCGACGTCTACGTGGGCTACCTCAGGCGCAAGCTTGGGACCGCCGGCGCGCCCGCTCCGATCTACACCGTTCGCGCGGTCGGCTACCGCCTCGGCTCCCCGGACTGAGGCCGATGAGGCCGGCGGTCAGGCGTCTGCGACCGAGAGGCCTGCGCTGGAGTCTGGCCGGGTGGGTCACGCTGGTCACGCTCGCGGGCACCGCGATCGCGTTCGTGGCGGTGTACAACGGCACGGGCGCGGACCTGCGCAGCCAGATCGACCGCGAGCTGCGGGGCAACGCGCGCCAGCTCGCCAGCGCGCTTTCCCAAGCGCGCGCTGCAAACTCCACGCAGCTCGCTGGCGAGGCCACCTCGTACGTGCGCGACCAGCCCTTCGGCGCCAGCGGGACGCTGCTGTTCGTGATGATCCCAGGTCAGGGGACCTCCACCAACCGCCCGGAGCTGTTCTCCAAGCTGCCGCCTGACAGCCGCGAGACCGCGAGCGAGCAGGAGCGCGAGAACGGGCTCTCGGCGGCGCTGCTGTCGGCTCCCAGCGGCTACACCACGCTCGATCTCTCCGACAGCGGGCGGCTGCGTGTGCTGCGGATGGGGATCCACGTGCGCAGGATCGCCGGGACGGTCACGCTCGGCGTGGGCGAGTCGCTGGGGACCGTCACGCAGGCACAGCACGGGGTGGCGCGGGCCTTCATCCTCGCGGGGATCCTGGCGCTCGCGGGCGCGCTGCTCGCCTCCTACGTGATCGGCGCGCGCGTCTCTCGCCCCCTGCGACGGATAAGTGCGGTGGCCGCACGTGTGGACGCGGGCGACCTGAAGCCGCGCATCCATCAGCCCGGCGGCCAGGGCGAGGAGGTGAGGGTGCTCACCGATGCCTTCAACCACATGCTCGACCGCCTCACGGCAGCGTTCGCCGGTCAGCGGGCGTTCGTGGCCGACGCCTCGCACGAGCTGCGCACGCCCCTGACGGTGATCCGCGGCCAGCTCGAAGTGCTCGCCGCCCAGCCCGATCCTCCCGGCGAGGAGGTGCGCCGGGTCGAGCGCCTGGTGCAGGCCGAGATCGCGCGTGTCAGCCGCCTGGTGGACGACCTGCTGCTGCTCGCCAAAACCGAGCAGACCGAATTCCTGCACGTGCAGCGATTCGATCTGCCCGGGTTCGTGGACGATCTGTGGGATGGCGCGAGCCTGCTCGCCGATCGGGAGTTCGAGCTCGGCGATGTGCCCGCGGGGACGCTCAGGGCGGACCCCGACCGGCTCGCGCAGGCGCTGCGCAACCTGATCGGCAACGCGATCGACCACACGACTCCGAGCAGCGGTCTCGTGCGCCTGCACGTCCAGCGCGCGGCGGGACGGGGCGTCCGCTTCATCGTCGAGGACGACGGTCCCGGGATCCCCGTCGTCCAGCGCGAGCGCGTGTTCGACCGCTTCCACCGCACCGACTCGGCTCGCACCCGCGCCTCGGGCGGCACCGGCCTGGGGCTCGCGATCGTTCGCGCGATCGCCGACGCGCACGGCGGCTGGGTGCGCGCGAGCGAATCCCCGGAGGGAGGTGCGCGGATCGAGTTGGAGCTCCCCGGCTTCACGCCGGACACACCGTCTCCGGCCCCTGCGCGCGAGGCCGCCGGCGCGGGTCGATAGCGGCGGCCGCGCGCCGGACCGCGAACACGCCCATCGCGGGAGCCCCGAGCGCGCCCAACGCCTCGAGCACCGCCGCGCTCACGGGCGCCGCCGCCGTCGTGCGTGCGCCCGGGGAGGAGAGGTAGAAGCTCGCCATCGCGGCGAGCAGCAGGGCGTGCTTGCCGCGCTGCGGCAGCGCTCCGGTGGCGCGCATCGCGCGATCGGCGATCGTGCGCATGCGCACGGCCGACTCGCTGGGCGAGCGGTAGTGGCTCACGAGGCTGTGCTCGCCGGCGGAGAGGTCGGCGGGTGCGTCGATGAGGCTGTCGAGCAGGACGTGCAGTGCTCCGATCCACGGAAAGTACGCGTCGTGCAGCGCCCGCGCCTCGGCCCCACGCAGCGTGGGCGACGCAGCGGCTGCGATCAGCGCGAAGACCACGAGCGAGGAGGCGCCGGCGGCTGCCGTCTCCCACCACTCCAGCCCGCTCCCGGGCGGCGTGAGGCGAGCGGCCCACCGCGCGAGCCCGCGCCTGGCGGCGGCCTGCGGGGCGTGGTTGAGGCTTTGGTAGGCGATCATCCGACCCGCCGCGGAGAGCGCTGGAGCGGCGGCGGCCGACCAGCGTGGCAGCTCGGCCAGAGCAGCGGCGCAGGTGTCGGTCAGCGCGAGTAGATAGCCGCCGTCGGCTTCGAGGGCGTGGCGTTCGCGTCCGGCGCCGTCGTCGGCGTGGCGACGGGGTTCGGCGTCGAGCGCGCGCGCCAGCGCCAGATGCAGTCGCCTCGCGTTGCCGAGCGGATCGCCGCTCGGCTGCTCGGCGATCGTGTCGATGTAGTCGTATGCGGCCTGGAACGCGACCGTCGCGCGCACGACCTGTGGCCGCTGCGCGCGTGGCGCGAGCAGAGCGAACGCCGCGGCCCCCTCGAGGTTGCCGCGCTCACCCTCCTGGTTGGCGAGCGCCAGCAGGCGCAACGCCGGGTCGGGGATCTGCTGGGCTCGCACCTGCCAGCGCCGCAGCTCGCGCGTGAGCAGCGGGAAGACCTCGAGCCAATAGGTGCCCGCCGCCTCCGCGAACGCGCCCGCGAGAGCGATGTGACCGCGGATCCGGGGGACCATCGCCACACCCTCGGCGGCGTCCGCCCCACGGGCTAGTCACTCCTGGAGGCTGGTCCGCGCCGGTGCTCTGGCGGAGGCGAGCCCCGGCAGTGAAATGACTGCAAGCGCGATCATTCCGAGCAGCAGGAGAGTGAGAGACACGCGCCCCAATCCGATCTCGAATCGCGTCGGGAAGCCGGTGCTCAGCCGCAGCCAGCGGGTGGCGAGAGCGTGTCCGAGGATTCCCGCCGCGGCGCCCACGGCGCAGCCGACGCCGAGCACGATCGTGCTCTCCAACAGCATCGCGCGCCACAGCTGCCAGGTCTCATAGCCCTGGATCTTCAGCGAAGCGAGCCGCGCCCGGCGCTGCCACAGCGCGGCGCTCAACGCCGAGGCCACCGCGAGCGCCGCCGCGACGAGTACGAGCGTGGCGATCTCGCTGAGCGCGTACAGGCCCTGGCGCGAGTCGGCGGCGTACTGGCGCTGTCGTTCGGCGAAGGTCTGCACCGCCAGGCCAGGCCACGGCTGTAGCGCTCGCGCGGCCGCCGACCTCGCGGCCGCCGCGTCGGCGCCGGGACGCAGCCCGACCTCGAGCGCGGTCGGCGGTGAGCCGGGCCAGTAGCGGGCGTAGTCGCCGCTGCCGAGGATGATCGCGCCCGGTGACCAACCGAGGTTCGTCGTGATGGCCGCCACGCGCAGACGCGCCTTACCGCTCGGCGTGGGCAGGTCGAACGCATTCCCCACGGCCAGGCTGCGTTCGGCGGCAAAGCCGCTCGAGACGGTCGCCCAGCCGCCACCCGCCACCAGCCGCGGGGCAAGGCCGGCGGCGCCGGCGAGGAGCTGGCTCGCGGGGAGCGGCGGCCGGTCGCCGGGCGGGCGCGCGATCACCCACATGCGCCGCGTGCCGACGTCGAGGAAGCCGCTCGAGTAGTCGCGCACCGAGGCGACCGCGGGCAGGCGCGCAAGCGCCCGCGCCGCGCCGGGAGCGTCGAACCCGTTGGTGGCGAGGTCGTTGCCGCCGGTGGTAACCCACAGGTCGGCCGTCTGGAGGGTTTCGGTGAAGTTGAGGTCGAGCCCCCGGATCAGGTCGGCGCGCGCACCGCCGATCGCGACACTTCCGTACACGGCCAGCGCGGCGATCCCCGCGAGCGCCACCGCGCGCGTGGTGGTCGCGCGCAGCTCTGAGATCGCCACCATCAGAGCGCTGCTGCGCACCCGCTCGCCAAGCCAGCACAACGCGCGCGCGACCACGGCGAACGTCGCCGGGAGCGCGCACAGCGTGGTGAGCGCGAGCGCGACGCCGCCCACGATCGTGAGGCTCGGGGCGAGCAGCACGAGCGTCGTGATGGTCAACAGCGAGAGCGCACCGCACAGCGCCAGCCGGCGCGCAGTACGTCTGCCCACCACCTCGCTCCCGGCCGCTTCGCGCAGGACCGCGTCGGCGGGCCGTCCCGGCCGCAGGTCGAGGACGGGGGACAGCGAGGCGAGCGCCGTGGCGAGCACGCCGCAGCCGATCGCGAGCAACACGGTTCCCGTGCTCAGGAGCTCCTGGGTACCGATCGGGAAGGCGGCGGTGAGGTAGGCCGGGACGCGGTGCAGGAAGGCGCGCGAGAGCAGCTCGCCAAGCACCACCCCGGCCGCGGAGGCGGCCAGCCCGAGGACGAGCGCCTGGAAGCCGAGCAGCACGAGCACCTGGCGCGAGTCGTAGCCCTGCAGGCGCAGATCGGCCACGAAGCGCCGCCGCTCGGGCACGGTCAGCAGCATCGCGTTCAGCGCCAGCAAGAAGCCGACCATCACGCTGATCGCGGCGAACAGCGACGTCGATTGTTCGTTCGGCTTGACCGCCTGGTCGAGCAGCCGCAGCTCGTTGTCTGCCGCGAGCACGTCAAGGCGAGGAGCGGCGAGGCGCTGCAGGCCCGCCGCCAGCAGCCGCTCCGAGCCCGCGCGCGGTCGCAGCAGCAGCTGGGTGATCCGCCCGCGCAGCCCCGTCAGGCGCTGGGCCTGCGGCAGCAGCGCGATCGCCACCGGGCTCGAGGCGAGCGCCCCGAAGCGCTGGCCTGCGAGCACGGCGCCGACCGTCGCCGCGCGGGAGCGACCGCGCGCGAGCACGGTCACGGGCTCGCCGGGTTCGGCGCCGATCGCGGCGGCCACCCCGCCCGGGAGCGTCAGTCCGGGGCCGAGGCGAAGCGCGCCGGCGGCCATCCCGGGCGCGGACAACCGGGCCAGCTCAAGGATCGATGGGCTCACGCCAAGGAGCGCCACCGAGGCCCGCCCGTGCGGGCCCACGATCGCCACCTGCGCGCGCAGCACGGCGGCTCCAGTGCGCGCCCCGGGCAGGTGCCGGCCGACCGAGGCCAGGCGCTCGTCGAAGCCGTTCGAGGAGCGGGCGGCGAGCTGCACGGTGGCTGCACCCTGGACCTGTCGCGCGAGCGCTCCAGCCGAGCCGGTGAGGCTCGTGTTGGCCACCAGCACGCCGAGCACGAGTGCCACGCCCACCGCGATCCCACTGCCGGCGAGCAGCTCCTGAACCGCGTGGGAGCGCAGCCGCACGCGGTAGATGTGCACGAGCATGCTCAGGCGCATCCCGGCGATCCGCGGGTTGAGGACCCTCCTCACCGCGCGGGCGCGGCGGGCTCTGCAGCGACGGCCTCGACGAGCGCCCCGTCGCGCAGCGTGTGCACCGTGTCGAGGAGATCCCTCGCCCCGCCGTCGTGCGTGACCAGCAGGCCCGGGATCTGTCGCTCGTGGCAGACGTCGCGCATCAGCGCGATGATCTCCCGCCCGCGAGCCGAGTCGAGGTTGCCGGTGGGCTCGTCGGCGAGCAGCAGCCGCGGCTCGTTGACGAGCGCGCGCGCGATCGCCACGCGCTGGCGCTCACCCATCGAGAGCTGCTCGGGGGTGTGCCCGGCGCGGGCGCCGAGCCCTACCCGTTCGAGCCACGGGAGCGCCTGGGCACGGGCCTCGCGCAGCGTCTGTCCGGCGCCCGTGAGCTTGATCGTGGCGTTGTCGAGCGCCGAGGTGTGGGGCATCAGGTGAAACGCCTGGAAGACGAAGCCGACGTCGCGCAGGCGGTACAGCGCGGCCTCGCGCGCAGAGAGCCCACCGAGGTCGCGTCCGTCGAAGCGCACGCTGCCGCTGTCGGGCTCGGTGAGCGCGGCCACGATCAGCAGCAGCGTCGTCTTGCCCGAGCCGCTCGGCCCGTACAGCGCCGCGAACTCACCCCCGTCCACGCTGAAGGACACGCGGTCCACCGCCCGCACAGTCTCCACGCCGTCGGTGTAGCTCTTGCTGACCGCCCTCAGCTCGAGTGTGCTCACCGCCGGTGTCGCTCCGCCGCGGCTCGCCTGCGTCCCGGCAGCCGCACGACCGTGCCGCGCTCCTCGGTCGAGCACAGCT
>FSYY01000304.1_pt1 | contig 28924 bp, 29 predicted proteins | sample 1638681 | NCBI WGS metagenome assembly FSYY01 (sample SAMEA3914813, study PRJEB12502) | metagenome | biome: forest; material: soil | place: Canada | collected 2011-07-07 | depth 0.3 m | reverse complement strand
GCCCTGGCCAGTGGCGCTGTCGCGCTCGGGGCGGCTCATGGGCGTGCCTTGGTGATTTCCGTTCGCCAGGCGGCGCGCGCGTGTGCGACGCCGCCCTCATCGCCGAAGAGCTGGTACTGCCAATTCGCGGCCATGCCGAGTGCGTTCAGTCTGAACGCCATTGCGGCCGAATCCAGACCGGCGTCGAACTCGCCGCTTCTCACCGCCGCGTCGATGTTCATGGTCAGAATCGCTAGCCATTCGCCCATCACGGTCGCAACGGCGTCTCGTAGAGGCCCTGGACGTCCGTCCATCTCAGCCGACGCGGCGCACAGAAAACAGCCACCCGCAAAGACCTCCGAGGTCAGATAGTCACACCAAGCATCTCCTAGCGCCCGCAATCGTTCGATACCTTCGGCTGCGGGCGCGGCTGGCCGCACCACCTGGCCGATGAGGATCCTGCGCGCCTCGGCGAGCGTTGCCAGCTGGAGTTCCTCCTTGGAGCCGAAGAGGGCGAACACGCTGCTCTTCGGCACACCGAGGTTCCCAGCGAGCTCGCCGATCGTCAGACCTTCGAGGCCTTCGCGCGAGGCCATCTGCACCGACAGATCGAGTATCGCGGTGCGGCTACGCATGCCGCGAGCGCGCCTACCATCCGATGGCCGCGGCTCGGGCACGCTCTCCAATGGGGATCTCGAGTTTCGTTGGCTCATGGCGGAAGCCTCACGACGCTCCGATCACTCTAACCGTCGCATGGGCGGAATATAGACGCGCGATCGTATACATTGTTCGCGCTGGTCGCCCTGTTCAACGAGAAAGCTGAGACGAGGATGCCCACACGGACCATGCACATCGACGACCCGCTCGAAGACTTCGACCCCCGCACGATCACACTCGACCGCGTCGCGAAGGTCGTCCACGTAGCGGGTAGCGGACCGGCGGTGATCGTGATGGCCGAGATGCCGGGCATCAGCCCGCACGTCGCTCGCTTCAGTCGCTGGGTCCGGGATGCAGGATTCACGGTCTACATGCCCTCGCTGTTCGGGCGCGATGGCGCCGTCCCTCACGCCGAGGAGGGCGCCGCCACGTTTCAACGCGCCTGCGTCAGCGCAGAGTTCCGCGCGTTGGGCGCCAACAGGTCGAGCCCGGTGACTCAGTGGCTCCGGTCGCTGGCGAGCCTTGTGCACGGGGAGTGCGGCGGTCCGGGCGTCGGCGCGATCGGGATGTGCTTCACGGGCAACTTCGCGCTCACGATGATGCTCGAGCCCTCGATGCTCGCACCCGTGCTGTCGCAGCCCGCGCTTCCGCTGGACGACCCCGCTGGACTGGAGATCGCCCCCGAGGATCTCACTGCAGTTCGACAGCGTCTCGAGCAGGACGACCTGACCGTCATGGCCTACCGCTTCAAGGGCGACCAGTTCTGCAAGGCCGAGCGGTTCGCCGCCTACTCACAGGCGCTCGGCGATCGCTTCATCGCACGCGTGCTCCCCGACAGCGCCGCCAACCCCGACACTGCGCCGTTCTTCGAGCAGCATGTGGCAACCCCGCACAGCGTGGTGACGGCCCACCTGATCGACGAAGCGGGTCAACCCACGATCGCCGCCCGTGACGAGATCCTGTCGTTCTTCACCAAGCGGCTCGCCTCTTCCTGATCAGCCGGATCCACGAGGAGTGGCTCAAGCGCAAGGACAACTCACTGGCTGTCAACCACGGCCAGGCCGTCGCCGGAAGGACCATCACCGCCCTCGCAGCGATCATGGTCGTGGTCTTCTTCGCGTTCACGTTCGAAATCGACCGAACGGTCAAGCTGATCGGGCTGGGCATGGCGACCGCGATCCTCGTCGACGCGCTTGTCATCCGGACGGTGCTCGTTCCAGCGATCATGCACTCACTGGGCAAGGCCAACTGGTACTTCCCCACGTGGCTGGAACGACGGCTACCGCGCCTCGAGATCGAGGCGGCCATCGAGCCAGAGCACGATGACCAGGCGCGGCCGCTTGAGCGGGAGCTCGAGCCTGCAGGCCACCTATAGCCAGCCAGGCACACGCGCGACCGCCCGGCGTCAACGTCGCCGGGCGGTCGGCGTCTGGGTTTGCCACACCAGCCGACGCATTCGCCAACCGATTTACTCGCGGGCAGTCGGCGTCAAGGACATCGAGGTCAACGACGATGAGCAGCGTCGCTCCTGGCACCCCTACGGATCAGTCCGGGTATTCGTCCTTACGCCACGCGCGGGGCTCCTCGGACCCGGCCTTCGGGGTTCGCTCGAGCAGGAACGAGTGGTACGGCGCGACGAACGGATCGGGCGCCATCACCGTGTAGGTGTGGTAGACGCTCCCGTTCTCGCGCGCGAAGGCAATGAAGCTCGGGCCCTCGCGCAGCCCGTCCTCGAGCTTGGCACCGATCTCCCGGGACCACTCCTCGAGCCACTCAGGGGGGTCGTCGATCATCCCCTTGATCTCAGGGATCGCCTGCGCCTGCTCGGGCGTGAGGGCAAGCCCGAAGTCGAACGGGAACTCCGTCCCATGGGTAGAGACGTAGGGGAACTGCCAACCCATCCGCTGCTTGTAGGCACTGAGCCGGTCGATCGGCGCGCGCGAGAAGCAGATCACGGTCACGTCGCGGTGGTTCAGATGCACAAGCGTGGCGCCCAGCTCATCGCCCAGGCTCGAACAGCCGGGGCAGGCGCCGAGCTCGTAATCGGGCCCGAACATGATGTTGTAGGCGAGCAGCTGCGAGCGACCTTCGAACAGCTCCGCGAGCGTCCTCTTCCCGTCGTCGGTGTCGAACTGGTACTCCTTCTCCACGCGAACCCAGGGAAGCTGACGCCGCTGCTCGGTCACCTCCCGGCCGAGCTTCGCGTGCTCAGCCTCGAGCTTCGCAAGCTCGTCGCGAGCCGCCTGCCATTCCTCGGGGGTTCCAGTCCTGTGGTCGGGCATTGCTACCTCCTTTGGCGTTCCTCACGGCGGCGCGGGCGCCAGCCGTGGATCGTCGGTGAGCGCCTTGCGGCGGCCCCTACCCTAAGGACCGGCGCACCGAGCCGAACTCATCGCTGCGCCGACGCCCGGTCATCCGCGAATCCACAGCCGTGGGGCGAGGCCCACGCGTCGGCGCGGCGAGTGCTCGGCGATCTCCAGCGTCACGACGCAGGTGCGACCGGGACAACGCTCCGCGCCGCAACGGTGCCGTCGGCGGACTCGGTTCGATCGCGCCCGGCGCGCTTGGCCTGATACATCGCAGCGTCTGCGGCGCTCAGCAGCTCCTCGGCCGAAGCGACTGCGTTCCACTCGGCGAGTCCCGCCGAGAAGGTCTGGCCGAGCGGCGTCGAAGAGCGCAGCTTCTCCACGATCGCGTCGGCTTCGTCGATATGTGCGTCGGGGAGCACCAGGACGAACTCCTCACCTCCGATGCGGGCCAGCATGTCGGTGACTCGAAGCTGTCTGACCCACAGCGATGCGGCCGCCTTCAGCAGCTGGTCACCGGCCAGGTGGCCGTAGCTGTCGTTGAACTGCTTGAAGTAGTCGAGGTCGAGGATCGCGAGCGACAGTGGAGTGCCCTCGCGATCCGCGCGCTGGAGCGCGCTCGCCAGATAGCCATACAGCGCACGCCGATTCGGAAGGCCGGTGAGCACGTCCTCCAAGGCAAGGTCGCGAAGCCGGGCCGACTGCTGTTGGAGGTTGCGCAGCAGATAGGCCATGCGAGCGACGACGAGCGCGGTCAGCTGAGCGGAGCAGATCGCGATTGCCACGCCGTCCTTGACGCGCCCGGAGATCGCCTGCGCCGCGAGTATGGCCGGTGCGACCAGCGAAGCGGTCGCAAGAAACGCGAGCAGGATCTTGCTCATGCGCTCGCTGTCCAACGTCGCCGGGTCGCCCAGCTCGCTCGTGGAGGGGTGCAGCGCGGCCGCGCCCAGCAGCGCGAACCCGAGCAGGAAAGGGTCGCCAAGCAGAGCTTCGACGGCGGGAGCCAGCTTCCAGCCGTTCTGGTTCACGAGCGCCCAGGTGGTGTCGCCGCAGAGGAACGCCAGCAGTCCAAAGCACATCAGGCGCACGCTCCGCGTGCGCCAGCCTTCGGCCGCCATCGCCCCGGCGAGGATCGCCAGGAGCATCAGATCGCCAACGGGGTAGGCGACGTTGACGACGCGCGCGAGCTCCGAGCCGGACGCGCTGGCAGCGCTTGGACCGATCAGGAACACCCAGCAGAGCAGCCCCATCCCAACCGTCAGCGTGCCCGCGTCGATCAGGTTCGCGACGCCGAGCCCGCGGTAGCGCGAACGGACGATCAGGAGCAGCCCGATCGTCACGCAGGGGTACAGAGCGAGGTAGAGCACGTCTGCCACCCTGGGCGTGGCGGTGACCGCGAGCACCTGCGTTTCGACCCCTTCGCAGATGCTCCCGGATGCGTTCAACGCGATGCCCGCGCCGATCCACAACCACGCCCCTGGCACGGCTCTGCTGGTGCGGTAGCGCCACAGGCAAAGCAGCGCGGCCGAAAACCCGAGCGTCGCCGTGACCGCCGTCTGGCCCCACCGGCTCGTTGTGAGCAGCGGGGCGAGCCCGATGGGAATGAGCGCGAGCACCAGGTAGGCACGCCAAACAGGCCGCGCGTACCGAAGCACGTACGAGCGTCGCTCGATCGCCGCAGAGCTCATGTTCGGACTATCGACCCGGCTCCGCCGATCCGTGAGCCGATCCGCCGGGCCTCGGCGGAAACCGGCCGTGCGCGCGTCTCGCCAGACGCGGGCCAGCATGTGCCGGTGGGAGAGGCGAGCTGTACCCTGTCCGAGGGGCGGTCTGCCCGTCCCTCCATCCATCGTCGTGCGGCGCGCGTGACCTGCACGCGAACGGGCGCGATGCGTTCGAGTTCTACACGCGTCGCAAGGTGGTGACCTCACGCTGGTAGCCGGCGTCGTCGAGGGTCCCTGTCGAGAGCTCCCTCGCGAGGCTCTCGCCCGCGCGAGCCAGCCCCACTAGATCTCCGGCTTCGCGCACGGAGGACAGCCCGAGGCGGTCCCGCCCGGGGCCGCTCAGCGCGTTCGCCCCAACGATCGCGTGGAGTGGGACCTGCTGGGCCGATGCGCGCCGGGCGACCGCTCCCGCGATCTTGCCGAGCAACGACTGCTCGTCGAGCCTTCCCTCACCGATCACCACCGCAATCCGCCCTCGCATGCGCTCTTCGAATCCGAGCGCGTCGAGCACGAACTCGGCGCCCGAGCACAGCTGTGCGCCGAGCACCGCCCACAGGCCACCCGCGAGGCCGCCGCCGGCGCCGGTCATCGCCACGCCGCGGGGGTCGCGCGGCCAGGTGCGGGCTAGCTCATCCAGGCGCTGCGAAAGGCGGGAGATCGACTCGGCGCCTGCTCCCTTCTGGGGCCCGAACAGAGCTGCGGCCTGCTCAAAGGGTGCCTCGACGTCGCTCAGCGCGACCAGCTCGACGTCGCCCAGCCCGCCGCCGTTCTCGATCGCCGCAAGCGCGCCGGCGCCGCCGTCGGTGCTCGCGGTCCCACCGACCGCCACGATGATCCTGCTGGCGCCGGCTGCGACAGCCGCCAGCATCAGCTCGCCGGTCCCCGCGGTCGATGAGCGCTCGGCGTCCCGCTCGGAGGGGTCCAGGAGCGCCAGGCCCGAGGCCTGGGCGCTCTCGATGACGGCGGTGCGACCGTCGCTCAGCAATCCCCACGGAGCCAGCAGCGGTCGCCCCAGCGGATCGCTGCTAGCGGCCGTCTGCAGCGCTCCGCCGCGCGCGGCGAGTAGTACCCCCACCGTCCCTTCGCCGCCGTCCGCCACAGGGCACTCCTCGGCTGCCAGCCCGCCGCTGCGGACGCCCTCGGCGATCGCCGCGGCAACCTCGGGGGCTCCGATCGTGCCCTTGAACGCGTCGGGAGCCACGAGCACGCCTGCGCGCGCTCCGGCGCCGAGGGGCCTCCGCCCGAACGGCGCCGTCAGCTCCATCACGACGTGGGGCCCGATCTGGGGCAGCTCGAACTCCTCGGAAGCGACACGCATGCCGGCGCGTTCGTACAGCGAGCGGGCGGGAGTGCGGGCATTGCACCAGATACGCGCCGCGCCTCTCTGCCTGGCGTGCTCGACCAGCGCGTCGAGCACGGCCGTCCCCGCGCCTGCGCTGCGGGCGCGGGGAGCGGTCGCCATGCCGCGAATCCGCCAGCTTCCGGGCTCGCCGTCGGGCGCCACGAGGCCGACCGCGATCAGCTCGCTGCCCTCGGAGATCCCGGCCGCGAACGCGTCCGGCTGCTCGTCCGCCGCCATCTCCGCGACGCTCTGATGCGGTCGCAGGACGGCCTGCCGCAGAGCGCGGGTTCGCTCGACCGGCACCGCCCGGACTCGGTGGTTCGGCATACAGGGATCGTAGTTGCGCGATACGTGGGCGGTGACCGGCGCGCCGGCTTTCCGCTGATCTCTGAAAGCTCCTAGAGTGCGCGCGATGGAGGAGATCCGCCTGATCGCCGCGCTCGGTCCCCTGGGCTCCCCGGCGCGCACGCGCCCGCCTCGCAGGAGCACGTTCCGGATCGCCGCCGTGCAACAGCGCTGGCATGCGGACCCACAGGAGCACGAGGCCGCGCTCGAGGCCGGAGTCGTGATCGCCGCACAGCAGGGCGCGAAACTCGTGTGCCTGCAGGAGCTCACGCTAAGCCCCTATTTCGCAACCGACCCAGCCGGCCCGCGTCCCGGGATAGTCGAGCCCGAGGAGCTCCCCGGCGGTCCCACGTATCGGTTCGCGGCGCGCATCGCGGACCTGACCGGCGTCCACGTGCACGCGTCGCTGTATGAGCGGGCGCCGGCTGAGGATGGGCTCGGCTACAACACGGCAATAATCGTCGCGCCCGGCGGTGAGCTGCTCGCGCGAACGCGCAAGCTGCACATTCCGATGACCGCGGGCTACCACGAGGACCGCTACTTCCGGCCCGGCCCGGGCGACTCCGACCCGTTCCCGGTGATCCCGGTCGGCGACACGCAACTCGGCTTGCCGACCTGCTGGGACCAGTGGTTTCCAGAGGTGGCCCGTGCGTACAGCGAGCGGGGCGCCGACGTGCTGGTGTACCCCACCGCGATCGGCTCCGAGCCCGATCATCCGGACTTCGACACCCAGCCGCTCTGGGAGCAGGTTATTCGCGGCAACGCGATCGCCCACGGCGTGTTCATGGTCGCCGTGAACCGCTTCGGAGAGGAGCCGCCGCTGCGCTTCTACGGCTCGTCCTTCATCTGTGATCCGTATGGCCGCAAGCTCGTGCAGGCGCCCCGCGAGGAGGCCGCGGTGCTCGTGGCCGACCTCGACCTCGACCAGCGCCACGACTGGTTGGAGCTGTTCCCGTTCCTCACCCCCGTCCGCGTCGGCTGAGCGAGCACGCGCGCGCGTGTGCCCTGAGATGGAGCCGGAGGGAGCTCTGAGCCGACGCACGGCGAGCGAGGTACGAGGGATCGTCGATGCTGCGCTCAGCGATCTCGAGGCGCTCGTTGCGATCTCCAGCCCGTCCGGCGACCGCGACGGGGCCGAGCGTGCGATCGCTCTGTGCGCGGCGCGCATGCCGCCCGATGCCGTCATCGAGCGCGTCCCCTGCTCCTCGCCGAACCACGCACCCGACCTGCTCGCGCGCCTGCAGGGAAGCGGCGATAAGCGGCTGCTGCTGCTCGGCCATCTCGACACGGTGATCTCCCACGCCACCCACCTGCCGCTGCAGCGAGACGGCGACCGCTGGCTTGGCTCGGGCACGGTGGACATGAAGGGCGGCGTCGCGATCGCCCTTGGGCTCGCCCGGTGGCTGGCAGCGCAACGCGAGCTGTTCGGCGAGCTTGCGGTCCTGCTCGTGGTCGACGAGGAGTGGCGCCTGGCGCCCTTCATCCACGCCCGGCGGTTCGCCCACTTCGACGCGTGCCTCTGCTTCGAGGCCGGCGAGCGCTCCGCCGACGGCGCCGAGGGCGTCGTCGTCGAGCGCAAGGCGGCTGGCACGCTCCAGATCACCGCGCACGGTCGCGCCGCCCACGCCGGCTCGAACCCCGACGACGGCAGCAACGCGCTGCTCGCGCTGGCCCGCGCCGCGACCACCGCGGCGGCCTTGCACGCACCACACGAGCCGGAGGCGCTGAGCGTCGTGCCGAGCCGGCTCGCCGCTGGAGGGGCGATCAACGTGGTGCCCGCCGAGGGCGTGCTGATGATCGATGTGCGCGCGCGCGAGGCGAGCTCCTTCGGGCGCGTGATCGAGTCGATCGCCCGCTCCGCTGACGGCGCGCGAGTGGAGATCGAGCTGATCCGCAGGTGGCCCGGAATGAACTCGAGGACGGCAGCGGGGGACCTGCTCGCGTCGGCGAGCGCGCTGCTCGGGCGCCCGATCGTCGGTGCCGCCCGCGGGGGTGCGAGCGACGCGAGCCATCTCGCCCGCGTGATTCCCCTCACGATCGACGGCCTCGGTCCGCGAGGCGGCCACGCGCACTCGCCCGAGGAGTTCGTGCACGGCCCTTCGCTGCACGAGCGCACCGAGGTTGCGATGGCGATCTGCGAGGCGCTGCTGGTCTGACGCGCTCGCGAACGGAGCGACGCCGGCCCTGCTCCTCAGGCAGGGCGCCGCTGGAACACGAGCCGGTAGTGGTCGAGCAGCTCGCGTTCGAAGCACGCCCTGTTGACGCTCACCCCCGAGGTGAAGGCGAGGCGGAAGTCGGGGCTCGTCAGCCAGCGGGGCATGAGCCTGAGCTTCAGCAGCGACTTGCGGATGCTCCGTTCGCCGATGCGCGCGTTCCATCGCTCGATCGTCTCGATGTAGTCGAGACGGCCGCTCGTGCCGGAGATCAGCTCGAAGTGCGGCTCGGCGCAGCGGATCACCTGCTCCTGGCCGAACGGCAGCCACGAGCCGGGGAACTGCTTGGCGAGCAGCGCGAGATACCACGCGTCCGAGCCCGTGGGAGGGAGGACCTCGAGCGCGGCGATCGCCTCCTCGGCCGGGATCATGTTGCGTCCGTAGACCATCGTCTGCAGATACACGCGCCCGCGGTCGGGCAGCAGGCTCGCGAGGCGGGCGAACACATCTTCATACACCGAGTCCTGGCGTCCCTCGCGGTAGTCCTGGGGCGAGCAGAAGTGCTCGAACGCGCCGAGGCTCGCGACGGCGTCGAACTGCCCGAAGCGCTCGGGCCCGAGGGTGCGCGCGTCTGCCAGGTGGACGTCGAGGCCGTGGCGCCGGCAGGCCCGCAGCTGTGCCCGCGAGAGCGTCACGCCCACGCCCTTCCCGCCGCGGCGGCGGACGTACTCGAGCAGAGCGCCCCAGCCGCAACCGAGGTCGAGCATCCGCCGGTCTTGCCTGAGCCCGATCTGCTCGGCCACGTACTCGTGCTTGCGACGCTGCGCGGCCTCGAGACTCAGGGAGAAGTCGCCGTCGAACTTCGCCCCGCTGAAGTCGGCGAGCTCGCCCATGCTGAGCCTGAACACGCGATCGGTGAGCGAATAGGTGAAGTCGATGTCATTGCGGTCGGCCATGGGCTGGTCCTGACGCGAGCTCGGGGCGGACGCCTGACTGGTTTGCATCGGGCGGCGTTCATCGGGTCCCTGGCACGATTTCGCAGGCGCTCCCGACCCTACCGCCAGACGACCACCTCCGCTGGATCCGTCAAGCTCACGTGATGGCCCAGCTGCCACTGGTGAACGCGACGCGGTACGTGGAGCCGCTCCGCGAGGGCGGGTCGCTGCCGGGCCTCGTCGAGGCGAGCGACGACGGCCTGTACGTTCTCAAGCTCATCGGCGCGGGCCAGGGTCCCGCGGTCCTGGCTGCGGAGGTGGCGGTGGGCGAGCTCGCTCGTGCCGTCGGGCTGCGGGTGCCGCAGCTCGTGCGGATCCAGCTCGACTGGGAGCTCTCGCGCGCCGAGCCGGACCCAGAGATCCAGGAGCTGCTCGCATCGAGCGCGGGCATCAACCTCGGCGTCGACTTCCTGCCGGGATCGCTTCCGTTCACCCCGGCCGCCGTGGCCCGCACCGCGCCGGAGGCCGCCGCCGATGTCGTGTGGCTCGACGCGCTCACGACCAACGTCGATCGCACCCCTCGCAACCCCAACCTGCTCGTGTGGCACGAGCAGACCTGGCTGATCGACCACGGCGCCGCGCTCTATCGCCAGCACGGCGCCACGCCGCTCTCCGAATCGGCGGGCGACGCCTTCGCGCACATCTCAGAGCACGTGCTGCTTCCCGTCGCGGGTCCGATCCGGGCAGCGCACATGCGGCTCGCGCCGCGCGCGCGGGAGGCCATCGCTCCCGCCGTCGACCTGATCCCCGCGGAGTGGCTGGGATCTGACCCGGACGCGAAGCGCCGCGACATCGCCGAGTTCCTGGCCGCGCGCCTCGGCGCCGAGGGGCAGGAGCCGGCCTTCCTCGCCGAAGCGGAAGCCGCCCGCGGGCACGTGCTCGACCGGCGCCCGCAGGCGACCGAGGACGCACTCGACCGAGAGGGGTCCGATGGCGGCCGGTAGCGAGTTCCAGTACACGATCCTCCGCGTCGTGCCCGCGCTCGATCGCGGGGAGCGGATCAACGTCGGCGTCGTCGTGTTCTGCCGGCAGCTCGCGTTCCTCGCCGCCCGCGCCGAGATCGATCGCGAGCGGCTGTGGGCGCTCGCCCCGGCCATCGACCCCGACCAGGTGGCGATCCACCTGGAGGCGATCTGCGCGGTCGTGGAGGGGAGACCGGAGGCGGGTCCGCTCGCGCTGCTGCCGCCGTCGGAGCGCTTCGGCTGGCTCGCCGCGCCCTCCTCGACGGTCATCCAGCCCTCCGCGGTCCACACCGGCCTGACCGAGGATCCGCAGGCGACGCTGCAACGGCTGTTCGAGAGCCTCGTGCGCACGGCCGCCTGAGCGGCGGGCTCCGCAGGCGGCCCGCCGGCCGCTCGCTATCGTGCGATGGGTGGCTCGCTCATCCCCTTCGCTGATCGAGTTCCCCGCGGATGACCCCGAGCGCGCACGACGGTTCTGGACGGAGCTGCTCGGCGTCGAGCTCGAGGGCCGAGCGCCGGGCGAGGGGGAGGGGTGGCAGACTCACACGGGGGCTCTCGAGGTCGGGGTGCACGTGCGCGGGCGAGGTCCGGGAGATTCCTTCTCGCTGCCTTACTTCGCGGTGGGGGACCTGGCGCAGGCGCTCGAGCGGGTCCAGACGCTGGGCGGGAGCGTGATCCACCCCGGCCGGGAGTGGGCGGTCTGCAAGGACTCCGAGGGGAGTCCCTTCGGGCTCTCGCTGAGTCCGCCGACCATCTAGCGCGACCTTCGACGCGCCGCGTCCTGCGGCCCACCGGGCAGAGGCGCCGCTGCGTCCACCTCGCAGGGATCCGACCGCACGGTCCCCTGTCGACGCCAATACCGGACATGGTATTCTAGATTTAGGATGCCAGCAACGGCTGACAAGCTCGCGTTTCTCACGAACCACGCCCAGGTGCTCCTGTGCGTGGCGGGGGACCCCGGCATGCGCCTGCGCGAGATCGGCGCGACGGTGGGCATCACCGAGCGGGCGGCGCACCGGATCATCGGCGAGCTCGAGGCGGCGGGTTATGTGAGCCGATCGCGCAACGGCCGGCGCAACCACTACACGATCGAACCCCACCTGCCGCTGCCGGACGCGCTCGTGCGAGAGCGACAGGTCGCTGACCTGCTCGCGATCGTGGGCGCATCGCGAGCGGCGGGCAACGTGCCCACGGACCGCCGAGATGGTTGACGTGGGCGCCGCGCCGGGTCGGACATTCCAGCGCGCATCAGCGCGGAGCGCCGTCCCCGAGATGGTTCCGATCGAGCACGAGACGCGCGAGCGGATCGTGCGGGTGGCGGTGATCGCGGTTCCGCTCGCCGCGCTCGGCTCGGCCGGCTGGCTCGCGTGGGGCGGAACCCTGCAGTGGCGCGACCTGCTCGTGCTCGCGATCGTCTACGCCCTCACCGGAGCGGGCATCACGGTGGGCTACCACCGGCTGTTCACACACCGCAGCTTCACCACGTCGCGCGCGCTGCGTGTGGTGTTCGCCGTGCTGGGCTCGATGGCGGTCGAGGGCTCGGTGATCGAGTGGGTGGCCACCCACCGTCGCCATCACGAGTTCTCCGACCAGCCCGGAGATCCGCACAGCCCCCACGCCGAGCGCGAGCCCGGCTTGCGCGGCGCGCTGCGCGGCCTCCTGTACGCCCACGTCGGGTGGATGTTCCGCGGCAGGGACATGGCCAACCCAGCCCGCTACGCCCCCGACCTCGTCTCCGACGAGGACATGCGCTGGGTCAGCCGCACGTTCCCGCTGTGGGTGCTCGCGGGCCTCGCGCTTCCATTCGGCCTCGGCGTGGCGCTTACGGGGTCGGTCGTGGGCGGTCTCACCGGCCTGCTGTGGGGAGGAGCCGTGCGCATCCTGCTCCTGCACCACGCGACCTTCAGCATCAACTCGCTGTGCCACTTCTTCGGGCGCTCGCCGTTCGGCACCGGCGATGAGTCTCGCAACCTCGCGTGGCTTGCGCCGATCACCTTCGGCGAGGCGTGGCACAACAACCACCACGCGTTTCCGACCTCTGCCCGCCACGGCCTCGGCCGCGGGCAGCTCGACCCCGGCGCATTCCTGATCACCATCCTCGAGCGCGCTCACCTGGCGTGGGACGTGGTTCGCATCTCACCCGAGCGCCAGGGCACGAAGCGGCTCGTGCGCTAGCCGGCTCAGGGACCGGGACGCCGCCGCCGGGCCGCGCTCGGCGGGGCTCCCGCGCGGGGTGCGAGCGCGCCGGCTCAGGGCCACCGCGGCGAGCGTAAGATCACGAGCGCAATGGACTCGGTTGGCCAACTCGGCCCGACGGACGTCGCGGAGCTGGGGTCTCGCCTGGAGAGGAACGTCGGCAGTGCCGTGAAGGTGCCGCCACGGGCGCTGCGCGAGCTGGTGATCGCGCTGCTGGCCGGCGGCCACGTCCTGATCGAGGACTACCCCGGGGTTGGCAAGACCGCGCTCGTGCGCGCGCTCGCCGCCTCGGTCGAGGCCGAGTGCGCGCGTATCCAGTGCACCTCCGACATGCTCCCTTCGGACCTGGTGGGCACCAACGTGTTCAACCAGCGCGACGGGCGCTTCGAGTTCCGTCCCGGTCCGGTGTTCGCCAACGTGGTGCTCGTCGACGAGATCAACCGTGCCCCCCCGAAGACCCAGTCGGGCCTGCTCGAGTGCATGCAGGAGCGACACGTGACGGTCGACGGCACCACGCACGAACTGGCGAGCCCGTTCGTCGTGATCGCGACCCAGAACCCGCTCGAGTACGAGGGGACCTATCCGCTCCCGGAGGCGCAGCTCGATCGCTTCATGGTGCGCATCTCGCTCGGGTATCCCTCGGCGATCGAGGAGGCGGCGATGCTCGCCGACCATGCTGCGCGCGACCCGGTGCTCGACCTCGCGCCCGTGAGCGCCATCGCCGAGCTGCTCGCGGCCCAGGAGGCGATGTCACGGGTTCACGCCAGCGACGCGCTGCGGCGCTACATCGTCGCTCTGCTCGAGCACACGCGCACCGACCCGCGTACCGAGCTCGGTGCGAGCCCGCGCGCGGGGCTGATGCTGGTGCGGGCGGCGATGGCCTCGGCAGCGCTCGAGGGGCGCGACCACGCGCTCCCCGACGACGTTCAGGCGCTCGCCCAGTCGGTGCTCGCGCATCGTCTGCTGCTCGCGCCTGCGGCGCTCGAGGAGGAGCGCCCGCAGATCGTCGCCGGCGCGCTCGAACGGGTTCCCGCGCTGTGAGGCGGGGCGGCGCAGTGGCCGCCCTCGGCCTGGGGCTGTGCGCGCTCGCTGGCGCGTTCGGCGCGGCGGCGCTCTACGTGCCGGGAGTCGCGCTGCTGCTGCTCGCGCTCGCAGCGCAGGCGAGCGCCGGGTTCGCCGGGCGCCGGGCACGCATCTCGCGGGGACCGCTGCGCGCGACCGTCGAAGAGGGGGTCTCGCTGCGCCTCGGCGGGACCGTCACCGGGATGCGCCTGGGACGCGGCACGGGCGCGCTCGCGCGCTGGCCGGGCGCCCCCTTCACGAGCCTTGTGCGTCTGCCGCGCGGCCGCTTCGAGTTCAGCGTTCGCCCCGAGCGACGGGGCGCCCATGTGGTTGGACCCTCGGTCGTGCGCTTTCGCGACCCGTTCGGCATCTGCTCGCGAACTCTGCTCTCGGCCGAGACCGAGCTGCTCGTGCTGCCGAAGGTCGAGCCGATCGACCCCCGAGCGCTGGCTCGGATCTCGAGCGCCGAGCGCCGGGCTTCCGGTCGCGCACGGGGCGCCGCCGTGGCGGAGGTGGACGGGCTGCGTCCATACCGCGCGGGCGCCCCAGCCTCGCGCATCCACTGGCCCACGGTCGCGCGCACGGGCACGCTCGCCGAGCGGCGGCTGCAGCAGGGCAGCGACCGCCTGCCGCTGATCGTGCTCGACGCGCGGCGCCCGGTCGACCTCGACGCGCTCGATAAGTGCGTGCGTGCGGCGGCGGCGCTGTGCGTAGGGCTCGCCGGGCGGGGCGGCTGCTCGTTGCTGCTGCCCGGCGAGCAGCGCACGTCGGCGCTCGCCGGCGACCTCGCCGCGTGGCCGGCGCTGCACGCGCGCCTCGCGATGCTGGGACCGGGGGGAGCGCTGTCGTGGAGTCGGATCGAGCGCGCCGAGCTCGTGCTGTGGGTCAGTGCGAGCCGGCGAGCGAGCCCGCGTGTCGCGGGTCGCGGTGCCACCTGCTTCCTGGTCTCGCCGTTTGCGCATCCGGGCAGGGCCGTCCTGTTCACGGTTGCCGGCTGTGCCGTGCAGGAGGCCGCGGGCGCCGCGCTCGCGCGCGCCTCGTGAGCTCACAGGCGCTGAGCGCTCAGGCGATCGCCGGCTCGGGGGGCGCGCAGAGCAGACACCGGGCGGCCCGCGCGGTGTCCGCCCAGGCTGCGCAGGGCTCGCTCGCGCTGCGGCTCGGTTCGTTCTTCGGGCTCGCAGCATTCGCCTCCGAGCAGTACGCAACCCTGCTCTTTCATCCGCCCGCTGCGCTCGCGCTCGGCGCCGCGGCGATCGCGGCAGCCGGTGGCTGTGGTCTCGCGCTCAGCGAGCGGCTCGCGCCCGCGTGGGCCGCGAGCCTCGCGCGGGTGCTCGTCGTCCTCGCGACCGTATTGCTCGGGCTGCTCGCGCTCGGAATCCCCGCGCACCTGCTTGCGCCCGCTCATTGGGGAGCCCTGCACCAGGATCTCCGTCGCGGAGTTCACGGCCTCGACAGCGGCCTGTGGCCCTACCGCGGGGGTGCCCGGTGGTCGCGCCTGGCGGTTCTCGCGGTCGTGCCGGTGGCGCTCGCGGCGGCAGCCGCGACCGCGTTCTGGCCCGCGCGCCGCTCACAGCTCGAGCGGCGCCTGCTCACAGCGGCGATCCTGATCGCGCTGCTCACCGTCGGCATCGTCAACCAGGCCGGTGCCGCGTGGCGTGTCCAGGGTGTCTTCCTGGCGGTGCTGATCGCCGCATGGCTGTGGCTGCCGACGCTGGCCGCGACGGACGTGAACCGCGCGGTCGGCTGGCTGCTCGCGAGCCTCGCTCCCGCGCTGGTGCTCGCGCCGCTGCTCAGCGCCGGTGGAGCGTGGATCGACTACCGCAGCGATGGCGTGCCAGCCGTGGGCCGCTTCCAGTGGGATCAGACGTATGGCCCGATACCGTGGCCGCGCTCGGCGGCGACCATGTTCGAGGTCGCCGAGTCGCGCCCGGCGTTGCTGAAGGTCTCCTCGCTCGACCGCTTCGACGGGTTGCGATTCATGCGCTCGGCCTCGCCGCCCGGGTCGAGGATCCTCGACACCGAACGCCGAGGCGGAGGCCGCGCCTCCTACACGCACGCGAGCGTGAGCATCGTCGGGCTGCGCTCCAACCTGCTCGTAAGCGGGGGCGGCGAGCCGGTGGCCGTGCGCTGGCTCGGTGGAGGCGTCCCCTCCTTCGCGCGCGCCGCCGACGGTGCGGTCTCCCTCACCCCGATGCCCGCGGACGGCGCGCGCTACGAGGTGATCTCCTATGCCCCGCCGGACAGCGCCTCCACGCTGGACCGCGTCGGACGCTCCTTCCCTCCTGGGTACCTCGCCTACACCCGCTTCGAGCTCCCCGGCGCGAGCGCGTCGGGGCTCGCGCTGATCGGGAGCGCGAGCGCGAGCGCCGCGGCGGTCCCGGGCCAGACGGTTGGCGCGCCCGCCCCCGGCCGGGAGCCTGCCTCCGATGCACGTACCGCACGGCGCGTCGAAGCCTCGCCCTATGGACCGATGTTTGCGCTCGCGCGCCGGCTGGCGCTGGGGCAGAAGACCACCTATGGCGTAGTCGCACGGATCGAGCAGTGGCTGCTGCGCAGCGGCGTCTACGACGAGCGCACCGCACCGCAGCGCTACCCGCTTGAGGCGTTCGTGTTCGCAAGCCACCGTGGCTACTGTCAGCAGTTCTCGGGTGCGATGGCGCTGATGCTGCGGATGGACGGGATTCCGGCGCGCGTGGCGGTCGGCTTCAGGCCAAGCGTGTACGACGCCGCCTCGCGCGCGTGGCAGGTGCGCGCGCTCGATGCGCACTCGTGGGTGGAGGTGTACTTCGCCGGCGTGGGCTGGGTGGCGTTCGATCCCACGCCGCAGCGCACTCAGCTCTCCGCAGAGGCGCTGACGCGTTTGGTCTCCAAGGCCGAACAGCTACGGGCCGCCCTCACCGGTCAGCTTGCGAGCGCCAGCGCCACAGCTTCACATGCGTCCCGGAGCGCCGGGGCGCGTTCGGGCAGGGGGCCGACGGCGGGAACGGTCGCAGCGCTCCTCCTCGCGGCCCTGTTCGTGCTCGCCGTCTCATGCTGGTGGCTCGCCGCGGCGCGTCGTCTGCGAGGAGCGCTCGCCGGCGAGGCCGCTGGCGCGGTCGCCGAGCTGCAGCGGGCCCTTCCTCGCACGGGCTTCGAGCGCGGCCCCGCCACCACCCTCGCACAGCTCGAGGCGCGGCCGGAGCTGAGCGGATCCGAACAGGCGCGCCGCTACCTGCGCCTGCTCAGCGCAGCCCGCTACGGCATACCTACCTCCGCGCGGCCGGGCGCGGTCGAGCGCGCCCATCTGCGCAGGGCTCTCTCCAGAGGGGGCCTTCGCAACCGCCTGCGTGCGCTGCTGGTGTTGCCGCCGGGTGCTGCTCGCCGCGCACGCTAGCGAAGCGGTGGTGCGCTCGACCGGGCCTGCCCTGCACCGCCCCGCAGGCGCCTATCCTCTGCCGGATCCTCACCCGCCAGCCAACCCCCGCCATACCACCGAACGCTGAAGCTCGGGCACGCTCGCGGGCGCTCTGGCTGGCGCTTGCGTCGCTGCTGGTCCTCGCCGCGGCGCTGCGCCTGTACGCGATCCAACGCGTTCCCGGCAACGTCTTCTACGACGCGGCCGTGCGCAGCATGGGCGTCTCCTGGCACAACTTCTTCTTCGGCGCGCTCGAGCCGGGCGGGTCCGTCTCGATCGACAAGCCGCCCGTCGACCTGTGGCTGCAGGTGATCACCACACGCGTGATCGGCTTCAGCCTCGTGGCGCTGCACCTACCCGAGGCGCTCGGGGGCGTTGCCGCCTGCGGGCTGTTGTTCGGCGCCCTGCGGCGCCCGTTCGGTACGGGCGCGGCGCTTGTTGGCGCGTTCGCGCTCGCGGTGCTGCCGGTCTCGGTGCTGACGGCGCGCAGCGACACGATGGACTCAGTGCTCGCTGCGCTGGAGGTGGGGGCGCTGTGGTGCTCCTGGCGCGCGCTCGAGAGCGGGCGCATGAGATGGTCGATCCTCTCGGCGGCGGTGATGGGGGTGGCGTTCAACGTCAAGCTCGCCGAGATGCTCGTGGCGCTTCCCGCGATGGCGCTGCTGTGGCTGTGGGCTGCGCCGCCACGCAGACGCGTGCGCACGGTGCTCGCCACCGCTGCCGCGTTCGTGGCGGTGGCGCTGTCGTGGACGGCGCTCGCGTCGCTCACACCCGCCGGCCAGCGGCCGTTCCCGATCGGCTCGCGCAACGGCAGCATCTGGCACGTGACGCTCGTCTACAACGGCCTGGACCGACTCTCCTCACACACAGCCGCCGGGACCATCGCAGGCGGCGCCGGGCCGCTGCGCCTGTTCGAGTCCGGTTCGCGGGAGTATCTGACCCTGATCGGCGTGGTGCTGCTCGCGGCGCTCCTCGCCGCGGCCGGCGCCCTCGCTGTGGTGTTCCTGCAGGGGCGCCCACGACCGTCGGTCGATCTGCGCGGTCCGCCCGCCCGGCTTGCGGTTGGCATCGCGCTGTGGTTCGTTCTCGGCGCGGTCACCTTCAGCGCGATGGAACGCCTGCAGGCGCGCTACCTCGATGCGTTCGCACCGGCATTGTGCGCGGTGCTCGGGATCTCCGCAGCCACCCTCTGGCGCCGCGCCGCGCCGCCTGGCGACCGCTCCCGAGCGACGAGGGGACCCCGCGCGGCGGGTGGTCTCACCGCCCTCGGAGGCGCGGGGGTCGCGCGCGTCGTGCTGGCGTGCATCGGACTCGGCCTGCTGGGCGTCTCGCTCGCCAAGGACGCGGACCTGATCCGCCGCCACCGCACCGACTCCCTGCAGAACGATCGCAGCACGCCCGCGCTCAGCCGCTACCTGCGCGCGCACCGAGGCGGCGCGCGCTACTACATCGTCGGCGCGAACGTCAACGACATCCTCGGGCTCGTGACGAGCGACGGTCTGCCGGTGCTCGTGCTCAACAGCATCGACGGATCGCTCGTGCGCACGCGGACGCTACAGGCGATCGTGGCCGACGGCCGCGCGCGCTTCTTCTTCGTGGCGCCTCACCCCTGTCACGGCGGACGCCACTGCCCGCACAACCAGATCTGGGCCTACGAGCACAGCGTCCCGGTGCCCGGCCAGCCCGCCCTGAGACGCTTCTCCCTGGCGACCGCGGGCCCCGCAAGGGCATCGCGCAGAGGTCCCGCGCGTGCTCCGCGGGCGCGTGCGCGCCTCTCTCGGGCGCCCGCCCGCGCCGGCTGAGCGCGCCCGCGCCGTCCGGCCCGAGGCGAACTGCCGCCGGCGGGTGCGACGCCGGTAGCATGCTGGCCGTGACTCCGCGCGGAGGTAGAACCGGGATAGCCGCCCGGGTCGCGATCGCACTCGCGATCTCCGCAGCCGTGCTCGTCTGGCAGGCTGTGCCCGGCGGCAGCGAGAGCCGCCGCTTTCAGGACCCCGCCGAGCAGGCGGCCGCGCTCGCGCCCGATGCGTGCTCGGCGACAGTGCTGCAGGGTCTGCGCGACGTGGTGGCGCACGTCTACCACGAGGGCGTGAGCAGCGAGATGTCGGCGACGGCGGCCGCGTTCATCAATGGCTCACGACAGCTGCGTGGCGCGGTGGCGCGCGGCGATGCGGGCGCAACGCGCAGGGCCGCGCAGGAAGTGCTCGCGACCGGCCACCTCACGAACCTGCGGATCATACGTGGCGGTCGTGTGCTCGCGAACGTTGGCGCCGCGGTCGCGATCGCGCCGGTGCGGGGCGTGCTGAGGGGACCCCGGGGCGGGCAGATTGGAACTTACGTGATGAGCGTGTGGTCTGACATCCGCTTCCTCGCACAGGCGCAGTCGGTCACCGAAACGAGGATCGCGCTGCGCGTCGGTGGCCACAGCGTGGGCCGCTCGACGCCCCTGCCGGCGGGAGCGCTGCCCGCCGCAGGCACGCTCAACCGGGGCGGGATCACCTACGACTACACCTCCATGCCGGCCCACGCCTTTCCGGCCGGCAGCATGCGCATCTACCTGGTGATCCCGGCGAGCTCCACCGCGCGCTTCTGTGGCGCCACGCCTCAGGACACCCTCGTCAACACGGTCAAGCAGGTGGCCGCGCTCATCTACGCCGAGGAGATCGGACCGCGTGCCACCGTGCAGGTCGTTCGCGTGCAGCACGACCCCGCGCTGCTGGGGGCAGTCGCACGGCGCGACCCCGGCGCGACCCGCCTGGCGGTGGACGCGCTGCTCAACCAGCACGTCGTGCGGCTGCGCGTGCTCGCCGGCGGTCGTCTGCTCTCCGACGTGGGCGGCCCGTACGTCCTGGGGCCACGACGCGCGACGCTGCGAACCGGCGGCAGGACGATCGGCACGATCGTGCTCTCGATCCAGGACGACCTCGGCTACCTACTGCTCGCCCATCGCCTGGCCGGGCTGCAGGTGGTCATGTACCGCGGAGGCCGGATCGTGATGAACAGCCTCGGTCCGCATCCGCCCGCGTCCCCCCACGAAGGGCGATTCCGCTTCCGCGGCCGCCACTACCGCGTGTTCACAGTCGACGCCACCGCGTTCCCGTCGGGGCCGCTGCGGATAAGCGTGTTCATGCCGATCCCCTACAGCTAGAGGCGCCCACAGGCGCCGCCACGCACGCGGCGCCCGCTCGCAGCAGAGCTCTCACGTACCCCAGCCGAGCGCATCGCCGCTTTCATCGTCGGTTCATGTAGCGAGCCCTACCTTCGCTTTGACCACCCCCAGTCAAACGAAACGGAGACGGAATGCGCAAACAGACGAAGTGGATATTGGGCCTTGTGGCGGTACTCGCCGCGTTCGCCGGGGCGGGCACCGCCGCGGCCACCGGCACGCACCACGCCACCCACAAGGCTCACAAGGTCGCCAAGGAGAAGGTCGGCGGCGTCGACACCGACACCATCCAGTCGGGCGACCAGACCTCGCCCGATAAGCGCGGCGCGAAGTCCTCGGCAGTCGAGCAGTCGACCCCCGAGCAGGCCACCCCGGAGTCCGCATCCGAGCAGTCTGCTCCCGAGTCGGCCACCGACGCACCGGGCGGACACGAAGACCCCGAAGGCGCCGAAGTCGAAAACCAGGAAGGCTGAAAACAGCCCCTCCACTGCAGGCAGCCGTCCCCATCCGGCGGTGCGCTAGCAGCAGGGCGGGCGGGCACCGGCGGCCGTGCGGCGTCGTCGGGCTCGTCCGCCCGCCAGTTCCCGCGGAGGGTTCAGGTGGGGTTCAGGTGGTGCTGCCAACCTTGTTCTCATGCGCGTCCTGATCGTCGAGGACCAGGTCAAGCTCGCGAAGGTGCTGCGCGGCGGCCTGCGCAAGCACGGTCTCGTGGCCGACGTGGCCGCCCGCGGCGAGGACGCGCTGTGGATGGCCTCCTCCGCGCGCTATGACGTGCTGCTGCTGGACGTGATGCTCCCGGGCATCGACGGCATCGAGACCTGCCGTCGCCTGCGCGCCGACGGAGTGTGGACGCCGGTCCTGATGCTCACCGCGCGAGACGGCATCGGCGACCGCGTCAGCGGACTCGACGGTGGTGCCGATGACTACCTCACGAAGCCATTTGCGTTCGCGGAGCTGTTGGCCCGCCTGCGCGCGCTGTCGCGACGGGCACCCGCCGAGCGCCCGTCGGTGCTCCGGGTCGGCGAGCTGCGCCTCGATCCCGCCGAGCGTCGCGTCTGGCGAGGCGCCACCGAGCTCGACCTGTCCGCAAAGGAGTTCCTGCTGCTTGAGGCGTTCATGCGGCGCCCGGAGGAGGTCCTCTCGCGGCTCGAGCTGCTCGAGAGCGCATGGGACCAGGCGTATGACAACCGCTCGAACATCGTCGACGCCTACATTCGGCGCTTGCGCGAGAAGGTCGATCGACCGTTCGGGGCGGACACCCTGCAGACCGTGCGCGGCAGCGGCTACCGGCTCTCGGGGCAGGGCGCGTGCTGAGTGCGTTCCGACGCCGCCGCCCATCGCTGCGGCTGAAGATCACCGCCGCGTTCGCCACCGCGATGGCGCTCCTGCTCGCTGGGCTCGGCCTGTTCGTGTACGAGCGCTTCGCGGCCGGCCTAGACCGGTCGCTGGCCCAGAGCCTGCGCTCGCGCACGAACGACGTGCGCGCGCTCGCGATGCAGGCCGACACCGGCCTCGCGGAAGCCGGAGCCGCCGCGCGCGCGAGCATCGGAGGCGGTTTCGCCCAGGTTCTGACGGCCGACGGGCGCCTGCTCGACGCCACGCGCAACATCCCGCGGCGCCCGCTGCTGGGACCCGCGCAGCTCGCGCGCGCGAGGACGGGAACGCTGTTCGTGAGCAGCCAGACGGTGACCGGCATCGGCCCCGCTCGCCTGATGGCGTCCACCACGAGCGCGCAGGGACGGCCGCTGGTGATCGTCGTGGGCGCCTCGCTGCACGATCGCGCAACCGCGCTGTCGGACCTGCGGGCGGTGATGGTCGTCGGCGGCCCGCTGGCGCTGCTGCTGGCGGCGGGGCTCGGCTACGGAGCTTCGGCCCTGTCGCTGCGAAGCGTTGAGACCATGCGCCGGCAGGCGAGCGCGCTGACGCTCGCTCGGCCCGGCCAGCGGCTGCTGGTGCCACGCGCGCGGGATGAGCTCTCGCGTCTGGCCGAGACGCTCAACGCGATGCTCGCGCGCAACGAGGAGGCCTTCCAGCGCGAGCGGCGCTTCGTGGCCGACGCGAGCCACGAGCTGCGCTCGCCGCTGGCGATCCTGCGGGCGGAGCTCGACGTGGCCCTGCTCGGAGAGAGCTCGACGGGCGAGTTGCGCGCAGCGCTCACCTCCGCAGCGGATGAGGCCGAGCGGCTCTCGCAGCTGGCCTCCGACCTGCTCACGATCGCCCAGGCCGACGAGGGCCGGCTGCCGATCGAGCCGGCCACGGTCGTTGTGGGGAAGACCTTCGAACGGATCCAAGATCGATTCAGCCGGCGCAGCGCACTCGCGCGCCGGTCGATCCGCTGGAGCGCCCCCGCCGGGCTGACCATGTGGGGCGACCCGCTGCGTATCGAGCAGGCGCTATCGAACCTCGTCGACAACGCCCTGCGCTACGGAGCAGGAGACGTGCTGCTGCATGCCGAGGCCGAACACGACAGGCTCGCGCTGCACGTCGCTGACTCGGGCGCCGGCTTCCCGCCCGAGTTCCTCGACGTCGCCTTCGAGCGCTTCAGCCGCTCCGATGCGGGGCGCACGAGCGAAGGCAGCGGTCTCGGCCTCTCGATCGTGCGAAGCATCGCCGCCGCCCACGACGGCGAGGCACGCGCGGCCAACCGCCCCGAGGGCGGGGCGGACGTGTCGCTGTTGCTGCCTTGGCGCGAGCCCGAGCCAGTCGAGCCCGAGCATGCGCCCGGCGCGCGGGGGACGGCCGCCGCGGTGGCGCACCCGCTGATTTGACTTACTCATATTGAGTAACTACAATCGCGCACCCCATGGAGTCGATCGATCCGAGCTGGCTGTGCAACCTCGTCGCCACGCTCGCACTCGCGATCGACGATCAGGTGGCGGCGGCGACCGAGGAGGTCGCCGAACACGGCGCGAGCATGCCTGCTGCACTCGTCACGCTTCGCGCCGAGCCCGGACTGTCGATCGAGCAGCTGCGGATCGCGCTGCGTCTCACGCACTCGGGCGGCGCGCGCCTGGTTGACCGCCTCGTCGAGCTGGGGCTGCTCGACCGCGCGGCCGGCTTCGGGCGGCGGGTCTCGCTCGAGCTGACGCCGTCGGGGCTCGCGCTCGCCGAGCGCATCCTGCAGGCCCGTGAGGGCGCGGTCGAGCGCGCGCTCGAGCCGCTCGCAGACCGTGAGCGGGAGCAGCTCGCGACACTGCTCGCGCGGATGCTGCGGGGGATGGTCAGCTCGGAGGCGCGCTCGTGGGAGATCTGCCGCCTGTGCGATACCCACGCATGCCCGCCCGAGCGGTGTCCGGTCGAGCTCGAGCTGAGCTTGGAAACGGCGTGAGGGCTGGCTCGACCGCGCGCGGCGGGCTGATGATGCTCGCGGCGGCCTCGCTCGGCTGGGGGAGCTCGACCACGCTCAGCGCCTTCGCGCTGCGCCAGATGGGCCCGACCGACCTGCTCGCGGTCGAGCTCCTCGCCGGCGGGACGGTGATCTGGGTCGTGGCGCTGCTGGGTGACCGGCGAGAGTTTGCGACCCGCGACTGGCGGGTGTTCGCGGCGCTCGGTCTGTTCGAGCCGGGCCTCACCTACCTGCTTGCGAACGAGGGTCTGCGCCGCGACAGCGCGGCCACGGCGGCGCTTCTGCTCGCAACCGAGGCGGTTGTGGTGGTGCCGCTCGCGGCTCTGTTGCTCGCCGAGCGGGTATCGAGAACGGCGCTGTGCGCGCTCGGGCTCGGGCTGCTCGGCGCGGTGACCATCGGTGGGGGTGCGCACGGCGGTCGGGACACGCTGCTCGGTCATCTGCTGATCCTCGGCTCGGCACTCACCGCTGCCGCGTACGTCCTCCTCGCGCGTCGCAGCTCGCACCGCTCCTCAACCCTGGTCGTGACCACCTACCAGCTGCTCGCGGCCACCGCGCTCGCGATCCCGTTCGCCGTCATATCCCACGCGCTCAACGGGCACGGCCCGCCACCGGCGGACCCCGCACACTGGGCGGCCGCGCTCGCGGCGGGTCTGGTGGGAGTGGCGCTGCCGTTCCTGCTCTACAACCGGGCGATCGTGGTGGTGCGTGCGACGATCGCTGCGGGTGTGCTCAACCTGATCCCGCTCGTCGGTTTCGCGACCGCTGTCGTGTTCCTGGGCGACCGGCCCGGGGTGCTCGAGCTGGTCGGCGGCGGCCTTATCCTGCTCGGTGCCGCTTGGCTCGGCCGGCTCGAGCTGCGGTCACGTCCAGCGTCCGGGGCACTCTGAGTGAAGCGACGATGGCCGAGCCGGCCTCACCTGCGCAGTCGGTGAGGAGCTGGCTTGCGCGACGCCGTCGCAGCCGGGCTGAGCCCGATTCGGAGCCGCCGCGCTGTCATCGCCCCGGTTCCCCGTGGCAGACCGCCTCGACGTTGTGCCCATCGGGATCCAGCACGAACCCGCTGTAGTAGCCGTCGGAGTACTGCGGCCGCAGGCCCGGCGCGCCGTTGTCGCGCCCACCCGCCGCGAGCGCCTCGGCGTGGAAGGCATCCACCTGTTCACGGCGGTCGGCGGCGAACGCGACGTGCACGGGGGCTCCGGTGCCGTAAGCGGCCGAGATCGCGAAGTCTGCCGCCTCCTCGAGTCCGAACTCGATCTCCTGCGCCTCCTCGTGCGACGTCCCGAGCTCGCTGAACCCGAGCGGCACGAGCGCGCGGGCGTAGAACCGCCTGCTGCGGTCGAGGTCGCTCACGCCGATCGTGACGTGATCGATCACCACCCGACGTCTGGGCATGGGCGAACTCTAGTCCGACGGCGGGCGGCGGGATGCCCTATCGCTGCACCCTATCTCGGGTAGGGACGCCATTCGCGCTCGGAGATCGTCACGCGCCCGTTGGGTTGCAGCTGGGCGCTCCAGCAGTAGAGGCCCAATCTGAACAGCGCGGGCTTGCGCTCGATGCGCCAGCGGCTCTCGGACTCCACGATCACGCGCGCACCCTTCTCGCGTGCGAAGTGCACCACCTCGGGCGGAACTTCGGCCTCGCGTTGAACGTCGGCCGTCCCATCCGCCTGGGCGCCATACGGCTCGTCGGCCTCAGGCTGCACTGACAGCTCGGAGCTTACGCAAGCGCTGAGCCGCCGCTCACGCTGCCTGCGTGGCCCGTGGCCGCTCCTGCGGTGCCGCCGCTTCCCGTTCGCGGATGCGCTCCGGTGTGATGCGCACGACCTGCTCGACCAGGCCGAGGCGCTCGAGGCCGGCGATCAACAGTGCCGAGAGGTCGATCTCTTGGCGCCGCAGTCCGTGCTCGGCGGAGCGCGGGAAGGCGTGGTGGTTGTGGTGCCAGGCCTCCCCGAGCGAGGGGAGCGCAAGCCACGCCACGTTGGTCGAGTGATCCTCCAAGTCGAACCTGCGCTTGCCGAAGAAGTGGCACACGGAGTTGATCGACCATGTCACGTGGTGCAGCAGGAAGATCCGTACGAGACCCGCCCACAGCAACGTCAGCAGCGCCCCCGTGACCGTGCCGTGGATCGCCAGGCCGGCGAGGAACGGGATCAGCAGCGACAGCAGCACGAGCGGGCCGAACAGGCGGCTGATCAGGGCCAGGCCGCGGTCCTCGAGGATGTCCGGCGCGTAGCGGCGCGTGCGTGCCTGGCCCTGGGTGCGGTAGAGCCATCCGACGTGCGCGTGCCACAGCCCGCGCAGCCCCGAGCCCTCGCCGACGTGCGGACTGTGGGGATCGCCCTCGGCGTCGGTGTGGGCGTGGTGCTTGCGGTGGTCGGCCACCCAGTCGGCGAGCGGTCCCTGGACCGCCATCGAGCCGAAGATCGCCAGCGCGTAGGCGAGCGGTCGCTTGGCCTGCAGGGCACGGTGGGTGAACAGCCGGTGATAGCCCACCGTCACCCCGAAGCCCGTGAGCAGGTACATGACCAACAGCACGCCCAGGTCGCCCGCCTGCAGCCCGTGGTTCCAGAAGATCACCGCCGCGGCGCAGAGTGCGAGGAACGGCAGCAGCACGGCGAGGATGTTGGCGGAGCGCTCAAATCGGGTCATGCTATGCAGCCTAAAAGTGATATTGGGCGCCTTTCTTGCCGGAAATCGAGCCACTAGACATCGTATGTTGTAGGTTTCCGGTTAGATGAGCGCGCTGACGCCCCGCCCGTGGGAGGATCTGCCCGGTTCTGTGGCGAGCGTCCTGCGCCCGCACCTGGACTCGCTCGCCGATGAGATCATCGACACGATCGTGGTCGAGGTGCCGGGCTACACGAGACCTCTGCAGGGCGGCTTCGAGCGCGGGCTGCGCCTCGGCGTGCGCGAGGGACTGCGCCACTTCCTCGAGCTGATCGAGGACCCGATCGCCGCTCGCCGCCAGGACCGCGGCGTCTACCGCGATCTGGGCCGCGGCGAGCTGCGCCAGGGCCGCACGCTCGACGCGCTCCAGTCCGCCTACCGTGTCGGGGCGAGGATCGCCTGGCGCCGTTGGGCGGACGCGGGCAGCGCCGCGCGTCTGGACCCCGCCGCGCTTCGCCTGCTCGCCGAGTCGATCTTCGTCTACATCGACGAGCTCTCAGCCGAGTCCGTCGAGGGCTATGCCGCCGCCCAGGCCGAGCAGGCGGGAGAGCGCGACCGGCGTCTGAGGCGGCTGTTCGCCGCGCTGACGGATGGGCGCGGCGACGACGAGGCGATCCTCGAGGCGGCCGCGGCCGCCGACTGGGCGCTGCCGCGAACCGTTGCCGCGATCGCCGTGCTCGGAACCGGCGGGACCCAGATCGCCGGGCGCCTGGGCGAGGACGCGGTGGCGATCGTCCAGGACGGCGTCACGCTGCTGCTGTGGCCGGACCCGCTGAGACCGGGGGCGCGGGCGCTGCTGGCGCGCGCCCTGCGGCGCGCGGCGGCGGTCGGCCCGGCGGTCTCGCTCGACGGTGCCGGGCGCTCGCTGCGGCTGGCGCGGCTGCTGCTCGAGCTCTCCTCCGAGCGCCCCGCCGCCGACGGCCCGCTGTGGGTCGCCGACCACCTCGTGGCGCTCGCGCTGCACGACCCCCACGGTGCGCTCGCCGAACTGCGCGCCCGCAGGCTGGCCCCGTTTGCGGAGCTCACAGAGCTCGCGCGCTCGCGCCTGCAGGAGACGCTGCTGGAGTGGCTGCGCGCACAGGGCAACCGCGCGGCGGTCGCGCGCAGCCTCGGCGTGCACGAGCAGACGGTGCGCTACCGCATGAACCAACTACGCGAGCTGCTCGGCGAGCAACTCGCCGACCCTGAGGTCCGCTTCGAGCTCGAGCTCGCGCTGCACACCCGACCGCCCCCGTAGTCGCTCACAGGCTCGCCCCGTCCGCCGGCCCGGACGCGCAGCGAGGCTGCCTGCGCCCGCGGGGGAGCACGATCAGCGTAGTCACGCACGATCCCGCCACGATCGCCGTCGTCACCCCATCGCCGGCCGAGTTGGCGAGCGCTCCACCGGCGCCCGAGCCGAGGATCTGACCGGCCGCCCAGGCGAGGTTCGTGAGCGCGGCCGCCAGGCCCTGGTTGAGCCCGTGCCGGTCGGCCGCGTCGGAGAGCATCGCCATCGCGGGGGCCCAGAAGCCGCCGAGCCCCGCGTCCATCGCCACGACCACGGCCGCGAGCAGCAGCGGGGTCCGGGGGAGGCTGAAGCACAGCAGCAGCACGGTGCACGCCACCAGGCCGAGCCGGATCGGCGCAAGGCGCCCGCGCCGGTCGGAGATGCCCCCGACCATCGGCGTGATCGCTGTCTCGAGCGCCGCGGCGAGCAGGAAGGTCGCGCCGATCGCGGCCGAACTCGCCCCCAGCCGGTGCAGGCGCAGCGGGGCGAGCACGCTGATCACGCCGGCCACCACCGCGGGCAGCGCCACGAGCCACATCGCCGGCGCGATGCCGCGTCCGGCGAAGGCGCTGCGCAGGCTGCCGAGACCCTGCTCGGAGCGGACGTGGGAGCTCGGCAAACGGCGTGCCGCATCGATCAGCAGCAGGGCGATCACGACCACCACGCTGAAGGCGGCAGCGCGCCCGATCGCACCCGCGAGCGTGCCGATTACGGGGCCCAACAGGGCTCCCCCGATCGCGGCCGCGAGCACGCGCCCGATCAGCGCTCCGCGGCGCTCGGCCGGCGTCTCCTCGACGATCCAGGCCAGACCCCCCGCCCACGAGAACGCGCCGCCGACGCCCTCGGCGAAACGTGCCGCGTCGAGCGCGGCAGCATCGTGCAGCACGGCGAAGGCAACCGTCGAGCCTGCGAGCAGCGCGAGCCCGGTGGCCACCGTCGCCTTCGGTCCCGCTCGCGCCGCGAGCACGCCGCCGGGGAGCGAGGCCACGAGCGTGCCCACCGGGTAGCTCGCGGTCATCACCCCCGCCGACAGCTTCGACAGGTGCAGTTCGCGGGCCAGGGTCGGGAGCAGCGGCGCGATCACCGCGTAGAACATCGTGTCCACGAACACGATCGCGCTCACCACGAGCAGGAGCCGGCGCTCGATTGCGGCGGAGCTCATCGCCGTCGGTGCCACTCGGGCGGGCGCGGGTCGGCGCGAGACACCTCGCGGGGGCGGGCGATCGGGATGTGGCGCGTGCCGGGCTGTGTCACGAGCGGGGCAATCTTAGGCGCGGGGGGCGCGGCCGGAGGAGCGCGCGCCCCCGGCTGGCGCGGCCCGCGGCGCAGCCCGGCCGCGCTTGCTCTGCCCGTTAGCATG
>FSYY01000092.1_pt1 | contig 29492 bp, 33 predicted proteins | sample 1638681 | NCBI WGS metagenome assembly FSYY01 (sample SAMEA3914813, study PRJEB12502) | metagenome | biome: forest; material: soil | place: Canada | collected 2011-07-07 | depth 0.3 m | reverse complement strand
GTCCGCGCCGCTGGTGACCGCGGTGTTGACCGCGTTGACCATCTGGTTGACGTTGCTGCTTTCCGAGCCGGTCCACTGGAACGAGCACCCGAGCAGGCTGGCGGCGTCGGCGGCGCCGTACTGGGTGGGCGTGAAGAAGGGGTTGGTGGTGACGTGGTTGACGAACACGAATTTGTAGTTCTTGTGCGAGCCGAACACGCTCGCCGAGCCACCGCCGCCGCCGCTTGAGGCGCTGCTGCCGCAGGCCGCGAGGATCGTGCTGACCGATCCGGCCGCCACGCCGGTGAGGGCCGTGCGGCGTAGGAACGTCCGTCGGTCAAAGCCCGGCCGGCCGAGCTCCGCACGGTCGAGGTACTCCAGACGCTCTGCTGCCTCGTGAGCCTGGTCTGTGTCTGCCATTGGTCCTCCTCAGTCCTCGGGTGGTGCGCTGGGATCTGATGCGCAGGAGCTATGCGACAACGGACACTACCTTCTCTGCAAACCGAGCGGGAGTCAACCGTCCGTCGCTGAAATACCTCGATCGCGCGATGAGGAAACCCGTGCGGCCAAACCGCCCGCACGCGGACCGGCCTGCGCTGGCCCGGGCCTTTGCTCTGCATCCGGCGCGCCTGGGTATACCCTCGCACGATGGCCGCGGGAGCCGCACAGCCTCCATCGGACCCACCCGGGGAGGGCGCCTCCCACGACCACGCCGGCGAGCGCGCGCAGCCGCAGGAGCGCTGTGGGCCCGTCGCGCTCGCGCGTCACGTCAAAGACGATGGGCGCGCGCTGATCCTCTACCGCGTGGCGGGAAGGCGGGGGTCGTGAGCGAACTGCGCTTCAACGAGCTGCGCGGCGAGCAGGTGGACTATGCGATCCATCGCCAGGAGCGCACGTTCCTGCCCCCGCGCGACCACTGTCCGCTGGACCCCACCCGTCCCGGACGCCCGGCGACGGAGATCCCCGTTCCCGCGTTCGAGATCGCCGTGTTCGACAACCGCTACCCGGCGTTCGAGGCGCCCCACGGCGCCGCCGAGGTGGTGGTCTACACAGACGATCACGACGCCTCCTTCGGCACGCTCGCGCCCGAGCGCGCGGAGGCGCTGATGTGGGTCTGGCGCCACCGCTACCTCGAGCTGGGCCGTCGTGAGGACATCGAGTACGTGTTCATCTTCGAGAACCGCGGCGTGGAGGTTGGCGTCACGCTGCACCACCCGCACGGCCAGATCTACGGCTTCCCGTTCCTGCCGCCGGTGCCCGCGCTCGAGCTCGCCGCGGACGCGCGGCTGGGCGGCTGCGCCCCGTGCGCGCTGCTCGCCGATGAGCTTCGCGACTCCAGACGCGTCGTCTATGAGAACCACAGCGTGGTCGCCTACGTGCCCTACGCCGCCCGCTGGGCCTACGAAACGCACGTGGTGCTGCGCGAGCACCGCCGCAGCCTGCTCGACTGCGAGGAGGCCGAGTTGCGCCTGCTCGCGGCGGCCCTGCAGGCGGTGGCACGCGGCTACGACGCACTGTTCGAGAGGCCCTTCCCCTACGTGATGGCCGTCCACCAGGCACCGACCGGTGGCGGCGCGGCGGCGACCGCGGGCGGGCACCTGCACATCGAGTTCTACCCGCCGCTGCGCACCGCGACGAAGCTCAAGTACCTCGCCGGCTCGGAGCAGGGGGCGGGCACGTTCATCTCGGACACGCTCCCCGAGGAGTCGGCCGCGAGCCTGCGCGAGGCGATCGACCGTGCCGCGTGAGCACGGCGCGGCGTTCGCCCCCGGTCGCGTCAACCTGATCGGCGAGCACACCGACTACAACGGCGGCCTGGCGCTCCCGTTCGCGATCGCGCAGGGAGTCACCGTGCGCGCGCGGGCGTGGCGCCCGGGGTCAGACGGCCAAGCGCACATTGCGGTGCACGCGCGAGCGCTCGGCGAGCGCGACGAGTTCGCGATCGCCCAACCGGGGCGCGCCGAGGGCTGGCGGGCGTTCGTGCGCGGGGCGGTGGGCGAGCTCTCGGCTGCGGGGGTGGAGCTCGCTGGCGCACGCGTCGAGATCGAGGGCGACGTCCCCCAGGGCGCTGGGCTGTCCTCCTCGGCGGCGCTCGAGGTGGCGCTGTGCCTGGCGCTGCTCGAGCTCGTCGGCGGCGAGCAGGCGCGCCAGCTCGATCGCACCGCGCTCGCGCAGCTGTGTGCACGTGTGGAGAACGACTGGGTGGGCGCCCGCACCGGGCTGCTCGATCAGCTGGCCTCGCTGTACGGGGAGGACGAGGCGGCACTGTGCATCGACTTCGCCACGCTCGCGGTCGAGCCCGTACCGCTGCGCTTGGGCGACTGGAGCCTGGTGGTGCTCGACTCAGGCGAACGCCACGCGCACGCGAGCTCGGGCTACAACGAGCGCCGCGCAGAGTGCGCTCGCGCGTGCGAGCTGCTCGGCGTGCGCTCGCTGCGCGAGGCCGAGCCCGAGGATCTCGAGCGCCTGCCCGAGCCGCTGCGGGCCCGGGCCGCACACGTGCTCGGTGAGAACGCACGCGTGCGCGAGGCTGTGCAGGCGCTGCGCTCGAACGACCTCGGGGCGCTCGCCGGGCTGCTCGACGCCTCCCACGCGAGCCTGCGCGACCTGTATCAGATCAGCACCCCCGCGGTAGAGGCCACCGTCGAGCGGCTGCGCGGGGCGGGGGCGCTCGGCGCGCGGCTGATGGGAGGCGGCTTCGGCGGTAGCGTGCTCGCGCTGTTCGAGCCGGGCGCCACACCGCCCTCGCAGGCGCGCGAGGTCCGCCCATCTGCGGGCGCGCGCGTCCTCACCGAGGAGTGCTAGGGGAGGACCCCGGCCGAGGGCTGCCTAGAGGCGGGCGGCGACGAGCGCGCACGCGGTGAGCACCATCGCGAGCGACAGCGACGCGAGCGCGCCGTCGAGAGGTGCGAGCAGACCGGCGATCGACAGCGGTTCGGTGCGGCCGTCGGCTAGCGTGCGCACCCCCTCCACCGCGCGGGTGCGCCGGCGCAGCTCACGGGCGGGCGAGCTCAGACGCCGCTGCGCGACGCTCAGGACGGTGGCGCCCGCGGCGATCAGCACACCCGGCAGGGCGACCTCCTGGGCGTTGACGAAGTAGCCCGTGAAGGCAGGGAACGCGCCCCATCCGAGCGCGAACCACAGGTCGCCGTGCAGCCGGCCGCGCAGCAGCTCGAGGTTGTAGGCGGGCAGGAACAGCCCACCCACGAGCACCAGCGGCGCCAGCCAGACGGTCACCGTGAGCACGCCGGCGACGCCGATCGCGAGCGCCCCGAGCATGCTCAGAGCCGCGAGCCACACGAGCGCGCGGTCGCTGAACCCGGTGCGCAGCGGACGGTCGTGGAGCTCGTCGAGCGCGTGCGCGGCGACTCCCACCGCGAGCGCGAACGCAGCGAGCCCCCACAGCAGCCTGTCCGAGTGCAGGCGCGGTGCGCTTGCCGCCCCGAGCGCGAAGTAGCTCAGGTGCCAGGCGGTGTAGGGCGGATGCAGCAGCGTGAGGAGCTCTCCGAGCCGGCCGCGCCCGAGGGCGTAGAAGGCCGGGCGATCGGGAGAGGCGCGCACCCCGCCGCTCAGCTCTCGCCCGCACCGGCGCCGGGGCTGCCCGCCGCGCCCGGGCCGGCGGGCTTGCGGGCCGACATCACGACCCCGCCGCCGAGGCTCATGCGCCGCACGCGCACATCGCCCAGGCCCGCCTCCTGCCAGTAGCCCACGAGCGCGGGGAGCGGATGACGCTCGTAGAAGCCGCGGATGCTCGGCCCTAGGAAGCGGCCGACCTCGGCCCACTCGCGTGAGGCGAGCCGCCCGAGGCTCGGCAGCCCGACAGCCGTGTAGAGCCGCCACGCGGCTCGCGCCGGGCGCCACGGCGGCACCCCGAACTCGAGCGAGGCCACGCGCCCACCCGGTCGCACCACGCGCGCCAGCTCGCGCACCGTGGCGCGCGGGTCCTCGACGTAGCGCAGCAGGTAGGTCACGGTGAGCGCGTCGAAGCTCTCGGCGGCGAACGGTAGCGCCTCCGCCTGCCCCTCGATCAGCTCCACCCGCGAGCGCCCGGCGCGGGCGAAGCGGGCGCGCGCGCCCGCGAGCATGTCGGGGCTCTGGTCGATTCCCACCACGCTCACGGGCGCGCGCGCGAGCAGCTCGGCTGCCACCATCCCGGTCCCGGTCGCGACGTCGAGGATCCGCTCGCCCGCGCGCGGGTCGACGGCGTCCACGAGCGCACGGCGCCAGCGCGGGTCCTGCCAGAAGCTGAGCGCGGCCGAGAGCGCGTCGTAGCGAGCGGGCAGCCCGCTGAACAGCTCGAGCGCGTGCCGCTTGCGCGGGGAGTGGAGGCCGTTGGGGCCGCTGGCTGCGGGATCGCTCATCTGCTCGCCGACCTGAAAGGCTAACCTGCGCGGAGCCACGACCCGCAGCGCCCCACGTCGAGAGCGAGGACAGCTATGCCACAGGACATGGACCGCCCGCGTGAACGCAGCGTGATGCTGATCACGGGGGCTGGGAGCGGCATCGGCGAGGCGACCGCGCGCAGGCTCGCGCGCGAGCCCGGCACCGCGCTCGTGCTCGTGGGGCGGCGCGAGGAGCCCCTGCGGGAGCTCGCGCGCGAGCTCGGCGAGGCGCGGACGAGCTTCCTCGCCGTCGACCTCCTGTCCGAGCACGCTCCCGCGCAGATTCGCGAGCACCTGCTCGACCGCCACGGGCGGCTCGACCTGCTCGTGAACAATGCCGGGGCGGCGTGGCGTGCCACCTTCGCGGAGGGCGGCTACGCGAACGTCCGCCGCACGATGGAGATCAACTTCGACGCCCAGGTGCGTCTCACCGAGGCGCTGCTGCCGCTGTTGCGCGCGAGCGCGCCCAGCGCGATCGTGAACGTCTGCTCCACCGCCGGGCGGGTCGCGCGCGCGGGCAGCGGCGCATACAGCGCCTCGAAGTTCGCGCTCGCCGGCTGGTCGGACTCGCTGTGGGCGGAGGAGCTGGCCACGGGTGTTCACGTCGGGCTGGTGCTGCCCGGCTTCATCTCCACCGAAGGCTTTCCCCAGGCGGAGCTCACCGCCAGGCCGTGGACCCGCTGGATCGTCTCCACACCCGAGCGGGCCGCCGAGGCGATCGTGCAAGCCGGCCTCGGCCGTCGCCCCGAGCGCTATGTGCCGCGCCCCTACGCACTCGCCGCAGCCGCGCGCGTGCTCCTGCCCGGACTGCTGCGTCGGCTGCTCGGCGGCAGCGCAGCCGCTCAGCTCACCACCGCCACCGGCGCCGACGCCGCGGAGCAGGCCGTCCGCCCGGCCGCCGAGGAGGGCGCGGGCGAGGAGCGCCGCCAGGCCGCGGGACGGCGCGCCTGAGCGCGTCAGCTACGGGTCAAGCTCACCGTCGTAGAGCGCGAACACCGCCCCCTGGGGGTCGCTCACGACCGCGACGGTCCCTACCGGAATCTCGATCGGCCCCTTCAGGAAGCTGCCGCCGAGCTCCCGCACCCGCGCGAGCGCCGTGCCGATGCCGGCCACGCCGAAGTAGACCAGCCACGCGGGCACCGCGCCGGGCGAGGGCAGCGGTCGGATCCCGGCGGCGCTCGCCGGCCCGTTCTTGACCGACAGGTAGGGATCGCGCATACCCGGGAAGGGCTCGGCGCTCCAGCCGAACAGCGCCCCGTAGAAGCCCGCAGAGGCGGCCGGGTCGGGGCTCTCGAGCTCGTTCCACACGAGCGCGCCGGGGGCGTTCACGAGGGCCGCCCCGAAATGCCCGCGCGGCTCCCACAGCTCAAAGAACGCTCCCTGCGGGTCCTGGATCACGGCCATCCTGCCCGCGTCCGCCACGTCGAACGGCGGGGCGTGAACGAGGGCCCCCAGCTCGCGCGCGCGCTCGGCGCTCGAGTCGGCGCTCTCGACCGTGACGTAGGAGTTCCACATCGGCCGCGCTCCCGCCTCGCGCCGGCGCACCGGCTGGGAGGAGATCGCCGCCACGTCGCGGCCGCCGAGGCGCATGATCGAACAGTGGGGCCCCTCGCCGAGGCGCTCGGAGGACGTGTCCTGCGCCTGCCAGCCGAACAGGGCGCCGTAGAACTCCTTCGCCGCAGGCTGGTCGCTGCTGCTCAGATCGGTCCAGCAGAAGCTGCCCGGCGCGTACTGCTCACGCTCCCCCACGCGGCGACCGTAGCGGATCGCCGCGGCCCCGCCCGCCCGCCGCTAGATTCGCAGCGATGGCAAGCGAGATCTCGATCCGCGGCGAGACGATCAGGCTCGGGCAGCTACTGAAGCTCGCCGGGCTGATCGACAGCGGCAGCGAGGCCAAGCAGCTGCTCGCCAGCGAGCAGCTGCTGGTCAACGGCGAGCGCGAGCTGCGGCGCGGGCGCCAGCTGCGCGACGGCGACCTCGTGCGCGTGGGTGAGGCCGAGCTGCTCGTGCGCGCGCCGGCCGGCCGCTAGAGGTTCGCGATCACGGCGGGGGCGCTCGTGGGAGCGCGGCTGCCGCCGAGCGGCTCGGAGGTGACCATCACGGTCCGCACACCGGACACGTCGCCGGGAACGCCCACGGTCGCGTCGCCGTGCGCGGTGACGGTGAACAGCTCATCGGTCGGTTCGGCGGCCCCCGCGCGTTTGACCCACAGCTCATACACCCTCCCGAGGCTCGTGGGAGGCATCTTCGCGAGCGTGAGCACGGCGCGCCCGCCACTCACCCGCAGGAAGCCGCTCGCCCCCGGAGCGCGCACCTCGGCGCGGATCACGCGCGTGCTCGCGCCGCCGCCGCCGCCGCCGCGGCCGAGCACGATCGCGAGCACCACCACGACGGCCACGCCGAGCGCCGCCGGCGCGAGCAGCCCGCGCCAGCGCGGGCGGGAGCCTGCCTTGCGCTCGCGCTCCTGCGCCGCGGCGGCGGCGCGCGCATTGCGCGTGTCCTCGCGCACGGCCGACATCACCCTGCGCTTGACCTCGGGCGGCGCCGAGAGCTGGGGCGCCGCCGCGGGCAGCGCGGCGGCGACGCTCTGCAGCGCGGCCACCTCCTCGCGGCACACCGCACAGCTCTCGAGGTGCACGAGGAATGCCTCGTGCTCGGAAGCGGTGAGCGCGCCGAGCACGAACGGTGCCACGTTGCCGCCGCAATCGCCGTCGCCTTCTCGCCACTCGCCACTCATCTCAGCACCTCCGCGGGGTCGCCCAACGCCATCCTCATCTTTGTCAGGCCGAGGCGCATACGCCCCTTGATCGTGCCGATCGGGATGTCGAGCATCGACGCGATCTCGACGTGTGTGAGGCCGCCGAAGTAGGCGAGCTCGATCACGCGGCTCTGCTCCTCGGGCAGCGCTCCGAGCGCGTCGCGGATCTCGCGCGCCTCCTCGCGCCGTGCCACCTCGAGGTCTGTCCGCTCGGGCGCCGCAACGCGCTCCTCGATCCCCTCGTCGCTCACGAGCCCGCGGTCGCGCACCGTGCGCCGGCGCAACGCGTCGACCGCCCGGTTGTGGACGATCCCGAGGATCCAGGTGCGCACGCTGCCGCGGTTGCGGTCATAGCGCGCGCCGCTGCGCCACATCGCGAGGAAGCCCTCCTGGATCACGTCCTCGGCGAGCGCTCGCTGCCCGCACATCCGGTAGGCGAGCGAGAAGGCGACGTCCACGTGGCGGTCATACACCACCTCGAACGCGCCCGCGTTGCCTTTGCGCACGAGCTGCATCAGCTCCTCGTCGGCGAGGTCTCGCAGCCCGGAAGCGGGTCGTTCGGTTACCGAGCGGAGCGGATTGAACATCCTGGGGAGTGTTACGCGCGGCACGGGCGCCTGGATCACCGCCCGGCCGCCCGCCTCCGGGGCGGTGGAGATCAGGCTTCCTGCGCCCGCGCCCGGCGCAGCTCGCGGCGCTCCACGAGACCCGCCAGCAGCACTCCGAGCTCGAACAGCAGATACAGCGGAACCGTCTCGAGCAGCAGCGTGACCGCGTCGCCCGGGAGGAACGCGGCGACGGCCCCGCACGCGACGAGCGCGTAGCGGCGGTTGCTGCGCAGCGTTTGCGGCGTCACGATCCCGGCGCGGGTGACCGCGAGGATGCCCACCGGCACCTGGAAGACGAGTCCCATCGCGAGCAGCGTGACCGCCGCGAAGTGGTAGTAGGCGCTCGCCTGCACGAGCACGTTGAACTCGCCGCTGTTGAAGTTCTGGAAGAAGCGCACCGCCGCGGGCAGCACGACGAAGTACCCGAACAGCACCCCCGCCACGAACAGGAAGGGAATCGCGAGCATCAGCGGGGTGGTGATCCTGCGCTGGTCGGGCGTGAACGCGGGCAGCACGAAACCGTAGAGCTCGTATAGGAGGATCGGCAGCGCGAGGATCAGCGCGAAGATGAAAGCGATCCCGATGGTGGTGGTGAACGGCTCGCCGATGCCGAGCGTGACCGGCTTGTCGCCCTGGGGCGCCGCGGACAGGTGCGCGATCGCGCCGTGGAGCTGCGGGGCGACCGTCGCGAGCGCGGAGCGCGTGGCGGGCGAGGCGCCGCTGCCCGGGCGCTGCAGCGCGCCCACGAGGATCTGCAGCTGTGTGGCCACCGTGCGGGTGCTCTGCTGGAGCGCGTAGGTGGCTCCGAGCGGCCCGTTGCCCGAGCGCACCTGTTTCTGGGTCTGGTGCGCGAGCGGCTTGTTGATGATGTTCAGCAGCGCGTGGTTCTGCCACATGCACAGGCCGAACGCCACCGCCAGCGAGGCCAGCGAGATGATCAGGCGGCCGCGCAACTCGCTCAGGTGCTCGACGGTGCTCACGCGGTCTTCGTGGCCGATGCGGCCAGCGGCTACAGCCATGGTCTCTTCAGCTCTCCGGTCTTCTCGTTCGAGGGTTCTCCCAGCGCGAGCGGCATGGGGGGCGAGCGCAGGGCCCGCCCCCATGGCGCCTTCAGGCCACTCCTCGCGGCTCGTTCACCACCGCCGCCACGGGCGTCTGCACCGGGGTGGCGACACCCAGGGGCGTGGCCCCGTGCTCGTTGGCGGTGACCGAGTTGTGTGAGCCCTCGCCGCTGATCGCGTCCCTGAAGCCGCGCATCCCCGAGCCCAGCGAGCGGCCCATCTCGGGCAGACGCTTGGCGCCGAACACGAGCAGCAGCAGGATCAGCAGAAATGCGATGTGGATTGGATTGTCGAGTCCCATGGTGTGGTCTCCTCTAGTCATCTGCGCCGGGGCGCGAAGTTGTGTGCGTGTGTCGAAGCGGTGTCTTCTCGTTACTACGCTGCGGGCCCGGTCGCGGATCAGCGACCGGGCCCCTTCATGCGCTAGGCCTTGATCAGCGGGCCCGCGGCGGCCAGCACCTGCGCCTTGGTGAGCGGCGTATCGAAGCCCTGGTGCGGCGTCGGGCTCTTGCCGATCAGCAGGTCGATCGCGGCTGCGTGACGAGCCTCGATCTGGACGATCGAGCCGGCGGCGGCGAGCACCTGCTTGCTCTGAACCGACGGCGCCGCACCGTTGTAGGCGCCCACGCCTGTGTTCTCGAGCACCGACGCGAGCGTCAGGAACGAGCTTTCGTTGGTGACGGGGAACACGAACTTCGGCTTCGTGACCGGTGTGCCGCCGAGCTGTTTGATGGCGGCCGCGAGCGCCGTCACGTGCGAGGCCTCCTGTTCGCCGAACTGCTTGGCGTAGGCCTTGGCCTGCCCGCTGAGGCCAACCTCCCTGCCCTTCACGTTGTAGAAGTCCGACTCGAGATACTCGAGCGTGAGAGCGAAGTTGAGGATTTCCGCATCCCCACCGCCCCCCGCCGCGAGTGCCTGAGAGACGAACGGCGTAACCGCGGAGGCGCCGTAGAAGGCGCCGGCTGCGAGCGCGCCCCGCAACATGAAGCTGGCGCGGGTCATCCCGTGCACCTCCACGGCGGTCATCTGCGCCGTGGCGAGCCCGTTCTGCCCCGATGTGGAACGTGTTTCGCTTGACATTTTCTGCTCCTTGTGTGGGCTAGGCCAGGAACGGTTTGACCGCTGCCAGGACCGTGGACATGTCCGCCGGCTTGGCAAAGCCGCCGTCCGGTGTGACCGACTTTTTCACCAGCGTTCCGAGGGTGGCCGCATGGCGTGCCTCGACCGAGTGAATGGCAAGCGCCGAGCCGAGCACCTCAGCGCTCTGGATCGCTCCCGCCTGGCCGAGATAGGCGGCCGCGCCGAGGTTCTCGACCGTGTAGGCGAGCTCTGCGACCTGCGTTGCGCTCGTGATCGGGAATTTTCCGGCCGGCTGCGCCGCCGGCGTCCCGCCGAGCTTTTCCACCGCCGCTTTCAGGGCGGCCACGTGCGAGGCCTCCTGACCGCCGAAGTCCTTGATCAGGCTCGCGACCTTGCCGCTGAACAGGCCCGAGGAGACGACCTTTTCGTAGAACTCTGTCTCGAGGTACTCGAGCGTTAGCGCGTAGTTGAGGATCGCGAGATCGCCGCTCGCGCCGGCGGTGCTCGTGCCTGCGGTCGTGCCCGTAGCCGCGGGCGTGGCCGCGGTGGAGCTCGATTTGCTGCTGCTGCCGCACGCGGCGAGCACGAACGCACCGAAGCTCGCGGCGCCGGCGCTGCCCGCCATCTTCAGAAAGCGCTTGCGGTCGACGTCGTCGCGAACGAGCCGCTCGACGATCCCGGCCGGCTGTGGCGCGATCTCCTCGTTGGGTGGACTTGACATCTCGATACCTCTGCTTTCCACTGTTGTGCCGACACGGGGTGGCGTGTCGACCGGATTTGCATCCGCCGAGCCGCACGGACGTTCACTCGCGTATGCGCAGTGAGCCGCCGATCGGATCAACGACCGCACCCGGCGCTCACCGCGTGCGTGCCCTGCGCCGATCCACGGAGCGTGTCGGGCAAGCAAACAGGCGCCGCCCGCACGGAGCGGGCGGCGCCTACATCGCGGAGAGTTAGCGCGCCTTTCGCGGGGAGTTACTAGAAGCCGACGATGAAGCCGGTGCCTTTCACTGCTGCGAGTACCTTGGCGGCGGTGAGGGGCGTGTCGAAGGGACCGTCGGGGGCGATCATTTCACCGCTCGGGTCGTTCAGCAGGCCGATCACGCTGGCGTGACGCGCCTCGATCGTGAGGATCGAGAGGGCGGCCTTGACGTACTTCGGGTGTTCGATGTTGAGCGCCTGGCCGGAGTACGCGTGCACGCCGGTGTTCTCGAGCACCTGCGCCGTTTCCAGGAACGACTTCGCGCTGGTGTTGGCGCCTTTGAAGTCGAACTTCGGTTCCTTGGCGGCCTTCGAGCCGAGCGCGCCCTTGAGGAATGCGACGTGCGCGTTCTCATCCGTCGTGACGACCTTCAGGAAGGCGGCCGCCTGGGGGCTGAGCGGCAGCTTCGCCGCGGTCGCCCCGTTGTAGAAGGCGGCCTCGAGGTACTCGAGCGTGAGCGCGTAGTTGAGGATGCCGATGTCGCCCTTGCCGAATTTCGCCGGCGGACGGCCGTTCCGCGACGCCGCGAGGGCGCTCGGCGCGAGCGCGCCGAGGATCGCCCCGCCGCTCATCACGGCGGCGCCCCCCGCGCCGGCCTTCTGCAGGAAGCTGAGGCGGGTGTCGCCCGAGACGGCGTCAGCCGCCTCGCGGACCGCGCCGTCGACGTCGACCTCGTTGAGGTCAATGCTGTGGGTCATTGTCGCTCCAGTGTTTGGGGGTGGGATATCGGCGGCTGGAGGGTTCTCCCGCTCGGCCTTTGGTGTGTGGATACGCGGCGGCCGACGCGGCGGATCACAGGCCGAGGAAGCGGACGACGTCCTCCCCATCAGCGGCAAGCGCGCGGCGCTCGCCCGCCCGGAGTGCTCGCAGCGGCTCGAGCACGACCGCTCCCGCCCTGATCGTCCAGGTCCCCGCAGCCCGCCCGCGCACGAGCGCGAAGGGCCGGAAGATGCCGTTGCGCGTGACCACGTGCTCGGCGCCGTGCAGCAGCTCAGCGCGCGAGCGCCACCCGAGCAGCAGCGGGTCGAACGCCCCGAGCAGGCGTGGCGGCAGCTCGGCAGCCGCGAATGGTCCGTCGGCGCAGGCGCGACGCTCGAGGTCGAGCATGCCACCGGGCAGCTCGCGCAACTCGGGCGCGATCGCGCGCAGTCCGGCGCGTGCGTCGCGCAGCGGCAGGCCCGCCCATCGCGCCAGATCGCGATCCTCGGCCGGACCGTGACCGGCGAGGTAGCGGCGCGCGAGCTCGGCGAGCGCACGGTCGCGCTCGATGCGTGCCGGCCGCGGCAGCCAGTCGGCCACCAGCGCGTAGGCGTGCTCGCGCCCGTGCATCGGCCCGCGCACGATCAGCCCGCGCAGGCTCGCGAGCATCAGCAGGTGCACGAGCGCCTGCCCCTCGGTGCGGATCCCCGCCGCCTGCAGCCGATCGCGCAGGGCGGTGCGCCCGAGCGGGCCCTCCGCGGCAAGCACGCGCTCGATCAGCTCAACGCCCCGCTCGGCCGCCATAGGCCTGAGCCCCTCCTCGGCGAGGCGCCGCGCGTTCGCGGTGAGCAGCGGCGGCGTTGTGAGCGCGTGCAGCCACGGGTAGTCCTCGCTCGCGAGCAGGTGCAGCGTGCCGCGATTGCACCAGGTGATCAGCAGCGAGCGCTCCTCGCTGAGGGCGCGATCGACGTCTGCGGCTGTCAGGCCCGCGCTGCGGCAGCGAATCGCCAGGCGCGCCCCGCGCGGGTCCTGTCCTTGTACCGCCAACAGCCTGCGTGTGACGTCCACCGCGGTGCGCGCGGGCGGACCCGACAGCATCTGTGCGGCCAGCCGCTCGGCGATCACGTGGTCAAGGAGCCGCGTGGGTCGCGCCACATCTTCCACATCGTCGGGCCGCGCAGCAGGCGGTACTCCTCGGTCACGCGGAAGCCATGCCGTGCGTAGAAGTCGACGTTGCGCTCCTTGGAGGACTCGAGGAAGGCACCCACGCCGTCGGCGTCACACTGCTCGAGCACCGGCGCCATCAGCCGCGAGCCGAGGCCGCGGCCCTGGTGGTCGGGGTCGGTGCCGAGCACCGCGAGGTAGTAATGGGGCGGCTTGCGCGGATGCTTGCGTTCGAGCGCGAGCCAGCCCGCGGTCACGAGCGGCATGCGCGCCAACAGCCGCGGGTGCCCGAAGGCGGGCAGCAGAGTCGCATCCTGGCGGAGAGTCGTGTGCCAGCGCTCGGGCGGTGCCCACAGCGCAGCGCATGTGTGATCGGCCGCCATCCACACCTCCTCGTCCGGGAGCAGCTGGCGCAGGCGGGTCGCCTGGAAGCGCTCGAGCGCCCGGGGGCGCAGCTCAGGAGGGCGAAACGCCCAGGCCGCGACGGGGTCATCGTCGAAGGCCCGCGCGAGCATGCGCGCGAGCGCGGGCACGTCCGCGGCGGCCGCTCGGCGCACCGCCGGCGCAGCCCCGCTCATCGTGTGGCCCGCTCGTTGGGCGCCGCGGCCGCGGGCTCCAAGCAGCAGGCCTGCGCGAGCAACTCGTAGGAGCGTCGCCGCGCCTCATGCGAATAGGTGATGTTCACCGCGATCATCTCCTGGGCACCGTATTCCTGCACGACCTCCTCGAGCTCGGCCCGCACGGCCTGCGGGACGCCCACCACCGTGCGGCGACGGGGCGCTCCGGGGTCGCGCGGAGAGCCCGCGGCCGAGGCCCGCGAACGCTCGGCGTCGAGGAACCGCTGCGCCTCCTGCGGCGGCGGGACCGCGACCAACTGGCCGCGCCGCAGCAGCCTGAAGGCCATCCGCCCGCTCGCGGCCAGCAGCTCGGCCTCCTCGTGGGTCTCGGCGCAGATCACCCACACCGCCACCGCGGTGCGCGGTTCGAGCTGCTCGTGCCCGTGCGCGCGGAAGCGCTCGCGGTAGAGCGCCGCGATCTCGGCGCCGTCCGAGTTGATGAAGTCCGCGAACGCGTAGGGAAGTCCCAGTTCGGCCGCCCACACCGCGCTCTGCGGTGACGAGCCGAGCAGCCACGGCTGCGGACGCTCGGGGAGGCCCGGGAGCGTCTCGGCCAGGCGCGCGAAGGGGTGCTCGGGTGGCAGCCGTTGCTCGAGGTAGGCGAGCAGCTCGGCGAGCTGCGCCGGGAAGTCGTCCGCGACGGGCTGGCGGCGATCGCGCTGCAGCGCGAGGCTCGTGAGCTGGTCGGTGCCCGCCGCGCGCCCGAGCGCGAGGTCGATCCGTCCGGGGAACAGCCCCGCGAGCAGGCTGAAGGTCTCGGCCACCTTGAACGGGCTGTAGTGGGGCAGCATCCCCCCGCCGCTGCCAACGCGGATGCGGCTCGTGGCCGCGGCGATCGGGCCGATCAGCGCCTCCGGGCTCGGACCCGCGAGCATTGGCCCGCCGTGGTGCTCGGCCACCCAGTAGCGCGTGTAGCCCAGGCGGTCGGCGAGGCGGGCGAGGTCGATCGTGTTGTGCAGCGCGCGGGCGCCCGAGGAACCCTCGGCGATCGGCGACTGGTCGAGCACGGATACCTCGAATGGGGTGGGCGCAGGGTCCACAGCCGCTCAAGCTTATGGCGCGATCGCGCGTCTCCCGGCAGCGAGGGCGTGGAGTATCGCCGCCGCGCGCGCCCTCACCACCGAACGGGCGAAGCGGTAGCCTGTGGCTCCACTCGGAGGGAGGCAGGGGTCGGTGCACGAACCTACGTTGTTCAGGGACAGATCGCGTCCGGCGCAGATCGTTCTCGGCGGCGTGATCCCGGCCGCGATCGGCGCGCTCGCGGGGGTTCTCATCGGGGTCTCCACCGGCGCATACTGGGCCGTGGCGATCCTCGCGGCGATCGGCGGCTTCCTCGCCGGGTTCGAGCACCAGGACGGATGGGGCGGGGCCGACCGCGGGGTCGTGGGCGGGGCGATCTACGGCACCGCGCTGCTGCTCGCCCACACGATCGCGGGCACGCACGCGAAAGTCTCTCTCGGGAGCTTCGTCCCGGCGTTCGCGGTGGTCACCGCGATCGGGGGCATGTTCCTCGGAGCGGCTGGCGGCAGGATCGCGCGGCTGCTGCGCGATCGGCGCGCGCCGTCGGCGCCCGAGGAGGCCGCGTGAGCGACGCCGCGCCCGAGCCGCAGCCCGGCTCGGAGGAACCGGCCTACCACCTGCTGCTCGACCCGGAGGAGATCCCGGTGGCGGCGAGCGCGCTGCGCCTGCTGATCTCCGACGAGGCGCACGAGCCCGTCATCCGCGGCCTCGCCCGCGACGTGCTCGAGCAGCTCGACGCGGGGCACCCGCACGAGCGGCTCACGCTCACGCTCGGGCCGCCGCAGATGAAGATCACGCACAGCGCCGTGCGCCTGCTGCTGAACGACCTCCAGCGTGGACAGGCCGACGAGCGCGAGCTGCTGCGGCAGATCCTCGAGAAGCTCCCCGACGAGCACGTGATGCGCGCGATCCAGATCGACTAGGGAGAGAGCCGCGGCCGCGCGCCATGGCCCGGCCGGAAAAGAAATCGACGAAATGACGCATATCGGGCGAAAAATGGGGTACAAAGACATACAAGCCCGCGGCAAGACGGATGGGCTGATGGCGCAAAGCGAAGGAGGGGATCGACATCGCAACGATTGCCGCACCCAAACCGAGGACGAGCGTCTTGCCACGCGCCGGTGACGATTCGGGTGAGCTGTTCGCGCGCTGGCAGCAGGACGAAGACCAGGGAGCACGGGAGGCGCTGGTCGAGCGCTTCATGCCGCTCGCGCGCAGCCTCGCGCGCCGCTACGACCGCTCCTCCGAGCCATATGAGGACCTTCTGCAGGTGGCCGCGCTCGGGCTGCTCAAGGCGATGGACCGCTTCGACCCGGCCCGCGGTCCGTCGTTCGCCTCATTTGCGATACCCACGATCCTCGGCGAGATGCGCCGCTACTTCCGCGACTCGGGCTGGTCGCTGCACGTCCCCCGCGGCGACAAGGAGCGCGCGCTCAAGGTGCGTGACGCCCAGGAGGCGTTCGCCAACGAACACGGGCACGCGCCCACGGTCGGCCAGCTCGCGCAGTACCTCGAGCTCGAGGACGAACAGGTGATCGACGCGCTGCTCGCGATCCAGGCCTACGAGTCGCTCTCGCTCGACGCGCCGCGCCCGGGCGCGGATGACGATGCGATCACCTACGGCGACTCCGTGGGCGAGGACGACGCCCGCTACGAACTGATCGAGCTCGACGCGACGGTGGTCGCGGTGCTCGACCAGATCCCCGCGCGCGAGCGTCAGATCCTGCGCATGCGCTTCGTCGACGGCCTCACGCAGACCCAGATCGCAGGGCGCGTGGGGGTTTCGCAGATGCAGGTCTCGCGCTTGCTGCGCCGCTCGCTCGAGCAGTTGCGCGCGCTCACCCAGGAAAGCGGCGAAGCGCGCTAGGAACGGCCCCTTACACCGGTATCGTTTTCCGCCGGCCGGCGGAGACAGCTCGCTGGCCCATATCGCGACCGCTGTCCGCCAATGGCCCGGCTACCGAACGTCCACCTCGATCTAACAAGCAGGCCCGAGAACGTACTGCTCGTCCGTGAGACGCTCACGGGCGTCGCGCTTGCGACCGGGCTCGACGGCGGCGACCTCAGCGACATCCGCACCGCCGTCACCGAGGCGTGCAACAACGTCGTGCTGCACGCCTACGGCGAGCAGGAGGGCACGCTCGAGGTCGAGATCTCCCTCGGCGAGTCGCTCGAGGTGGTCGTTCGCGATCGCGGCGTGGGCATGGCGCGAGGGCCCGACCCGGCCGTGAACCCGCCCGGCATCGGGCTGCCGGTGATCGAAGCGCTCGCCCGTACGGTCGAGTTCGAGGAGACCCCCGGCAGCGGCGGAACCGAAGTGCGGATGACCTTCGCAGCTCCGGCGAGTGGCGCGCTCGAGCCCACCTGCGCAGACGGAGGAGAGCTCAAGCTCCCCAGCGGGCTCGATGGCGCCGCCACAGCCACCATCAGCATCGCCCCCACCGCGCTCGCGCGATCGGTCATCCCGCGGCTGCTGTCGGTGCTCGCCGCACGTGCGCAGTTCTCGACCGACCGCATCTCCGACTCGCAGCTGCTCGCCGACGCGCTCGTCGCCCACGCCGGCTCCTCGGTGCGCGGCAGCCACCTGAGCATCAGCGTGAGCGTCGAGCTGCGAGATCTGCAGCTGCGCATCGGACCCTTGATCGCGGGCCACGCCGAGCGCCTGGTGTTGGACTCCGACGTGGCCGGCCTCGGGCGGGTGCTCGAGAAGCTCGCAGACCGCCATCGCGTGACGAGCTCCGACTCGCACGACACGCTCACGCTGCAGCTGCTCGACCGCCGCTGAGGCGCCCCCTCGCAACGGCGTGCGCGCCACCACGTGCGCGCGCGAGCCGCGCCGCAGCGCGGCCGGTTTCCGCCCAACCGGGCGCGGGCAGATACCGGGCGAGAGAGACCCGCGCGAGGGATTCAGGCGATCAGCAAGCCAGGGCGACGCCGTAGTGACGGGAACGATCAAGTCTGCGTTTGCGCAACGACCGAATGGAATGCATAATGGCCATATAGGTCAGCTTGCCTCCAGCGAACGGGCGTCGCGGTTCCGGGGCGCCGCAAACAGGTCCGGACCGGGTTTCCAGCACGAGCTGCTGGTGCATTCGGGCGATGACGGCTTTCTCGCCGGCACGCTCAAATTCCTCGGCGAGGGCGTCGCGGCGGAGGAGCCGATGCTCGTCGCCGTCAGCGAGCAGCGCATCGCAGCGCTCAGAGGAGCCCTCGGCGCGGACGCGCGGCGAATCGAGTTCGCCGACATGCGTGTGATCGGGGCGAACCCCGCGCGCATCATCCCGGTGTGGCAGCGGTTCCTCGAGCAGCACGCGGACAGCGCCCGCCCGCTGCGCGGGATCGGAGAACCGGTCTGGGGCGGGCGCACCCCCGCCGAGCTCAGCGAGTGCGAGCGTCACGAGTCGCGCTTGGACGGCGCCTTCGAGGACGCGCCGGCGTTCCGCCTTCTGTGTCCTTACGACCTCGAGACGCTCGACCCGGACGTGATCCACGCGGCGGCCCGCAACCACCCTCACGTGGCGGGGCGGCCCGCTGGCGCCAATCGCGACTATGTCCCGCCGGGCGACCCGTTCGCCGGGACCCTTCCCGTACCCGCTGCCGCCCCGCGCGAGCTCGCATTCTCCGTCGAGAACCTCCCGGCGGTGCGCCGGCTGGTCGCCGAGGCGGCCGCCTCGGCCGCGCTGGAGCCGGCCCGCACGGAGGACCTGGTGCTCGCGGTGAGCGAGCTCGCCGCCAACAGCATCTGTCACGGCGGCGGCACGGGAACGCTGCGAGTGTGGGTGGAGGACCGCGTGCTGCTGTCTGAGGTGAGCGACCACGGACACATCGAGGACCCCCTCGCGGGCCTCCGCACGCCCAACCCAGAGCAGCTCCGCGGGCGCGGCCTGTGGCTCGTCAATCAGGTGTGCGATCTCGCCCAGATCCGCAGCTCCCCCGACGCCGCCACCACCACGGTTCGCCTGCACATGCGCCTGCCCTGAGGGTCGCGTGCGGCGCGCTACTTTGGCGCGAGTAACGGTTTGATAGGGATGGCGCCCGCGCGGGTGCCGGGAGGCTGCATGCCCAAGCACGACAGGCCAAACGGAGGGTCCGCGATCACAGCCAACGCTCACGGTTCAGGCGAGGCGGCAGACCTGCTGATCGATGCCGGCGCCGTGCTCGCCAGCTCGCTCGACCTCTCGACCACGATGGCCCAGGTGGCGCGTCTGACGATCCCCACACTCGCCGATCTGTGCGTGATCGACCTGCGGACGCAGGACGGCTCGATCGCCGAAGCAGCGGTCGCCTCGACCGACCCCAAGCTGGCCAACGACCTCGAGCGCCTGCGCGCGCGCTATCCCATCGATCCGCAGGGGGCCCATCCCGTCGCGCGCGTGATCGCCGACGGGGAGCCGGCGCTGCTGCCCGCGATGTCCGCCGCGACCCTCGAGTCCTTCGCCCAGAGCCGCGAGCACGCGCGGTTCATGATCGAGAACGACTATCGCTCCGCGATCGTGGCTCCCCTGCGTGCGCGATCGCGCACGCTGGGCGCGATCTCGGTGCTCCGCTTCGGCGGCCACGACCCCTACGCGGATGACGACCTCGAGCTGGTCTCCGAGCTCGCGCGCCGTGCGGCGCTCGCGCTCGACAATGCGCGTCTGTATGGGGAGCTGCGGGCGCTCGAGCGACGCCAGGAGGCGATCCTCACAAACCTCGCCGAGGCGATCACCGTCGAGGACGCGGACGGCAGGACGGTGTTCGCCAACCAGGCCGCCGCCAATCTGCTGCAGGTCTCCTCGCCGGGCGACATCACGAGCGCCGTGCCGGGGAGCATCGCCGCCCGCTTCCTGATCCTCGACGAGCAGGCGCGCGAGCTCGAGCTCGACCAGCTGCCCGGCAGGCGGCTGTTCGGCGGCGAACAGCCGGAGCCTCTGCTCGTGCGCAACATCGTCCGCGCGACCGGCCAGGAGCGCTGGCTGCTCGTGCGCTCCTCGCCGATCGCCAACCCCGACAGCGGGCGGGTCGAATACGCCGTGAACGTGTTCGAGAACATCACCGAGGTCAAGCGGGCGCAGCTCGCCGAGAGCTTCATGGCACAGGCGAGTCGCGTGCTGAGCTCCTCACTCGACTACGCCGAGACCCTGCGGCACGTTGCCCGCCTGGCCGTCCCCGCGATCGCCGACTGGTGCGCGATCGAGCTCGTCAACGAGCGCGGGGCGATCGAACAGGTGGCGGTCCACCACGCCGATCCGGCGAAGGTCGCGGTCGCCGCGCGGCTGGGCGAGCACTACCAGCCCCCGCTCGATCAGGCGACCGGGGTGCCCGAGGTGATCCGCACGGGCACCTCCCGTATCTACACCGACATCAGCCCCGCCTCGCTCACGGCCTACGCGCGCGACAGCGAGCACCTCGACCTGCTCAGCGCGGTCGGCGCCAACGCAGTGATCATCGTGCCGCTGATGAGCGCCGTCCAGACGCTCGGGGCGATCACGCTCGTCACCTCCGAGTCGCTGCGACGCCTGTCGAGCTCCGACGTCGCCCTCGCCGAACGGCTGGGCCGCCGCGCCGGCACCGCGGTTGAAAACTCGCGCCTCTACACCGAGCGCTCGCGCATCGCGCACGTGCTCCAGCAGGCGCTGTTGCCCGAGTCGCTCCCTCCCGTCGAGGGCGCCGAGGTAGAGGCGCGATACTGCGCCGCGGGCGAGCTCAACGAGGTCGGCGGGGACTTCTACGACGTCTTCACCCGTGGACCCGATCGCTGGATGCTCGTGATCGGCGACGTCGTCGGCAAGGGCCCCCGCGCGGCCGGGGTCACCGCGCTCGCGCGCCACACGCTCCGCGCGGCGTCGATGAGCGGTCACACGCCCGAGGCCATGCTCGCGATGCTCCACCAGGCGCTCCGCGGCCAGCCGGAGGGCGCCGACCTGTGCACCGTCTGCCTCGTGGAAGTGCACCGCACGCCGCAGCGCACGGGGCTGACGGTCGCGCTCGCGGGCCACCCTCCCCCACTCGTGATCGACGGTGACGGTCGTGCGGCACCGGTCGGGCGTCCGGGAACGCTGCTCGGGGTGTTCGATCCGGTACGCGTGCACGAGGTCGAGCTCGAGCTCTCGCAGGGCCAGACGCTGCTGCTGTACACCGACGGCGTGCTCGACGCCGGTCGCATGAGCGCGCCGCTCGGCGAGCGCGGACTGCTGGAGCTGTGCCGGGAGGCCCGCGGCCTAGGTCTCGGCGAGATGCTCGAGCGGATCGAGGCCGCCGCGCTGCAGCGTGCCGAGGGTGCGCGCAGGGACGACATCGCGCTGCTCGGCTTCAGGCTTGCTGACGCGCACGGCGCCCGCGGGTAAGATTCTCGCGTGAGCGTTCACAGTCGTCTTCGCGTCGAGCGCCGGATCGAGGCCGACCGCGTGGTGCTCGAGCTGAGCGGTGAACTCGACCTCGCCGAGGCCCCGAGGCTCGCGGGCGAGATCGAGTGGGCGACCGGCGGCGAGCGGGCAAGCCTGGTGCTCGACCTCGAGGCGCTCGAGTTCCTCGACTCGGCCGGGCTGCGCGCGATCCTCGCCGCCTACGAGAGCGCACGCACCCGCGGCGAGGGCTTCGCGGTCACGCCGGGCACGCCGCAGATCCAGCGCCTGCTCACGATCGCCGGCGTGAACGGTCACCTGCCCACAATCGACAGCGCCGACGCCGCGCTGCCCGACGGCCGCGAGGGCTTACAGACCTCCTGATCGCCGTTGTGGCGCGCGACAGCGCGCCCCCTCGATGTAAGGCCAAGGTGTCACCGCAGGCGATATTGCAAAGGGCTTGTGCGGTTAGCCCGGCTTGCGAAGGGGTAATCAGAGATCACGACGGCCGCGCATTCCGCGCGCGGGCGCTGATCGTTCGGAGGTTCCAAAAAATGGTGGCACTCGTCGCACTCGTTCTGATACTCGCTCTGTTCGGCGGGTTGGGATTCGCGGCGCACCTTCTGTGGTACGTGCTGATCTTCGCCGTGCTGCTGTGGCTGATCGGGTTCTTCGTGGGTGGCGTCGCCGAAGGCGGACGGCGACGCTGGTACGGGCGCTGGTGAGTCGGGTCTCCGCGGATAACACACGCGCGCGCATGGGTCAGCGCGGACACGGATCACGGGCGCGTGCCGGTGCCGAGCGCGCGGACGGCGGCGGCTCCGACGGGTGTCCCCCAGACCCGGCCATGCGCGCAGAGATGACATTCACGCTCGCCGAGCTCGGAGCCGTGCGCAGGGCAGCCGCGCTGATCGCGCACAACGCCGAGCTCGAAGCCCAGCGGCGCGATGACTTCGTGCTCGCGGTGAGCGAGCTCGCCACCAACAGCATCTGCCACGGGGGCGGCGAAGGGCGCATGCGCGTGTGGCGCGACGATCAGCGGCTCTCGTGCGAGGTGCTCGACCGGGGTTACCTCCCCGAGCTGCCCACCGACCGCTCGTGCCCCGGCCCCGAGGCCGTGAGCGGTCGCGGCCTGTGGCTCGTGCTGAGGCTGTGCGACCGCGTGCAGGTGAGCTCCTCGCGACGCACCGGCACCAGCGTGTGCGTGCAGATGCTGCTCGGCTAGGCGCGGCGCGCCTCATGCCCTAGCCTTGCGCCCCTCCACCGCCCGCGCGAGCTGCGCCCTGTTCATCTGCGAGCGACCCTCGATACCGACCTTGCGCGCCTCCTGCTAGAGCTGCTCACGCGTGCGCCCGCGCGTGCGCGCTCCTTGTTGACGTGCGCGCGGCGATCTCCTCGGCGCGAGCCTCGCTCACTCCGCGTGCTCGCTCGCTGAGCCCGGAGTAGCATCGGCTGATCGGACTCGGCCCGCTGATCCCCGACGAGAGCTCGCGCGGTGAGCGCGTGCTGCGGCGCGCGCGCGGGATCGCCGCGGAGGCGGGGCTGCTCCTGCTGCTGAGCGCGCTCGCGCCGTTGCTGATGCTGTGCGCGGTCGTGGTCGACGCGTTCCTGTGGGCGCGACGGCGCAAGCCATGGATGGGGGTGCGACTGCTGGCGATGCTGTGGTGGTTCCTCGCGGGAGAGCTCTACGGGCTGCTGGGGCTGCTCGTGATCTGGATCTCCTCGGGCGGCCGCGACAGCGCCGTGCGGCGGGCGCGCGTGTTCGCGCTGAAGCGCAGCTGGCTGGGTAGCCACCTCGCGGGCATCCGAGCGCTGTTCGGCCTGCACTTCGAGGTCGAGGGCCTCGAGCTCGCCGGCCCAGGTCCCGTGCTCGTGATGATCCGCCACGCGAGCATCATCGACAACGCGCTGCCCGACGTGATCGTCGGCCGTGCGCACGGACTGGGCTTTCGCTTCGTGATCAAGCGCGAGCTGCAGGTGCTCCCCACGATCGACATCGGCGGACGCTGGGTCCCCACCCTGTTCGTCCGCCGTGCGAGCAACGACACGGCCGGCGAGGTCGAGCGCCTGCACGCCCTCACGATCGACCTGGCCCCAGACGAAGGGCTCCTGATCTATCCCGAGGGCACCCGCTGGACGCCCGATAAGCTGGCGCGCGCGAAGCAGATAATCGCCGAGCGCCAGCCCGAGCTGACACCGCTGGCCGACCGCTTGCAGAACGTGCTCCCGCCGCGGCTCGGCGGCACCCTCGCGCTGCTGCAGTCCGCGAGCGAGGCGGACGTGGTGATCTTCGGCCACGTCGGCCTCGACGGCTTCCAGTACGTGAGCGACATCTGGTCGGGCGGCCTGGTGGGGACCACCGTGCATCTGCGGTTCTGGCGCTACCCGGGCGCCGAACTGCCGGCTGAGCGCGAGGAGCTGATCGCCTGGCTGTACGAGCGCTGGCAGGAGCTCGACGATTGGATCGGCGAGGTGAAGCGACTCGGCGCTAGCCCCCCGGCCGCGACCACCGCGGCTTGAGCGGCTTGGGCACACGTGTGTGTCAGGTGCGCCTGTGAGCGAGCGGGCGCTACTGCTGCAGCACGACTCCGACGCGCCCGCCGGACTGATCGCGAGCTGGCTGGCAGAGCGGGGAATCGCGGCCGAGCTGGTGAGCGTCCCCGACGCTGAGCGCCTCCCGGACCCCACCCCCTATCGCCTCGTGGTCTCGCTCGGGTCGGAGGCGTGCGTCAACGACGAGCTCGCGTGGGCGCGCGAGGAGGAAGGGCTGCTGCGGCGCGCCCACCAGGAGCGGGTGCCGGTGCTCGGCGTGTGCTTCGGCGGCCAACTGCTCGCCCGAGCGCTCGGGGGAGCGGTCGAGCGTGCGAGCGCGTGTGAGATCGGCTGGCAGACCGTCCGCAGCAATCGGCCCGGGCTGGTCGGACCCGGTCCATGGTTTCAGTGGCATTTCGACACCTTCCGCCCGCCGGCCGCCGCCGAGGTGATCGCGCGCAGCGACGCGGGCGTGGAGGCATTCGTGTGGGAGCGTTCGATGGGGCTGCAGTTCCACCCCGAGGTGACCCCCGAGATCATCCACGGCTGGGCGCGCAGCTATGGCGACGAGCTCGAGGCGCACACGGTGTCTGTCGCGGCGATCGTGGCATCCGCCGCGGCTGATCCGCGGGCCGCGCGGGTGCGCACGTTCGAGCTGCTCGACGGGTTCGCTGCACACGTAGGCCCACTCGGGCGGTCTCAGGCCGCGGGCCCCGCCCCGCCGCCGAGGTAGCGCACCAGGCCGAGGTAGTTGTGCGCGGGCTGCAGCGCCTGCTCGTAGGCGCGCGCGTCCTCAGCCGAGGCGCGCGAATGGGCTACGCTCGCCCGGAGCGCCGCGAGGAAGCCGGCCTGGTCGAGCTCGCGCGCGAGCAGCTCCACGCGCTCGAGCTGCTCGCGCAGCGCGTCGAGATGCTCGGCCACGTCCGCGCGGGCGCCGAAGTGTGTGAGCGCCAGACGGCGCGGCCGCCACGCCTGGAGCTTGCCCAGCGACGCGCGCCAGGCCACCAGATCGATGTCCGGCGGCGGTGTGGGGGCGATCACCGGCCCTGCGGCGATGCGCACTCCCGCAACGTCCCCGGCGAACGCCCAGCCGCTCGGCTCGTGCAGGTAGGCCACGTGGTGGGAGGCGTGGCCCGGTGTGTAGGTGACCCTGAAGCTGCCCACCCGCTCATCGCCGCGGAGCACCCTGACGCGCTCGGCGGGAACCGGCAGGACCTCGCCCCACAGCCGCTGCATGTCCTTCCCGTAGAGGCGGCCGGCGCTTGCGAGCAGCCTGGCCGGATCGACCAGGTGGGGCGCGCCGCGCTCGTGCACCCACACCTCCATGTCGGGGAAGCGGCGCGCCAGGGATCCCGCCGATCCGGCGTGGTCGAGGTGGATGTGGGTCAGCGCGAGCGCGCGCGGCGGATCCGCCTCGAGCAACGGAAGCAGCCTTGCCAGGCAGCTGCTCGGACCCGGGTCCACAACCACGCCGTCCACCCGCCAGGCGCCGATCACGCGCGCGCGGCCGAGGTGATGGAGGTCGATGAGCTCGGGCTCGGCGTGATCGCTGTCTGGCATCGCGGTGGGGCGCTCGGCGTCCGCTCCTGTGACCGCCGCCCACACGCCGGCCCGGGCCGACCAGCTACCCGGTCGAGAGAATATTGTGCCCCAATGGCCTATACCCCTCCCGCAGTCATCCTCGAACGCTACGCGTCCGTCCTCGTCGACTTCGCGCTCGGCGGTGGACGCGGCGTGCAGCCCGGCGAGGTCGTGCGCGTGGCCGCTTCGGAGAGCGCGAAGCCGCTGTACGCCGAGTTGCGCAAGGCCGTGTGGCGTGCGGGCGGGCATGTGATCAGCGGCTACGAAGCCGCTGACGAGCCGGGCCTGAACATCTCGCGCGACATGTACGAGGCAATGAGCGACGAGCAGCTCGCCCACTTCCCAGCGCGTTACGTGCGCGGGCTCATCGACGAAATCGACCACCAGGTGTCGGTAATCGGCGACAGCAATCCCCACGCCCTCGAGGGCATCGACCCGGCGAGGATCATGCGCCGCGGCGAGGCGATGAGACCGATGCTCGACTGGCGCGGGGCGAAGGAGAACGCCGGGCGCTTCAGCTGGACGCTCGGTCTGTACGGCACCCCGGCGATGGCGGCCGAGGCGGGCATGAGCGAGGAGGACTACTGGGAGCAGATCGTGCACGCGTGCTTCCTCGACCAGGACGATCCGATCGCGCGCTGGCGCGAGGTGGGCCGCAGCCTCGATGAGACGCGCGCGCGGCTGGACGCGCTCGACATCGAGCGCGTGCACGTGGAGGGGGAGGATGTCGATCTGTGGGTGTCGATCGGCGCGCGCAGACGCTGGCTCGGCGGTCGCGGGCGCAACATCCCGAGCTTCGAGCTGTTCACGAGCCCTGACTGGCGCGGGACCGAGGGCTGGATCCGCTTCGACCAGCCGCTGTACCGGTACGGCAACCTCGTGCGGGGTATCAGGCTCGCCTTCGCCGACGGCCGCGTGACCGAGGCGAGCGCCGAGGAGAACGAGCGCACGCTCACCGAGATGATCGCCACCGAGGGGGCAGACCGGGTGGGCGAGTTCTCACTCACCGACCGGCGCTTCTCCCGGATCACGCGGTTCATGGCCCACACGCTTTACGACGAGAACGTCGGCGGCCCGTTCGGCAACACCCACATCGCGCTTGGCCGCTCCTATCAGGACGCCTACACGGGCGACCCCTCGACGGTCGATACGGGCGCGTGGGCGGAGCTTGGCTTCAACGACTCGAGCGTCCACACCGACATCGTCTCCACCGCCGATCGCACCGTCACGGCAGAGCTGCGCGGAGGCGGCTCCCACGTGATCTACCGCGACGGCGAGTTCCGGCTCGACTAGAGGACCTCGCGAGCGGCGGCCAACACGCCGGGCGCGACGCCTATCCCGCGGCGCAGTGCAGCGTGATCGTCGTCGTGCGATGCCCCCGCACGCGGACCGCACGCCGGCGACAGCCCGGGGCGCCGACCTCATAGGTGCCAGCGATCGCGCGGAACGAGAAGCTGCCCGCGGCGGTTTCACTGTCGGCAGCTGATGTTCGCCTGGTCGCGAGCTGGTGCCTGTGAGCGTCGCTGAGGGTCACCGGCCATCCAACCCGCGCGGGGCTGACGGTGCCCACGATCAACCCCTGCCTGGGGTTCCAGCGCACCCCCCCGACGGCTGCCACGCGGGCACCCGGCGTCGCGGTCGCCGCCGCCGCGACCGACGCGCTCACGGTTGGGCCCAGAAGCGCGACGTTCGGCGCAGCCTGGCCAACGTACTCTTCTTTGACGAACCCGGTGTGCGCGTCTGAGACGACGACCATAACCGCGCCTGACGGGCCCCTGTGCTTGCGCGGATGAGGTGCGATCGGGGTGAACGATTGCCCGGTCGACTCGGTCATCACGGTCACCCACACGGGACTGCGCATCTCTTCGACGCGCTCGGGTGGCCCGCTTTCATCGGCCGCCGCCGGCGAGCCACCCATCAGCACGGCGTGCGCCCGGGCGAACGTCGAGTGAGCCGTTGTCAGCCTCAGCGCTCCCGCCTGGCGAGCCAAGCGAGCGACGTGCACCGCGGTCGCCTGGGCCTGTGCCGGACTCACTTCGGCGCCGACCGGAGCGCGGTAGGTGGTGAATCGTTCCGGCTGTGCTTGGGCGGCATGGGCGCCCGTGTGAGCACCCGTCAGCAGCACCGCGCCCACAACCGCGGTCGCCGCTCCAGCAGTGAGGATTCTCAACATGATCCAACCTTCCATTCGATGTTGCCTTCGGCGGGCAGCTGTACGTTGTGGTGGACGCAGAACGTCCCCGGGACGAGGGTCGTGTAGGCGGCGCCGGTCCACGGGTACCACGGGGACGAGCCGTTGATCCAGCGTGCGACCTCGTCGCGTCCGTTGTCGATCGGTCGCGTTTCATCGGCGATCTCGGTGCCTGCTTCCTGTTCCTGGAAGCGGATCGTGCCCCATCCGGCGTAGCGTTCCTCTTCGACCCATTCGCCCCAGTACATCCGCCAGATCCCGTTCTGTTCGGTGTCGTAGATCAGGTAGTGGGCATAGGTGTTCAGCCCCGAGCCTTCGGCGATTCTCAGGTGCCACTGGCGCTGCGGCGTTTCCTCGGCGAAGAACGGGTGCACCGTGCAGCAGTCGATCCCGTACCCCTCGAGCTGGCCCATCTCGATCCAGCCGGGTTTCGGCGGAAAGCTGATCCACTGCTCCTGGCTTGCGAAAGCCCCCGTGTACCAGTCGAAGATGTTGACCGATTCCGCGTCCGCGTAGTCGATCGATCCAAGATCGTTCGCCGCGCGTTCGGACAGTGCGTAGCAGTGTTCGGTGTTGCTGATCGCGCATTCACCGCGCGGCCCCCAGCGGGCCACTGCGGGGCTCACCAAAAGCGCGGCGCTCAATGAGCAGACGAGCCCCACCATCGCGATACGGAACTGTTGGCGGCGAGTCACGCGGCCCTCCCAGACGTAGTGGTTTGCACCCGGATCCTCCGATCAGATTGCAGACTATTGTCTGTGCCCAGACGGGGGCCAGGGGTGTTTCCTACTCCGACCAGCGACATGCCTGTGGGCCACCGCGCGCCTTCGCTCATGGCTACGCCGCGCGCTTGGCGAGCGGGTGGAGCGCGGACCGTGGCGGGCGCGCGGCGGCTGGCGGGCGCGGCGGAGCTAGCCCCGGCGCGGCAGGAGGCTCATCGGATGCGGCCGCGGTATGAGGCATGAGCGACCGCGCGAGGCGGCGGCCTCGCGCGGTCGCTTTGTCACCCCGTCGGGGTCACCCGGGCGGGCGGGAAGCGGGTCCGGGCGGGGGGTGAGGTGAGAGCAACAGTGGCGGCTGGGGCGCCTGGTTGAAGTTGAAGTCGGCTTCCAGGCTGCCGAGTCCCGGGGCTGTTTCGCGAACCGTTGGGCGTCTGTCGGGTCTGCCGTCGGTGGCCGGGTTCAGGCGCTTGTGGTTGAGGAACAGGTCCTCGATGAACTTCAGATAGGCGTCGTGGGAGAGCTGCTGGTGGTCGATCAGACCCTTCCTCGCATACGGGCTGATCACGATCCCCGGGACGCGCAGGCCGTAGCCGTTTTCGTCGATCACGGGCGGGGCGACGTGGTCGTAGAAGCCACCCCAGTCATCCCACGACAGGAAGATCGCGGTGCTACCCCAGCAGGGACTGCGCATGATTTCGTTTACGAGCGTGGTCACATAGGCCTGTCCGCGAGAGACGGTCCCGGGTGGATGCTCGGATACGTTCTGGTTCGGGGTGACCCAGGAGACGTTGGCGAGCCCGCATTTGCCCTGTTGCCTGACGGCCGGGTAGAAGTTGCTGAGCGACTGCACGTTGCCGAGATGGCCACCCTGCTGGACGTCGGTGAAATGCGGCAGTGGGTTCCAGATACCCCAGGTCTCCGCGCCCTGTTTCTTGGGTTTGCATTTGATCGATTCGTCGGACTGGCAGTCTGGCTCGTTGCCTTCGAAGATGTAGTAACGCCAGCTCACCGAAGCTTTGTCGAGCAGGTAGGTAATGTCCGTCCACGCGTACGGGCCGCTCACTTCGTGACCTTGATGGGGGGGACTCAGCGTGCTCAAGCAGGAGAGCGGTTCGCCACTTGAACAGACCGCCGACCACCCCGAGACCAAGGCCAGGTGCTGAGGCAGGCTCCACGATGCGACGGGCTCATACATGTTGTCCTGGAGCGCGAAGGTTTCGGCGTAGCGCCAGTAGTTGGGGATCTCGCGGGCGTCGTGGTAGCCCATCACGTCGATGCAGGTCTTCTGCGTTTCGCCCGGGCACGGCGTGCACCCCGGTTCACCGCTCGTTTTGCAGGCCCCTCCTGCCTCCGCCCGGGCGACGAAGCCGTTCATCTTGCCGCCGTTGATGTCGGCGACTGAGTCGTTCGCGCCGTGAGGCCCACCGACGTTCTTGTCGTTGCTGTCGTGGTGGGGACGCACGCACCCGCCGTGCAGGGGGTCGGGCACGCATACGCCCGGCGGGATTCCGTTGGCTCCCGGGTAGGTGCCGAAGTAGGAGTCGAACGAGCGGTTCTCCTGCATGATCATCACGACGTGCTGGATCTTTTCGATTCCGCTCGCAGCGAAGCTCGGCGATGCAGACGCCGCCAGGAGAACGGCGAACGCGGCCATGCCCGCTGCCGCCCTGCACGCTGAACGCAGACGCACCGAAGTTCTCCTTTGGATCGCTCCCGCATCGTTGCGGGCGCCCTGCCGTCATGACTACCACGGCTGCTCCGATTCACCAACGCAAATAAGTACACCCTCACCC